>ENA-OQDD01000091-OQDD01000091.1-human-gut-metagenome-genome-assembly--contig:-NODE-91-length-35373-cov-2.867162_pt1 | contig 35373 bp, 38 predicted proteins | sample MGYA00242507_ERZ504598 | MGnify/ENA primary metagenome ERZ504598 (study PRJEB26092, sample SAMD00036318) | human gut metagenome | host: Homo sapiens | study: EMG produced TPA metagenomics assembly of...
CTTACGGTTCCGGGGTATCTTACGTTTGGACACAATGTACCTTGCGGTACTCAATATATATTAGTCAGTGATTACTCGATGATTGTAGCAACACGTCCTGATCCTACAGTACGTCCACCTTCACGGATAGCGAAGGTAAGACCCTGATCCATAGCGATCGGGTGGATCAGTTCGATGGTCATCTCTACGTTATCGCCAGGCATGCACATCTCAGTTCCTTCCGGAAGAGTGATAACACCTGTTACGTCAGTTGTACGGAAGTAGAACTGCGGACGATAGTTGTTGAAGAATGGAGTATGACGGCCACCCTCGTCTTTTGTCAGAACGTATACCTGAGCGGTAAATTTGGTATGGCAGTGAACGGTACCTGGTTTAGCCAGAACCTGTCCTCTTTCGATCTCTGTTCTCTGAACACCACGAAGCAGAGCACCGATGTTATCACCAGCCTGAGCCTCATCGAGGAGTTTACGGAACATCTCGATACCAGTTACAACAGTTTTCTTGGTCTCTTCTTTCAGACCTGCGATTTCAACTTCCTCATTCAGATGAAGAACACCAGCCTCAACACGGCCAGTAGCAACAGTACCACGACCAGTGATGGTGAATACATCCTCTACAGGCATGATGAAGTCTTTATCTGTGTCACGCTGCGGATCCGGAATCCAGCTATCTACTGCATCCATAAGCTCCATGATTTTATCTCCCCATGGGCCAGCCGGATCTTCCAGAGCTTTCAGAGCAGAACCCTGGATGATCGGAGTGTCATCTCCCGGGAAGTCATACTCGTTCAGCAGCTCACGGATCTCCATGTCTACCAGCTCAAGCAGCTCTTCGTCGTCTACCATATCGCATTTGTTCATGAATACAACGATGTAAGGTACACCTACCTGACGGGACAGAAGGATGTGCTCTTTTGTCTGAGCCATAACACCGTCTGTAGCAGCTACTACAAGGATAGCTCCGTCCATCTGTGCAGCACCAGTGATCATGTTCTTTACATAGTCAGCATGGCCTGGGCAGTCAACGTGTGCATAGTGTCTTTTCTCTGTCTGATACTCAACGTGTGCAGTAGAGATTGTGATACCACGCTCTCTCTCTTCCGGAGCTTTATCGATATCTTCGAAGTTCTCAGCAGTGTTTCCTTCTACTCTGGTAGAAAGTACTTTTGTGATAGCTGCGGTCAGAGTTGTTTTACCATGGTCAACGTGGCCGATGGTACCAATGTTACAATGCGGTTTTGTTCTTTCAAATTTAGCTTTAGCCATTTTAAAATGTCCTCCTTAAAATTGCGCCCAGTGGCTTTTTTGAGACTAATTGGTGGCAGGAACCCACCTGAATCGTAAACCTGCTAAGTCTGATTATATTGCATTTCCGTCTTATTTGCAAGGGAAATCTCAGAAAAATAATACTTTTAGGCTGTGCAGCCTTTGACAGCTGCACACCCGATTATTTTTCTTACATTATTTTGCTTTTGCAGACAGAACTTTTTCCTGTACGTTTTTCGGAACCTGCTCGTATTTATCAAAGAACATGGAGTAGTTACCACGTCCCTGAGTTTTAGAACGAAGGTCTGTTGCGTAACCGAACATTTCAGCCAGCGGTACGAATCCACGGATCATCTTTCCGCCGCCGATGTCATCCATACCCTCGATACGACCACGACGGGAGTTGATATCACCGATAACATCACCCATGTAATCTTCCGGAGTGGAAACTTCGACTTTCATGATAGGCTCAAGAAGAACCGGAGCACCCTTCTGCATAGCTTCCTTGAATGCCAGAGAACCAGCAATGTGGAATGCCATCTCAGAAGAATCGACCTCATGATAAGATCCGTCGTATACATTTGCATGAACACCGACTACCGGGAAGCCTCCCAGGATACCGGCTTTCATAGCCTCTTCGATACCTTCGCCTACAGCCGGGATATACTCTTTCGGAATAGCTCCACCGACAACGGTAGACTCGAATTTGTAAATCTCTTCGCCGTTTGCATCCATAGGCTCGAATTTAACTTTACAGTGACCATACTGTCCACGTCCACCAGACTGTTTTGCATATTTGCTGTCGATGTCTGCCGGTTTGGTAATGGTCTCTTTGTATGCAACCTGCGGAGCACCTACGTTAGCCTCTACTTTGAACTCACGAAGCAGACGGTCAACGATGATTTCCAGATGCAGCTCACCCATACCAGCGATAATGGTCTGACCAGTTTCCTGATTGGTGTGTGCACGGAAGGTCGGATCCTCCTCAGCCAGTTTTGCAAGGGACTCGCCCAGTTTGCCCTGGCCTGCTTTTGTCTTAGGCTCGATAGCCAGCTCGATAACCGGCTCCGGGAACTCCATAGACTCAAGGATTACCGGATGCTGCTCGTCGCAGATGGTATCACCTGTGGTGGTGAACTTGAATCCGATTGCAGCTGCGATGTCACCGGAGTAAACTTTGTCCAGCTCCATACGTTTGTTTGCATGCATCTGAAGGATACGTCCAACACGCTCTTTTTTATCTTTTGTTGCATTCAGTACGTAAGAACCGGAGTTCATGGTTCCTGAATACACACGGAAGTATGCCAGCTTACCAACGAATGGGTCTGTCATAATCTTGAATGCCAGTGCGGAGAACGGCTCGTCATCGGAAGAATGTCTTACGATCGGGTTTCCGTCCAGATCGGTACCCTCGATTGGCGGGATATCGGTCGGAGCCGGCATGTACTCAAGGATAGCGTCCAGGAGTTTCTGAACACCTTTGTTTCTGTATGCAGAACCGCAGCATACCGGTACAGCTGTACACTCGCAGGTAGCTTTACGCAGAACTGCTTTCATCTCGTCTACAGACGGGATATCATCATCCAGATAACGCATCATCAGCTCATCATCCAGCTCGCAGATTTTCTCTACCAGCTCGGTGTGATACAGCTCAGCGTCGTCTTTCATATCTTCCGGGATATCAACGATGGAGATATCATCGCCCTTATCGTCGTTGTAGATGTAAGCTTTCATCTCGAACAGATCGATAATTCCCTTGAATTCATCTTCCTTACCAATTGGAAGCTGAAGGCAGATAGCATTTTTACCAAGTCTGGTCTTGATCTGATCTACAGCGTTGTAGAAGTCAGCGCCAAGGATGTCCATCTTGTTGATGAATGCCATACGCGGTACGTTGTAGGTATCAGCCTGACGCCATACGTTCTCAGACTGAGGCTCTACACCACCTTTTGCACAGAACACGCCGACAGCGCCGTCCAGTACACGAAGAGAACGCTCTACCTCTACGGTAAAGTCAACGTGGCCTGGGGTATCAATGATGTTGATACGGTGCTCAAGAGCGCCCGGTTTCGGCTTGCAGTTCTCTTCCAGAGTCCAGTGGCAGGTTGTAGCAGCTGAAGTAATTGTGATACCACGCTCCTGCTCCTGTTCCATCCAGTCCATGGTAGCAGTTCCTTCGTGAGTATCACCAATCTTGTAGTTAACACCGGTATAGTACAGGATACGCTCGGTCAGGGTTGTTTTACCTGCATCGATGTGAGCCATAATACCAATGTTTCTGGTTCTCTCTAATGGATATTCTCTTCCAGCCAACGGATTTTCCTCCTCTTAGAATCTGTAGTGAGCAAATGCCTTGTTAGCCTCTGCCATCTTATGAACTTCTTCTTTCTTCTTCACAGAAGCACCTGTGTTGTTAGATGCATCCAGAATCTCGTTTGCCAGTCTGTCTTCCATGGTACGCTCGCCTCTCTTACGAGAATAAGCGGTCAGCCAACGAAGGCCAAGAGCCTGACGTCTGTCCGGTCTTACCTCGATCGGTACCTGATAAGTAGCACCACCGATACGTCTTGCTTTTACTTCAAGAACCGGCATGATATTGTTCATTGCTTCTTCAAATACTTCGATTGCTGGTTTTCCAGCTTTTTCTTCTACTTTAGCAAATGCGCCGTATACGATTTTCTGGGCAACGCCTCTCTTACCATCCAGCATGATGTTGTTGATCAGCTTGGTTACCACTTTGTTATTGTATAACGGATCTGCTAAAACATCTCTTTTCTGAGTATGTCCTTTACGTGGCACGTTACTTCCCTCCTTAACCATCATTCGATTAAATCATCGGTACTCACACTTATTTGCAGTATGTCCGCGCGTGTAAATTCTCTATAAATCCGCAGCCGTGGGGATTTATGGAATAACGCACAACATTTCGCTTTTTTTGTGATACTAGATATATCTCGAACTCGTTTTACTTAATTATTTCTTTTTCGGTCTCTTAGCACCGTATTTAGAACGGGCCTGTTTTCTGTTAGCAACACCTGCAGTATCAAGTGTACCACGGATGATGTGGTATCTGGTACCTGGCAGGTCCTTAACTCTTCCTCCACGGATCAGAACAACGCTGTGCTCCTGAAGGTTGTGACCTTCTCCTGGGATGTAACTTGTTACTTCGATTCCGTTGGAAAGACGAACTCTGGCGATTTTACGAAGAGCTGAGTTAGGTTTTTTCGGTGTAGCAGTTTTAACAGCTGTGCACACACCTCTCTTCTGAGGAGAAGACATATCTGTGGATTTCTTTCTCAGAGAATTGTAGCTTTTCTGCAGTGCCGGCGCGGTAGATTTCTTTACGGAAGTCTCACGGCCTTTTCTTACTAACTGGTTGAATGTTGGCATTCCATTTCACCTCCTGATAGATTTCTCCGTGTGTCCCACGGGGTTTCATACGGCTGCTTTAGTTCAACATAATTGCTTTGCAGCTTTTGCGCGCACAAAAAACAGTCTTTTACACACGCTCGTTTATTATAGCGTCTGTCCTTTCAAAAGTCAAGGGGGAAATTCGCAAAAAATCGCGTATTTACGCGGCTTCTGCGGATTTCCCCCATTGATGCATTACTGTGCAAAAGTATTTTTTCTTCCTATTATAATCTCACCAGATTATTTTCTGACATTTTCTGTTTTTTGTTAAAGCGGACGGTTCCTGAAGGCCGGACACGCATCACACCGCTTCGGCTTCTCCTCGCTCTGTGCATTGCCCCAGAGGTCACGCGCTTTTTCTTCGGCACACCCTTTGCACCAGGGAAACATGCGGACATTGCTGATGTAAAAGTTCTCAAAGTTTGTCTCGTCGTTGTTGATGTCAAACTGCTGCTTTCTCGACAGCTCTTCCGTATGTTCTGCAATCCAGGCCTTCTGCCCTTCGGTCGCCGGATACCCCGGTCCGCCGAGGACGTAATCCATATCGGCATGGAGATTTTCCGGTTCGCCTGGTTTGTGGAATCCTACAAATAAAATATAACCGCGGCGCAAAAGCTCCTGGATCGGCTCGTCCGTCTGGCCGTCCGGACCTAAAATCGCCCGCGCGGTCTGCGCATGAAAATTTTCTGTTTTGGGATAGAATTTCCCAGTTGGTGCTAAAAATCCATCTGCCATTTTCTTTTCTCCCATGTTCTCATTTGCTGTATGCTTTTCTATACCATAACCGATTTTTTCAAAACAGGCAAGGTTTGTTTTACTGGATTTTTTTTTTATCTGTGCTATACTCTTGCCCGTGCATTTATGCAATCGGATTTTCCCGTCTTTTTGCGGGTGTCCGGACTGGTTCGTGAACTTCCCAGTATAAAAAACCAAGTATCTCAAAATTTTCATCAAAGGAGATTGGAAAATGAATGCAAGAAACTGATCATCGACTGTGATCCGGGCATCGACGATTCTCTCGCCTGATGCTTGCCGCGGCTTCGAAAGAGCTGGATCTTGTCGGCATCACCACAGTCAGCGGAAATGTACCCGCTTCTATGGGCGCTAAAAATGCCCTCAAAATTCTTTCTATGATTGGAAAACCAGATGTCCCGGTTTATGTCGGCGAGGAGACGCCTCTGGTCCGCGACTACGTGGACGCGATGGACACGCACGGCATAGACGGCCTCGGCGAATCGGGCTGGCCGGATGCCGAAGGCCTTACGCCAAACAAGGACGCTGTTTCTTTTCTGATCGAAACCTTAAAAACAACCCCTGATGTTACCATTCTTGCCCTTGGGCCGATGACGAACCTTGCAAAAGTCATCTCCCGCGCACCGGAATGCCTGACAAACCTGACATCTCTCGTCTCCATGGGCGGAAGCTATAAGAGCCACGGAAACTGCTCCCCGGTTGCCGAATACAATTACTGGTGCGACCCGGATGCCGCAGCCGAAGTGTTCCGCGCGTTTTCCGAGCTGCCGCAGCTTGCAGGCAAAAAACTTCATATGATCGGGCTGGATGTCACCAGAAAAATTGTCCTGACGCCGAATCTTGTGGAATATATGAAATGCGTGAATCCGCAAGCCGGAACCCGCATTGAGGAGCTGACGCGCTTCTACTTTGATTTCCACTGGAAACAGGAAAAGGTCGTCGGATGCGTCATCAACGATCCGCTCGCGGCCGCTTATCTTGTGGATCCGTCGCTCTGCAGCGGTTTTGATGCGTATACGCAGGTAGAAACCGGAGGCCTCTGCATCGGACAGACGGTTGTGGATGCCATGAATTTTTACCAGAAAGCACCGAACAGCCACATTCTGACGCAGGTCGATGTGCGCCGCTTCTTCCTGATGTTCTTTGAGCGTGTTCTCGGCGTACCACAGGAGGAATCCGCACCGGTTCTCGACCAGATTCTCACCGCGCCGCCGGTCTTCCCACATGAGACGATGTTTCAGAAGGGAGGCGAGGCATGATGAATACTAACCGTACGTTAAAGCTCACGACACTCGCGCTCTGCGGTGTCATCAATATTCTCGGCGGTACCATTGCTCTGCTGCTGCGTCTTCCGATTTATCTGGACTCCATCGGAACAGTTCTGGCAGCCGCTCTGTTCGGACCTGCTGCAGGCCTCGTTCCGGGACTGATCTCCGGACTCATTTCCGGCATGACGAGTGATGTCTATGCGTTTTACTATATTCCGGTGCAGCTTATCATCGGTCTCGTTGCCGGCCTTGTATTCCGCAGACTCCGCCCGTCCCATACGGCAGGATCCCGCAGCGAGAGTCTTTCCCTCCGCTCCATGGGCTGGAAGCTGTTTCCGGCAGCGCTTGTGATCTCACTTCCGGGTACTGTGGTAAGTTCCACAATCACTGCGGTTGTTTTCGGTGGAATTACTTCCTCCGGCTCCACTGTGCTGGTGCAGCTGCTTCACAGCCTCGGTATGAATCTGACTCTCTCTGTCTGCGTTGTACAGGCCATGACAGACTTTGTGGATCGAATGATTGTCCTTGCGGTCGTCCTCGTGATTCTGCCCGCCGTTTCTTCTGCTTTCGGCAGTCTTTCTATGAGAAGCAGAAAATAATCTGTACCAATAGCACAAAGAATCCTGCAAAAAATTCACTTTCTTTTTTGCAGGATTCTCATATTTTGGCATAACAAGAACTCCGGAAAAAAGGGGAGGCTGCATCAGGAGCCATCCCTTTTCCGGAGTTTTTTATTTCTTCTTTAATAAAATCATTCACATGCGCGGATCCATACCTGCATTTCGCCCTCACCTCGGTTGTTCCACATATAATATGGAATCAGCTTCAGTTTCGTCTTTTCCTCTTCCTCTTTCTGATACAGATGATACAACGGCTGTTTTTCCGCATCGCCCAGCTTCATGCGACGTCCCTCGGCCGTTACGCGCACAAAGTGCTCGCCCAGCTCATCGGCTGCTTCTGCGGTTTTTTCACCATTCACACAGAGTTTTGTCAAATGCAGATTCTTTCCGTTGTCTGCTTCTTCCATACAGTAAACAACCGGTCCTCGTTTTACGGCAACACGGCCGGCGTCCTCGCGTACAAGCGGATTGGATGCCAAAAACTGGATTTCCATCGGGAAGTTCAGGCGGATCGTCTCACCCTTCGCCCATACTTTTGTCACATACAGATACCCGTCTTTTTCTTCCACTTCTGCGCCTTTTGGAATCTCTTTTTCATAAGAAGCACACCATCCCGGGATGCGGAATGCAAAGGTGTACGGCTCTTTGGTATCGCTCTCGCAGGTCACGGAAACATGGCCGTCCCACGGGAATTCGGAAGTGATGGATGCTTTTACTTTTTCTCCTTCCACTGTTCCACCCATGTACAAGTGGACAAACAGGGTTGTGTCGTTTTCCGTGTATGCGTAAGATGCAACTGAGCTTACCGTTCTTGCCAGGTTCGGAGGGCAGCAGGCACAGCCGAACCATTTCTGGCGGATCGGTTTTACATGGAATTTCCGCTCATCCTTGTGGCATGCCTCCGGCAGTACTTCCAGCGGGTTGACATAGAAGAAGCTCTTTCCGTCAAGCGCCATTCCGGAGAGAACGCCATTGTAGAGGGCTAATTCCATCACATCCGCGTACTCTGCTTTTGCCTGAATTTCCAACATGCGGCGCGCAAAGAACACAAGACCGATGGATGCGCAGGTCTCTGCGTAAGCGGTATCGTTTGGCAGGTCATAGTTGAAAGAGAATGCCTCTCCTATATGAGTGGCACCGATTCCGCCGGTGACGTACATTTTCTGATGCACCATGTTGTTCCAGAGAGTTTCACAGGCTTTCAGCAGGCTCTCATCCTGCGTTGCCCTTGCCACATCCGCCATGCCGGAATAGAGATATACGGCGCGTACGGAGTGCCCCTGCACCTCATCCTGCTGACGCACCGGGCGGTTTGCCTGATTGTAGCTATATCGTTCCTCGCCCTCCGGGCAGGTCAGACCGCGCTCGATATCGTAATAGTATGGTTTTGTTCCGCGTTCATCGATGAAGTATTTCGCAAGATCAAGATACTTCTGCTCGCCGGTCAGATCATAGAGACGCATCAGAGCCATCTCTGCAATTTCGTGACCAGGATAACCTGCTTTTTTACCCTTCGCCGTGACCGAGTTTGCTGGCAATAAAGTCCGCGAAACGCTCTGCTGCTTTTAAGAGACGGTCTTTTCCGGTCGCCTGATAATAGGCTACGGCGCCTTCCGTCAGATGACCGAAGCAGTACAGCTCATGGTTGTCCTTAAGGTTTGTAAAAATCATATCCTGATCGTTGATCAGATAGTAGGTATCGAGGTATCCGTCTTCTCTCTGTGCTGCGCAGACAACTTCAATTGCTTCATCTGCCGTTTTTTCCAGCTCCGGATCGGGATGCTGTGTCAGGGAGTACGCAACTGCCTCCACCCATTTGGTAAAATCGGTATCCTGGAACAGGAAGCCATAAAATCTTCCATCCATTTTGCCATCCTTCGGCAGTGTCTCAAAAGTATCCAGCGGATATTTGATCTGAACAAATTTGTCTCCTTTTGCTTTCCGCTCTTTTTCAACTTCACCGGCGCGGCGGTAGTTCCGCATACAGAAGCTCGGTGCTGCTCCCGGAACATTGTCATTTAAGGCATTCCACTGATACGGAATTACTTCGGTGCGGACAAGCTCCATCTCTTTTTTCCAGAATGCATCGGTAACCTGGACCTTTGCCAGGGATAATGGTTTGCTGAAGTTTTTCTGATCCATTTTTTCGGTCTCCTTTTTCATTTTCTTCCGCCGCCTCCTGGTTTGAAAAAGATATTTTCCTTGCTTTCAGATATGGGAAGCGTTACACTTCTTTTGACGGCTGTTTTCCTGTTTTTCTATAGTTTTATTTTAGCAAAACGGACCGCCGTTTAAAATACAAGAATGTTTGAAAAGGTTTGAAAAAGTCATATGATCTCTGTTTTATTTCCAGATGCCGCCTGTTTTACCTACGACCTCTGCGGCAAATTCCAGTCCCCGTCCCCGGAGTGGATGCACCTGACACGGAATCTCGTCAATTTTGACTGATGGTTGTGACGGAAGGAACGCTTTTTATCGCGGACGAACGCCGCTCTTACGAAGTCCATCCTGGCGAATATCTTCTTTTGCCTCCGACCGTCCATCAGCACGGCTCGAAAAAAGGAAGCTGCGCTTTCTACTGGCTCCATTTTATCCCTGGTATCCCCTCCGCACCGATCATCGCTCCTTCTGACCCGACCGCCGGATCGGTTCTGGATGAGTTTCATGCTGCACCGCCATCCTCCTACCGCCTTGAGGACCTCGCTCCCGCCCAGCTTCCATCCAACTACCCCGAAACGTTATGCATCCCGCGCCAGGGAACGCTTTCGTCCCCGAACCGCGTCATCATCCTCATGAAGCAGCTCCAGGACACTTCCCTGCGTTTCCACAACACGTTCCTCAACAACAGCCTGACTGCCGCTGTTCTCGGCGAAATCAACTGCCAGAGCCCCTTCTACCGCACCTACACTTCCGAAACGCAGCGGACACAGATCCTGCAGGACATCATCAGCTACATCCAGTACCACAGCAGCGAGTCCCTCAAAGTCACCGAACTCGCCCGTTATTTCGGCTACAACGACAAATACCTCTCCTCCCTCTTCCACGAGGGCACCGGGATGACACTGAAGCAGTTCATCCTGAAATCCAAAATGGACAGCGCTATGGCCGAGCTGACGGACACAAATCACACGGTCTCTCAGATTGCCTATAATGTGGGATTTCAGGATGCGCATAATTTTTCCACGGCTTTCCGAAAACTCACCGGGATGACGCCGGGACAGTACCGGAAGAGTTATGGGAACCGGAAACTTTCTTTTGAATAGGACGGGAGGATACGACCCCAGGCACCGCGGGGGGCGGACGCTCCGCTGCGCCTGGGGACCCATCTACGTTTTGGCGGACGGAAGTGATTTACTCAATGGATGGATTCACTTATTCTTTAGAAATTTACTGTTTCTTTTAGAAAATAGACATACTTTGCTCACATTTCTTCACTATACTATAACTTAGATAGTTGATGAACCACTCAAAACTATCTCCCCCCTCATTATGAAAGAGCAGCCCGCATATCCGCGGGCTGTTCTTATTTTTTGTCTTTTTGCACCCCACGTAACGTAAATGCCGCCTGCGGTCGGGGAAAACATCCCGACCGCAGGCGGCCTCACAATCTACCGTGGAATCACATTACTCTTCCGCAGCTTCAATTGCTGCAGTCTCGATAATAAATTTCACGCTTCCATCCATTCCATTTGCCTTACCACTGTAAGAAGTATAAGCGCATTTATCCGAATTCAGCGCCTGAATCCGATCCAGTACATCTCCCAGATCATCCTCAAAGGTGCTCTTCAGCTTGCTGGTACCCTCTTCTTCAAACTTCTTCGTACCGTCAGCCAGTTCTTTCGCCCCATCGGACAGCTCGTCAATACCATCAACAACCTTGCTGCTTCCCGATTTCAGATCAGAAGCTCCGCTTGCCAGAGAAGAAGTTCCATTTGCCAGTGTAGAAGCTCCGCTCGCCAGCGTAGATGCTCCGCTTGCCAGCGTAGATGCTCCGCTGTTCAGTTCAGAAGCTCCGCTTGCCAGGGAAGAAGTTCCGTTTGCCAGTGTGGAGGCTCCGCTTGCCAGCTGGGATGCTCCGCTTGCTACCTGAGAAGCACCGCTTCTTAAGCTTCCGCTGTTTGCAGAAAGTTTTGCAGATCCATCGCTTAACTGGCTTCCCAGCTGTCCAAGACCTGCGGTCAGCTGTGTCGTGCCGCCCTGCAGAGTCGTAACACCCTCAACCAGAGCCGGTGCATTTGCTTTCAGCTGCTTGCGCCGGAAAGCAGCGTATCATTGTAAGCACTCAGCTGAGTGAATCCTGCGTTCAGTGCATTGATGCCTGCTGTTGCTTTTGCAAAACTCTCATTTGTGCTGCTGTACAGCTGGCTCACACCTGCGGACAGAGTACCGATGCCCTTGTACAGAGCGCTTCCGCCTGCATCAAGCTGTGCCACACCTGCGGTCAGTTTCTGCATTGCACCAAGATTCTGCTCAACAACTGCTTTATTATCGGTGATGGTCTGCATCTGTTTCTGCATGGTCTCAAGCTGCGGCATCAGAGCTGCAACCGTCTTCTGCAGATCACTGTACTGGCTCTTGATATCGCTCATCTTCTGCTGCATTGCTGCAAGACCGGAGAGATCCGGGCGCTCGATTTCGAAGTTCAGTTCCGGAAGAGTAATCTGCGGAGCTGTAACCGGAGTAACCGAAACGGTTCCTGCTGAAGCGGAAACGCTGACACTTCCGATCTGATTTTTTGCTTTACTTAAGGAATCGGCAAGCTCTGTATTTCCGGCGCTCTTAGCTGCGGAAATCTGTGCATCCAGTGCAGCCGCTGCTGCGGAGAGCTGATCATTTGCCTGTTTTGCTGCATCGGCGGATGCCTGGCTTGCTGCTGCATCAGCTGCGCTCTGTGCTGCTGCTGTTGCTTCCTGGTTCAGCTGTGCTGCTGCTCCGTCTGCCCATGCCTGAACCTGTGCTGCCATCTGGGTTCCCATCTGCGTTGCCTGATTCGTGATCTGTGCTCCAGACCGCTTAAGTAGCTCTCAAGTCCTTTGGACAGCGTATCCATCTGGCTCATCAGCTCGTTGCCGTTTGTCATCATGCTGTTGACAGATCCTGCGATTGTGGTGTTCAGAACCTCGGAGAGTGCCTCGGTCTCGGAGATCAGGGTAGAACCGGTGCTGGTCATGCCGTCTACCATCGTCAGAAGGCTCTGTACATCAGCGCTCTGCAGCTGCTCGTTCAAACTGGTCAGTCCTTCGGAGAGCTGTTTTGCTCCTGCTAAAATATCATTCTCATCTTTTCCGTCGAGTGCTGCGTTCAGTGTTGCGATTGCACTGTTTACCTCGGTCAGGCGGTCTGCCAGAGGCTGAAGCTTCTCAGCGCCTGCTGCAAGCTGTTTCTCGCCTGCTACATAAGAAGCAACGCCGTCGGACAGCTGTGTTGTTCCGTCGGTGTACTGTTTTACGCCTGCAACGACTTTATTCACACCGTTTACATACTCGGTTACGCTTCCAGTCAGCACACCGTTCTTTCCAAGATACGTCTGGATTGCTTTATTCAGGGTATCAGCGCCCTCGGTGTAGGAGTTTACGCCGCTTGCCAGGGAAGAAGCTCCGCTGCTTAAGGTAGATGCTCCGTTGGACAGGGTAGCTGCTCCGCTGTTTAAGGTAGATGCTCCGCTGTTCAGAGTAGAAGTTCCGTTTGCCAGAGTCGATGCTCCGCTTGCCAGTGTGCCGGCTCCGCCTGCCAGTGTGCCGGCTCCGCTGTTCAGCTCGTCAGCGCCGTCTTTTAACGTTCCGATACCGTCATCCAGCTCTTTGTAGCTGTCTTTTAAAGTATCCACACCATCGGAGAGTGCCTTGGAACCGTCAACCAGTTCCATTGCAGCATCCTCAAGATCACTCAGTGCATCCTTCAGGTCATCGTATCCGGTGATGTTGTCGGTATTGATGGTGTCGAGAACATCGTCAAGTGCAACGGTAAAGGTAGAATCCAGAGAGAAGTTCTCCACATCTGCAGTGATCTCCAGGCTTTCCGGCAGTTCGAAATCGCTGTCACCGGATACCAGATCTTCAAGGGAATCGGAATTTAATCCCAGGCTTTCCTGCAGGCCCGGCATACCAAATCCGATTACGATGTTTCTGCTTCCATCGGAAATGACTTTACCATTATCGATCTTGACATTGGAGAAAGTATCCTGCGGAAGAATCATTCCGGTCATCAGGACGAATGGGGTGTACATCGTCTCTTTCTTGCCGTTGATGTCAACCGTTGTCTTTGTGTTGTTTGTATAGTCAACTTTGATTTTCAGTTTTCCGCTCTTTCCGGCCAGGGCATCCGGTTTGATTTCCTTGCCGTCCAGATAATAGGTGAACTTTACGGAAACCGGAGGCTCTTTTGTGGTTGTTCCCTGATAATAGATATCCTCGCCGTCTGTCTGCCAGGTCAGCTTGTTTCCGCTCTGGGTGAACTCCTCGTCGCCCTTTACGTTTTTGATGTCCTTCAGTTCACTTTCATCTTGCAGGTTCTTTTCCGTTCCTGCGTTCTTCAGCCAGTTGGATACGGTAATCTGATCTTCCGATCCGTCTGCATTTGCATTTACATATACGGTTTCTTCTTTGGAAACCGCTGCGTCCTCTCCTGTCGCTGCATAAACCGGAGCAGCTCCCATAACAGCAGCCATACCAACAGCAAGACCAGACATCATCTGTTTTCTCAGTTTTCTGTTTCTATTCATTGTGATAAACTTCCTTTCTGTGGTTTTTATAATGGTTTTTTATGATGAAATCCAGGATCATAAGAGAAGTAAAACCCGCTCGGAGTAAGATACTGCGGGATACTGTTTCCCTCAGATCGAGGATGTTTTTCCTATGCCTTTCAATCATCTAATGTTATAACGCAAAAATGACTCTTAGTCAACATTAAATACTGCACAAAATTGACGATCGGTCATTTTTTTCTTCGTGCATAGTCACAAAAATGAGAAAATTAGTCATTTTCCCTTTGACAGTTTCCATGTATGATACCTATAATTATAGACAGGATAATGACACACGCTTTTGATATCTTTCAGGAAAGGAGACTCTCTGTGGGAAAAATTGATAATAACAAACAAATGAAACGTGAGTCCCTTCTGGACTCTGCTTTCTCGCTCTTTATCGACAACGGCTTTAATAAAACCTCTATTTCGGACATCGTGAACAACGCCGGCGTTGCAAAGGGCACTTTCTATCTTTATTTCAAAGATAAATACGATATTCGAAATCATCTGATTGCGCACAAGGCAAGCCAGATATTCCAGGCAGCCTATGCGGATCTGCTGCGCCATCCGGACATCCAGGATTTTGAGGAGCAGGTGCTTTTCATCACCGACAATATCCTCGATCAGTTTGCTGCCAACACAGCCTTGTGACGCTGATCTCCAAGCACTTAAGCTGGGGGTTCTTCAAAAATTCGCTTACATTTTCTCCGTTCAGTGACGCACCTGCTATCTACACAATTTACGAATCGCTGCTCTCTCACGCGGCATATACGTACCGCTCACCGGAGCTGATGTTCTATATGATTCTGGAACTCGTAAGCGGCACAAGCTACAATGCCATCCTGTATCAGCAGCCAATCCCGCTTGAGGACTTAAAGCCGGAGCTCTACGACGCCATCCGCGGCATTTTCAAACAGTTCCGGATCCGTAAAAAACGGAACGTAACAGAAAGTACGGAAAAAACAATTTCGTCAGCACAGCAGCCTGATCATCCGGCTCCATTAAGGGCAGCGCAATAAAAAATACTTTCGCGGAATCTTCCAACCAAAGAAACCACGAAAGTATTTTTTTGTCTTTTTTATGATACCTGCGTTTCCAGATATTCGGCAATCCGCTGCTCCATCACCGGGACGAGCCACTCAGCGTAGCCGGCCTTCATCGGATGGATCGGATCCTGGAGATACAGTTTCCGTTTTTCCGGCGAAATGCTGTTGATCCGTTCGTCATTCCAGAAATCAATCACGCCGATCTGCCATTTTTCCTGAATTTTCAGAAGTGCTTCCACCATCTTTGCGTACGTATCGGAATCATACTGTGGGTTAGTGTAGAACATGACCCGGCAGTGCCACGTTTCTTTTGCATACGCAATGATGTACTCGATCGCACCGCAGACGGTTTTGACATCGAAGCTGTCCAGATCACGGGATTCCGAAATTTCGCCGAGCGGGCTGTTGCGCGTTGCATCGTTCGTGGAAAGCTGGCAGATAAACAGATCCACCTGACGCTCCGGGTCGAGATTGTCGCGCATGCGCTCGATGTAGGAATCCTCACAGTTATCAATCAGTGTTGTTCCATTGACCGCTTCTTTGATGCAGATACAGCTGTCTTTTTTCGCTATGTACTCCGCGAACGCATTGTTGTGGGCCGCAAATCCCTTCGTCACGGAAGATCCCAGGAAGACAACCGTCTTTCCTTTTAACGGACTCGTCTTTTTAAACGGGATCCGGGAAACATCGTACCGGACGGAGTTTCCTTTTTTGAAGTAACCAGTTTTCTTATTCATTCTATATACGCCGCCGGCAGCTAAGGCTGCGCCTCCTGCTGCCAGGATTCCGGCTATGATTTTGCATCCATGGGTAAACCTCCATTATCTGAGTCAGTACAGATTTACAGATCCTTTCGGATCTTTTTTCGAATACCCCTATCTTACATCATTTTTTCGAAAATGCAAGTAAACTTTGTTGTCGATTTTGTTCCGATTTTGTTAACAAGTTCGGCTTTTCTGTGTTTTGGTCGAATCCGCAGCGGTTCTGGCGAAAGCTTTCACCACTTTTTCCCAAAAAAGATTGACTCTCAAGTGTACTTGAGTGGTATAGTGAGAGTAAGATTTTATTTTATCACAAAGGAGAATTCTGTCATGAAAGAAACGGTTTTAGGCAGTCATCTGAGAAAAGTTCCTTCGATTGCAGTCGGATGCATGCGGCTTTCCGAAAAATCGAAAGACGAGATGAATCATTTCATCCATTCCGCGCTGGAACAGGGCGCATATTTCTTTGATCATGCTGATATTTACGGCAGCGGCATGAGTGAAACAGTTTTCGGTGATGCATTTGCCTCCGATCCTTCCCTGCACCGCGAGGATGTTCTGATCCAGTCCAAATGCGGCATCCGCCAGGGCTGCTATGATCTGTCGAAAGAGCACATTCTGGAATCGGTGGACGGTATTTTAAAACGGCTGCAGACCGATTATCTCGATCTTCTGCTGCTCCACCGCCCGGACGCCTCGTAGAGCCAGAAGAAGTTGCAGCAGCGTTTGATGTTCTGTTTGAGAGCGGAAAGGTCCGCCATTTCGGTGTTTCCAACCACAAGCCGATGCAGATTGCACTTCTGCAGAAATATGTCCGCCAGCCGCTCGTTGTTAATCAGGTACAGTTCAGCATTCCGGTTTCCAATCTTGTCGCCAACGGCATGGAAGTTAATATGGAGACACCGGGCTCGGTTGACCACGACGGAAGTCTGCTCGACTACTGCCGGCTTCATGATATTACACTTCAGGCGTGGTCGCCATTCCAGATGCCGTCATGGAAGGGATGCTTCCTTGGAAGTGACGAGTATCCGGAGCTGAACCAGAAAATCCGCGTGCTGGCCGAAAAATACGGTGTCAGTGATACCACGATTGCAGCGGCGTGGATTCTGCGCCATCCGGCGAATATGCAGCTCGTCACCGGTACGGCAAGTGAAAAACGCCTGAAAGAGATTATCGCGGCATGCAATATTACGCTGACGCGGGAAGAATGGTATGAGCTGTATCTGGCGGCAGGCCATCCGCTTCCGTAAGTTTTTCTGTCCGCCCGTATGCGGAGCAAGGCTAAAATCCGTTTTTCGGATCCGGGATTGATTTATAACATCGGAAAAGCATTCCTTTGGATCTTGTCGATCTTCCGGAATGCTTTTCCCTTTTTCCTTTTCTTTTTTCATGCAGCTATCTGCAATCCGCATTTGCTGCCTGCCCATAACCAAACAACTGCTCTGTGATTTATCAGATCTCTCCCACCAGATATCCCTGTTTTCCGTTGCGCAGGAAGATCGGCAGTGTTCGATCGGCGCCTCGATTTCGTAGACTTTTCCGCCCTCATAAACATCACCGGTATTTGCCAGCGTCCAGGACGCACCGGCCGGCAGATAAACGGTACGGCTCGTTGCTTTTGCCCGGACAATCGGTGCTACAAGGATGTCGGAGCCGAACATGTAAGCATCGGAGATGTCCCAGCATGCTGCATCTTCCGGGAACTCATAGAACATCGTCTCATGACCGGTGTTCCTTTTTCGTGTGCTTCTGCCATCAGGCTTCTCGTGTAATCGCGCATTTTTTCGCGGACACCGATGAATTTTGTCAGGATTTCATAATTTTTCTCTCCGAAGCTCCATACCTCGTTGTCAGCTCCGGTTCCCTCACGCACTTCGCCAGCCTTGTTGATGATTTCTTCTCTCGGTCCCCGGTTTCCGTGAATACGCATAACCGGGCAGAAGGTACCAAACTGGAACCAACGCACAAGCAGCTCCTGGAAGTCCGGATCTTCGGTCACACCGCCGTGGAATCCGCCGATATCGGTTGTCCACCACGGAATGCCGCACAATCCCATATGAAGGCCTGCGCAGATCTGTTTGCGGAAGTCCTCGTAGGTTGAGAAAATATCGCCGGACCACACAAGGGCTCCGTATTTCTGGCTTCCGAGCCATGCACAGCGGACGAGGTTGACGATATCCTCCTGGCCGCTCTCTTTCTGGCCCTCGTAGAACATACGGGAATACTCTCTTGGATAAATATTTCCGATCTCTTCCACCGGGCCTGCGGCGTAGCGGTAGCACTCGTACTCATAGGTTGAAAACTCCGGTTCAGCCTCATCGAGCCAGAAGGTGCGGATGCCGAGATCTGCATAATTTTTCTTTACTTTCTCCCATACATACTTTCTTGTTCTCGGATTTGTTGCATCCAGGAAGACATTATTTCCATGGAACAGCATCTGTACATCAACACCTGCGTTGCTCTTCACGAGGAGTCCCTGCTGTTTCATTTCTTCGTAATTCTCGCTTCTCCAGTCGATCTGCGGCAGATGGAAACCATCGTCTCGATGCCCATCTCATGCAGCTCGTCGATCATTGCTTTCGGATCCGGGAAATATTCTTCATCAAAACGATAATCACCGCATCTTGGCCAGTGATAATAGTCGATGACAAAGACATCCAGCGGAATGCCGCGTTTTTTGTACTCGCGTGCCACATTCAGTACCTGCTCCTGATTGTAGTAGCGCAGTTTGCACTGCCAGAAGCCAAGGCCGTACTCCGGCATCATCGGAACTTTACCAATGGCATCTGCAAAGTGCTCTTCAATTTCTGCCGGGGTATCGCCTGCGGTTACCCAGTAGTCGAGCTGCTTTGTGGTGCGTGCCAGCCATTCCGTTGTGTTCGTTCCGAAATGAACCTCACCGACCGCTGCATTGTGCCACAGGAAGCCGTAGCCAAGGCTCGATACATAAAACGGAATGCTCGCCTGCGAATTACGGTGCGCCAGTTCCAGGTTGCATCCCTTCAGGTTCATTCGCTCCTGCTGATACTGTCCCATACCGTAAATCTTCTCATCCGGGTTGGAATCGAAGGATACTTTCAGCTGATAAGCGCCGCCCTTCAATGCACGGTAATCGTGTGCGCGCAGGCAGAGCGCTCCGCCGTTCGCGATCTCGGAGAGCAGCACCTCGCCTTCTGATTCAGGAACGTAATCCGCAGCTTCTGTCCCCACGGCTGAACCTCGAGAACCGCCTGGATTTTACCGTTTTTGATCGTCGCTTTCCGTTCATCCACCAGCTCAATTTCCGCTTCCACCGGTTCCGGATCAAGCAGTGCAATGCTTCCCTCTTCTATCTCCGAAAGAAGTGTACCTCTCACCCGAAGACTGTCCTTCTGCCACGGCTCCACCCGGACCGTCTCCCCATCCTGCCGGAAAATCAGCGCATTTCCCTGTTTTTCAAAATACTGCATAAAAACCTCCCTTTCCAGAACCCGCCGTTCCAAACGCATGCATGGGCTCTGCTCTTTTCGTTTACTTTCTACTTAGCATTATACTAACATTTCCGGCAGAATACTTGATCTTAATTTTCATGTTCTAACACTATTTTGATCTTTTTCAATTATTTCCCATTGAAATAAAGCTCTTTCTTAAGGAATCGGAATTCGCCTTTCCCCTGCGTCCGTTTTTCAACGCAAAGAACCCCCGGAGCCATTACAGCCCCGGGGGTTCTCATTCTTTCATTTATTATGCAAGCTTCAAAGTATTAACCTTAACTCCAGGTCCCATAGTAGGAGCCAGAGTAACGCTCTTCAGGTACTGTCCCTTCAGAGTAGCCGGTTTTGCTTTGTTGATTGCACCGATCAGCGTCTGGAAGTTGTCGCTTAACTGCTCCTCAGTAAAAGAAGCTTTTCCGATTGGCACGTGGATAATGTTTGTTTTGTCAAGACGATACTCAATCTTACCTGCTTTGATCTCTTTAACGGCTTTGGTAACATCCATAGTTACGGTACCAGCCTTCGGGTTTGGCATTAAACCTTTCGGTCCAAGTACACGGCCCAGACGACCAACAACACCCATCATATCCGGTGTAGCAACAACAACGTCGTAATCAAACCAGCCATCGTTCTGGATTCTCGGGATCAGCTCCTCAGCTCCAACGAACTCTGCACCTGCTGCAACAGCCTCATCAGCTTTTGCGCCTTTAGCGAAAACAAGTACACGAACCTGTTTTCCGGTACCGTGCGGCAGAACAACTGCTCCACGGATCTGCTGGTCTGCGTGACGTCCGTCACAACCAGTTTTGATGTGAACTTCGATTGTCTCGTCAAATTTAGCAGTAGCTAATTTCTTAACTGTGGAAATAGCATCTGCCGGATCGTACTGAATGCTACGATCAACTGCTTTTGCAGCCTCTAAATATTTCTTACCATGTTTCATTGTCTAATAACCTCCTGGTGGTAGTTGCGGGAATCTCCCTCCCACGTCAATACGAGAAGATGTAAACTCTTCTTCTAAATTAGTCCTCTACAACGATACCCATACTTCTTGCGGTACCTGCGATCATGCTCATAGCTGCCTCAACAGTTGCTGCATTCAGGTCTGGCATCTTCATCTCTGCGATCTCACGAACTTTGTCCTTAGAGATAGTAGCAACTTTCGTTTTGTTCGGAACGCCGGAACCAGATTTCAGGTTGCAGGCTTTCTTAAGCAGAACTGCTGCCGGAGGAGTTTTGGTTATGAAGCTGAAACTTCTGTCTGCATATACAGTGATAACTACAGGGATGATCAGGTCTCCCTTATCTGCTGTTCTTGCGTTGAACTCTTTGGTAAACTGTACGATGTTTACTCCGTGCTGTCCAAGTGCAGGTCCAACCGGTGGTGCTGGTGTTGCTTTACCAGCAGGAATCTGTAATTTGATATATCCTGTAACTTTCTTTGCCATTTTACGGCACCTCCTAAATAAATGTGGTAATTGCGGGAATTTCCCTCCCACGAAACGCCCCTGGGGCATTTCTTACATCTTCTTGACTTCTGCGAAACTTATTTCTACCGGCGTTTCGCGGCCGAACAGCTCAACATTGATGGTAACCATCTGTTTTGTATCGTTGATACTCTGAATCAGTCCGGTTGTATCCTTCCATGCGCCGCCTGTTACAACGACTGCATCGCCAACTTCAAGGTCAAGCTCAACCTTTTCCTCACCACCGGTGATTCCAAGGTTCACCATTTCCTCATCCGTAAGCGGTACCGGCTTGGATCCCGGTCCGACGAAGCCCGTAACACCTCTGGTATTGCGGACAACATACCAGGTATCGTCGTTCATGATCATGTTGATCAGAACGTAGCCCGGAAACAATTTCCGGAGTACCTGTTTCTTGGTTCCGTTCTTGACTTCAACAACTTCTTCCATAGGAACACGTACTTCCAAAATCTGATCCTCAAGATGACGGTTCTCAATTGTTTTCTCAATATTGGCTTTTACTTTGTTTTCATAGCCCGAATAGGTGTGGACTACATACCAGTTTACTTCTGACATTCTGACACCTTTATCCTTATTTGATCAATAAATTGACGAACTCGATTACAGCGCTGTCAACCAGGGTGATTAACCCGCAGGTTACTGCAGAGATCGCTACGACTGCAACGGTCTGCTTGCCCAGCGTTTTGTTGTCAACCCAGATGATTTTTCTGAACTCTGCTTTCAAGCCCTTGAACCAGCTCTTTTTGGATGCTTTTTTTCAGTTTCTGCCATTGGATCACCTCTTACCAAAGATTATTTGGTTTCTTTGTGCATTGTGTGCTTTTTGCAGAATCTGCAGTACTTCTTTGTCTCCATTCTCTCAGGATGGTTCTTTTTCTCTTTTGTCATGTTGTAATTACGCTGTTTGCATTCAGTACATGCCAATGTGATTTTTACGCGCACGACTTCCACCTCCACTGTGTATTTGCGTTATCGCTTGTGATCCTTGCGGATCAGCGGCGGTCTCTTCATTTCTGCCCTGTTTTTGCTGCTCGTACTTCAGCAATTTCAGGCATAAAAAAAAGACCTTCTTCCATGTCGCTGATTTATTGTAGCACAGGAACTGCCTGTTGTCAACAAAATTCACCAAAGTACGCTGAGATTTTTTATCAGGATCGTATCATTCACCGGTGTCCGGCGAGCTGTAACACCCTGTTTGTTCAAGGCGGTTCCGGACAGGAAATGGTTCTGCGCGCATTTTTTCCTGCGCGCAGAACCATTCTCCTATTCTTTCCCTTAAAAAAGCCTTACGCATCCGATCTGGAATACGCGTTTTTCATCTGGTTGCTGAGTTCAAAGAGTACCTTGTGCAGTGTTGCACCCGTCTCTTTTTTCAGCATTTCAGCGATTTTATTGTTTGCTTCTTCTCTCAATTGTGTCTGTTTTGCTTCGTCTGTCTCCCCTGCAAGCAGCGCATCGTACTGATGGATCAGTGCATGGCCTTTTGCCATCACCTTTTCCTGATACCGTTCAATGTGGAAGATAGAAGACTTATAGGACGCATCTGCCATTGCTGCTATCATGCGGCTTGCCCAGTAGAAATTATCTGTGGAAACCTCTCCCGTTGTGTTGGAAGATACTCCGGTGTTGTCGTCACATCGGTGTAGAACGGAACCAGCACATTGAATGCATTTGACGCAAATGCAATCCACTGCAAAATGCCGTTGTCTCCTTTGTGATCCGGGCGCATCTGGATGACAGAAAGGAAATCGGTCCGGTTGACACCGATGGAGCGGTATGCTCCCTTCCACGATTTATCGCCGTATGCGGCATACGGGTCGTACGGTGTTCCCTGATAGTGGGAGGACAGTACGTATTTCACATCCTCTACGGTGATCTTCTTCTCCGGAACCATCATCCACGGAATATCGTCGGATACCGGTGTGTAATCGGCATCCGGTCCGTCCCATTTTTCGTGTGCGGGTTCAGACAGCGCTCCATGAACCAGGCACGCGGTGTATTGTAAACGTGATCGGAATCATCGTGGCTTCCGAAGGCATCGCGCGGATTAAAATTTCCATCCATAGAAAGATCCAGATGATATGTTTCAATAAATTCTTTCAAGTCTGCTGAGCACATATATTCCTTCTGTTCGCCGAGTGCATCCTCCAGATCAAAATGGTCGATGCCAAGCTGGTTCGGCATGGCCACATAATGGTCATCCGGCACTTTCACTGCCATCCAGTGATGGCCGCCGATCGTCTCCAGCCACCAGATCTCATCGTGGTCCTGAAATGCAATGCCGTTCATCTCGTATGTACCGTACTGCTCCAGCAGGCTGCCAAGTCTTTTGACACCTTCTCTGGCGCTTTTAATATAAGGAAGAACAATATAAACGAGGTCCTCCTCGCCGATTCCGCCCGGAACCTCTTCTTTTCCATCTTCCGCCGGCTGATAAACGACAAGCGGATCAGCACCCAGCACACGCGGATTCGATGTGATTGTCTCGGTCGCAGTCATGCCGACCTGCGCTGCATTCACGCCGCTTGCCGCCCAGACACCCTCGCCTTTTTCTGCGTTTGGCACTGCAGTGTACCGCATCGGATTGTCCGGAAGCTCAATGGTCAGATGAGAAATCTCGGTTTTATAGGTTCTCGGCTGCTCCTCCGGGTGAATCACTACAAATTTTTTCGATGTATAATGGCCTGCACCAGAATCGTCGTTTCGCGCGATCATGGTGGAACCGTCATACGATGCTTTCTTTCCAACTAAAATGGTTGTACAAGGCATAGCTATAGCCCTCCTTTTGCTGTCTTATGCTTCCGATTATGACATCTTCAGCTGCGATTTGCAAGCACCATGTTATCTGTCGTTTTCTTCCTTTTTCACAAAATAAACCGTATCAATTCCTTCTCCCCTGTCATCCTTCAGCCGCCGGACAAGACTATATCCCAGCTTGTCCAGGATATGCTCCTGGGCCCCGTTCGTGGACCAGGTACGGAGAGTAATCCGGCTTCCCGGAAATTTTGCTGCGATATCCTTTTCTGCTTCTGCATACATTACCTCCGAAATTCCCTGTCCGCGGTAATCCGGCCAGACGCAGAGGGTGGTCAGATAGCAGGAATCCGGATATGCTTCCAGATTTTCACAGTTAAAGTGATCCTTCCAGGTCATAAAGGCCCGCACGACTCCCTCTTCCTTCCACAGCACCACATGCTGACTGCAGATATTCTCCAGATATTCTGCAATTCCATCCGTCTTTTCTTCTGTCTCGGCCCAGTTCGTCTGGGATGTACTGTTGCGGTGGGAAAGCGGCGGAACGAAATCCTGATCGCACAGCTCCAGCAGCTGCCGGATTTCCTCTTTCTCTTTTCGATCCTCTATCCCGTCCCTTACAACGACTCTGCTCTCGCAGCACATCCACGGAAGCCGGCATACGAGTGCTACGGCTGCACACATGCCATCTTCTACGCTGGCGGCATCGAGCCATTCTTCTCTGGTATGCGCTCCCCCGCCCCGGCAGAAACCGACGCAGATAGCAGGAATATGCCGCGACAATGGGATATTACAGTCTGTAGATGCTTCAGAGCATACCGGTTCTTCCCCATCGGCTGCCTTCAGCGTTTTCTGTGCGCACCGCGTCATACGTGCCATCTGGACAGGATCGGTTTCTCTTGCGCACGGCCGCTTTCCGACGAGCTTGCAGGAATACTGTACCTCCTCACTCTGGCGTGCTGCTATGGTCTCCTCCAGATATGTTTCGCAGGCTTCCAGGCTCCTGTAATCCTCCGAACGGAATTCAAACAGCATGGAGCATCCTGCGCAATCGTATTAACAGAGGTTCCTCCCTCTATTTTTCCCACATTGTATGTTGTATGAGATGCTGCATCCGTCTGAAAACGGTAAAGCTCTCCGATCAGGCCCGCAAGCTCTGCAATGGCATTTTTTCTTCCGAAATTCAGGAAAGAATGACCGCCCTTTGTTTTTGCCGAAATCCGATACCGGACAGACCCGATGCAGATGGGATACATTTTATCCCGATACAGATCAAAGGCTGCCATTCCGCACAGATTTTTTTCATAATGGTCGACAAGCGCGCGAACTCCGCACAGATTGCCAAGCCCTTCTTCTCCAAGATCCGCTGCAAAAATCAGACCGCATGGAAGCTCCGGCTCTGTCTCATGAACGTATTTTGCCGCCATCAGAAGCATCACAACATTCACGGTATCGTCTGTGATGCCGGGACAACGCCAGATCATTCCGTCTTCTTTGATCTCCAGCGGCTCCTCCAGCGAAAACACGGTGTCCAGATGCGCCGTATACAGAACCTTCTTTTCCTGTTCCGGCCGATACTCCCAGATTACATTTCCAAGCTCATCCGTATGAACCGACTCCATGCCCTGCTGTTTCATCCATTCCATGCAATATGCGATTCTCTGATCCTCTTTTCCCGTTTCCGTCGGGGTCAGTGTCAGCTCCCGCAGCGTCTGCAGCGCAAGTTCTTTGTTGTTCCGGCAAAAGTTTCGGTATTCCTCTTCTATTTCCCATTTTTTACGCATGAAGTACAATCCTTCCTTCTTTGTATTCCCATTCTGTTCCATATCTCTTGCTCACGCGGGTGAGATATTCTGCAATTTTTTCTGCTGTTTTTTCGTCTGCCACGTACGGAATATTTTTTTCTGCGTTTTCCCTGTCCATACCAAGCTCGACCGGCAGAAGCTCCAGATGTGTGCATTTCCCCTGACAGATCTCGAAATACGGCAGCACACTCCGATAGACCTCCGGAATTTCGTAGAGGGAATGTGAGGACTGCTCCCGCCGCCTGGCGATTCCGATGGATGCTGCCGTGTGAATATTCAGACCATATTTTTCCATGTAGTCCGCAGGCAGAAGGCGTACATACTGATTTTCAAAAATAAAATTTCCGAGGCAATAGAAAATCGGACAGTCACGATACAGTTCGATTCCCTTCAGCTGATGCGTTCCGCCCCCGATCACCGCGCTGGCGCCCGCATTGATACAGGCGTGTGCAAATTCCTCCAGAAAATAATCCGCTTCCTCGTCATTGTCCTTACGGATTTCATGTGAATGTGCCATAACCAGGACTGCCTCACATGTCATCTTCGCTTCCCGGATTGCATCGACGGTGCGTTTCACATCGATCGGATTCGGGCTGGAGCTTCTTCCTCTGTTCCGTCCTTGCTGATTTCAAACATTTTTCCGCCAAATTCCATGACACCCTCGGGAAGCGGAGCGATAAATCCCTCCTGCCGATGCAGATCCCGCAGTCCGTTGATTCCGGTCACCTCCGCAATCTTTGCAAGATCCTGCGCATGTTTCTCCGTAATGGTATATTTTTCCGAAAAGCGCAGCGGATTTAAGCCCGGCCTGCCAGGCTGCCGTTCCGTCTGGCTTCCCGCCCTGGCTGCATTTTCAAAGGTAGAACAGATATCAATCACCGCAATCTGTCCCGCTGTTGTGTCCAGAATGGCAGGACGCGATGCTTCGTAAAGATTTTTGCCTGCTCCGGCATATGCCACATCCTTTTTTTTCAGTTCGCTGATCGTAGATGCAAGTCCTTCGTAGGAATAATCCATCGTATGATTATTCGAAATCCCAAGAAAATTAAAACCGTAACGCAGGGTATCTTCCAGACACTTCGCATCTGCAGTCAGCCATGTTCCGCCGGAATACGCCGATGCGTAACAGCTGCCGTCCGATATCGTTGTTTCCAGATTCGCCATCCGAACCTCTCCCTGCATCAGAAATTCGCGAATCGGCAAAACATCCTGATATCCCGGCAGAAGCCGTTTCATAATCAGAATATCACCCGCCGCCGATACTCTTATTGTTCTGTTCATTCTTTTTTTGCCTCCCGAACGATTCCTGCTCTCTGCTTTTAGAATCGCATCTTTATCCATTCTTATTTTTTCGTAACGGTTCAAAAGTCCCATCCCGGTTTTTCTTTCCTTTTACATGGTTCCAAATCGTTACTTTTTCTCTCTGTATCTGCTGCTTCTTTCTACCAGATCCGCAAAAGGCGGTTCATCTCCGGCGCTGAGTGGATCAGCCCTTCCGGATGCCACTGTACGGCCACAATCTGTCCGTTGCGGCTTTCTATCGCCTCGATGGTTCCATCCGGCGCCGTTGCTGAAACCACGATGTCCTCTCCCGGCGTACGCACTGCCTGATGATGCATGGAGTTTACCGCATGGGTTCCCGCCCCAAGGATTTCTGCCAGATGGGTTCCCTCTTTAATTTCTACATGGTGATGCAGATACGACCGCTCCAGGGACTGCAGATGCAGAATTGTAGTTTCCTTCTGTGTATAGATATCCTGGTACAGATCACCGCCGCACAGGACATTTAAAAACTGAATTCCTTTGCAGATGCCAAGCATAGGCATTCCCATCTCTTTTGCTGCCCGTCCAAGTGCAAACCATGCCTCGTCGATCTCCGGGCGGATGGTCTGGATCTGCGGTTTTGGCTCTTCCCCATAATACCACGGATTTAAGTCCTCTCCGCCGGGAACCAGAATTCCGTCGCACACAGCAAGTATGCCTTCTGGATCCGCTTTCATGGCAACTGCCGGAATTGCCATAGAAATTCCGCCGTTATTCAGAACTGATTCGATATAATCGCTGTTGACATACATTCTCTCCGCACTTGAAAAAAGTCCCGGCTGTGTTTTATACGTATTTCCCAAGATTCCAATGATCGGTTTTCTCACTTGTAAACTCTCCTTTTTTACCAGATATGCCGAAAACGGCTTCACCTTTCCTGTGAACCCGCTTCCGGCATGCTTTTTCTTTCGTTATCGAATATTTTACAGTACATCCTGATGGCAGATATGACGGATCTTTTCCTCATCTAAAGCACGAATGACATTGGCTGCCATTGCGCTTGCTGCCTCCAGGTCTTCTTTTGCGCAGAAATTGTAATGGCTGTGCGCATAGCGGGATGGAACACCAAGCACCAGACACGGAACTGCTTTTCCTGTCACGCTGATTTTTGCTGCGTTTGTACTTCCGCCTCTTCTTACACTCTCCTGGTATTTGATTCCGCATTTTGCTGCCACTTCCTCGGCCAGTGAAATAAACTGCGTATTGGAAATATAGCTGTTGTCCAGGATACGAATCTGAACACCCTTCTTCATGCAGCCCTGTGCCTGTCCTGCGCTGATGAAAAAGTCATCGGAAGGAGATCCTTCAAATACAATGGCAAGATCCGGTTTTACAATCTGGCTCGTTACCACAGCACCGCGGGTTCCGACCTCCTCCTGCGCCGCAAAGGCACCGACAACATTAACTGCAAGAGAAGCCTGCTCCTTTTCCAGCTGTTTCATCGTATCTACGATGCACGCGCAACCGGCACGGTTGTCAAATGCTTTTCCGAAGCAGATTTCATGCTCTGCATCGTATTCAAAGGTTACATCCGGCATCATCGGATCACCGATATGGATTCCGAAAACGTTTTCAACCTCCTCGCGGCTGGTTGCTCCGACATCCACATACATTTTTTCAATTTCCAGAGTCTGACTGCTGCGTTCCGCTGTTGTCATGAAATGAACCGGTTTTGCGCAGATAATACCATGTACCATTTTTCCGGATCTGGTGCGGATCCATACCGCATGTGCCGGAAGGCTGGTCAGATGAAAGCCGCCAAGCATGATAATGCCAAGGCATCCGTTGTCCTGGATATTCTGTACCATGAAACCGCATGCGTCCAGATGGGCATCCAGCTGGATGACCGGACGGGAATCCTGCTTTGTTCCCGGCATCCGCACATACAGGTTATTCATTGCGTCATTTTCTACATCAAATTCTTTGCAGTAATCTGCTATGGTACGGATGACATCCTCCTCAAATCCACTTGGTCCAAATGCATCGGAAAGCTTACCAAACATTTCTATATCCATTGTTTTATCCTCTTTTCTTTGGGTTTCTATCAGATTTATATTCTTAATATACAACAAAGCAGTGTGCTGTGACAATATCCATCCAGCGATCTGTCTCCAGCTTATTTGTGAAGGTATCTACCCTCTGCATTCCCGGATAAAACGACATCGTGTACGCTTTTTTCCAGTCTTTATAGGTTACCTCATATGTAAAGTGCTCCGGAAGAGCCACCTGACACTCTTTTTTCTGTCCGGCAACTGCCTTTTTTACCCCTTCCCGGATTTCGGATATCACTTTTCCTTTCGCTTTGCACCACGTTGCCGCACCGACACCATGCTTCGTTTCCACTGTCGTAATGCCCGGAATCAGTTCTTTGGCCTGACGGCAGATCTCCTCATCTCCGGAAAGAAACAGCACCGGTACGTGATGTGATGCTGCTGTATAGCTGTTCAGCATGCACTCACTCATCACTTTTCCATTCAGATGAATATACAGGCTGTTTCCTGTCGATGTGTGGCTGATCGAAAAATTCGGATCTCCTGCCGGTGCATGGTATCCAAGATACAGTACGCCGTCATAGCTGTCGTCGATACCATACATCATATTATACGGATGACCACTCTTTCCCCGGATCAGGGTGACATACTCCGGCATTTTCAGCGGGTCAATGTTGGATGCATCTCCGTGACCGTCCTTTACGACAATCTCATCCGCGCCCGCTTCATGTGCTGCTTCGCATGCCGCAACGACCTCTTCGGTCATCTCCTCTGCAAATCTCTGGTATACGCTTTCCTTCTTATGTGTTTCATCGGTCAGTGCCACTCCGGCACAGCCCTCGATATCTGCACTGATAAAAAGCTTCATTTCTGCTGTTCCCTTCTTTCTTTATCATAAAGATGACAATATACGTAATGTCCGTCATCCACTTCATACCGCTCCGGCGCCTGTGTTTTGCAGCATTCCATGCATTTTGGACATCTGGTATGGAATTTGCAGCCTGTCGGCGGCTTGTGGGCGGATGGGATGCTTCCCTCAAGCAGAATTCTTTCTCTTTTTGCCGTCGGATCCGGAACCGGAACTGCAGAAAGCAGTGCCTGCGTATACGGATGCATCGGATTGCTGTAAATTTTCTCTTTTTCTCCGACCTCCACGAAATTGCCGAGATACATAACGCCGACACGGTCACTGATGTATTCCACAACGCTCAGGTCATGTGCAACAAAAATATAGGTCAGATCCAGGTCATGCTTCAGTTCATTTAAAAGATTCAGAACCTGCGCCTGAATAGACACATCCAGTGCCGAAACCGGTTCGTCTGCGATGATCAGAGACGGTTCTACCGCAAGTGCACGGGCAATTCCGATTCTCTGACGCTGACCGCCGGAAAATTCATGTGGATAACGGTTTGCATGGTAGTCATCCAGTCCTACCCGGTGCAAAAGATCCAGCACTTTCTTTTCCAGATCCGCTTTATCCTGATACAGATGATGCACCAGCAGCGGCTCTGCAATGATATCAAAAACGGACATCCGTGGATTCAGGGACGCATACGGGTCCTGAAAAACCATCTGTACTTTTTCCGGATGGAACGCATTCTCCGGTCATTGTACTCTGTAATATCTTCGCCATCCAGATACACATGGCCCGATGTCAGATTTTCCAGTTTGCAGACGCCTCTTCCCAGTGTGGATTTTCCGCAGCCGGACTCGCCTACAATTCCGAATACCTCGCCTTTTTCACCTCAAAGGTAACTCCGTCTACCGCTTTGACGAATTCCTTTTTCCCAAATCCGCTTCCGGCAACCGGATAATAAATTTTCAAATCCTCTACTCTAAGTAATGTATCTGACATCCTAGTCACCTGCCTTCTCTACGTGATCTGTTTTGAGCTGTCCGCTTTCGCAGAGCCAGCATCTGCTGATATGGCCTTCTTCGATCTGGAAAAATCCCGGTTCTTCCTCGCGGCATTTTTCCGAAGCGTATGGACATCGCGGCTCAAATTTGCAGCCTTTCGGCATATATTTCGGGTTTGGAACGTTACCCGGAATCGACTTCAGTTCTTTTCCGGCGTCTCCCAGTCTCGGAATCGATCCCAGCAGTCCCTTCGTATACGGGTGGGACGGATTGGCGAAAATTGTTTTTACATCTCCGCGCTCTACCACGCGGCCGCAGTACATAACGGCAACATCATCGCAGACCTCTGCAACGACGCAAGATCATGTGTAATAAACAGGATGGATGTACCTGTCTCTTTTTCAGCTGATTCATCAGATCCAGAATCTGTGCCTGAATCGTTACATCCAGCGCAGTCGTCGGCTCATCCGCAATCAGGATTTCCGGCTTGCATACAAGCGCCATGGCAATCATGACCCTCTGTCTCTGTCCGCCGGAAAGCTGGAACGGATACTCCTTCATCATATGCTCCACACGCGGAACACCCGTTTTCCGGAGCATGTCCTCTGCCTTTTTCAGTGCCTCTTTTTTTGATATTTTTTCGTGCTGCAGAACGCATTCTGCCACCTGGTCTCCAATCTTCATGACCGGGTTCAGACTGGTCATCGGTTCCTGGAAAATCATGGAAATCTTGCTTCCGCGCAGCTTTCTCTGCTGTTCCTTCGTCAGCTTTACAATGTCATCGCCATCCAGCAGGATTTCGCCATCAGCAATTTTTCCTTTCGTTCCGGTCAGTAATCCCATCACAGAGAGGGATGTCACGCTCTTTCCACTTCCCGACTCGCCTACGATACCAAGCGTTGCGCCGCGTCGAAGCTCCACATCGACACCGTCTACTGCTTTGATCACGCCGCCATCGGTATAGAAATACGTATGTAAATTTTTTATCTCAAGTACGTTATCAGTAGCCACTTCTGCTCCTCCTTATCAATCGGAAAGTTTCGGATCGAGTGCATCGCGAAGTCCGTCGCCTAACAGGTTAAAGCTCAGTACGGTAAGGAAAATCGCAAGACCCGGGAAAATCGTCACATACATTGCACTTGCCATATAGTTTCTTCCGTTGGAAAGAAGCAGTCCCCATTCCGGTGTCGGCGGCTGTGCGCCCATTCCCAGGAAGGAAAGGCTTGATGCTGTCAGAATGGAAGATCCAAATGACATGGAATACTGTACAATGATGTCCGGAATGGCTCCCGGCAGAATATGGTGAAACAGAATTCTTGCATCGGAAACACCGATGTTCCGTGCCGCCAGGACAAAGACGGAATTTTTCAGGCTCAGCGTTTTGCTTCGGACAAGCCGCGCAAAGGTCGGTGTAGAAAAGACAGCGACCGCAATCACAACGTTTGTCATGCCGCTTCCGAGGATTGCCACGATGGCGATTGCAAGAATCAGTCCCGGAAAAGCGAACAGGACATCGCAGATTCTCATAATAATAGAATCAATCCATCCGCCGTAATATCCGGCCAGAAGTCCGAGAATGGTACCACAGACTGCACCGACCGTAACAGCGCCGAATCCGACTGCAAGTGAAATCCGGTTCCACAGACGATACGGGAAAACAGATCCCGTCCAACTCATCCGTTCCAAACAGGTGCTTCATACTTGGTCCCTGCAGAATCGCATTGTAATCATACTCATTGATTCCGTACGGCACAATTTTGCTTCCGAAAAACGCAAGGAAAATGAGAAAAATGATAAAACAAAGCGCAACTACTGCATTTTTCTGTTTTTTAAATTTTCGAACCATCTCAGAAAACGGAGTTTTAATTCTCTCCTGGTTCTCGGTCTGTACTTTTTTCTTTTCTTCATTCCACTCATCTCCTACTGAAGTTTAATTTCCGGATTCAGAACCGCATAGAGGATATCGACAATCAGGTTGATGACGATAAACTGCAGCGAAAAGATCAGAATCAGGACTGGATTGCCGGATAATCTCTGTAATTGACCGATTCAATCAGAAGGGAGCCAAGGCCAGGATAGGCAAATACCGTTTCTGTGACAACAGAACCTCCCAGCAGAAAGCCGAACTGCAGACCCACAACCGTCACGACGGAGATCATGGAGTTGCGGAAAACATGCTTCCAGATCACAACCTTTTCTTTGATTCCTTTTGCTCTTGCTGTTCTGACGTAATCTTCTTTTAAAACCTCAATAATGGAGGATCTTGTAAATCGTGCGATCACGGCTGCAATTCCGACGCCGAGCGTGATCGACGGCATAATCAGACTTTTCAGGCTTGTTCCGCTTGTTGTCGGCAGAATTCGCAGTTTTACCGCAAACAGCATAATCAGCAGAAAGCCGATCCAGAACGAGGGGAGCGAAATACCTGAGACCGCAATCGTCATTCCGGTATAATCCTGCCATTTTCCCCTGTGGGTTCCGGACCACACACCAAAGAGCACACCAACAACCGAGCTCCACAGCAATGTGACAAATGCCAGACGAACGGTATTTCCGAATCTTCCCGCAACCTCCTTTGCAACCGGCTGCTTTGTGCGAAGGGAGGTTCCGAGATTTCCTTTTAAAAGTCCTGTCACGTAGGTAACATACTGTGCCGGAATGGATTTATTCAGGCCAAGCTCTTCTCTTACTGCCTCTACGTCATCCTGTGTTGCCTGCTCTCCTGCAACGAGTCTCGCCGGATCTCCCGGAATCAGGCGGACAAAGAAAAATACAAATGTAATAACAATAATCAGTGTGGGGATCGTACCCACAATACGCTTCAGTATATATTTTGGCATATTGTATCTCCTACTTTCATGCTTATCCTACAGGTACAATCCCACGGATCACTGCCTGCTTTCCTGTTTGTAAGAAACCGGCGCCCTCTTTTGATGGAAGGACGCCGGGGTCTTTTTCATATCCTTATTTCAGTCTGCCGTTATTCGGCTGCCATTCTGGCATTTCTCATGCCGATGCTTCCATCGCCTAACAGATATACTCCGGTAATGTTGTTGCTGGTTGCCCAGATGTTTTTATCGCTTGCGATGCAGAGCAGCGGGAGATCCTTCCATACGATATCCTGTACTTCTCCATAGATCTCACCACGTTTGTTTTCATCTGCAGTTGCAAGACCGTCTTTGAGAAGCTGATCTACTTTTTCATTCTCATAGTAGCTGATATTGAAGCTCATCGGCGGCTCAGACTCGGTTGCCAGCATCGGGCGAAGTCCCCAGTCAGCATCACCGGTGGAAGTAGACCATCCGCTTAAGTAGCAGTCAACCTCGGCATCTGCTCCTGCGCAGTCAGCTCCCTGAACCTTTTCATTCAGAACGGCATTTTCCATTCCGTTCAATTCCAGATCAATACCAACCTCAGAAAGCTGCTGTTTGTAGAACTCTGCTTTTTTCTGATTTGCTGTCGTGTTGCTGTACATCAGTGTTGTGGTAAATCCATCCGGATATCCTGCTTCCTTTAACAGCTCTTTTGCTTTTTCCGGATCGTAGGAATACGGATCATTTCCTTTGTAGTGCTGTACTTCTTCTCCTACCATAGAAGTTGCCACAGAACCGTAACCGTTCATAACGACCTGGATATATGCCTCTTTGTTGATTGCATAAGCCATTGCCTCACGAACCTTAACATCGTTGAACGGTGCTTTCTGTGTATTCATGAAGAAGTACCATACGGCGATGCTGTCGCCCATTCCAACGGATACGTTGCTGTCACCTTTTAAGGTGTCAACACTTTCTGTCGGTACAGACCACATAATCTGTGCGTCACCTGCCTGAATTGCAGATACACGGGTAGCACTTTCTGCAACCGGTTTGAATGTGATGCTCTTAAATCCTGCATCTGCATCTGCCAGAGCAGTTCCGCCGCAGACGTCTGCGTCATATCCCCACCAGTCTTTGTTCAGTTCTACTTTCATATGGTCACCGGCAACCCACTCAACAAATTTGTACTGGCCGGTTCCTACCGGTGCCTGTGCACAGGCATCTTCTCCTGCTTCAATCTGTTTCGGGCTCATGATCAGCGTAGCCGGATGTGCCAGGTTGCTGATGAAAGCACCGAATGACTGTGATAAATAGATTTTAACGGTATAATCATCTACCTTCTCTGCATGATCCAGAACATTGCAGAGGAATGTAGTACGTTTCAGTCCAAGGCTCTTATCTGCCCATTTGTTTACGTTTGCAATCAGGGCATCTGCATTCCACGGAGTTCCATCGGTAAAGCTTACGCCCTCACGAAGATGGATCGTATACTCGGTTGCTTCATCGTTTGCTTCGTAGCTGGTTGCCAGCATCGGAATGATCTGCATATTCTCATCAAATCCAAACAGACCGTCCATCATCATTCGCTGTACACCACCGGAAAGTGTATCGGAAGTATCCATCGGATCCATGGTGGTAAAATCTACAGCTACCATTGCCGTAACATCAGAATCCTGGGATACCGACTCGCCTGCCGGGATCGTGATGGTATTCTCCGTATCTGCTTCCGAACCGGATGAGGTCGATGCAGCAGATGCTGTTGATGTGCTCTTACTTGTGTCAGAAGAGCCTGTCGATCCGCATGCTGTCAGTGCCAGTGCTGTTGCTGCTGCAACCAGAGCACGCATTACATGTCTTTTTTTTCATTTGTTGTCTCCTCCTTTTCTTGCAATGTGTTGCTGTTTTCTTTGTTCTTTCTTTTCACAGATAACAGAACCATGATATTAAAAGAGCAAAGATGCCTTACCTTTTTTACAGCCCCTTTGCTTTAATTCGGTA
>ENA-OQDD01000092-OQDD01000092.1-human-gut-metagenome-genome-assembly--contig:-NODE-92-length-35144-cov-2.811720_pt1 | contig 35144 bp, 31 predicted proteins | sample MGYA00242507_ERZ504598 | MGnify/ENA primary metagenome ERZ504598 (study PRJEB26092, sample SAMD00036318) | human gut metagenome | host: Homo sapiens | study: EMG produced TPA metagenomics assembly of...
TTCCCCCGTTTTGGCCGTCAAATCTTATTTTCGGGGGAATACCTAAAGATACAAAAAGCCAACTAATTCGCAATACTTTGTGTATGAATTAGTTGGCTGATTTTGTAATATTTAATGAATGTCCCTATTTCAATATTCCATTCTCAGTCCAGACTTCATCCATTCTCCGGTCGAAAGGTTCGACAGGCAGCTTTTCGTTTACTTGAAAGTTATAACATATACCTATATTATAGGAATGAAGAAGAGGCAGTAATTTGTCATAATATCCTTTTCCTCTTCCCAACCGGTTGCCTCGGGCATCAAAAGAAACACCCGGTATAATGGCGAAGTCTATCTTCTCATACGCTGTAAATGCTTCTCCCGTCGGTTCCTCTATGTGATAAGCCTCACCGGTTTTCAGGTTTTGCCTGCCTGTATAAATACGAAGTTCCAACTCATCTCCTTTGACTACCGCAGCAAAACTGTTTTCTGCCGGTGCCATTTTTCAACGAAGTCATGTGTCTGTACTTCATCATCCAATGAATAATAGAGCAAAACGGTACGGGCCGATGCAAACTTGGGATGCTGTTCCAGTTTCTCAAGCAAAGCAGCGGACTTCGTTATTAATTCGGTGATGCCGTGACGGCGCTTTTCTTGCGCTATCTGCTTGCGCAGTTGTTTTTTTAGTTCCTTCATCGCTTACTTTCGGTTCTATGGGTTGTTCGGGAGCTTTGGGAAATGATTCACCTTTATCCAATACTTCCAATGCTTTGAGGACAGTCTTGTCGCTCTTGTTCAAGTATTCTATATAAGCTTCCATGCCCAGCATGTTATAAATGATGTTTCCGTATAAATTTGTTTCAAACAGTTTCTGTGATTTATACATCAATATGTTGCGACGTTTTAGCCCTTTGTTCTCAGCGAAACGGGCGAATTGTTCCAAAATATTCTGATGCTTCAAATATTGCAGCAGGCTTTCCTCTGTTTCATATTTTTGCATTTCGGCACGGTGGTTGTCCGTATACTGGAAAGCAAACTGGATGGTCAGTCCGCGATTAACAGCCATGCGATAATAGGAAGTCATGCCGGTAGTATCCTGTGGTACAAAGATATCGGGCATAATACCTCCACCTCCATATACAGGACGGCCTAAAGAAGTTTCAAAGATTTGGCTTTGATCCTGTTTGATACTGTCTTGTGAGAAAAATTCTCCATGTTCGTAACGGGTCAGGATATCCATTTCATAATTTGCGTCATTACCTTTTACATACGGTTTCTGTATGCAGCGTCCTGACGGAGTATAGTAACGGGCAATTGTCAGACGGATGGCTGAACCATCGCTGAAGTCGATAGGTTGTTGTACCAGCCCTTTTCCGAAAGAGCGGCGCCCGATGATTGTCCCCCGGTCATTGTCTTGGATAGCTCCGGCAAAAATTTCGCTGGCAGAAGCCGAACCTTCGTCCATCAATACGACAATGGGCATTTTCTGGCTGCTTCCGGTTCCGTTGGATGTATAGTTCTCGCGTGGAGACTTGCGTCCCTGTGTATAAACGATGAGTCTGTTTTTGGGTAAGAATTCGTTTACCATCTGAATTGCTGCACCCATATATCCACCGGTATTACCGCGTAAGTCGATGACCACTCCTTCGCAGTTTGCCTGATTTAGCTTGGCTAATGAAATCAATAATTCGGGATAAGTCGTTTCACCGAATTTGTTTACTTTTATGTAACCGAATTTGTCATTCAGCATATAGGCGGCATCTACACTCTTTACCGGTATGTCACCACGAACAATGGTGAAATGTAAAGTTTCTTTTTCTCCCGGACGAAAAACGCCAAGTTTTACCTCACTGCCTTTGGGACCTTTCAGTCTTTTCATGGATTCATAGTTGGTGACAATTTTTCCTACAAAGGCACTGTCATCCACTTCTATGATGCGGTCTCCTGCCATCAGACCCACTTTTTCTGATGGTCCGCCTTGGATGACATTGTTTACATGGATGGTATCTTGCTGGATGGTAAACTGGATACCGATTCCGCTGAAACTTCCTTTTAAATCAGAATTTACAGCTTCCAGGTCTTTTGCCGGAATATAAGAAGAGTGGGGGTCCAGCTCACCTAGAATTTGCGGCATAGCATCTTCCACCAGTTCACCCATGTTCACTGTATCTACATATTGGTCGTCAATGATACGCAACAATGCATTCAGTTTGTTGGATGAAGTATTAATGATACCTAATTTGTTTCCTGAAAAGTGGTTGGCGTAAAAAGTTCCAATCAATATTCCGGTTACGATGCTTACTGCAACGATTACCGGCATAAAACGGGATGTTCGATTTTTGCTCATATCTTTATTTGCTATTATTCATTGGGATTGATATAGATTACTTCAATATTTGCGCGTTTCAATAAATCAAGCCCGTCTTCCAAACGGTATTTTTCTGAGTAAACCACACGTTTGATTCCTGCTTGGATGATGAGTTTGGCACATTCTATGCAAGGAGATGCGGTGACGTACATGGTTGCTCCGTCGCTGCTGTTGTTGCTTCGTGCTATTTTGGTGATAGCATTCGCTTCAGCGTGTAGTACGTAAGGCTTGGTGACTCCGTTGTCATCTTCGCATACATTTTCGAATCCTGCAGGAGTTCCGTTATATCCGTCGGAGATGATCATCTTGTCTTTTACGATCAATGCTCCTACTTGACGGCGTTCACAGTATGAATTTTCCGCCCAAATACTAGCCATGCGGATGTATCGTTTGTCGAGTTTGAGTTGTTTCTCTTCTTTCGTTTCCATTATTTCAGTCTTGCTTATTATGTGCAAATTGAATATAAGTTTTTTTCCCTTCGGGAGCTAGCAATAAAACATTGCTGTCACCTTGATAAAATATTGCATTATTCAATGCTTCTATGAACTCGTTGTTATAGCTTGTTGAAGGCGGAGTCTTGGTAAAGTTTATGTTTACTGTCCGGTCTTTTCCGTCCGCTTGCCATGTGCCTTCAATGGTTCCATTTTGTATGCTTCCTGTAAAAGTACCATCCGCTTTGAAAGTGATGTTGAAACCATGAATGATATCCAAGGCTTTTCTTCCTTCGGTTGCGATAGTCTTATCCGGATTGTGTGCCATTGCATTGTATTTGGGCTCTCCGTTCCGTTTGTCCCAATTTGCTTTACCATAGAAATCCACTACATGCCATGTGCCGCTTGCAAAGATTTCCTCTACATCGTCTTCATTGTTGCAACTCCATAAGAAAGGGAGTAGCATTAGTATATAAAGAATAGACTTTAGTTTCATATTGTTTGTTTTTTTAGTTGATGATTCCATTTCTTTTCAGCAAGGCATGGATACTGGGTTCTTGTCCACGGAAGCGTTTGTAAAGGGTCATCGGATGTTCCGTTCCTCCTTTCGAGAGAATATTCTCCCGAAAAGAAGCGGCGACTTCCTGGTTGAAGATTCCTTTTTCCTTGAATAAGGAGAAGGCATCCGCATCCAGTACTTCCGCCCATTTATAACTGTAGTATCCGGCAGAATATCCCCCCGCCATAATATGTGAGAACTGTACGGACATGCAGGTGTCTTCCACTCCGGGCAGTACTTGCGCTTTTTTCCATGCTTCTTTTTCATAAGCGCGGACATCTCCGTCAAATGTTTCCCGGCGGGTGTACCATGCCATATCCAGCAAGCCGAAACTTACTTGACGCAGGCAGCATAGGCCACATTGAAATTGGATGCATCTACAATCTTTTGGATCAGTTCGGCAGGAATGGGTTCTCCCGTCTGATAATGTCTGGCGAATGTATTGAGAAATTCTTTTTCTGTGGCGAAATTTTCCATAATTTGTGATGGAAGCTCCACAAAATCCCAATATACGCTGGTACCACTCATGGTTGAATAGGTGGTATTGGCAAACATTCCGTGCAAGGCGTGTCCGAATTCGTGTAGAAAAGTGTTTACTTCTGAGAAAGTCAGCAATGCCGGTTTCCCAGCCGATGGCTTGGTGAAGTTCATGGTAACGGATACGTGGGGACGGCTGTTGACTCCGTTTTCTATCCACTGCTCCTTATAGCTGGTCATCCATGCGCCCGAACGTTTTCCGGCACGGGGGTGGAAATCTGTATAAAGTACAGCCAGGAAACTTCCGTCTTTGTCGAATACTTCATAAGCTTTTACATCGGGATGATAGACCGGAATTTCTTTATTTTCTTTAAATGTGATGCCATACAGACGGGTAGCCAGACCGAATACACCTTTCTCTACTTGGCTCAGCTCAAAATAAGGACGCAGCTCTTCTTCATTCAGATTGAATTTCTTATTTTTCAGCTTTTCTGAATAATAGGCCCAATCCCATGGCATCAGCTGGAAATCATTGCCTTCCATTTCGCGTGCCAATGCTTCAACTTCTGCCACTTCCTTTAGGGCGGCAGGGGTATAGGCATCCAGTAATTGGTTGAGCAGTTTGTATACGGCATCACTCGTTTCGGCCATGCGCTTTTTCAGTTTATACTCGGCAAAAGTGGAGAAGCCTAGTAAATGAGCCAGTTCCATGCGAATGTTTACCAATTGCTTGATGATGTCCACATTGTTGTATTCGTTATTGTGTGTACATTGGGTATTATAAGCCATATAGACTTCTCTGCGCAGTGAACGGTCATCACAATATTTCATGAAAGGAACAAAACTGGGAGCATCCAATGTAATGATGCTGCCTTCTTTTCCCTTATCCTTTGCTGTTTGAGCATAACTTTCCAATGAACTTTCGGGTAATCCTTCCAATTGTTTTTCCGTCAAAGCCAATTCGTAGTTATTTGTTTCTTTCAACAGATTCTGAGAAAAACGTAAGGTCAATATGCTTAATTCGGTATTCAGTTGGCGGAACTTTTCTTTTGCCTCACCGGTCAGGTTGGCACCGCTTCTTACAAAACCATCGTATGTCTTTTGCAGCAGTTGGGCGTCTTCACCTTTCAGTTGTAACTGGTCTTTTTGTTCGTATACGGCTTTTATACGAGCAAGTTTTTCATTCAGACTGATGTTGTTGCTGTGTTCGGACAGTACGGGCATCATTTTTTCTGCCAATTCCTGCATCTCGTCACTGGTCTCGGCACTCATCAAATTGCCGAAAACAGTAGTTACGCGGTCTAGCAACGCACCTGATTTTTCCAAAGCAACAATGGTATTTTGGAAAGTCGGTGTTTCGGGATTATTGACAATTGCATCAATTTCCTCATTTTGTTCTTTCATTCCTTCCAACAAGGCAGGTTCATAATGTTCTATCTTGATAAGATGGAACGGAGCCGTGTCATGAGGGGTGTTATAGGGTTTTAAAAATGGATTTTTATTTTCAGTCATAGCACTATTTTATTTGACTTACAAATTTGCTAAAAAAAAGCATCACTATCCTCATTCTATTTACTTATTTAACAAAGTATATTAAATAGTTAGGTTAAAAATAAAAAGCACAAGCAGAAATGCCTATGCTTTTCATTTTTATGGTTTTTTACCTGATTATTTATTCTTTTCAGTCAGTTTTTCCAACGCCGGAATGGAGATTTCCTTTCTGCTGAGTTGTACCAATCCCTGTTCCTGTAAATCATTCAGCACTTTTGACACATTGATTCGTGTCTCATCAATCAAACTCGCCAAATCCTCCATTTTGATTTTAAGGATTTTTTTTCCTTCGGGCTTCATGGAGCGCAGCACTAAAAAATTCAGTATTTTTTCTTCTGTATTACCTATGTGGCTGTTCCATAATTTTTCGTATGCCACTTGTGCTCTATTACTCAGAATATTTAAATAGTTAAGGCGGAAGATTTCGTAGTTGTTCAGTTCATTCAATACAAATAACTTGTCTATGGTAACTATGTTAATATCTGTACGTGCTTTGTAAGTCGCTGTATAGTTGGTTTGCATGCCGAATAATGAATAGGGCTCTATAACGAAAGGACTTCCAAAAGTTTCAAATAAGGCGTATGAATGTCGGTTATCGGTTGTTTGGGAGATTATCTCCCCATTTAAGAGAAAGATTAATTGAGTGCAAGGTGCACCTTGTTCCACAATGATATCATCGGCGTTGTATTTACGAAAATGTAGCTTTACCTTGCCTATGATATTGGTGAAGTCATTTTTACATAATCCCTGGAAGAGAGGGAGTTGTAAAAGTGTATCATACATTGTAATTTCCATAAGTTCTGTTGTTCGTTAAGTTATAGTTTAACATACAAAGGTAACGATAAAACGAGATTTATTATTTATAGGTGGAAGAACTTTTATTTTTTTATTGTTTCTTACCGTCTCCTAATGTTTAAAAGCAGAATACTTGCGGACTGTATAAAAAATAAATATATTTGCATTCAAAAAAAGGAGGAGTTTATGTTTGGATCATTTGATTTTCAAGAATTTTTAAGTGCGTTTATTGTGCTTTTTGCTGTCATTGATATTATCGGATCTATTCCTATTATATTGAATCTTAAGCAGAAAGGGAGAAATGTCAATGCTAATAAAGCTACCGGCATTTCTTTTGCTTTATTGATAGGTTTCTTTTATGCAGGGGATATGATGCTGAAGTTATTTCAAGTTGATATTGCTTCGTTTGCCGTGGCGGGTGCTTTTGTTATTTTTCTCATGTCTTTGGAAATGATTCTGGATATCGAGATATTCAAGAATCAAGGTCCTATCAAGGAAGCGACTTTAGTCCCCTTGGTTTTTCCGTTATTGGCTGGTGCGGGAGCGTTTACTACGTTGCTTTCCCTACGTTCGGAGTATGCTCCTGTAAATATTGTTGTAGCCTTGATATTGAATATGGTTTGGGTTTATGTAGTGTTGAAGTTGACAGATCGCATCGAACGTTTCTTGGGGAAAGGTGGAATTTATGTTATTCGTAAGTTTTTTGGAATCATTTTGTTGGCAATATCAGCGCGTTTATTTACTGCTAATCTGACTTTATTGATAGAGCAGTTTCAGAAAGCTCAGTAATATGCTGTTTTTTACAGATAATAATGTCGGAACTCACCATAGATATTTTATTGGAAACCAACTGCTTTGTGTTGAATGGATATTAATCTGTGGTGAGTTCCGGTATCATTCCATTTGAATGGTAGCTGTTTGATATTTTGATACGCTCCTTTGGTGTCTATTTCTCGTTGATGATGAATTTCTTCATTCCGTCTGTAAAATAAGTTTCATATTTATCTCCTTCGCCTGAGCAAATAAAATAAGCATCCAGTTCAGGATGTGCTTCACAAAATGCTTTGGCTGAGTCCAGTCCCATCACCATGAAAGCAGTGGCGTATGCATCGGCACTGGCGCAATCTTTTGCAATGACAGTGGAGGACAGGATACTATGTTGTACTGGATATCCGGTGCGTGGGTCTATGGTATGTGCATATTTCTTTCCACCTTTGTAATAGAAATTACGATAATTCCCTGATGTTGCCATGCCTACGTCACTAATGGCAAGTACAGTCTGTAACTCCTGGTTTACTGACAAGGAGTCATCTACAGGTTTGTTTATGCCGATACGCCAAGCGTTCATTTTGGAATTTTTGCCTCTTACCACTACTTCACCGCCTATATCTACCATATAGTTTTTTATCCCTTTACGTTCCAATAGCCTTGCTACTGCATCTACTCCGAATCCCTTGGCGATAGCGCTGCAATCCAGCATTATACGAGGGTCTTTTTTCGTTATCCGGTGGTTCTGTAAATCTATTTTTGATATCCTATCATTTGGCGTAAGCTGTCCACTATCAGTGAATCCACTCCTGTAGATTTTTTGAATCCGAATCCCCATGCATTTACCAAAGGTGCGACGGTGATATCAAAGGCTCCATGGGTTTCATCGGATATTTTCTTTGAGAGATGGAATACATGTACGAAAAACTGTCAACTTCCGTCTTTTCATTGTGGTTTACGCGGGTGATTACGGAATTCGGATTGAAAGGAGAGAGGGAGTTGTCCACTTTCTTCAGTTCAGTTTCTATTTCTTCTTTCAGATTATCTTCGGACTGGTAGGTGATTTTGTATACTGTACCGAATACAAAGCCTTCATCCGTACGGAAAGGGGCTTGCTTTTTTAGAATAATAATTGTTCCTATTATCAGAATTGCTAGAAACGGCAATTGCCATGCTAATTTTTTTATTCATACCTGTATTTTAGTTAAGAAAGAAATAAATGTTCTATTAAAATTTTAACGCCGATAATAATCAAAACCAAACCTCCCCATAATTCCATGCGCAGGTTGAAACGCTTGCCGCAAAATACACCTATCAGACTTCCTAATGTTGAGATAACAAAAGAGGTAAAGCCGATGATGACAATAGGAGAAAGAATAGAAGTGAAAGAGTTTATTCCTACAAAAGCAAATGATATACCGATGGCCAAAGCATCAATGCTGGTTGCTATAGCCAGCGTAACAACCACTTTTAATTTAGTGGGGTCGAAGCAGCGTTTGTCTTCATTGCTGAAGCTCTCTTTTATCATACGCCCTCCCAAAAAGGCCAATAACCCAAAAGCGATCCAATGGTCATAATCCTCTATCAGGTGACTGAATCGGCTGGCGGCAAACCAGCCGATAAGCGGCATGACAGCCTGGAAAAGGCCGAAGAAGAATGCCATAATAAAAAAAAGTGCGCCAGCAAATGCGACGCATGATAATTCCGCTTGTTATGGAAACTGTGAAACAGTCCATAGCAAGACTGATGGCAAGGAGCCATATTTCTAAAGTTGTCATTGGTTAAAATGGTAATTTGTATATTAAACTGTATGTTACTCCTAAGTTAGTCGAGTTGTTTTTTCCAAAACCGGGAATATACCAAGGCTCGGTGTGTTCCGCCTTTTTTATGTTCATGCGTATACGGTAACGTAGTGACCATCCCATGTAGAAATTCTTGTACACATTTACCTTTATTCCTGCCAGCAGTTCTGCCCAGGTTACTGTGGTTTTAATTCCGTCATAACTGAAAGGTATTTCAGGAAATCCCCATGTAGGATCCTTCATTGTCGGAGCATCTACATCGTATGAAAAAGAGGTGAATCCGTAACGTATGCCTCCATATAGAAAACCAGGCAGATAGGGCTTCTTGAAAAAGAAGTTGTAGTTCATGCCTATGCGGAAATAAGGAGCTGAGGCTTTATAATGTATATTGGTACCATCATCAGTAGTGTCGGTGGTTCCATATCCAATTTCAGCTACGGGGACATAACGGTTTTTCAAATTGACCTCCACGCTGATTTCTGTACTTGTAATGTCACCTCCAAAAATTTTGCTTCCTAGGCCAAATATATCTACACCGATAGTAGTTCCCTGATAGAAGGGTACCTTTTCTTCCTCTATGGTTGTTTTTTTTTCTTGTGCCGCCAGTGTGGGGCTGTACAACAGCATACTACTCAGTAGCGTTAACAACGTAATATATGTTGAAATTCTTTTTTTCTTCATTATTGATGTCCGAATTTACAATCTCGATAGATTTTAGGTTATAGGTGGTGTATTTAATGTCTTCCACTTTATAAAACATCATGGTGCCACATTCTATATTCTGCAAGTAGGGGATATTCTGGTGAATGAGTGTGATAGTGTCACGCATCTTTTCCGTATAATGCAATACGTAGGTAGTTTTTGATGTATAACTCAAAGGCAGGCTCATACTGCTTTCCGCTTTATTGAATATCGTGTCATTCATCAATGAGTCTTTTACTACGGTTTCCTTAATAGTTCCATCTTCCAGTGTGTCACGTACAATCACATCGGTAGTGATAAATCCAGTGACGTCAAAAGCCGGACTGAATTTTACAGCTTGGTGTGTCTCTGCATCCAGAAAGTCGAAATGGGCAAAGGAATTGGTGGTAAGCGGACAATCGCTTTCCCCACAGCTTTGCATCAAGGTGCTTACGGTAATCAGGAGCAATAAGATAATGGCTGGTAGTTTCTTCATTTTAAAACTCTTTCTCTATTTTATAATTATTGCGTTCAGGAGCATTCCGGGCTATCAATTCTCCTATGAATCCAGCCAGAAACAGTTGGTTCCCAAAATCATCAAAGTTAGGGCCAGATAGAAGTAAGGAGAATCAGTAATTAATATATAAGGTAAACCATGTGACAAGGCATATAGTTTGTTCGCTCCGATGATAATGACGGAAATGAAACCAAGAATAAACATCAATGATCCCATAAACCCGAAGAAGTGCATCGGCTTGATACCGAATTTGGATAAAAACCACAGAGTAATGAGGTCTAGATAACCATTGAAGAAACGGTTTAATCCGCCGAATTTTGTTTTACCGAATTTTCGTGCCTGATGGTGTACTACCTTCTCGGCTATCTTAGGAAAACCTGCATTCTTTGCCAGATAGGGGATATAGCGGTGCATTTCACCGTATACTTCGATGTTCTTTACGACATCACGACGATAAGCTTTTAGTCCGCAATTGAAGTCGTGCAGGTTCTTGATCCTGAAACGGCACGTGCTGTGGCGTTGAATAGTTTGGTCGGAATGGTTTTTGATAACGGGTCATAGCGTTTTTGCTTGTATCCCGATACTAAGTCGTAGCCATCTTCTGTAATCATTCTGTATAATTCCGGTATTTCGTCCGGGCTGTCCTGCAAGTCGGCATCCATTGTAATCACCACATCACCTTGCGCCTTTTCAAAACCACAATACAAGGCAGGGGACTTGCCGTAGTTCCGGCGGAATTTGATACCTTTTACGTTGTCCGACTCCGAGCGTAGTTTCTCTATCACTTGCCAGGAGTGGTCGGTGCTGCCGTCATTGACAAAAATTACTTCATAGCTGAAACGGTTGGCATCCATTACACGTTGAATCCATGCGAATAGTTCCGGCAAAGATTCTTCTTCGTTATACAAAGGAATAACTACAGATATATCCATCTTTTATTCATTTTTCTTTTTACGCATCACGATCAATGCCGTAGGATAGCCATTAGCATCCCGTAAAACATATTTTGTGATATCAGTTGAAATGTCATTTCCAGCGGGGTAAGTCCCGACAGTAAATCTATCGCTTCTTCGAATTGGTTCAGTGAGGTTGTCAGTTCGGTTCCGGCAGTTTCTTTGAACTGGTTTAAGATGGAACGGTATGCCTCGAATACGAATCCGCCATCTATATAGCGGAAGTAGATGTAATGCACTACCGCTACAAATAGAGAGGCGAACATATACATAAAGGTAGTGAATAGAAACGCACGTGAAAAAGTGATGCTTCCGTCACAATGCCGTTCTCTGAACTTTTTGGCAAATATGTATCCTAAAAAGGGTACTCCTATAGTCAGGACTATAAAAAGTAATTGTAGGAAAGGTATTCTCAATCCTAACGGGAAGAGCATGAATTTGAAGGCCCATAAAAGACCCATGCCCGTACCATAGCGCATGGCGCATTCCTGCAAAGTCGGTTTATAATTCGTCATTCTTTATTAATAAGTGCACAAAAGTACTTCTTTTACGGGAATCCGTCCTATAGTTATGGGTGAAAAATGTATTTTTTCTGCTAAAATCAAAAAAAGTATTCGAAAGTATTGTAGTTTTGAAAATAATGTCTACCTTTGCAACCGCAAAACGAAAACGGGTAAGTCCTATACGGCCAGCTCCTGATGAATCCTCCAGGGCTTGATCGCAGCAAAGGTAGTTGGTTGTAGCGGCGCGATATAGTAAGCTTACCCACCCCCGCCTCTTTAGCTCAGTTGGCCAGAGCACGTGATTTGTAATCTCGGGGTCGTTGGTTCGAATCCGACAAGAGGCTCGGAAAAGCGAGAAGGACGAAGAAATCTTCATTCTTCTCGCTTTTTTATTATATTTGCGCTGATATTAGTTTTAAGGTTGGTACAACCGTTATTTAAGAGTTCTTTTTATGATAGAGTCACAGATTGTGGCAAGAGTATTGCCGTCTAAATGCCGTGAAGCGGTAAAAGTCCTTTTGCAGGAAGTGTACGGATATGAAGATTTCCGTAATTTAGAAGTTTATGATGACTTGTTCAGAGGTAAGGAAAAATTGCAATTGTCTCAAGGACAATTAATTGAGGAGGTCATTATGGAAGCCGAAAAAGGGATCAAGGGTGACTCGTCTGCTCATAATTTGCTCCTGACAGCTCCGACCGGAGCCGGAAAATCATTGTTGTTTCAGCTCCCTGCCATTTATCTGGGTAATGAATATAAGCTTCTTACTCTTGTGGTTTCTCCGCTGAAAGCATTGATAGTGGACCAGGTTGAGGCGTTGCAGGAGTTAGGCTATGAACGTGTGGCGTATGCTTCGTCCGATCTTTCACCTGAACAAAAGAACGAAGTATATCGTCGTGTCCGTGAAGGGGAGGTTGATCTTTTTTATCTTTCCCCTGAATTATTGTTGGCGTATGATATCAGTTATTTTGTAGGTGAACGCCGCATCGGACTGGTAGTGGTTGACGAGGCTCATACCGTGACCACTTGGGGTAAAGAGTTCCGGGTGGATTATTGGTTTCTAGGGCGTCATTTGGAAGCTTTAAAGAATGCGTTGGGGTATGTATTCCCTGTTTTTGCATTGACGGCCACTGCTGTGTGGAATCCCGAGGCGGGAACGATATGATTTTTGATACCATCCGGTCGTTGCATCTTGCTCCGTGTGCCTTGTATGTGGGCACGGTGAAGCGTGAAAATATCGCTTTGACATTACCGCCATGACCATAGAGGAGGGGGAAACCTACGATAAGGCCAAGCAACGTACTGTTGCCGCCCGGGTGGAGGATTTTCTGGACGGGCATAAGACTATCATTTATTATCCTTTTGCCGGAGGTATAGATATGAAACTGAAGACCTGGGTGTATCCGGCTAACTGGCATTGGGTGGCATCTTATTATGGTAAAAAGGATAAAGAGCAAAAAGCCGAAATTATACAAGCTTTTAAGGAGGGTGAGAAAAAGATAATCGTTGCTACGAAAGCTTTCGGTATGGGGGTGGATATCAGCGACATTGACCGTGTGTATCATGTGGCTCCATCCAGCACCTTTGTCGATTATATTCAGGAGATTGGCCGTGCTGCCCGTGATAAGAACATTACGGGTGTGGCGGTGACGGATTTTAATGAGCGCGACTTTTATTATATGAAACGCCTGCATTCTGCGGGTGCCATCTCCCAGGAACAGTTGGGGATGATTCTGAAGAAAGTTTGGGAAATATATCTGATGAAAGGCTGTAGTGATGAAATGCAGATGTCTTTATCCGATTTTGAATTTGCAGTGAAGTTGCCTCGTAAAAAGAACAAGCTGGAATATGAATCGGATTTGGAGCAAGTCGTCAAAACGGCTTTGTTATGGATAGAAGAGGATTTGAGTTTCCGGCATGGCGGTTCTCCTGTTGAAATCAATTCACAGACGTTGTTTTCCGATGGCTATGTACAGGAAAAGACGGGTGATGCCGCTTTCCGTAAAAAATACAAGCAGTACATGGTTCCCGTGAAAGGGGTTGAAGGAGTCTATAAGGTGGCTTTTGAATCTTTGTGGGAGAATTGTTTCTCGGAGATGGGATACCGTGAGTTTAAGCGCGATTTATACAATGGAAATCTCTTTGAGGGAGTTCGTGCGGCAGCTGTGGGTAAGCATGATGTCTTGTTAAAAGAGAGTGCGGCGGATATCTGCTCCAAGCTGGCAAGTCTCTTGAAGAGTTTGAAAGATTTGTTGACGGTGAGTCTGTATGGTAATAAAGGAAAGTTCGAGGAGGACGATTTGCGTAGTATTTTTGCGGCGTATGATATGGATGTTCCTTCTGCCAAGCGTTTTATCACTTCGTTACTGGAGTCCAGGGTAGAGGAGGGCAGAAGTGTGAGTTACATCACCAGTGCCAAGAAGAAAGATGAAGACAAACTGATGTTTACCGTTACCCGTGGTTTTGATTTGTTGCTTTCCCGTTACCAGAAGTTGTGTGCCCAGCGTATCACAGGAAAGAAAGGAGACCGGCTGTTGTTCTATGTCACTCCGTTCTCCGATCTCAATATGCTGCTCAACTTGCTGTCTATGCTCAATGTGGTGGACTTTACCGTAGAGGGGGGTGTTCCTTCTGTTGGAGTACGTGTCCGTGATGCGGAGATATTGAAAAAGGAAGCTGCTTCGGGGGACTATCAGAACCATGTGCTGGAGAATAATGAGAAAATATTCCAGGAACAGATAGAGTTGTTCCGGCTGTTCTTTGGCAATACAAAACTGAGCGATGAGCAGCGATGGGAGTTTATAGAGGATTATTTTACGGGGATGAGTTTGGAGGGATTGAAAGAAAAATATTCTTGTGTTGTGGAATGACAGCTGTAAGGGCTGTATAATATAACTCGTTGGCGAAATTAATTTTGCCTTGTATGATTTCACGTTAGTATATGAGGTTGTGCCAACGTTTTGACACAACCTCTACTTGATAGCCGACAGCATGGGCATTAAATTCACTTGAAATGAATTTGTTTTCCAACTTTTATTGTTAATGCGAAGAGAACGACTTTGACGGATGCTACTCTTTATTTGGCTGGTACGCGCAAAGTCACGGAAGTTGGAATCAGCCTCTTGTCGGCAACCATGACGGTGGAGGAACGGGAAGACAATGTTGTGATAATTGATCATCGTTTTTGTTTTTAAAGGGTTGTTATTATCAGAAAAGTGTCAGGAAGGAACAAGGCGCACACTGCTGCGGCGTCCGGTGAAACTTGGTACAAGATCCGCGGAATCTTGTACCAGATTTTGTAATCTTGTGCCGGGGTGCGGCTGGTTCCTTCTGACACTGCAAAGATAACTTCACGTCCGTGCGGCGTGACCCCTTCCGACCCCTTTTGATCCCTTGGCGGATTGCGGGGGGAATCATGGCTCTCCAAGTGGAGGCAGACTAGTTGCAACTGGCGGCGGGGACACGGGGACAGTGGGGACAGCCCCTTTTTTTCTCACACACACGTGCGCGCGTATAAAGCCGGGGTCAGCTCTTGTGATACGTTCCCCCTACCGTCCACACTCATCGGACCCCTTGCTTGGTGAACCGTTTGAGCCGCCTTTTCCTGGTGGTAGGTTTCATCGCCTTTTTCACCTCGGTGCGTATACGAAGGTCTGCATGGCAGGGGCCTCCCAGGAGCAGTGTGTTGTGTTATTTGGTTTTTTTACTGTAAGAGATGATTTTCTCTAGCAGTTCCGGCCATATGTCGTCCTGTGGAAAGGCAGGCAGGGGGAAATAAGGTTCGGAGCCTTCGGTGAGTTGTTCTTCCTCGTTGGTGTCATTGGGAAACTCATTTTCCACCTTATTATATCGCGCGCACGTGTGTGTGAGAAAAAAAGGGGCTGTCCCTGCTGTCCCCACTGTCCCTGCCTTGTAAGAATCGGCGGAACTGAATAACGGAAAATATTTCTCAGGAGGACTTGTCTTTAAAATTCACTTGAAATGAATTTGTTTTCCCACTTTTATTGTTAATGCGAAGAGAAGTCGTTATCTTCGCATTAACAATCCATTTAAGAAAAAGAGAATGATGAAATATCCCATTGGCATACAGAGTTTTGATCAAATAATAGAAGGTAATTGGGTCTATGTGGATAAGACCGATTTGGTTTATCGTTTGGTAACGACGACCAAAACTTGTTTTCTTAGCCGTCCCCGTCGTTTTGGGAAGAGCTTGTTGGTAAGCACGTTGGATGCCTATTTCAAGGGGCGCAAGGAACTTTTTGACGGCTTGATGATAGCGAAGTTGGAGAAAGACTGGCATCAGTATCCTGTGTTCAAGATAGATTTCAACGGTGTTAACTTTACGGAAAAAGGAAACTTGGAAGCTACCATAGAATATTATCTTGCCAACTGGGAGAAAATCTACGGAGAAACTCCCCGTGAGGTTCCTATGGGGAAGCGGTTCGAACAAATACTTTCTCTAGCCTATCAGCAAACGGGGCGTCGTGCCGTGGTGCTGGTAGATGAATATGACAAGCCTATTCTCGATGCATTGGATACTCCTCTGGAAGATGCCAACCGCGAAATCTTGAAAGCTTTCTATTCCACCTTCAAAGGGCTGATGAATACTTGAGGTTTGTGTTGCTTACGGGAGTGACAAAATTTTCGCAAGTCAGTGTGTTCAGCGGGTTCAACCAGCCTAAAGATATAAGTATGGATAATCATTATGAAGCATTGTGTGGTGTGACTCAGGTGGAATTGGAACATTATTTTGCAGAACCTATTGCAAATTTGGCTGAAAAGTTCAATTATACAGTGGAGGAAATGAAAGACGTACTCAAAATGCAATACGATGGCTATCATTTTGGCAGCGGCTTGCTTGGTGTCTATAATCCTTTCAGCCTGCTCAATGCTTTTGATATGAACGATATCCGCGACTATTGGTTTGCATCAGGTACTCCTACTTATTTGATCAAACTTCTGCGGCATAACCACGAGCAGATGGATGAATTGACTGGGCGTTACTATGATCCTTCGATGTTTGTCGATTATAAGGCCGATGTGGAAAAACCGCTGCCTATGATTTATCAAAGCGGCTATCTGACGATCAAGGAATACGACTCCCGGAGAAACCGTTACCTGTTGGACTTTCCAAATAATGAGGTGAAAAAGGGATTTCTGACCATGGTGGCAGCCAATTATTTCAAACCCCAAGAGTTTGAAGTTTCCAACTGGATTGTAGATGCCGTCATTTTACTTGAGGAAGGGGAAACTACGGCTTTTTGTTCAGCTTTAACTTCTTTCCTTGCGGATATACCTTATGATTCTCATGGCTCGATAAAGACGGTTGAAGCGACAGAAAAACATTTTCAATATACTTTCTATCTGATTCTCCGTTTGCTTGGGGTATATTGCCAGTTGCATGTGGAGAAAACTCAGTCAAGAGGAAGAGTGGACTGTGTATTGGAGACAAAGGATTATGTATATATATTTGAGTTTAAACTGGATGGTACGGCTGCTGAAGCCTTGCAGCAGATAGAGGACAAAGGATATGCTACACCTTATCAGACAGACACGCGCAAAGTCACGGCTATTGGTGTCAGTTTTTCATCGGAAACCATGACGGTGGAGGAATGGGAGGAAAAACGTTGTAGCCCAGTTGAGATTAAATAATAGTGCAAAAGTAATGCCTCAAGCCGGAATCATCACGATCCCTCTTGAGGCAGTCTTCATTTATGGAATTGGGAATATAAACCGCTTACGCTTTAAAATTGCGTGCTATTTTTTATATCCATATACGGCACGGTTACCCAATTCTTCTTCAATGCGGAGCAACTGGTTGTATTTTGCCATACGGTCGCTACGGCTCAGTGAACCGGTTTTAATCTGTCCGCTATTGGTGGCTACGGCGATATCTGCAATGGTAGCATCTTCCGTTTCACCGGAGCGGTGGCTGGTCACAGTGGTGTAGCCGTTACGTTGGGCCATTTCGATAGCATCCAGAGTTTCAGTCAGCGAACCGATCTGGTTTACTTTTACCAGGATAGAGTTTGCACAACCTTCACTGATTCCTTTTTCCAGGAACTTCACATTGGTAACGAACAAGTCATCACCTACCAGCTGGCAACGGTTGCCCAGACGCTCGGTCAGCATGCGCCATCCTTCCCAGTCGTTTTCTGCCATACCATCCTCTATCGAATCAATGGGGTAGTCCCAACTCAATTTTTCCAGATAGGCAACCTGTTCGGCGGCACTGCGCTTTTCCCCTTTGGGGCCTTCAAACTTGGTATAGTCATAGATGCCGTCATGATAAAATTCGGAAGAAGCACAATCCAGACCGATGGTGATATGTTTGAACGGTTCATATCCGGCAGCTTCAATAGCGGCAAGGATACAATTCAAAGCATCTTCAGTGCCATCCAGTGCAGGGGCAAAACCGCCTTCATCTCCTACGGCTGTGCTTAGTCCGCGTTTTTTCAGCACCTCTTTCAAAGCATGGAATACTTCTGCGCCCATCCGTAAGGCCTCACGGAATGTCTTTGCGCCGACAGGACGAATCATGAATTCTTGAAAAGCGATAGGAGCGTCGCTATGCGAGCCTCCGTTAATGATGTTCATCATCGGGACGGGCATGACATAGGTATTTGTTCCGCCGATGTATCTGTAAAGAGGGATATCCAGATAGTTGGCGGCAGCTTTTGCCACAGCCAGGGATACGCCCAAAATTAGCATTTGCGCCCAGTTTTGATTTAGTTGGGGTTCCATCCAGATCAAGCATGGCTTTGTCAATGCCACGTTGGTCCATAGAGTCCATTCCTTTCAATGCCGGAGCGATAAGGGTATTTATATTTTCTACAGCTTTTAATACGCCTTTGCCCCCGTAACGGGTCTTGTCACCGTCACGTAGCTCCAATGCCTCATGTTCACCGGTTGACGCACCCGATGGGACAGAGGCACGGCCCATAATCCCTGATTCCAATATCACATCCACTTCCACAGTGGGGTTACCACGTGAATCCAAAATCTCTCTTCCTTTAATCTCTGCTATTTTCATATAATTCTAATTTTATAAGATGGTTTTATTTTAATAACAATAGAGAAGCCGGATTTGTTGAGGTGCCAGGGAAAGTTTTTTCATGATATTTACTTTTTTATTTCTTTCCACAGAGTACATCCGTCTTCTTTTTTCGTCTCCCTTTAATAAAAGCTAGAGATCAATATGAAAATAAAATGGATAGTGGGGGGGCTGTTATGGGCAAGTTCTTACTTGCAGGCTGCCGCACAGGAATATAAACTGTGGTATGACGAACCCGCTCAGGTTTGGACTGAAGCGCTTCCGCTGGGTAACGGGCGGTTGGGAGCGATGGTATTCGGCAATCCCGGTGTGGAACATATCCAGTTGAACGAAGAAACTATTTGGGCAGGACGTCCCAATAATAATGCTAATCCCGATGCGTTGGAATATATTCCCAAGTGCGCCGTTGGTGTTCGAGGGAAAATATCTTGAAGCACAAACGTTGGCTACCGAGAAGTAATGGCGAAGACCAATAGCGGTATGCCCTATCAATCGTTTGGCGATCTGCATATTTCTTTTCCGGGGCATACACGTTATTCCGATTACTATAGGGAACTGAGCCTGGATTCAGCTCGTACCATCGTGCGTTATAAGGTGGACGGGGTGACTTATCAGCGTGAAACACTGACGTCGTTTGCCGATCAGGTAGTTATGGTGCGTCTTACTGCCAGCCAACCCGGAAAGATTACTTGTAACGCCAATCTTACTACTCCGCATCAGGATGTGATGGTTGCGACGGAAGGGGAGGAGGTTACCCTTTCGGGCGTATCTTCCTGGCATGAAGGACTCAAAGGGAAGGTTGAATTTCAGGGACGTATGACTGCACGTACTCAGGGAGGAACCCGGTCTTGTCGTGACGGAGTCTTGAGTATAGAAGGGGCGGACGAGGCTGTGATTTATATTTCCATTGCTACCAACTTTACTAATTACAAGGATATAACAGGTAACCAAGTGGAGCGTGCGAAGAACTATCTGCGCCGGGCTGTAAGTAAAGATTATGTGACATCACGTAAGGCACACGTCGATTTTTTCAAGCAATATATGGACCGTGTCTCTTTGGATTTAGGCATAGACAAATATGCAGGGGTAACCACTGATATGCGTGTACAGAATTTCAAGGAAACGAAGGATGATTTTCTGGTGGCCACTTATTTCCGTTTCGGCCGCTATCTGTTGATTTGTTCTTCACAGCCGGGTGGGCAGCCTGCTAATTTGCAAGGCATTTGGAATGATAAATTATTTCCTTCCTGGGATAGTAAATACACGTGTAATATCAATGTTGAAATGAACTATTGGCCGGCCGAAGTGACGAATCTCAGCGAATTGCACGAGCCTTTGATACAACTGATCCGTGAAGTGAGTGAAACAGGGCGTGAGTCGGCCAAGATTATGTATGGGGCGGATGGCTGGGTATTGCATCACAATACGGATATATGGCGTGTTACCGGAGCTATAGACAAGGCTCCGTCGGGATTATGGCCTACGGGTGGAGCCTGGCTGTGCCGTCATTTGTGGGAACGTTATCTTTATACAGGCGATATGGAATTTCTCCGCTCGGCTTACCCTATCATGAAAGAAGCCGGTAAGTTTTTTGATGAAATCATGGTGAAGGAACCGTTGCATAACTGGTTGGTGGTATGTCCGAGCAATTCTCCGGAGAATACTCATGCAGCAGTAACGGGAAAGCGACTACGGCTGCCGGGTGTACTTTGGATAACCAGCTGATATTCGATTTGTGGAATCAGATAATCACGACCGCCCGTCTGTTGGGTACGGATGCTGAATTTGCCACCCGTTTGGAACAGCGTTTAAAGGAAATGGCGCCCATGCAGATAGGACGTTGGGGGCAATTGCAGGAATGGATGATGGATTGGGACAATCCGCAGGATGTGCACCGTCATGTGTCACACCTTTATGGTTTGTTCCCCAGTAATCAGATTTCTCCTTACCGTACTCCCGAATTGTTTGATGCGGCACGTACTTCGCTGATTCATCGTGGCGATCCGTCTACCGGATGGAGTATGGGATGGAAGGTATGTTTGTGGGCCCGTCTGTTGGATGGTGACCATGCTTATAAACTGATAACCGATCAGTTGACTCTCGTACGTAACGAGAAGAAAAAAGGAGGAACTTATCCTAATTTGTTTGATGCCCATCCACCTTTTCAGATTGACGGTAATTTTGGTTGTACGGCGGGTATCGTAGAAATGCTGATGCAGAGCCACGATGGTTTTATTTATTTACTTCCCGCATTGCCGGCGCAATGGAAAGAGGGAAGCGTGAACGGGATTATAGCCCGTGGAGGTTTTGAATTGGATTTGAGTTGGAAGAATGGTAAAGTGAGCCGGTTGGTGGTGAAATCCGTAATGGGGGAAACTGTCGTTTGCGTTCTTTAAATCCGCTGGCAGGCAAAGGGCTGAGAAAGGCGAAAGGAGAGAATCCGAATAAATTGTATGCCATACCCGAAATCTTACAGCCGATTATAAATAAAGAAGCGAAATTGAATAAAGTTGAGTTGAAAAAAACTTATCTTTATGATCTGGAAACCAAAGCAGGTGAAGAGTATATATTCTTAGGTAAGTGATGATTCTTGCATTGATTGTAAGGATGAAAAATAGTAAAAAGAAGAAATATGAAAAGAACAGGATTAAACATTATTTGCTCATTGTTGCTGGCAGGTGGAATGTGTGCATGTACTGCCACTCCTAAACAGACCGAAGAAATCAAATGGAGCGAACGTATGGCTCAGTCGGAAATGCAACGTTTCCCTGAGCCTTGGATGATAGAAAAAGCGAAAAAGCCTCGTTGGGGCTATACGCACGGACTGGTGGTGAAATCCATGTTGGAGGAATGGAAACATACCGGTGACACTGCCTATTATAATTATGCAAAAATATATGCAGACAGTCTGATAGACACCGACGGTAAGATAAAGACCATGAAATATCTTTCTTTTAATATTGATAATATCAATGCCGGAAAGATTTATTCGATTTTATGAAAAGACGGGAGACGGGCGTTATAAGGTGGCGATGGATACTCTTCGCAAACAACTGGCCGAACAACCCCGTACCAGTGAAGGCGGTTTCTGGCACAAACTGATATATCCGCACCAGATGTGGCTGGATGGTATATTCATGGCTTCTCCTTATCTGGCTCAATATGGTAACGTATTCAAGGATACTACGGTCAATGCCGATATTGTGAATCAAATAAAGCTGATTGCCCGTAAAACGTATGATCCTAAAACCGGTTTGTTCTATCATGGCTGGGATGAGAGCAAGACACAAAATTGGGCAAATAAGGAAACCGGGTGCTCACCCAACTTCTGGAGCCGCAGTATAGGCTGGTATGCCGCTGCCGTGGTGGATGTATTGGACTATATGCCGGCGCAGTTCGAAGGACGCGACAGCATTATGACGATTATAAATACGTTGGCCGAAGGCATTGTAAAATACCAGGAGCCTGAAACAGGGGTATGGTGGCAGGTGACTGACCAGAATAACCGTAAAGGAAATTATCTGGAATCTTCCGCGTCATCGCTTTTTGTATATTTTCTGTGTAAGGCTGTAAACAAAGGATATATCCCCGTGGAGTACAAGGCGGCCGCAGAGCGTGGTTTTAATGGCCTGATCAAACAATTCATTAAAGAAGAGCCTGATGGTTCATACACTATTACCAACTGTTGTGCTGTTGCAGGATTAGGCGGTAAAGGAAACCGGGATGGAAGTTTTGCTTATTACATAGGTGAGCCGGTGATAGAGAACGATCCGAAATCAGTAGGTTCCTTTATTTTGGCAGCTATTGAATATGAGAAAATGAAGCAGTAGGAATAATCTGAAAAAGATGAGGACATTTGTCAAAAAGGTCTTCATCTTTTCCGTAAACATCAGGACCTTTTTTAAACACCTTGTTGTTTTGATAAAAGCTCTTGTTTGGAGATTATCAATTAATTAATAAACGAATTTGAAAATACAATGATGAACAGACACGCATTACTTTCCTTATTGGCTTTATTGCTATGTTGCTCTACTTCGTTGCCGGCGCAGAAAGCGAAAACGTATATTCCTGGAAGAACGGCAAACTGGTGGTGTCCGAGGAGGGACGCTACCTGAAGCATGAAAATGGAGTACCTTTCTTCTGGTTGGGTGAAACCGGATGGCTGATGCCGCAACGCTTGAATCGTGACGAGGTTTCTTACTATCTGAATAAGTGCAAGGATGCTGGATATAACATGGTGCAGGTGCAGGTATTGAACGGTGTGCCTTCCATGAATATTTACGGCCAGTATTCCATGACAGACGGTTTTAATTTCAAAGATATCAACCGCAAAGGGATTTATGGATATTGGGACCACATGGACTATATTATTAAAAGTGCCGCTTCACGGGGTATCTATATAGGGATGGTATGTATTTGGGGAACTCCTGTGGAACAAGGCTGATGAATGAAAAAGAAGCCGTGGCATACGGTAAGTTTCTTGCAGAACGTTACAAGGATGAGCCGAATATTATTTGGATGATAGGAGGGGATATCCGCGGTGATAATAAGACGGAGGTATGGGATGCGTTGGCAAACAGTATCCGCAGCATAGACAAAGGTCATCTGATGACTTTCCATCCGCGTGGACGTACCACGTCGGCTACTTGGTTTAATGACCGCGAATGGCTGGATTTCAATATGTTCCAAAGCGGACACCGTCGTTACGGGCAGCGTAACGGTGATGGTGACTATCCCATCGAAGAGAATACGGAAGAAGATAACTGGCGTTTTGTGGAAGCCAGTCAGGCAAAGACTCCGTTGAAACCGGTGATTGATGACGAACCTATTTATGAAGACATTCCACAGGGGCTGCATGATCCCAATGAAACCCGTTGGAATCAGCACGATGTGCGTCGTTATGCCTATTGGTCGGTATTTGCCGGATCATTCGGGCACTCATACGGTCATAATGATATCATGCAATTTATCCGTCCCGGATATGGAGCCTCTTTCGGTGCCGACGGACGTAAGAAAGCATGGTGGGATGCTTTGGAAGACCCCGGTTTCAATCAGATGAAATATCTGAAGAACTTGATGCTGACTTTTCCTTTCTTTGAACGTATGCCCGATCAGAGTGTCATTGCAGGAACTAACGGCGAACGCTATGACCGTGCCATCGCTACCCGTGGAAATGACTATTTGCTGGTTTACAATTACTCAGGACGTCCTATGCAGATCGATTTGAGCAAAATCAGCGGTGCGAAAAAGAATGCATGGTGGTATAGCGCGAAGGACGGTAAGTTGGAATATATCGGTGAGTTTGACAGTAAAGTCACTCCTTTCCAGCATGATAGCGGTTATCTGAGCGGTAATGACCAGGTTCTGATTGTTGTGGATTCTGCGAAGGATTATGTGCAGAAAGCTTGGACAGCCTTGCCGGATGCCATACAGAAATGGAATAAGTAAGAAATATGCATATCATGAAAAAACAAGTATTATTAATCATTCTTCTGGCACTTCCGTTGTGGTTGAAGGCAGCGGATGTTTCGGTTACCGGCCTGCGTACCGAGCAGATGGTAGACCCCATGGGGTTGGATACTGCTGCTCCCCGTATGAGCTGGCGGTTGGAATCTTCTCAAAGAAATGTGATGCAGACCGCTACCGGATCTTGGTTGCGTCTTCTCCTGAACTTTTAGCACAGGATAAAGGAGATTTGTGGGATTCCGGAAAAGTGGAATCCGATGCGTCCGTATGGATTCCCTATCAAGGGAAGCGTTTGAAAAGCAATCAGCGTGTTTACTGGAAAGTGAGAAGCTATACCAATCGCGGTGAGACAGAATGGAGCGAGCCTGCCGATGGGGGATGGGACCTTTAGGTGAGATTCATTGGAAAGGACGATGGATAGGTTGGGACGCTGCGTTTGCATGGGATCGGGAAGATTCACACAGCCGTTTGAGCTCTCGTTATTTACGCACGGAATTTAAAACGCAAGCCAAGGAGATAAAGTATGCTACCCTTCATTTGTGCGGTTTGGGTATGTACGAACTGTTCATTAACGGTCAGCGGATAGGTGATCAGGTATTGGCGCCGGCTCCAAGTGATTATCGTCGTACTGTGCTTTACAATTCTTTTGATGTCACCAAACAGGTTGCCGGAGGAAATGCCGACAATGCCATCGGAGTGACCCTGGGCAACGGACGTTTCTACACTATGCGTCAAAATTACAAACCTTATAAGATTCCTACTTTTGGTTACCCCAAGTTGCGTCTGAATCTGATTATAGAATATACCGACGGCAGTATCCAGCGCATCAACAGTGATGAGAAATGGCGTTTGACGGCTCAAGGGCCTATACGTAGCAATAATGAATACGATGGTGAGATTTACGATGCCCGTATGGAATTGGGAACTGGACACAGCCCGGTTATGATGATTCCAAATGGCTGAAGGCGCAACGTGTTTCATTGCCGTACGGTACACTCCGCGGCAATACCGCTCCCAACATGAAAGTGATGAAAACGCTGAAGCCGGCTGTCTTCAAGCAATATGGTGACCGTTATATGATTGATTTCGGTCAGAATATGGCAGGATGGGTGCGTATTAACATAGCGAAAGCCGCTGCGGGAGATACGATTTGCATACGTTATGCCGAACGGGTAAAGAACGACGGTACGGAACTGGATGTGGAAAATCTCCGCCATAGCCAGAGTACGGATTATTATATCTGCAACGGTAAAGAAAACAACACCTCCTGGAGTTCTCGTTTTTCTTATCATGGATTCCAATATGTAGAAGTGACAGGTTATAAAAATCTGAAAGCGGAAGATTTGGTTGCTGAAGTAGTATATGATGACTTGGAAGATAACGGTACTTTCGAGTGTTCCAATGATATCATGAACCGGGTTTATCGGAATGCCTGGTGGGGGATTTCCAGTAATTATAAAGGAGTGCCTTTGGATTGTCCGCAGCGTGACGAGCGCCAGCCCTGGCTTGGCGACCATGCTATGGGAACGTGGGGGGAAAGTTTCATGTTCAATAATGGAAACACCTATGCCAAATGGGCGGATGATATCCGTGAAGCGCAGCGTGAAGACGGTTGTATTCCTGATATTTGTCCGGCTTATTACAATTATTATACATCGGAAATGACATGGTCGTCCACATTCCCGGTAATCTGTGATATGGCTTATGAACAGTTCGGCAACATCGAACCTATTCGTAAGAATTATGCCGCTATCAAGAAATGGATGCACCATATACGCAGTGAGTTCACCACAGAGGATGGAGTGATTAACGCCGATAAATACGGTGACTGGTGTATGCCTCCCGAATCACCGGAATTGATTCACAGTCAGGACCTGCCCGCAAGACGGATGGAGCACTGATTGCTACAGCCTACTATTATAAGGTGTCGCAAATGCTGGCCAAGTTCGCCCGTTTGCAAGGTCTGGAAGATGAGGCGAAAGGATTCGAGAAGGATGCAGCAAAAATCAAAGACTGCTTCAACGCCCGTTTCCTTACGGTTAAGAAGGGAACTTCTCCGGTACAAACGCCGCATGTTCTTTATCCCGACAGCATATTCTATGGTAACAATACGGTGACGGCCAATATCCTGCCGCTGGCTTTCGATATGGTTCCTGAGGCTTATAGGGAAGAAGTGGAGAAAAATGTAATAACAGGCATTATCACCCGGAATAAAGGTCATATCAGCAGTGGGGTGATAGGTATGAACTGGATGATGCGTGAGCTTACCCGTATGGGGCGTGGCGATGTTGCTTTCCTGTTGGCAAGCAACAAGACTTATCCCAGTTATGGCTATATGATAGAAAAGGGAGCTACTGCCATTTGGGAACTGTGGAACGGTGATACCGCCAATCGTTGGATGAACAGTTGTAACCATGTGATGATATTGGGTGATCTATTGACTTGGTATTTCCGTGATTTAGCCGGATTTAATCCGGCACAGCCCGCTTACAAACAAATCATCCTTAAACCGGATTTTTCCATCCAGGAGTTGAGTCATGTCAAGCTTCGCACAACACTTTATATGGCAAGATGATTAGTAACTGGAAGAAGACCCTTACGCATCTGGAATGGGATATCACGGTTCCCTGCAATACCACTGCATTGGTTTATCTTCCAACGTTGGACGAGAAGGCGGTAAAAGACAAGGACGTTACCTTTGTACGTCGGGAAGGCAACTCTACCGTATGGAGTGTTCCTTCGGGGAACTATCATTTTTCGGTTAGCATGGACCCTTCTTCAGGTAAAAACCGTGCAGGTATCGTGGAAGATCAGTTCCTATACGAACAAGCTTCTTTTCCCGAATGCCACGGCGCTACTATTGTGGAATTGAAGAACGGAGACCTGGTAGCCTCTTTCTTTGGAGGCACTAAAGAGCGTAATCCGGATTGTTGTATCTGGGTATGTCGCAAGCCGAAGGGTGCGACGGAATGGAGTGCACCTTATCTGGCTGCCGACGGGGTGTTTAGTCTGGATGATCGCAGGCTGTCTTGGCAGGCATTACGGCAGAATCCACTCCGGCGGATGCCGGCCCCGTGGCTTCTACGTTTAAAGGGGACAAGTCCCGGGCACGCCGCAAGGCTTGTTGGAATCCTGTGCTTTTCCAGATCCCCGGCGGAGATCTGATCCTGTTCTATAAAATAGGATTGAAAGTAGCCGATTGGAGTGGTTGGCTGGTACGTTCTAAAGATGGTGGAAAAACTTGGAGCCAACGTGAACCGTTGCCAAAAGGTTTCTTAGGTCCTATTAAAAATAAGCCGGAGTATGTGGATGGCCGTATCATTTGTCCTTCCAGTACGGAAGGCGATGGAGGATGGCGTATCCATTTTGAAATTTCGGATGATAAAGGAAAGACTTGGAAGATGGTAGGTCCTGTAGAGGCGGAAATGAGTGTGCCTACAGCTTTGCGTAAGGCAAATGCGGCCAATGTAGACGATCAGGAAGCGGTGAAGCCATAAAAGGAGAAGGCGAGAAGCCTATTTATGCTATCCAGCCCAGCATTTTGCGTCATAAGGATGGGCGTTTGCAGGTACTTTGCCGTACACGTAACGCACAGATTGCCACTTCATGGAGCAGTGACAACGGTGAAACATGGAGCAAAGTCACTTTGCTTGATGTTCCCAATAATAATTCGGGCACGGATGCCGTAACCATGAAAGATGGCCGCCATGTATTGATTTATAATGATTTCAGCACATTGCCGGGTACTCCGAAAGGGCCGCGTACACCGTTGTGTGTGGCGGTTTCGATGATGGCATTCACTGGAAGAATGTAATGACATTGGAAGACAGCCCCATCAGCCAGTATTCTTATCCGTCCATCATTCAGGGCAAGGATGGCAAACTGCATGCCGTATATACCTGGCGCCGTCAGCGTGTGGCTTATAAAGAGTTGGATTTGAGCAAACTGAAATAATACAATTGTGGATAAAGGAATTCTTTGATAGAGAGTATTGGAGAATTTGAAAAAAACGGGTGTCTGAAATAAAAATCAGATACCCGTTTTTTTGAAAACAGACTCCCATTATCCGCCAATGAAAGCTCTTTCTAAAGATACAGAATATGAAATAATTATAAATAGAGTACAAACGTTTCTTATTATCGTCCTCCCTTTATAAAGAAAAGAATAAGTGACAGATTATTATGAAAAGCATTAGACTACTACTTTTACTGGCTTCCGGAGTAACTACGGGAGCATTTGCCCAGTCGGGCGGGCTGACGGATATGAGCCAAAGTCGTTTTGCCAAGATGGCCAATACGGAATTAGGTGCCGTGCATTGGACAGATGGCTTTTGGGGCGACCGTTTCAATGTATATAGCCATACCTCCTTGCAAAGTATGTGGGACACATGGAACAATCCCGATGTTTCGCATGGCTTCCGTAACTTTGAAATAGCTGCCGGTGTTTGCGAGGGCGAACATTGGGGACCTCCCTTTCATGACGGTGATATGTATAAATGGATGGAAGGGGTGGCTTCCGTGTATGCCGTCACGAAAGATCCCGAATTGGATAAACTGATGGACCACTTCATTGAACATGTGGTGAAAGCCAGCGTGCGGACGGTTACATCCATACCCCTGTCATCATCGAGGAAAAGAATAAGGGGATTGACACTCATTCGGACAAACAGCAACAGACGGTAATTGGCACCAAAGTAGGCGGTGAGGACGAGAAAGGTGCATTTGCCAATCGTCTGAATTTTGAGACCTACAATTTGGGGCATCTGATGATGGCAGGTATCATTCATCGTCGTGCCACCGGAAAGACTACTTTATTCGATGCTGCCGTAAAAGCGACGGACTTCCTCTGTCATTTCTATGAAACCGCTTCTGCGGAACTGGCAAGAAATGCCATTTGTCCCTCCCATTATATGGGTGTGGTGGAAATGTACCGTGCTACAGGGAATCCCCGTTATCTGGAACTTTCCAAGAATCTGATTGATATCCGTGGTATGGTGGAAAACGGCACCGATGATAATCAGGACCGTATTCCGTTCCGTCAGCAATACAATGCGATGGGACATGCCGTGCGTTCCAATTACCTGTATGCCGGTGTGACCGATGTGTATGCCGAAACAGGAGAAGACCAACTGATGAAAAACCTGACCAGCATCTGGAAAGACATTGTGACCCGCAAGATGTATGTTACAGGAGCGTGCGGTGCGCTGTATGACGGCACTTCGCCGGATGGAACCTGCTATGAGCCGGACAGCATTCAGAAAGTACACCAAAGCTATGGCCGTCCTTATCAGTTGCCTAATAGTACGGCGCATAACGAGACCTGTGCCAATATCGGCAATATGCTTTTCAACTGGCGTATGCTGGAAGTGACGGGCGATGCCAAATATGCGGATATTGTGGAAACCGCCCTTTACAACAGTGTGTTGAGTGGTGTCAGTCTGGATGGAAAGAAATATTTCTATACCAACCCGTTGCGCATCAGTGCGGATTTGCCATACACACTTCGCTGGCCTAAAGAACGTACCGAGTATATCAGCTGCTTCTGTTGTCCGCCTAATACGCTGCGCACCGTTTGTCAAGCCCAGAACTATGCTTATACGGTGACTCCGAATGCGGTATATTGCAATTTGTATGGAGCGAATACACTGGCTACAACTTTGAAGGAAACGGGAAAGATCGGGCTGGTGCAAGAAACGGAGTATCCGTGGGAAGGTGCTGTGAAGCTGACTGTTACCGAAGCTCCGAAACCGTCAAAGAAGAAAGCGTTTTCTTTGTTCCTCCGTGTTCCTGACTGGTGCGAGAAGGCAACTTTGAAGGTAAATGGCGAACCGGTGCAAGGAACCTGGAAAGCGAATACATACGCCGAGGTAAACCGCATCTGGAAGAAAGGGGATTGTGTGGAATGGGTGATGGATATGCCTGTAAAATTGCTGGAAGCAAATCCGTTGGCCGAAGAAATCCGTAACCAGGTAGTGGTGAAACGTGGCCCGTTGGTCTACTGTCTGGAAAGTATGGATATAGAAGGCGGGCATAAGATAGACAATGTGCTGATACCTGCCGATATCCGGTTGACTCCGAAAAAAATAACCATCGAAGGCAGTCCGATTGTCGCATTGGATGGTACTGCCCGTCTGGTCGATGAAGTATCATGGAAAGATACCTTGTACCGCGAGGTAGGAAAGGCCGACAAACCGGTCCATATCCGTCTGATTCCTTATTATGCATGGGGAAACCGCGGAAAGGCTGAAATGACGGTATGGATGCCTTTGGCACGGACTAATCACTAACCACTTACCCCTAATTAGTTACAAATGAAAAAATATTCATAACCACTGCCGCGCTGCTGATAGCTTGTACACTGTCGGCAGCCGATTTGTTCGTATCTCCGGAAGGCAATGACCGGAATCCGGGTACCAAAGACTCTCCGAAAGCCACCCTTACAGCCGCATTGCGTCAGGCAAGGGAACTTCGTCGTCTTAATGATGAAAGTGTAAAAGGTGGCATCACCATCCATCTGGAGGCAGGTGACTACCATCTGTACGAACCCGTCTTTATCCGTCCGGAGGACAGCGGGACGGCAGCTTCACCTACCGTCATCACTTCGGATGGAAATGCCGTTCTGAATGGTGGGGTGGAAATCAGGAACTGGAAGAAGCAAGGAAAGTTGTGGGTAGCCGATGTTCCTATGTTTAACGGGCGTCCGCTGGATTTCCGGCAACTGTGGATCAATGGACAAAAGGCTGTTCGTGCAAGGGATGTGGCAGACTTTGAAAAGATGTACCGCATCATCAACAACGACCCCCAAAACGAAATACTGTGGGTACCTGCCGCTGCTGTAAAGAAAATACAGAAGCCCGATATGCCGAAATGGTCCTTCATGAAATGTGGTGTGTGGCAAATCTCCGTATCAAGTCGGTCGAAATACAGGGAGACAGTGCCGCCGTGCGTTTCCATCATCCTGAAAGCCGCATCCAGTTCGAACACCCGTGGCCGCGTCCTATGGTGACCAAGGATGGTCACAACTCGGCTTTCTATCTGACCAATGCCATGGAATTGCTGGATGAACCCGGCGAGTGGTATCACGACATTGAAAGCCGTAAAATATATTATTATCCTCGGAAAGGAGAGAAGATAAGCAAAGCCGTAGTTCCCGGCATCGAAACGTTGGTATGGGTGGAAGGAACGATAGACCGTCCGGTAAAGCACATCCGTTTTGACAATATTGCTTTCCAATATACCACCTGGATGCGTCCCTCTTTGCAAGGTCATGTTCCTCTTCAGGCAGGTATGTATATGACAGACGGATATAAAATCCGTCCTTCCATGATTCGTAAGAACAATCATAAACTGGATAATCAAGGTTGGTTGGGCCGTCCGGCATCGGCAGTCGTAGTCAAGGCTGCCTGGGATATTGATTTCGAGAAGTGCCGTTTCCAGCATTTGGGCTCTACAGGCATTGATTATGAATGGGCCACCGGTGGAGGACGTATAAACGGTTGTCTTTTCCGTGATATTGCCGGAAACGGTATTGTGGCGGGTAGTTTCAGTCCTGCCGCTCACGAAACACATCTTCCATACGATCCTGCCGACCGTCGTGAGGTCTGTACCGGACTGACCATTTCCAACAACTACATCAACGATGTGACCAATGAAGACTGGGGCACTTTGCATTTGCGCCGGTTATGTCAGTGATATCAATATCGAGCACAATGAAATCAGTGATGTATCCTATTCAGGCATCAGTCTGGGATGGGGATGGACACGTACAGTAAACTGTATGCGCAATAACCGCGTGCACGCCAATCTGATTCATCACTATGCCAAGCACATGTATGATGTAGCCGGTATTTATACATTAGGTTCACAACCCCATAGCTGGATTACGGAAAATTGCGTTTCTAACATTTTTTCACCCGGTTATGCACATGATCCCAATCATTGGTTCTATCTTTACACCGACGAAGGATCTTCATTTATCACCGTCAAGGACAACTGGACGGAAGGAGAGAAGTTCCTGAAGAACGCCAACGGTCCGGGCAATACATGGGAAAACAATGGTCCGATGGTGAACGACAGCATCAAGGCAAATGCCGGACTGCCCAAAGAATATAGCTATTTGAAGGAAAATAAAACGTGATACCATTATGAAAACAAACTTGCCACTTTAGTCGGAGCACTTGCATTGAGTGCTGCCGCCTCCGCCCAGACCTGGATCTGGTATCCGGGTGATTATGAGATATGGCTGGGCAACCGGATGAACAACCGCCGTACGGAACGCGGTGCTTTTTCCCTCCCTTCTGGAAAACGGACAGCCATTATGTGGTAGTGGAATTCAGCAAGAAATTGGACCTGGCGGAACCGGAAGAAATCTTCATTGCCGCCGAAGGAAAATACAATGTGAAATTGGACGGCAAACTGCAATTCGGTATGCCTCCACCTTGAAACTCCCCGCAGGAAAACACAGTCTGAACATCAAAGTGTGGAATCAGTCCACTCCCCCCACTATTTATGTGAAAGGAAAAACCGTAAATACGGATAAGACCTGGAAAGTAACCTACGAAGACAAGGAATGGATAGACGAAAGCGGAAAAGCCAGTGATACTTCTGCCACCGTTTATATGGATGCAGGGTGTTGGAACTTTGACGGAGCCACCCAACTGCCTTCCAAGTTTTCATTGGCCAGAAAACCGATGAAAGCAGTTTCCTCCACTCCCCGGAAAGAAGGGGTATTGTACGACTTCGGAAAAGAGACCTTTGGTTATATCACTCTGAAAGAGGTAAAGGGAAAAGGAACGATCCATATCTATTATGGTGAAAGTCCTGAAGAAGCCTTGGATACGGAATATTGCGAAACATTGGACAAATTGCTGGCAGAGCCGGGGCAGATAACCGATCTGGCCATCCGGAATACACGGAAACTATACGATGAATACACGTTGGACAACAGCAAGGCCTTCCGTTATGTCTATGTCACTTGCGATCCGGGAGTAACGATACAGGACGTTTCCATGCAATACGAATACCTGCCCGAAGAGTACCGGGCTCATTCAAATGCAATGACGAAGAGCTGAACCGCATCTGGGAAGTAGGAGCATACACCATGCACCTTACTACCCGTGAATTCTTTATCGACGGCATCAAGCGCGACCGTTGGGTATGGAGTGGCGATGCCATCCAGAGTTACCTGATGAACTACTATCTGTTCTTCGATAATGAAACCGTGAAGCGTACCATCTGGCTGCTTCGCGGAAAAGACCCTGTGACCAGCCACAGCAATACCATTATGGACTACACCTTCTATTGGTTCCTCAGTATTTACGATTACTACATGTATTCCGGTGACAAAGACTTTGTAACCCAACTCTATCCGCGTATGCAAAGCATGATGGACTATGTATTGGGACGCACCAATGCCAACGGTATGGTGGAAGGCATGACCGGTGACTGGGTATTCGTAGACTGGGCAGACGGTTATCTGGACAAGAAAGGCGAACTCTCCTTTGAGCAAGTCTTGTTCTGCAAGAGTTTGGAAACCATGGCGCTTTGTGCCGGTCTGGCCGGTAATACGGCAGACAAAACCAAGTATGAGAAACTGGCTTCCGCTTTACGTTCCAAGCTGGAACCCGCTTTCTGGAATGAGCAGAAACAGGCGATGGTACACAACCGCGTTCAGGGCAAGCAGAGTGAGTCCGTTACCCGTTACGCCAATATGTTCTCTGTCTTCTTCAATTATCTGAATGCCGATAAACAGCAGACCATCAAACACTCCGTATTGCAGTATGACAGTATTTTGAAAATCACCACTCCTTATATGCGTTTCTATGAACTGGAAGCACTGTGCGCCTTGGGCGAACAAGAATCGGTGATGAAAGAAATGAAAGCCTATTGGGGCGGTATGTTGAAAGAAGGAGCTACCAGTTTCTGGGAGAAATACAATCCCGAAGAAACAGGTACCCGGCATCTGGCCATGTACGGACGTCCATACGGCAAAAGCCTCTGCCATGCATGGGGAGCCAGCCCCATCTATTTGCTGGGCAAATACTATCTGGGAGTAAAACCCACCAAACCCGGTTACGAGGAATACTCCGTCACCCCTTGTCTGGGCGGCTTGAAATGGATGGAAGGAACCGTGCCCACTCCATACGGCAATATCCATATCTATATGGATAAGAAAGAGATCCGTATCAAGTCCGACGGCGGAAAGGGAGTGCTGAACATTCCAACCCGGAAAGGAATGAAAGCCATGACCATAGAACCCGGAGAAGAACAAGTCTTCAAATACTGATGGAATAGATCAAAAAAAGGTGATACCTACCTTCCCAGGCGGGTATCACCAACACTGTTTCGTAAGTTCCCGTTATCCGCTGATAACAGTACTTACCTCTGATCTAACATTAGTTTTCTTATGGGCTTCCGCCTGTATCACTACATTAGGAAGCGGAGATTCTACATCTTGGAAAAAAGTATCTTCCAAAAGCTTCGCTTTTTAGTCTCTTCTTTATTACCTGAACTTTGATAAATATCTTCGTATCCCCATTTGTCATGGATCATTCTGTAAATCATCCCCCATTCGGGCAGTCCTCCCAGATTACGGTCGTCAATAAACAAATCCGCCTTCAGTTTTCTGGAGTAATGATTACTTTCCAGGGTTTCTTCCGCATAATTGCTGTTTACGGCATAAAACTCCAGTCCACGCTCCCGGCAGAAATCCACGGCCTCCTGTAATAATTCACCTTCCCGCACACTCCACAGAATAAGGCGGTGCCGTTCCTGTTGTAGTTTTTTCAGCGTTTCTATGGCAAAGGGTAGTTCCTGCCTATTTCGGGATATTTATGCTCCACTATTGTGCCGTCAAAGTCAACTGCTATAATCATTCCTTATGCTTTCGAAAATTCTTTAATACGCTGCTCCTCTGCCAGTCTGCATATCAGCAGGGTTCCCTCTTTCTCGGCTATGATATACCCGTCCAGTCCTTGTATTACCGCCTGTTTCAAATGCGGTGTGTGTACAATGCAGTTATTGCATTCATACAATCGGACATTCTCGCCTACAACGGCATTGTTCCGTTCATCTTTGGGCAGCAAGGAATGCAATGAGCCCCAGCTGCCCAGATCAGACCATCCGAACTCTGCCGGCAATACATAAATCCGTTCCGCTTTTTCCATTACGGCATAATCTATGGATATACTTTCACAAGCAGGGAACAGCTCTTCTATGGTTTCTTTTTCCCTTCGGTATAGAAC
>ENA-OQDD01000093-OQDD01000093.1-human-gut-metagenome-genome-assembly--contig:-NODE-93-length-34781-cov-2.995239_pt1 | contig 34781 bp, 41 predicted proteins | sample MGYA00242507_ERZ504598 | MGnify/ENA primary metagenome ERZ504598 (study PRJEB26092, sample SAMD00036318) | human gut metagenome | host: Homo sapiens | study: EMG produced TPA metagenomics assembly of...
GCATCCTCGAACACCCTGAGATTCAGAATCTTATGGGCCAACCAGGCGATCTGCTTGTCGCCGTCCTCATCGGTGACGCCCACCAGAATCATGAATCCCGGGCCAATCTGCTGCGGCTCGAACGTGGGATCCAACGTGCCCAACTCATTGACCACGTCTACCGATGCTTCGGATACTCGTTGCACTACAACTCTCATGACTCCCTACAGTAGCAACAAAAAAGCGCCATTCCCTTACGGAAACGACGCTTGTCTTGGTGGAGGCGCGGGGAATTGAACCCCGGTCCGATGACCGAGCCACAGTCTTCTACGTGCGTAGTCTGCTGGCCAAGTTGGCGATTTTTCTGCCCCCATCGATGTCGCAGACAACTGATGGCGAGCATATCCGCAGTTAAAGTCCCGATGCAGCCTGAGGCTCAACTGCATCAGCAAGTCTTCTAAACGACGCTCAGCATCCTCCCAAAGACGAGGAGGAGTGAACGGAGCGGCTGCTCACTGGTTAATCCTGACTAAAAATCAGGCAGCGAGAGCGAACTCAGTGCGGTTAGATTTAGCACTTATTCTTTTGCCGGGGTCATCCACGAGCGGACCCGGCGTTCTCGGCACGCTTCCCTGCAGCGAACAGGTCACCGTCGAAACCGATCGCCCCCAATCTTGAGTTATCAAGCTTCCGGCTTTTCGGCCGGACTTTTCAGCATACACCCTATGGCGCTACTCGCGCAAATCGCCGGCAGCGAACATCGCCCCGGCATTGACGGGACCAACGTTGTCAGCAGGACCAACGGAGCGAACGCCGCCCCGGAACCAACGGAACCAACGAAGCCAACGAAATCGCCGTCACTTGATGATGGGCTTCTGGGATGAGGAAACATCAATCTGATGTTTCCCGGCAAAGCCAGCCGTGCCAGCGGTGATGTTCTTGTCGATTTCCTCGACTTCCGCCAACTTCAGCTTCAGTTGCGAGGAGTCGCCCCAAATGATTACGCGGTCACCGTCGTTAAGCGTGGTAGTCACCGAATCCTGCGTCTCAGCGGTGACTTGGTAATGGACTTACGCATCGATTCCGGCAACGCGCCAGAATCGTCAGCGCCTCCTTCACCGAACGGTTCTTGAGACTGGCGTCTATATCCTTGACCTCGATCACCGGGATGCCATCCACGTTGGCGTTCTTCACCGAGTTCAACACACGCGCCTGGGAATCCACCGCGGTCAGGGTATCGCCTCTTTTCAGCATGGCCGCGGGCCGTTGCGCCTTGACTTCCACGCTCATCGACTTGGGGAACTGTTTGGAGACCTTGGCCTCGCTGACGCCGGGAATGGACTTGAGTTGCTCTGTGACCTCATGGGCGGAGACCAGGAACAACGACTTTCCAGCCTGCTTATCGGCGATGACATGGATAGTCTGCGCACTCACCCATTCGTTGGCACCGGATACGCCGATCTCGCTGGTTTCCAGACGAAACACCGACGAGAAAAGCAGCAGCCACGTTAGCCCCGTCACTACAGCCACACTGACGACCGCAATCAACACGCGTAACGCAACGACGCGCACGTTTGCACGCTTGCGTTCTTTGGCGCGTTCGGTGAAATTCACCACTTTCGGGCGTGATGCGACTCCTAGGGAGCCGGTGGTCTGATGCAGCGTTTCGGCAACGTAATCCTCGCTGTGCAACCGCCGTGCATCGACGAAGGCACCGGCCTGGCCCTTGGCTACCGTCACATCGTCGATGATCTCCGGCTTGTCGATCTCATGCCCGGAAGACACGGACCGGGGAGCGCGAGACTTCGACGAGCGACCCGTGTTTCCGCGTGAACCGATGGTGCGCGGCTTGCGGGAGCTCCCAGACGAACGACGTGAGCCGTTGTCATTGCCCCCGGATCTGACCGTGCGCCCGGACATCACTCGCAGCTTTCCCGATGGGCCTCAAGTGCGGTGAGCAGCACCTGATCCATGTCGGTGATGTCGCCCGCGCCCACGGTGAAGATCACGTCGCCGTGGTGGGCGCGCATGGCCATCATCTTGGCGGCCAGGCACATATCCTCGACCGGCTGAATCCACGTGCCTGCGGAAGCATCCTTGAGTCCCGCAGCCGCGTCCACGATGGTGGAGGGGCTGATGTCCGGGAAATCGGCCTGCTTTTCACGGGCCGGGAAGATACCGGTGATAATGACGTCATCGGCTTTGGCCAAGGATTTGGCGAACTGGTGCGCGAAGAACTTGGTGCGGGAGAACAGGTGTGGCTGGAAGATCACACGAATGGTCGAATCGGGGTACCGGCGTCGGGCCGCATCCAGCAGGGCCGCGATTTCGGTGGGATGGTGGGCGTAATCGTCCACTACAGTGACCTGCTTGACCGTGCCGCGCACCTGGAAGCGGCGTGCCGCACCGAGGAATGTGCCGGCCGCATTGGCCGCGTCTGCGGGGCTCACGCCCAGCAGCACGGCAGCGCTGATGGCGGCGGCCGCATTGCGCGCATTGTGCACGCCAGGAACCTTCAGGGCAACGCTCTGAGACACCGGCTCCCCCGCCGTCACCGCGGCCGGCAGATGCAGGGTGAGCTGTTCGACGCCGCTGCCTGCGGTCTCGCTTTCCGAAGCGATCCAGACATACGCGGCACCGCCCAAATCGGGCAGGGATTCACGCGCGGTAGTGCCGTAGGCAACGGTATGGGATTTCACGTCGGCGGGCAGGGCCTCCAGCACGGCAAGTCCGTCGGGGTCGTCGATACTGATGATCACGTGACCGGTGGCCCGGCCGGCGTGGGCAACGAACGCGGCACGGTAGTGGGCTTCGTCGCCGTAATGGTCGAGATGATCGGCTTCACAGTTGGTGATAATGGCGATGGTCGGATGGTATTTGGCGAAGCTGCCGTCCGATTCGTCGGCTTCGGCCACCAGGATGTCGCCTTTGCCTGCGTGTCCGCCGTCCAGCGTGGTGCCGTCCGGGCCTGGATAAAGCCGCCGATGGCGTAGCTTGGATCGGCACCGGCGTTCACCAGAATGTGGGACAGCATGGAGCTGGTGGTGGTTTTGCCGTGCGCTCCGGCCACGGTGACGGCTCGTTTGCCGTTCATGAGCAGGGCGAGGATGTCACTGCGATGCACAATGCGCTTGCCCGCCGCGTGTGCTGCGACGATTTCCGGATTGTCCGGTTTGATGGCGCTGGAGTAGACCACGGTCTCGGCCTGGGCGACATTTTCGGCTCGCTGCCCGAATTCAACGGTGATGCCCAGCGTTTCAAGTCGGTCGGTTTTGGCGCTGTGTGCGCGATCGGAGCCGTCCACCGCGACTCCTTCGGCGTGCAGCATTTCGGCCAGAACGCTCATACCGGCACCGCCGATACCGATGAAATGGGTGGCGCCGAGATCCGCAGGGCGGGCCGCAGCATCGAATGAGGCATACGTAGGGTCAAGCACTATGGGCTGATCTTGAGACAATTCAAAACTCCTTTAGGGATTCCAGCACCCTATATTATGACCGTATCTCGTGCTGCGGAACGGAATTGGTCAGTATCGCGCACGGAATGATATCTGAATACTACTTGGATGGTTCGGCTAATTGCAGAACGTGCCGGGCCATGATTTCGGCAGCGTTTCTGATGCCGTATTCCCATGCCTTGCGGCCGAATTCGGCAAGTCGTTCGTGATCGGCGAGCAGATCGGGCACATGCTCATGCACCCACTGCGGGGTCAGGTCCTTGTCTGCGACCAGAAGGCCGCCGCCGGCGTTCACCACTGGCTCGGCGTTGAAACGCTGCTCGCCGTTGCCGATGGGCAGCGGCACGTAAATGGCCGGCAGGCCCAGTGCAGCCAGCTCGGATACCGATCCGGCTCCGGCACGGCAAATCACCAAGTCGGCACAGGCAAAGGCCAGATCGATTCGTTCCAGATATTCGGCGGTATGGTAGTCACCTTGTCCGGCCGATTCGGGGCCGATGCCGGTAAGCACGTCCGCGCCGGCCGAGGCCGTGACCAGTTCGCGTACTTCGCTGATTTTGCCTCGCCCGGTCAAGTGGATGATTTGTGCGTGGGCCAACAGGTCTGCGGCGGAGGAGGCGATGGCACGGTTCAGGCTTTGCGCTCCCAGCGATCCGCCAGTGACCAGCACCAGCGGACGGTTCGGATCGACGCCAAGCTGCGCGGCCGATTCACGGCGTACGGCGGCACGGTCGTCACCGATGCGTTTGGTCAGGGAGGCGATGGCCGGGCGCAACGGCAGACCGACGCGCTCGACGTCGGCTCCGGCACGCGGTTTGAGACCGGTGCCTCGTACACGGTACCGATGAAATCGGCCCAACGAGCGCCCAGTTTATTGGCCATGCCGGCACGCGCATTCTGCTCATGGATGGCAATCGGAATGCCCATCTTGTGTGCGGTGGCGTAGACGGGGGCGGAAGCATACCCGCCGAATCCGGCCACGACATCCGCATGCCGCGTTTCAAGAATGGAGCGCACCTTGGCGGTTTCTCGCTTCCATTTTGCCGGGAAGCGCAGCATGTACAGGTTAGGGCGACGCGGGAACGGCACTTTTCGATGGTGTCGAGCTCGTAGCCGGCCTCCGGCACCAAATCCTTCTCCAAACCCACCGCAGTGCCGATGACGGTGACCTGTGCCGTGGGTTCGATGTCGCGAATCGCCCCGGCGACCGCGAGCAGCGGATTGACATGTCCGGCGGTACCGCCGCCAGCAAGAACGATATGTGGTGTGCCTTGATTCATGATTACCGAGTCTACTTACGCGCTCTGACGCGACTGTTTTATCTGCGGTTGAGAGCGCATAAGTCCCACAACCAGTCCGGCCGCCGTCAAGCACATAACCATGGATGAGCCGCCTGCGGAGACGAACGGCATAGGCACGCCCAATACCGGGAACACACCCACGACCACGCCGATGTTGACCATGGCCTGGCCCACGATCCAAATGGCGACGCACATCAGCACCATGGCAACATAACGATCGGTGACCTGCAATGCGATGACGATCATGCACCAGGCGAGAATCGCGAAGAACAGCAATACGATGGCGCAACCGACGAATCCGGTCTCCTCGCCGATGATCGCGAAAATGAAATCGTTATGGGCGGCCGGCAGGTAATTCCATTTCTCCCGCGAATTGCCGATGCCCAATCCCAGAAAACCTCCGGAGGCGATGGCGTACTTGGCGTGAATGGACTGGTAGCATACGCTCTGCGCGTCAGCGGCCGAGCAATCGCCATATGTGGCCAGAATACGACGCAAGCGGTTCGGGCTGGAAACCGCCAATGCACCGACCATAACCACCGCGCCCAATACGCCGACTCCCATCCATTTGCCGGGGAACCCGACGATCAGAAAGGCCACGCCTCCGATGAAGACCAGAATCATGGCCGTGCCGAGGTCCCTGCCGCCCATCACCAGCGCCACGCCTATCGCATACAGCGCCAACGGCGCGGCATATGCTTTGATTCCCTTCTTGTGGTACATCTTGCTGCAGGCATGCAACGACGAGGGAAGCCATATGCACATCGCGAACTTCATGAATTCGGCCGGCTGGATAGTGGTGAAGCCGAGGTCCAGCCAACCTCTGTTGCCGTAGACGTCGTGACCCAAAGGAGTAAAGGTCAGCGCCTGCAACAGGCAGGCACCCACCACAAAGAACACGCCGGTCCGTTTCCAGAACGTCACCGGCATCATCAATGCCACGAAGCCCAGCACCAAGCCGATCAGGCAAAACGCGCCCTGGTTCAGAAGCTGAAGGAACGGCGACTTGCCCAGTGCGGCCATGGTGACCGTGGAGCTGGAGAACACCATGATCAGGCCGAAGCATGTCAGCCCCACCACGGCCATGCGGAAGCCGTGGTAGCACCATAGCGGGTTGAGCAAGCTTCGCCAACCCGTGTAGTCGGCGATTTCGAGTGAGGGCTTGTCAGGGGCTCTGTATGCCTTACGCTTATGGGTATCAGTGGAGGCCATGCACCTCGCTCCACGTCTTGGCTGCGGCGGCGAATCGATTGCCTCGATCCGCATAGGACTTGAACTGGTCCATGGAGCGCAGGCCGGAGCCATAAGCACGATGTCGCCGGCGGCGGCATACGTGCCGCAGGCTTCGACGGCACGGTCCATGACGGTATCGTTGTCTTCGGGATCGATGATGGTCACCGGGATGTCCGGAGCTTGGCTGGCAAACGCTTCGATCATCGGCTGCTGGTCTTTGCCGATGATGACGGCCGCTTTGATGGTGTGTGCCTGGTCCTTGACCAGGTCCTCGAATCGACTGCCTTTGGCCAGACCTCCGGCGATCCAGATCACAGACTTGGCCGGGAAGCTGGACAGCGAGGCGCGTGCCGCATGACCGTTGGTGGCTTTGGAATCGTCCACAAAACGAACAGAGCCGCCCTCGACTGCGGCCTCAGCCACGGTTTCGATGCGATGGCCGCCCGGCTTGAACGAGGTAAGCGCCTTCAGCGCGGTATCGCGATCAGCGCCAAGTCCCAGCACCAACGCCAATGCCGTCAATGCATCGGCCACCAGATGCGGGTACAGTGAGCCGTCCGGCTCTGCCAGATGCGTGAAATCGGTGATGGCGGCCAGTCTGACCGACTCTCCCACTGCGCCGCCGGCCACGCCGCTCCTGTCCACGATCCAGCCATCTTCAATGCCGATCTGGCCGGCCTGAGGGGCCTCGAGCGTGAATCCCACCTTGCGGCATCCTTCGGCAGTCTGAGCCGCGGCCGCCAGTTCGCTGACTTTGGCGTCCTGCGCATTGTAGACGATGGCGCGTTTGGCGTTGTGGAACACCTTGGATTTGTCGGCGGCGTAATTCTCGCGCCCGCCATGCCAGTCGAGGTGATCGTCGGCGATATTGGTGATCGCCGCGCAGTCAAGTGCCAGCGAATCGGTGAAGTGCAATTGGAAGGAGCTCAGTTCCACGCACAGTACGTCGTGCTGAGGATTGGTGGCGCAACGAGACAGGCTCATGCTCATGTCTCCGGAGGCGATATTGCCGGCGGTCGGCGCGTCGAGTCCGCAGGCGGTGAGCATTTCCGAGGTCATCTCGGTGGTGGAGGTTTTGCCGTTGGTGCCGGTGATGCCGATCCATGGAGCCGGAGTACCGGTGCGCTCGTTATTCACACGCAGCTGCCATGCGAATTCCACCTCGCTCATCACGGGGATGCCACGGCGTTGGGCTTCCAGCACGAACGGGGTGCGGGGTTGAACACCGGGGACGACATGACGTAGTCACATGGTCCCAGTCCACGTCATCAAAGGAGTGGAGATCGGCCTCGGGCTTCCTCTCGTCGACGCCAATCACGTGGGCACCGCGTTCCCTCAATACCTCCGCCAACGAGGTGCCGGACACCCCCAGTCCGGCGATCACCACTGTCTTATCCGCTACTTGCATTGTTCCTCCTGATATAGGAATTCCGTGGGTGAGCATAATCCACCCAGATTTCCGCTAGCTGAACAGCAGGCCGGAGCGGGTGACCCAGTCGCCGTAGAAAATCGTCAGGGCGAGCAGCACGAAGATGAGTTCGATCATCCAGAACCGCACCACCACCTTGGTTTCGGTCCAACCCTTCAGTTCGAAATGATGGTGAATCGGCGCCATTTTGAATACACGTTTGTGGGTCATCTTGAAGTACCCGACCTGGATGACGTCGCTCATGGCTTCCATGACGTACAGTCCGCCCAGAACCACCGCCAGGAATTCGGTGTGCGTGGCGATGGACAGGGCTGCGAACAGACCGCCCAAGGCCAGGGAACCGGTATCACCCATGAAAATCGATGCGGGGTTCGAGTTGTACCACAGGAAGCCGAAGCAGGCGACGGCCGCGCATACGGCGATGACGGTCAGATCGAGAGGATCGGACACGGCATAGGAATATCCGCCATGCTGCCGCCCTTGATGTGGTAGCTTTCCCAGAATGCGATGACGCCAAAACCAGTGAAGGCGATCATCGACGAACCTGCCGCCAGACCGTCAAGTCCATCCGTCAGATTCACTGCGTTGGTCCATGCGGTCATCAGGAAGTTCACCCAGATGACGAACAGGATGATGGCTACGGCACGGCCGGCGAAGTCGAAGTTGAAGAACGGCTGTTCGATGAAGCTGATGCCTGCCTGCGCACTGGGGAATCCCGATTTGGTGGGAATCAGCAGCGCAAGTACCGCGTAGATGGTGGCGAAGATGAACTGGCCAATGAACTTGCCGCCCACCGATAGGCCTTCGTTCTGCTTCTTACGCACCTTGGCGAAGTCGTCGATAAAGCCAGCAGACCCATCGACAGCATGGCGAACAGTACGAGCGCCGCGGACCAGGAGGGCACGTCGCCCGAACGCAGGTATCGGTACAGTGCGGAGGATGCCCAACCGAGCAGAATCGCGAAGTTGATGACCACGCCGCCCAACGTGGGGGTGCCGCGCTTGACCAGATGCGACTGCGGCCCATCCTGGCGGATGTACTGGCCATAGTGCAGCTTGTGGACCAGCCGAATCAGCAGCGGGGTGCCGACTAAGGTGACGATGAGCGACACCAGCATTCCAATGATCAGAGCAATCACGTGCAGCTTCTCTTTCTTGTCGGTTTCTTGGGGTGGTTATCAGGTCAGTTCTTTGCCCAGCGTTCAGCCAAAGCGCTCAGGCCTGACGCGTGCGATCCCTTGAGCAGTACCACAGCGTCGGGATGGTTGCGAGCCAAGTCGATGACCAGCTGTTCGGCCGCATCGATGTCGTGTACGCAATCCACCGACGCGGATTGGCTCTGACGGGCACCGTCCGCCAGAGCCTGTGCCAGTGCATCGAGATGTTGGTCTTGGGCGGAACCGACCGCGATGATCGCGTCGATGCCCAATTCGTCCGCATACGTGCCGATCGAGGTGTGCAATGCCGTTTCATCGGCGCCGAGTTCCAGCATGGCACCCAGCAGCGCCACGCGGAACGGCTCCTTGCCGTCATTTGAGTTCCAGGCCTTCAACCGTTCAGGCCGGCTTTCATGGAGTCGGGATTGGCGTTGAAGGAATCATCGATCAGCGTGAAGGAAGTCCCCTCGCGATTCACCGTGGACAATGCCATGCGATGAGGGCTGATGGTGTGCTGCGAGGCCAGAATCCGTGCCACCGTTTCGGGTGCCATACCGTAACGCATCGCCACGGTTGCGGCGGCCAACGCGTTCATCACATTGTGACGTCCAGGAATGCCCAGATGCACCGGCGTATGGTTGCCGTCCGCATCGACCAACGTGAATTCAGCATGATCGGACCGGTCGGCAGTGACATCAATGGCCCGCACCTCGGGCTCCTGCGACGATCCCAAGCCGAACCACAGCACGTCGCCGTTGGCCAGGCCGGCCATGGGAACCACGTGTTCGTCATCGGCGTTCAGTACCGCGGTGCCTCCGGGAAGCAATCCCTGCACGATTTCGCTTTTCGCCTGTGCGATGCGTTCGCGGGAGCCGAATTCTCCAAGGTGAGCGACGCCGACCTTCAATACGATTGCCGTGTTCGGCGGTGCGATACGGGTCAGTCGCGCGATTTCGCCGATATGGCTGGCACCCATCTCAGCCACGAAGAACCGGGTGTGCTCATCGACCCGCAACGCAGTGAGCGGCAGGCCGATCTCATTGTTGAACGATCCCACCGGAGCCACGGTCGGACCTACGGTGGCAAGCAGGGAGGAGAGCAGATCCTTGGTGGTGGTCTTGCCCACCGAACCGGTCAATCCGATGATGTCGAAGTCGCCGTCCAGCTCGCGGCGGCGAACGATGTTGTATCGGGCGAGTTCGCCAAGGGCGTCGACCGTGTCTTTCACTACGATCTGCGGAAGGCCATCGGACTTCACCTCATGGTCGACGATGGCCACCGTGGCTCCCTGTCCAGCGGTTTTCGCCACAAAGTCATGCCCATCGACACGCTCGCCTCGGATGGCCACAAACACCGATCCGGGCCGGCCTGCCGCGAGTCGCTGACCGTATTGGTGGCTCGAGACTCGGAACCGGCGTCTCCGATCAATCGACCATCGACGGCCTTGGCGATCTCCTCCACGCTCATCGGAACCATGGTGTTTCAAACTCCTTTACGATTACGCTTCGTCCCGTATCCACGGACTTAATTGAGATTATTGGCCACATGCAGGGCACTGCGTATGTTGTTTTTCCTCACGCCGGCGGCCAGCACCATGGCGATGGCCAAGGACATGTGCCCGAGTCGGACGCGGTCATACATTGCCGGTGAATCCGCAGCCATTTCATCCGATTCGGGTGTCGACGAGGTCATGGACATGTCATGTTCCGCAACGAATGCGTAGCGTGTCTTCAATTCGTTCAAGCTTGCGCTTGCGTTGACATCCTCCGTGCCCAGTACATCCACGTTCACCGATTCCAACGCATGCTCGGCCAACGTGCGGTCATCCATGGCGATGATCACGGCCGCCACACCGTCTTCGGCGCACACGGACAGCGCGCGCTGCATATCGAGGATGCCCAGAGGATAGTTCAGGTTCATGGTACGTGTCATCGACGTGGACCCGGATGCGGTGATTACCGCCACCGGATTGCCCAGCATGTGCAGGAATTCGGAGAGCTGGGACACGCCTGCGTCGACGGCCTGCTCATCCGCACCGGTCACCGCGAACACCGCCATGGCATTGGACGGTCCGCCGGCCAGACCGCTGGCCAGATCGCCGAGTACGCGATCGTCGAAATCGCCGTAGAGCAACGGTATATCGGCATTGGCGATCTGCTTGGACGCGCGTGGCAGCAACGCCGCATAGGCACCGGCCTGTGCGGCATGCAGTACATCGGGTTCCTGCTCATGCGTGCAGATGAACAGCGAGCCGGGAATCACGGTGTCCACGGCATCGCTGAGTGAGGTAATGGTGACATTGGTGGCGAAGGTGGATCGACTTCAAAACCGTACCGTTCGACCAGCATTCCCAGGGTCACCCGCTGGGCGATGGATTCGCTCACTGCACTCATGGGCTATCGCCTTTCTCCCCTGATCCTTACCACGTGACTGGAATAGCATTTTTGCGTGGACTGGAGACAGGCACCTCGTATTTCTGCATAAGGAACTCACAAATCTGTGCGGAAACAGGGCCGGCCGTCAGACCGCCGAACACACCATTCGGATCCTTCATCACCACGGTGACCGCATAGCGCGGGTTGTCCGCGGGAATCACCACGGAATAATCGGAGATAATGGACGAGAGCGTGCCATCCGAGCCCTGCACCTCTGCGGTACTGGACTTGGCGGCCATGCGGTAACCATCGACCTTGACGAACTTGTTGTAGCCTTCCGCCACTGATTCCATCGCATTCATCATGTCCGATGCGACCTTTTCATCCACCACGCGGGTGGCTTCGCCCTTCTTGCTCTCAGTGTCTTGCCATTGGCATCGGTGGTTGATTTGATGATCGACTGCTGCTGCTTGACACCCTTGTTCGCGATGGTGGCCACCACGTTGTTGAGCTGCAGGGCGTTGACGGCGTAGCCTGACCAAACAGGATGGTGTTGCGCGTACGCAGATCCCATGCCGAGGGGTTGGTGAGCAGACCGCTCGATTCACCGGGCAGGTTCAGTCCGGTCGGTTGTCCGATGCCGAATTTGGTCAGGTACTCGCAGCGTTGCTCATCCGGATAGTTCTCCCCGGCCATAATCATGCCGACGTTCGATGAGTTCTGCAGAATGCCGGCGAGCGTCCAGCGCTCAGTGCCATGGTCGAATGAGTCCTTGTAGGTCTGGCCCTCCTGTGTGATGTGGTCCGGGACCGACAATTGATCGCTCATCTTATGCAGTCCCATCTGCAGATAGCCGGACATGGAGATGACCTTGCCCACCGAACCAGGCTCGAAGGTTTCGGACACGGCCCGAGACGGCTCATCTTCGCCGCATCGGTACCAGCCTGTACTTCATCGCTATCGGCCAGTGCGAGAATCTCCCCGCTCTGGATATCCTGCACCACGGCGATCGCCCACGCTGCACCATACTTGGATTCGGCCTCCTTCAAGACCTTTTTGACATACCATTGCACATCACGGTCAATGGTCAGGGTGACATCGTCGCCATTTTTGGCCGCCACCGATTCGGTCATGGTGCCGGGAATCTCTTCGCCGCCATTACCACGCTGGTAGGTTTCATGGCCATCGGTTCCGGTAAGCGTCTTGTTCTCGACCTGCTCGATGCCGGCGACGCCATCGCCGTTGTCGTTCACGCCGCCAAGCAGCGCGCCCATGAGATCGCCATCCGCATACAGTCGTTCACTGCTCAGCTCACCCCAGACAATACCGCCCAGGTGCAACGCCTCGATGCTGCGCTTGACCTGCGGAGTCACATCTTTCTTCAGAATCACATACTGCCCGGTACCGGACAGATCAGCGCCCAGTTCCATGGCGTTCATATCCAGGACTTTGGCCAGCAGTCGGCCCACGGCCGCCGCTCCGGTAGCGCCCACGGGTTTGCCGTCAATTTCGTGGCAGTAATCACGGGTGTTGTCATTGCAAGTAATCGGCTCGAACTCCTGTGCAGCCTCCGGATTGGCGACGATAGTATAACGCTCCACGCTTTGAGCGAGCACGGAGCCGTTGGCGTCGAGGATACGCCCACGCTTGGCGCTCAACGTCACGGTCAGGGTGCGGTTAGCCGTGGCCGCTTGTGCGGTTTGACGGCCGCCGATGAGCTGGGTGGAGGCCAGCTGAATCACGCATGCCGACGCACCAACGCCAATGCGGCGCCGATGGCGATGCATTTGAACGCGAAGGTCTTGACCTTGGCGAACTCTACGATGCGACGAATGGTGTTCACTGGGTTCCGCCTTTGTTGGACTGGTATCCGCTTAAGTCGATGGACACTGATCCTGCTGCGGGACCATGCCCATGTCGCTGGCCTTGTCGGGCAGGTTCGCGACCAATTGATCGAGTTTGGCCTGATCGTCTTCGATATCTTGGGTAAGTCTGTTGATGTTGGTTTCGATCTGTGCCGCCTCAAACGAGTTCTGCACCATCTGGGTACGCAGCATCAGCGCGCCGAACAAGGTGCCGACGAGGAAGATCACTGCGATGGCCACGTGCACCAGCGGTGCGCTTCTTGTTCTGGTCCATTCGATGACCCGTCCGACGACATTGCCCTGCTCGTTTCCACGCGGGTTGGAGACCACCCGCAGCTCAGGTCGGGAGGAGGCTGATGCTTGGTGTGCGGTCGGTTCGAGGCTGGAGCCGCGTTCGATCGAATGCTACGTGCAGTTGCCATATGCTGTTATCCCCTCCTTGTACGAATTCGTGCCGTGTTTTTGGCTCTGCCCGGAGACGCGGAGCCTTGTATCTTGACGTCATTCAGGCCCTGCGCGGTTTGCGTAAAGCGTTTCCTCCATCGTGACGGAATCTCACGGCTGACTTCCACCGCCCGCAACCGCACCGAAGCCGATCTCGGGTTGGCTGCGATTTCATGTTCGTCGGCCTTGATGGCACCTCGCGTGAGATCCGTGAAAAACGGTTGGGCATCCGGCGGTATGACAGGCAGGCCAGCCGGAACATCCACTCGCAGCCCTTGTGCCATGAACGATTTGACGGTTTTGTCTTCGAGCGAATGATAGGACTCCACCACCAGTCGTCCCCCGACATGCAGTCGGTTCGCGGCCTGCGGCAATGTGGAGGCGAGCTTGTCCAATTCGCCGTTGACTTCAATGCGCAACGCCTGGAAGACGCGTTTGGCGGGATTGCCCGCCGGGCGGTGGGCTTGCGGCACCACTTCATCGACCAGACGGTTGAGCTGTGCGGTGGTGGTAAACGGCTCCTTGTCTCGACGCGCCACGATGGCGCGGGCGATCTGACGCGAGAAACGCTCTTCACCGTATTCCTTGAATATGCGGACCAGTTCCGCCGCATCATAGGTGGCAAGAATCCGTTCGGCCGTCAACGGCTGGCTGACGTCCATGCGCATATCCAGCGGCGCATCATGCGAATAGGAGAAGCCACGATCGGTTTCGTCGATCTGCAGGCTGGATAATCCCAGATCCATGAATACGGCGTCCACGCGTTCGATGTCTTGGTCCGCCAACACCTGATCGAGCTGATCGAAGGCGGCATGCACCGGAATGAATCGATCGGCGAGCCCCTCCCGTTCCATACGTTCGGTGGCCAGCCCCAGCGCTTCACTGTCACGGTCAATGCCGATGAGCCGAGCCTGAGGCGCGGCCTTGAGGAAGGCGATGGAATGGCCGGCAAGGCCCAGGGTGCAATCCACTGCGATGGCGTTCTCATGTTCCAGGGCAGGTGCCATCAGGTTCACGCAATCGTCAAGCAATACCGGCAGATGAATATTCGCCACATCAACCATCAGAATTCCACCTCCGGCAACACATCGTCAGCAATATCGGAATATCCCTCTTCCTTCTCGGCGAGGTAGGACTCCCACGTGTCCTTATTCCACAGTTCGGCACGGGTGCCAACGCCGATCACCACGACGTCGGAACCCAGATTGGCGTAATCGCGCAGCATCTGCGGCACCAGCACGCGGCCCTGCTTGTCCGGCTGCTGGTCGACGGCACCGGAAAGGAACACACGCAGGTATTCGCGGGCGGCTTTGTTTCCCACCGACACACGCTGAATCTGCGAGGCGATACGTCGAAATTCGTCGAACGGCAGCAGGTACACGCACCGTTCCTGGCCTCGGGCCATGACCAGGCCCTGCCCCAGCTGGGAGCGGAATTTGGCCGGAAGCGCCATACGGCCCTTGGCATCGATCTTCGGCGTATATGTTCCGAGAAGCAATGGCGGCAGACCAGCCATGAGATCGGCCATAGTGGTGGAGCCTTGTGCGTTGGCATCAGCGTCGCGAATCGTCTGATCGGCAACCATGGCTCCACCTCCTTCATCGTTACGTGGGATACACTTCGGCCAACTGGCTCACCACTCTACCCCACGATTCCCCATTTCTCCCCACTCATGCACGATTTGCTCACCCTTTTAGGGCAATTACCGATGGATTGCGCGTGTCGGCCACGACTGTCGCACGAATGGACGCTCCGCACATTCAATCCACGTCGCGCACCCCACCGACCGAGCAGCATGGTGAATTCACGCTGAATTCACCTATTCCGGGTTGTCCGCATCACTGACGTAGGGGGTGTGCGGTAAATTTGAATGCCTTAAGTTTTTCTGCCCCACGGAAATGGAACGAAGAGAACAGCATGTCGAGTTACGCCTCCCAGCTGCATGAAGAGCAGCAGGCCGTCGATCGCGCCTATGGACGATTGGATGATCTGCGAGCCGAAATGTGGCAACGCCTGGACACCGTACGCGCCGCCGGCTCCCACGGATCCCCCACGCAACGCAGCGAACGAGACTCCTTTGCCACAATGTACGAAAACCGCCTCACGCAATTGCGCAGCGTTGAGGATCGGCTGGTGTTTGGCCGCCTCGATGCCAAGAACGGCGACCGTCATTACATCGGCCGCATCGGCCTGTCGAGCCCGGACCATGAGCCGATTCTGACCGACTGGCGTGCCGAAGCCGCACGTCCTTTCTATGAGGCGACCCCTTCCAATCACGGCGACATCGTGATGCGCAGGCATATCACCTTGAGTTTCCGCGAAGTCGTGGGCGTTGAGGATGAGGTGCTCGACGTGCATTCAGACCAGGTCGGCCAGGCGTCGTTCCGCCGGCACATTGACCGGCGAGGGTGCGCTGCTGGCTTCGTTGAGCTCACGCCGCACCGGCAAGATGACCGATATCGTGGCCACCATTCAGGCCGAGCAGGACCGCATCATCCGCTCCGACATGAATCGCGCCGTGGTGGTGCAGGGCGGCCCCGGCACCGGCAAGACGGCCGTGGCGCTCCATCGCGCCGCCTACCTGCTGTACACGCACCGGCGCACGCTGGAACGTTCCGGCGTGCTGGTTGTTGGCCCCAGCTCGGCGTTCCTGCACTACATCGATCAGGTGCTACCCTCCTTGGGCGAGACCGGCGTGGTCTCACGCACCATCAGCGATCTGATTCCCGGCATCACCGCCACGGCGGTCGACTCCCCTTATGCAGCCAAGCTCAAGGGCGATCGACGCATGACCTCCGTAGTGGCCAATGCCATCGCCGCACGCGTGCGTGTTCCCGCTGCTCTGCCGACAGTAACCATTAGCGGCATTCAGGTACCAATGCTGGCCACTGATATCGAGCAGGCGCAGGCGGACGCGAAGCGCACCCGACAACCTCATAACAAGGCCCGCGAGACCTTTATCCGTTCGATGCTGACCAGCATGCAGAACCGTTATGCCGAACAGCTTGATTACACGCCGGATCAGGCGGAGCTGAACCGCGCGATGTCGCTGCTACGTATGAACGAGCAGGTTCGCAAGACCCTGAACCTGTGCTGGCTGCCGATGACCGCCCCATGGCTCATCGATCAGCTGTTCGCCCATCCCGAACGTCTGAAGTCTCTGGCTGGTTGGCTGACCGACAACGACATCGCGGCACTTGCCCGCCCCAAAGGCTCCCCGTTGACCCGCTCCGATATTCCGCTGCTCGACGAAGCAATGGATATGCTGGGCCCCGATCCCAAGGCGGTGGCCCGCCAGTCCGCCGCCGACGCACGTCGTGCCGCCGAAGAGCAGTATGCCAAAGACACTCTGGCCGCGACCGGTCTGGGTGGAGGCATCGTCTCCAGTCAGATGCTGCTCGACCAGATGAACGGGGACGACGCTGAGCTGACCGCGCAGCGGGCCGCGGCCGACCGTGAATGGACCTACGGGCACATCGTGGTCGATGAAGCGCAGGAATTGACCGCCATGGACTGGCGTATGTTGATCCGCCGTTGCCCCTCCCGCTCGTTCACCATCGTGGGCGATGTGGCGCAGACTTCGGCGCTGGGTGGCACCCGACGCTGGAGCAAATCGATGAACCGCCTGTTCGGCGAAAGCCACTGGGATTTGAACGAGTTGACCATCAACTACCGTAATCCGCAGGAAGTTTCCGAACTTGCCTCACGATTTGCCGAGGAGGAAGGCCTCTACATCTCCACGGTCAATGCGGTGCGCACCATCCCCGATTCGGTGTCCCGCAATGTGGTGCCCGACATGTCGTCCTTGCTGGAAACGACGGCCGAGCAGGCGGCGCAGCTTGCCGAACAATTCGTTTCGGCAGACGGCACCGGCCGCATCGCCGTCATCTGTCCGGATAATCTCATCGCCCCGGTGCGCGATGCCGTGCGCCGCAAACTGGCTGTCATTCTTGACCCGGCCGAATACGCAAGGCTCATCGAGCAGCCCGAATGGGATGAGCAAATCAGCGTCTGCGGCACTGAAACGGTCAAGGGTCTGGAGTTCGATGCCGTCGTGGTGGTCGAGCCCGGTCTCATCGAGGATGACGCGCCGAGCCGCCTGGTCGCCGCCTCGGACCTGTACGTGGCAATGACCAGGCCGACCCAGAAACTGGTTATAGTTCGGACAAAAGCGGACGAAAAGTCCCTGAACATCTAAGGTATGAAGCATGCCCAAAGCACTGTTATTGGAAAACATTCACCCCGATGCGGCCAAATCGCTGCGTGATCACGGTTTCGAAGTCGAGACCATGAAGGGAGCCCTGAGCGAGGACGAACTCATCGATGCGCTGGATGGCGTGGACTTGGTGGGCGTACGCTCCAAGACCAACGTCACAGCCGCGTGCTGGATGCGCGTCCTACGCTAAGCGCCATCGGCTGCTTCTGCATCGGCACCAATCAGGTCGATCTGGCACATGCCGGCAAGCGTGGCATCGCCGTGTTCAACGCTCCCTACTCCAACACCCGTTCCGTGGTGGAATTGGTGATCTGCGACATCATCTGCTTGATGCGCCGCATTCCCGCACACACGCATCACATCAAGCATGGCCTGTGGGACAAGTCCGCTTCCGGCTCGCATGAAGTGCGCGGCAAGACCCTTGGCATCATCGGCTACGGCAACATCGGCTCCCAGCTGTCGGTACTGGCCGAGGCCCTCGGCATGCGCGTGGTGTTCTACGACATTGAGGAGAAACTGGCACTGGGCAACGCCCACCGTTGCGATACCCTCAACGAACTGCTGGAACAGTCCGATGCCGTGACCCTGCACGTGGATGGCCGCAAGTCGAACACCGGCTTCTTCGGCGAAGACCAATTCGCCCACATGAAGCAGGACGCGATTTTCATTAACCTTTCGCGCGGTTTCGTCGCCGATCTGGGAGCTCTGAAGCAGCACCTCGATTCCGGCCATCTGTCTGGCGCGGCGGTCGACGTGTTCCCCGTTGAGCCGAAGAAGAGCGGAGATCCGTTCGAGACCTCACTGGCCAATGAAGACAATATGATTCTGACTCCTCATATTGGCGGCTCCACCTTGGAGGCTCAGGAATCCATCGGCCATTTCGTCTCTCAGCGTCTTGAGGATTACTGGTTCAAGGGTTCTACCTCATTGTCCGTGAACCTACCGCAGATCAACCTAGGTGAATGCAAGGGCGTGTGCCGTATCGCCCATCTGCACGACAATCTTCCTGGTGTGCTGGCTCATGTCAATCGCGTGCTCGGCGAAGAGAACATCAACGTTTCCTTCCAGTCGTTGGCCACCGAAGGCGAACTTGGCTATGTGGTCACCGACGTGGCTCAGAAGCCCAGCGCCGCCACGCTTGAAGCACTACGCAACATCGAGGGCACCGTTCGCATGCGTGTCATCAGCTGACGCAGCTCATCCTCGATTGATATGAAAGAGACCCGTCGCTGACGGGTCTCTTTCATAAGTGCAGGGCTTCATGATTGGTTCGCACCATGGTTTGCGAATCACTCGCATATCACGGTGCATGGCATTCGCATATTATTCACGCAAACCATCAATGGCGCTTTGGAAATCCTCCAGACCTGCAAAGTTCTGGTACACACTCGCGAATCGAAGGTACGCCACCACATCCAAGTCACGCAACGGTTTCAGGATGGCTTTGCCCACTTCATCTGAGGTGACTTCAGCAAGGCCTCGGGAGCGAAGATCCTCTTCGACTTTCTGTCCCAGCAGCTTCAGATCCTCTTCTCTGACCGGCCGCCCCTGACAAGCTTTGCGTACGCCGGAAATCACTTTGTCTCTACTGAATGGCTCCACGCCACCCGAACGTTTAGTGACCAGCAGCATACTGGTTTCCACCGTGGTAAAACGCTTACTGCATTTCGGGCATACGCGACGCCGACGGATGGAATGACCGTCATCGCTAATGCGCGTATCAATGACTTTGGTGTCGGGGTTCTGGCAAAAAGGACAATGCATGCTCCCCAGAATAACGTGTACGGGCGGAAAAACCATGCCGCTCGGGTTTCATTTACTCAACCGGAACAATAATGCGCTGCCCGGCCTGCAATGATCCGGACTCAAGATTGTTCAACGCAATCAGCTCATCCACCGTTTCCGATACATCATGACCAGCAGGCGTGATAGCCGAAGCATATGACCAAAGCGTATCCCCCGGCCGCACGATATAACTGGTCACCTGCGTGGCCCCCGTATCCGATTGGGCCGCTGAGCGGTAAGCGCGCCGAAACCACACCAGGCCAGCGCCAAGGCGACCATCACTGCGATAATCTTCCCACGCACATTCCGGCGGGACGTTCCAGCATGCTGCATAGCTACACGTGCGCTACGGGCCGGGGCCATCACCATTGAACCAGTCATCACGACCACCTCTCTCGAACAGATGTTCTATCGAACAACTGTTCTTATAATGGCACAAACGTTCGACACGGTCAAGTCGAAACTCGAACAGATGTTTGATTTCACACGAACAACACGTTATGCTGGTGACATAACGAAAGGAGCCCTGACGTGAGCACCATTCCCTTCTCCCCCAAGCAGAAGCCGGACGAGTCCACCCTGACCGACCGCCAGCGCAAAGTGTTGGACGCCATTCGCACGCATATCGACGAACAAGGCTTCGCTCCCTCTTTCCGGGAAATCGGAAATGCCGCCGGGCTCAAAAGTCCGTCTTCGGTCAAGCATCAGCTACAAGTTTTGGAAGACAAGGGCTTCATCCGCATGAACGCGAACAAGGGTCGAGCCATCGAGGTGGTGGCAGGATCCGCCCCGAATGCCGAAAAGCCCTCCCAAGCCAGCGAAGAGGCAACCAGCACCAGTAATGTGGCGGAGATATACCAATTCCCCGCCGAAGCCATTGCCGAATCACACGATGTGCCGCTCGTTGGCCGTATTGCCGCCGGCGTGCCAATTACCGCCGAACAGCATGTGGACGACGTCATGCGTCTGCCGGAACGGCTGACCGGCTCCGGCACCCTGTTCATGCTGGAAGTCCACGGCGATTCCATGGTGGATGCCGCTATCTGCGATGGCGACTATGTGGTGGTGCGCGAACAGAATTCCGCCGTCAACGGAGATATCGTCGCCGCTCTGCTGGACGACGAGGCCACGGTGAAGACCTTCCGCAAGGAAAACGGCCATGTCTGGCTGATGCCGCACAACCCCGCATACTCGCCCATCGACGGCACACATGCCACGATTATGGGCAAGGTGGTCACCGTGCTGCGCAAATTGTAGCCTGTTCGCCACCAGCTGATCAGCGTGCACCGAATCGCGCTGGTCGTGCTATAGTCACGCACAGCTTACGAAACCCCGGCCTCGCGCCGGGGTTTCGTCGTATTCAGACCATATCGCAAATGGTATTGAGAAGCGGTTTCAACTCGATAGAGCGAAGGAGTACATATGGCCCATACCCATGCACCCGCACCATCCACATCCATAAACCCTGCCGCGCACCAGCGTAGCTGATTGCCACGTTGACCGTAACCGGTTCGGTCTTCCTCATCGAAGTGGTGTCGGCTGTCTTAACCGGCTCATTGGCCCTGCTGGTGGATGCCGGTCATATGCTCACCGACATGTCCGTGCTGGCGGCATCCACAATCACCGCCATACTGATGCGCCGCAAGCCCAGCAACACTCGTACTTGGGCTGGGCCAGGCTTGAGGTGCTCACCGCTGCCGCAGGTGCCGTGGTGCTGCTCGTCGTTGGCATCTATGCGTTGATGGAGGCCGGCATGCGTCTGTTCGGCGGTTCCAAAGCGGAAATCGACGATATCGGCTTGCTGCTGTTCGTGGGCATTCTGGGTCTTGCCGCAAATATCATCTCGATTTTCATCCTTGCCTCGCAGCGCGAAGACAACATGAATATGAAGGCCGCGTTCCTCGAGGTGATGAATGACGCACTTGGCTCGGTGGCGTGGTGGCTCTGCCTGGTAATGATCTCCACCGGATGGAATGGCTTCGACGCCGTGGCCGGTGCCGTCATCGCACTGATGATGATTCCGCGCGCCATCAAGTTGCTGCACAACGCGGTCAAGGTGCTGCTGGAGGAAACACCGGATGGACTTGACCTCGATAAGGTACGCGAACATCTGGAAGACGTGCCGCATGTGCTTGCCGTGCATGACCTCCACGCCAGCACGGTGTCCACCAGCATGCCGATTCTGATGGCCCACGTGGTAGTTGACAAAGACCTCACCATGGAAGATGCCGCCACAATCCTCACCCAACTGCAGGATTGCCTGCGCGAGCACTTCCCGGTCTCGGTCCCCACACCACCTTCCAGCTCGAGCCCGAGGCTATAGCTCCCCTCCTCCAACGAACTCCACGAATAAAAAATGCTCCCAACGGAGCATTCAGCAGGGTATAAAAAATCGCTGTACGTGTGCGATTTTCGTGCCGCACAAGTTGAAGGCCTACAAAGGTAGGTCGAGTCTTGTGCGGTGCGAAAGGCGCTCCGTACAGCGATTTTTATCAGAAGCCGAACTGGGCGGCGGTTTCCTTCAGCGTCTCGGCAGAGCGCTTCAGAGCGGCGAGCTCCTTGTCGGAGACCGGGGTGTTGATGGTGTTGTTGACGCCCTGACGGTTGAGGAGGGTCGGCACGGACATGCAGATGTCGGAGATGCCGTGGAAGTCCTTGAGCATGGAGCTCACGGGCAGGATGCGGTTGGTGTCGTGCAGGACGCTTCGATGATGTCGACGCCGGACATGCCGATGGCGTAGTTGGTGGCACCCTTACCGTTGATGATCTTGTAAGCGGCGTTCTTGACTTCCTGGTGGATCTCCTCGCGCTTGTCGGCGTCGAGCGGATCGTGGCCGGGCAGCGGGGTCCAGTCGCACATGGGGACGCCACCGATGGTGGCGGACTCCCACAGCGGGACTTCGGAGTCGCCGTGCTCGCCGGCGATGTAGGCGTGCACGTTCTTGACGTTGACGCCGGTCTGCTGGGCAATCAGGAAGCGCAGACGAGCGGAGTCCAGGTTGGTGCCGGAACCGAAGATCTGGTTCTCGGGCAGACCGGTGAGCTTCTGAGCCACGTGGGTAGCGATGTCGACCGGGTTGGTGATGAGCATGTAGATGGCGTTCGGAGCCACCTTGACCAGGTTCGGCATGATGGCCTTGAGGATGTTGACGGTAGCGCCAACGAGCTCAAGACGAGACTGACCCGGCTTCTGACGCGGACCAGCGGTGATGACGACCATGTCGGCGTCGCGGCAGATCTCAGGATCGTCGGAACCGTCGATGGACACGGTCGGTAGAAGCTGGAGCCATGCTGCATGTCGAGCACTTCGGCTTCCACGCGCTCCTTGGCGATGTCTTCAAGCACGATCTCGCGAGCGATGCCACGCTGGGCAGCGGCGAAGGCGAGGGTGGAGCCAACGGCACCGGCACCAATAACAGCAAGCTTCGTGGGCTTAACGGTAGTTTCCGCATGATGGATGAACCTCTCTTCAAAGGCGGTCTGCTGATGAATGGCAGGCCTTGTAACTAACGTCTTCACTCTATAAACCCGCTAAGACGTTTTGCTACCAGCACACCACCCTGTTTGATAACCGTATGGTAATGTTTTCAACGGTTGTTAGCGCTCACGAATATACTGTGATGTTTATCACGTTAGTCAATGGACTGTTCGACCACCTGAGCGGCAAGATGGGCGTCAACGTCCGCTTCAAGCTGTATGCCATCATCGCGGTACTCCACCTTGTCTACCTTGCCGTATTCGCGTACACGAGAGATCAGGGAGCCAGCGGTATACGGCAGCAGAGCGTTGACATGCACATGCGGGACCGGCAGCAGACTTTCGACCGCGGTACGCAGCTCGTCCAATCCCTCACCGGTATAGGCGGAGACGATGAACGCATCTGGCTGCAGCGCGGCGAGTCGTTCACGAGTCGCCTCGTCCGCCTGATCGGCCTTGTTGAATACGAGAATACGCGGAATCGAGGCCGTGCCTTCGATGTCCGCCAACACGTCATTGACCGCGTCGACCTGAGAGAACGGGTCAGGGTGGGAGCCATCGACCACATGCAGGATCACGTCGGCCTCGGCCACCTCTTCCAGGTGGATTTGAACGCCTCGACCAGCTGGGTGGGCAGGCGGCGCACGAAGCCGACCGTGTCCACGTAAGCGTAAGCGCGTCCGTCGCGGGTTTTGGCGCGGCGCACGGCCGTGTCCAATGTGGCGAACAGCGCGTTTTCCACCAGTTCGGCCGAACCGGTCAGACGGTTGGTCAACGAGGATTTGCCGGCGTTCGTGTAGCCGACCACGGCCACTGTGGGCAGGCCGAAGCGACGGCGTGAACCGCGCTTGACCTCACGTGCCGGGGCCATCTCACGAATCTGACGGCGCAGTCTGGCGATACGCGTGCGAATTACACGACGGTCCATTTCGATTTGGTCTCGCCCGGCCTCGCGATCCGATGCCCGCATCCGCGCCGGCCGCGCGACCGCCGGCCTGACGGGACAGCGAACCACCCCAACCACGCAGTCGGGGCAGCATGTATTCGAGCTGCGCCAACTCCACCTGCGCCTTACCTTCACGCGAGGTGGCGTGCTGGGCGAAGATGTCCAGAATCACCGCGGTGCGATCCACCACCTTGACTTTGGCGGCGTCCTCCAATGCACGGCGCTGTGACGGCGGCAGGTCGTCGTCCACGATAATCGTATCGGCTTCCTCACGCGCACGATGCCGGCAATCTCCTTGCTTTGCCGGAACCAACGTACGTGGCTGCATCCGGCTTGGAGCGATGCTGCAGCAAACCATCGCATACCACCGCACCGGCGGTTTCGGCGAGCGCCGCCAACTCTCTCAATGATTCCTCGGCCTTGGCTTGCGTGGTGACGGCGGACGACCAGACGCCGACGAGCACCACACGTTCCAGACGCACCTTGCGGTATTCGACTTCGGTGACGTCCTGCAGCTCGCCGAGACCGGCGACATGCTTGAGCTCGTTGCGGGCCTCGCGCTCCTCCCATTCCTGGTTGGCGTCCTCATGCCAGCCGGTCGCGCGCTGGCTGTCGTCGAGCAGCACTTCGGACTGCTCGGCCAGCACACCTTCAGGGGTAACGTCGTTGTTGCCGCGGTTGATGTCGGTGTACTGGGTGTTGTCGGTCAAGTGCGCCTCGTTTGGTTGGAATGGTTCACGATTCTTCTATGGTCCTTTATTATCATACATGAGGTGACATGCTGGCATAGATCGGCACGTACCGGCATAGGCCGGCTGATACAGGTCGGCATACGAGAGCGGCGAATCCCGCAGAAATGGAGCGACCATGGCAGAACAGTATTTCTCTGCGGAACCCGCATCGAAGGATGTGCGCCGCACATTGAACGTAACGTTGCGCGGCCATGAGGCGACCGCTCAGGTGTCGAACGGCGTGTTCTCCGGCTCGCGCGTAGACCTCGGTACGTCGGTATTGCTGAAGCATGCGCCCGAGCCGCCGCTTACCGGTGATTTTCTGGATTTGGGCTGCGGCTGGGGCCCTATCGCCCTGACATTGGCGTTTGAGTCGCCCGAAGCGAACGTGTGGGCGGTGGATGTCAACGAGCGCGCGCTGGACCTGACCCATGCCAACGCACAGGCGAACGGCCACACGAACATTCATACGGCTCAGGTGGACGAGTCCAGCACTCCCCTGCCTGCCGAGAACCAGCCGGCGTTCTGCGAGACGGTGCCGAGCGACCTCACGTTTGATGTGATTTGGTCGAACCCACCGATCCGAGTCGGCAAGGAAGCGCTGCATACATTGCTTATGGCTTGGCTGCCGAAGCTCAAGGTGGGCGGTGCCGCCTATCTCGTAGTGCAGAAGAATCTCGGTTCCGATTCGCTGATCCCCTGGCTGGACGATGCGCTCGGCGAGGGGTTCACTGCGAGCAAATACGCGAGCTCCAAGGGCTTCCGTATCATTGAAGTTCGTCATGAAATATGAGTATCCCGCAGAACTTCCCGTATCTGCCGCGCGTGATGAGATAGCCAGCGCGGTCAAACGTTCCCAAGTCGTTATTGTGTCCGGCAGACCGGTTCGGGCAAAACCACACAGCTGCCGAAAATCCTGCTTGAGCTTGGCCGTGGCACGCACGGCAAGCAGATCGTGCACACCCAGCCTCGCCGTATCGCCGCACGCACGGTGGCCGAACGTATCGCCTCGGAGATGGGCGTGAAGCTCGGTGACGAGGTCGGCTATCAGGTGCGTTTCACCGACGAAAGCTCGCCCGGCACACGATTGAGGGTCGTGACCGACGGTATTCTGCTCGCCCAGATCCAGCGCGATCCGAAACTCACCCGATACGATACGATCATCATCGACGAGGCGCATGAGCGCAGTCTTAACATCGACTTTCTGCTCGGCTATCTGACGGCACTGCTGCCTCAGCGCCGCGATCTGAAGCTCATCATTACCTCCGCGACCATCGATTCGGTCAAGTTCCAGGAGCATTTCGAGCACGCCTTGCATGAGAAGGTGCCGGTAATCGAGGTTTCCGGCCGCACCTTCCCCGTGCAGGTGGTCTACGAGCCGCTTGGCACCGCGCCCGCGTTGATGCGCGAAGTGCCGGGATTCGCGGTGGGCGCCCGCCCCGGCGACGCCGATTACGACGAGCTGGCCAGCGCCATCGCGGAATCCGATTCCGACCGGCCCCGCGGCCGGTCCGGTGCCTCCTATGCCGATGACGGCATCACCGATATGCCTACCGCCGTGGCTCGAGCCTGCGCCGAGCTGGTGATTCACTCCTCCCACGAGCGCGGTCCCCGCGATATTCTGTCTTCGCCTCCGGCGAGCGCGACATCCACGAGTTCGAGGCCGCACTGCGGCATCATTACGGCCCGCGCGCCGATGACATGCGCCGGCCGGATGCCATCGAGATCATGCCGCTGTTCGCGCGACTGTCCGCCGCCGACCAGCATAAGGTGTTTGAATCGCACCTTCACCAGCGCATCGTCATTGCCACCAATGTGGCTGAGACCTCGCTGACCGTGCCCGGTATCCGGTATGTGGTGGACCCCGGTTCCGCCCGTATCTCCCGGTATTCGAAGACCGCAAAGGTTCAGCGTCTGCCGATCGAGCCGATCAGCCAGGCCAGTGCCGACCAGAGGTCCGGCCGATGCGGCCGTGTGGCCGACGGCATCGCGATCCGCCTGTATTCGCGTGAGGATTACGAGACCCGTCCGCGCTTCACCGAGCCGGAAATCCTGCGTACCTCGCTGGGTGCCGTGGTACTCCACATGCTGTCGGTGGGCGTGGCCCGCACGGCCGAGGACGTCACGAACTTCGGGTTCATCGATCCGCCGGATATGAAGGCCGTGTCGGACGGTTTCAATGAGCTCACCGAGCTCAAGGCCATCGGCCGCAAGCGCGGCGAGGTGACGCTCACCCATACCGGTCGTCAGCTGGCGCGCATCCCCATCGACGTGCGTCTGGGACGTATGGTTATCGAGGCCGCGAAAACCGGTTCGCCGAATCTTCTGGCCCAGGTGCTCGTGGTCGTGGCGTTCCTGAGCTTGCAGGACCCACGTGAACGCCCGGACGACAAGCGTGAGGATGCCGACCGCATCCACAACCGGTATGCGGATGAGACCTCCGACTTCCTGACGGCCCTGAATATCTGGGACGCGTGTTCCAAGCAGACGGCGACCCGAGCAACAACGCGCTGCGCCGTATCTGCAAAACCGAGTATTTCAGCTGGCTGAGGATGCGCCAGTGGAAAGATCTCGTCTCCCAGCTACGCCAGATGTGCAAGGAGCTGAAGTTCAAGGTCGGCGACCCGCTGCCCGCCTCCCGCCCAGGCTTGGAGATCCGCCAGCTGCCGTTGAATCAGCAGGCCGCGCATTCGCTGTGCTGCGCGTGGGATGCGGACGGCATCCACAAGTCGATGCTCGCCGGATTGCTGTCGATGATGGGCATGCAGGTGGTGCGCGAGCCCAAGGCCTCCGATTTCGCGGGGCTGACCGGTTCGGCGCGCGCCCGTGCGATGAAACGCGCCCAGAAGCAGTCGAAGAACGATTATCAGGGCGCACGCGGCACCCGTTTCGCCCTGTTCCCCGCTTCCGCCGTGGCCAAGAAGACCCCGTCATGGGTGATGAGCACCGAACTGGTGGAAACCTCTCGCCTGTGGGCCCGCTATTCGGCGGCCATCGACCCCGCGTGGGCCGAACCGTTGGCCGGCCAATTGACCCGCACCACGTATGCGGAGCCGCACTGGTCGGGTTCGCGTGGCTCGGCTGTGGCCACCGCGCGCGTGCTGCTGTATGGTCTGCCGATCGTACAGGACCGTGCCGTGCAGTGGGGACGCATCAATCCACTTGAGGCGCGCGACTTCCTGATTCGCCAGGGTCTGGTCGAGGGCGATATTCAGCAGCGTTTCAGTTACGACGACTTCGTGGGCAAAAACCGCGACATTCTCGAGGATGCCGCCGATGATGCGAGCCGCACCCGCCAGCTGGCGGATACCGTGTCCGACGAGGATCTGTTCGACTTCTACAACGCGGTCATTCCCAACGATGTGACCAGCGTGGCCGATCTGGCGAAATGGTGGAAGTCCGAGCATGACCGTCAGCCGAATCTGCTTGATTTCGACCCGGCCAAGGTGGAGCGTCTGGCATCCAGCGATTCGGTGAGTCTGGACGATTACCCCGACCATTGGCATACGACCGGATCGGACGGCCAACCCATCGACCTGCGTCTGAGCTACGTGTACGATCCGGCCGACCCGGCCGACGGCGTCACCGTGCATGTGCCGTTGAAGGCGCTCTCGCGTATCACGCCCGACCAGTTCACATGGAATGTGCCGGGTCTGTTGGATGAGCTGATCCTGTCGATGATCAAGGCGCTGCCCAAGCAGCTGCGCGTCCAGTTCGTGCCGGCCCCGGATGCCGCGCGTGCGATTCGTGACTGGATCGACGAGCATTACCCGGATCTGCCGGGCTCGGGCTCGCAGCAGAAGCCGAATCTGCCGCCGGTGGATGAGGATGGCACGACCGTTGGCTGGCCCGATCTGGCACATGTGTTCACCAAGGCGGCCATCGCCACCAAGGTGCGCAGATTCATCCCGAAGTGTTGGGGCCGGAACTGGTCGAGCGTCTTTCCCCGTATCTCAGAGTCACGTTCTCGTGGAGCAGCAACTGCCGGCCGGCAAGCACCCTCGTGGACGCCGGCATGCGCGCGGCCCCATCAAGGTGCTGGGTGTGTCCAAGGATCTGAAGGCGCTGCAACGCAAGTTCGCCGCGCAGGCGGAGGCGTCGGCCCGTCAAATGGTCAAGAAGCAGGCCGATCAGGCTGGAGAACAGGGCAAGCTGGTCAGTCAGGCGAACCTGTTGCATAAGGCGGGTGCCACCACCGAGTCCCGGGCCACGATGCTCTGGCGTGGCGCATTGGATGCGTTGCGATTGCCGGCCGAACGCATTTCGTCGCGCTGGCTGGGTACCGAGGCGTTGATGCTGGCTTCTGCTCCGTACAAGTCCACCAAGGATCTGGTCGAAGACCTGCAGCTGGCCACGGTCAAACGGCTGATGCCGAATGTCGACAGGCTCTCGGACGATGAGGCGTTAGCCAATGCGGTGCTCGATGTGCGCGAAGTGTACGAGGACACCGTCTATCAGGTGGCGCATGACGTGATCGCCGTGCTCAAGCTTATGCCGAGGTCGACAAGGCCACTGGCGGCAAGGCTGATCTGCCGATGCTTTCGGTGTTGCAGTCGATTCGCGACCATATCGCCACGCTCGTCTACCCCGGATTCATCGGGCGCACTCCCCCGGATGCGCTGAAGTCGTTGAGCCGATATTTGAGAGCCGATCTGAGCCGACTCAATAAGGCGAAAACCGATAAGAACCGTGATGTCAAGTGGGCTTGGCAGGCCGACGAGGCCCGTCAGGTGGTTGATAAGGCGTTGGCCCGTGCCAAGGCGGAGCCGGCCGGCCCGAAGCATGAGGCATTGATGAAGCAGGCCGAACAGGCCCGTTGGATGCTTGAAGAGTTCTACGTGTCCCTATGGGCGCAGGAGCTTGGCACCAAGGGGCCGGCTTCGCTCAACCGTATCAAGAAAGCGCTGGCGTGACCGGACGGCAAACAAGTCGCCAGGCCACGCGCCAGCGCACGCGCAAGCCGTCATCACAGCGTGGGCAAGTGCGCGGACGCCTCGGCAATCGGAACAGGAAACGCAATCGTAGGCACGGTCCGATCAATGCTCTGAAGCGTTCCTGGCGTAAGGCGAACTGGCCGACCCGTATCAAGATGGTGCTGATTCCCACGGTGGCGGTGGTCGTTGTCGTAGCGCTGGTGGCCGGCTGGTTCGTTTCACAAACTGGCGGGCACAGGTTCGCGCAGCCGAGGCGGCACAGCTGGAACTGACGCGAACATACGATTTCAATCCGGGCAATATTATTTCGGATGGTCAGTTCTTCAACGGTTCGGCGATGAGTCAGGCCGAAGTCCAATCGTTTTTGGACACACAAGGCGGCTCGCTGGCCGCGATGACCTTCGACACATCGAACGAGTCAGGCGAAGGCCTGTGCACGGACTATACAGGCACCAAAGGCGAGTCGGCGGCGGCAATCATCGACCAGTCGGCCCGCGCCTGCAAGGTGAGCCAGAAAGTGCTGCTCACCGTGATGCAGAAGGAGCAGCATCTGGTCACTGCCGTCGATCCCAGCGACTATCAGCTTATGGCGGCGATGGGGTTGAACTGTCCGGATACCGCCGACTGCGATCCCGCCTATGCCGGATTCTTTCGGCAGGTGTATGGCGCGGCCAAGCGGTACCGTTACTATCTCGAGCACGAGGAACAGTACGGGTATACGGCGCACAATCTCAACTACATCCAATATCATCCGAACGCGGCATGCGGCGGCGCACAAGTGTATATCGAGAACAAGGCGACCGCCCTGCTCTACATCTATACGCCCTACCAGCCGAACATCGCCGCACTGGCCGCTGGCAACGGTACCGGCGATTCCTGCTCCAGTTATGGCAACCGCAACTTCGCGCTTATCTACACCAGCTGGTTCGGTTCGCCGCGAAGTTGATAACGGCAGCGACCGATCTTGTCCGATTGGACTCGGCCAACACTGTCAGCGTTCGACGTATGGACGCAGCAGGGTCGTGATGCCAACCGCCAGCAGCGAGGCGAAAGCCAGCAGACACAGGCAGACGGCCTGCACGCAGTAGATCGGTCGAATGTGGGTCAATGGTTCCACGCCATGACCTTTGTCGGCCAGCTTGCCGCCGTACAGGTTGCTCCACAGGCAGGCGCAGCCAGGATGCCCGCTACCCACCACCACGACACGCCATAGAAAACCCCGCCGATGACCAATCATCGACGGGGTTTGGCACATGTGCAACGCTTGCGATTACAGCTTCGGCAGATACTTCTTCAGCTCGTAAGGCGTGACCTGCTGGTTGTACTCCTCCCATTCCTGGTGCTTGTTGTCCAGGAAGTAGCCGAAGGCGTGTTCGCCGAGCACGTCGGCCACGAAGTCGGATTTCTCCATGATCTTCAGCGCCTCGTCCAGCGAGCGCGGCAGCGGCTGAATGCCCATAGCCTGACGTTCGCCGTCGGTGAGCTCCCACACGTCATCACTGGTGGGTTCGCCCAGCTGCATCTGCTTATCGATGCCATCGAGACCGGCGGCCAGCAGCACCGAGTAGGCAAGGTATGGGTTGGCCACCGGGTCGAGCGCACGGAACTCCATGCGCGCGGAGTTGCCCTTGCCCGGCTTGTACTGCGGGATACGCAGCAGCGCGGAACGGTTGTTGTGGCCCCAGCAGATGTAGCTTGGTGCCTCGTTACCGCCCCACAGGCGCTTGTACGAGTTGACGTACTGGTCGGTGACCGCGCAGATTTCGGCCGCATGGTACAGGATGCCGGCGGCGAACTGGCGGGCGGTCAGGGACATGTTGAACTCCTGACCGGCCTCGTAGAAGGCGTTGGAATCGCCTTCGAACAGGCTCAGGTGCGTGTGCATGCCGGAACCGGGCGCGTCGGCCAGGGGCTTGGGCATGAAGCTGGCGTGAATGCCACGCTCCAAGGAAATCTCCTTGACCACCGTACGGAATGTCATGATGTTGTCGGCCATGGTGAGCGCGTCCGCGTATCGCAGATCGATCTCGTTCTGGCCTGGCCCCGCCTCATGGTGCGAGTATTCCACCGAGATGCCCATTTGCTCGAGCATGTTCACGGTGGCACGGCGGAAGTCCATGCCTGGGCTGCGCGGCACGTGGTCGAAGTAGCCGCCCTCGTCGATCGGGGTCGGGGCCTTGGACCAGTCGTCCTGGCTTTCGAACAGGTAGAACTCGATTTCCGGATGCACGTAGAACGTGAAGCCCTTGTCCTTGGCTTTGGCGAGCGTGCGCTTCAACACGTGACGTGGATCGCCGAGCGAAGGCTCGCCGTCCGGGGTCAGAATGTCGCAGAACATGCGGGCGGTACCTTGCGGGCCACCGCGCCACGGCAGGATCTGGAACGTCGAGGGATCGGGTTGAACGATCATATCGTCTTCGGACACGCGGGTCATGCCCTCGATGGCGGAACCGTCGAAGCCGAGACCCTCCTCAAACGCGGCTTCCAGTTCGGCCGGAGCAATCGCCACGGACTTCAGTGTTCCCAACACGTCCGTGAACCACAGACGAATAAAGCGCACGTCGCGTTCTTCGACCGTGCGCAGCGCAAACTCCTGCTGTTTATCCATAGTCGCCTATCGTTCCATAACCGTGTTACGAAGGGCGTTAACATCTCACTGTTCGTCACCTGCGAGTCGCGAGATTTCATCAACATGCCCCGGTCCGCATGTCAGGCATGGTTCAGGCCCATGCCGGCACGGCACTATGGTAGTGACTATGAGCGAAGATCATCTCACCCCATCCGCCAATCCGCCCGTCGACGTGACCAGCTGGACGCAGGCCACCGACCCGCGCGACCGTTCGCGCGCCGGCATCGCCACTCGTACCAAGGCGCCGCTGGACGCACATGCCATCTGGAAGGTCAAGGAGGGCCGGCGTGAGGCGATCAGCCTTTTGGAGGAGCAGTCCGCGATTCGCGTACCGGATCTGATTCCGCTGCGTTACAAGCGTATGAGCGCCAGCCCCTTCACCTTCTACCGGGGCACCGTGCTCATCATGACCAATGACCTGGCTTCCACGCCAGTCACTGGCATTCCGGTGCAGTGCGTGGGCGACGCGCATATCGGCAATTTCGGCATTTTCCGCTCCCCTTCCGCCCGTCTGGTGTTCGATATCAATGATTTCGACGAAACCGCTATCGGCCCGTGGGAATGGGATCTGAAACGTCTCGCCGCCTCGGTGGAGATCTGCGGACGCGCCAACAAAATCAAGGAGAAGGACCGTCGCGCCGCCGTGGTCCAGTGCGTACACACGTACCGCACACGCATGAAGTGGTTCTCCGAAATGGATTACCTTGACGCGTGGTACGAGCACCTGGACGTGGAGGAGACGCTCGACCGCTTCGAGACCACCGGTTCCAAACGCAGCCGTGTGCTGCGTGAGGCGGCCATGAAGGCGCTGCTGAAGGATAACGACGCGGCGGCGGCCAAACTGTGCCGTTATGAGAGCGGCAAGCTCAGGTTCAAATCCAATCCGCCCGAGCTGGTGCCGATCAATCAGCTGGATGATTACGCCGACTTGGATGCGTTGCAGGCACGTATAGACACGCTGTTCGAGAGCTACCGGCATTCCCTGTACGACGATCGCCGTTGGGTGTTCGATCATTTGCGCTATCAGGATGCGGCCCGCAAGGTGGTGGGCGTGGGCTCGGTGGGCCAGCGCGCGTGGACGTCGGTGTGGATCGCGCGTGATATCGACGATCCGATGATGATTCAGATGAAGGAGGCCACGTATTCCGTGCTCGAGCATTACTGCGGCGCGTCGCCGTACGCCACGCACGGTGAGCGCGTGGTTCAGGGGCAGAAGCTGATTCAGAATACGGCCGATGTGCTGTTGGGTTGGTCGAGCTTTATGGCCGAGGATGGCCGACCGCGCGACTATTACGTGCGCCAGTTGTGGAATGGCAAGGGGTCGATTGATATCGACAATCTCAACGCTTCGGGATTGAGCGATCTGTCACGCATGTGCGCATGGTCGTTGGCGCACGCCCACGCCCGCACCGGCGATTCGATTGCGATCGCCAATTACATGGGTGGCACCGACGAATTCGATCAGGCCATCGCCTCATTCGCCGTCAGCTACGCCGAACAGAATGATGAAGACTACGCCGTCTTCAAAAAGCTCCTCAAATCCGGCGACCTCCCTTGCTGAGCCGTTAAGCGGACAGCCCATTGGGCTGTCCGTAGGAGGGGTCTGAGTGAAGCGATAGCTGAGCGAAGGTAGATTAACAGTCTCGCTAAGGCGAGTCCTTTGCCTACTTCGCTACTTCAAGCGCTTCCTGGAGCGTGAACGCACGTGCATAGAGGGACTTGCCGAGGATGGCAGAATCAACACCAATTTCAGCCAGTTCCTTGATGGCGCGCAAATCGTCCAGCTTGGAGATACCACCGGAAGCCGTGACCTTGGCGTCGGTGCGTTCAGCGACTTCACTCAGCAATTGAATGTTCGGGCCGGACATCATGCCGTCCTTAGCCACGTCGGTTACCACGTAACGCGAGCAGCCCACGGAGTCAAGGAACTTCATGGTCTCAAACAGGTCGCCGCCTTCGCGCGTCCAGCCGCGCGCCGCCAGTGTGTGACCGCGCACATCCAGACCAACAGCCACGCGGTCGCCGTACTTCTTGATGACCGAGGCGGTCCAATCCGGATTCTCCAAAGCGGCGGTGCCGATGTTCACTCGGGCGGCACCGGCCTCAAGGGCCGCGTCCAACGAAGCGTCATCGCGCACGCCGCCGGACAGTTCGATGTTCACGCGGTCGCCGAGCTCATGAACGATTTCTCGCAGCTGATCGCGATTGTTGCCCGTACCGAAAGCGGCATCAAGGTCGACCAGGTGAATCCATTCGGCACCGGCCTCAACCCAAGTACGGGCGGCCTCGAACGGCGAACCGTAATCGGTTTCGGAACCGGATTCGCCTTGGCGCAGGCGCACGGCCTTGCCATCGCGTACATCGACGGCGGGCATCAGAGTCAACGACATAAGAAGAGCCTTTCTTCAGTTACTTATACACAATTTGAGCTCCCTCGTCAGAGGGAGCTTCATGCTTTTTTACAGCGTGGCGATCCAGTTCTTGAGGAGCTGGGAGCAGCGTCCCCGGACTTTTCCGGGTGGAATTGCGTGACGGACAGCGGGCCGTGTTCGTAGGCGGCCACAAAGCGCGATCGGCCGTACGAGCACCAGCTCACGCGTTCGGGCGAATCGCTCAGATCGATGTCGAAGCGGGACGTATCCGCCGGCTTCACTTCCATCGCGGCGTAGGAGTGCACGAAGTAGAACCGTTCGTTCTCCACGCCGTTGAGCAGCACCGAATCGGGGGCGGCCTCGATCGTGTCCCATCCCATGTGAGGCACCACGTCGGCGTCCAGCAGGTTCACCGAACCGCCGATCAGTCCGATGCCTGCGGATGGGCACCG
>ENA-OQDD01000094-OQDD01000094.1-human-gut-metagenome-genome-assembly--contig:-NODE-94-length-34562-cov-3.538696_pt1 | contig 34562 bp, 49 predicted proteins | sample MGYA00242507_ERZ504598 | MGnify/ENA primary metagenome ERZ504598 (study PRJEB26092, sample SAMD00036318) | human gut metagenome | host: Homo sapiens | study: EMG produced TPA metagenomics assembly of...
TGGGAGCGACAATCATGCAACAGGCGGTAAAATTCGCGGCCAGACTCGACAGGACGACGCAGATGGCGGACATGTTCGCGACGGACTACACGGCATGACGGCCGCGTCCGACGCGCTGAAAAAGGTCATGGACGAGTTCGGCATGCCCATGCAAGACGATCCCGACATCGAACCCATCGGCCACGACGAGGCCTGCGATACAGCGGAAACCCTATACCATGAACTCCTCAAACACGCGTCAAGCGACGCATGACGCTCAGATTCGCCCAGACCATGAACCGCGCGTGGGCGGAACTCACCGTCAGCGATGGATTGACGGAAGCGCGGCGATGAGACACGCGACGGAATGCGGCGAACGAGACGTCATGCGATTCATGAGGGAGACGGCCGGATGCCTGGTCGAAAAGGACATCGAATTGAGGGGCGCGGTCGAGGACCTGGACCGAAGAATCGAGGAGATCCGCCTCCAGATCGTCATGCTGAGCGGGAAAAAGGAAGGAAGGGACCGGTGAACGACGGATTGTTCTCCATGGAAGAGAAAAGAGAGGGAAACGACGGGAAGGCCATGGTGAGCTTCATGGTGCCGGCCGCGCTCAAGAACGAGCTCCAGGAGCGCGCCAGACAGTTGCACACCACGGCGACACGACTCATGACCGAAGCCATCCAACTCAGGCTCAGGAAAAACGACGGCGCCAACGACATGGACAGGATCGGCGCCGACGAATTCGTCAAAGGCAACGCCATCAGGACATTGATCGCGGCGCGCCTCACCGACGAGTCGCCGGCGCAGGCATGGGTCATCGCGTACCGGGCGGGATGGAACGACGCGTTGGACTTCTGCATCCAAGCGGAACAGGCACTCGACAAGGAGGAAGACAAATGAGCGAGGAAGAACGCATATGGGCCGACACGCTGGCCGACGCGGTGGAACCGGCCAACGAATACGCCCGCCGGATAAGGAGGAAATACATGGTGTCGGACCGGAACGACCGGTACGGCATCGACCACACATTGAATATCATCGGCCAGGCGTTCCTGCCGGCGTGGAATACCAACCGGCCAGAGACCATGACGGCGAGCGGAGACACGACGATAGGGGAGGCCGACGCGGCCCTCCGATCGGAAAGCGCGCTCCTGGACGAGCGGCTGCCCGTTAGATGGGACGGTGAGATCATCCACTGGACGGACCGTTGGACCGACATTGGAGACATGCTGTTCCTCTGCGGGAACAACCGTCTGAGAACCCTCCAGGCATGCCCCGGCACAGACAGTCGACGTCGATGGAACCAGCACCGGCCCCACCTATGGAAGCCATGGAGCATCACAGGCCGCACGACCCGAAGCCGGTTATGCCTGATGCGTTGCGGCGTGTGCGGACTGACCCTCGTGGAAGAGCACCCGTTTGACGGAAGCGAGGAGAAGACCTGGCAGTTGGACGAACCCGATTACGGGCCGGACGGCAGCCACGCCATCATCCAAGGAGAACTCGACATCTGACCCCTGACGCATATGCGCACGACCGGCAAAAAGGACGGAACAATGAAAAAAATGAAGGCAAGGCCACGCAACAAGCCATTCGACGCCAAGGAACGACAATACCTGTGCGGTCTAGACGCCGTCGACGCGTGCACCGAGAAACGTATCACATGGAACCAAGCGTTCATCGCATACACGATAAAGGAACTTGTGCGAGGATGCGCTCCAAGCGACATCTTCCGCCGGGCTGGATGCGGTCCGGAAGTCATCGGCAGCAAACGCATCGAGCGATGCGCCGCACGATGGCGCAAGAAACTCGAAAAACAACAGGAACAGGAGAAGCATGATGAGCAGGAATCATGACCCCATCGTCAAAGCGACCGTCATCATCGTGGCCTGCATCGTCGCGACGATCATGATCTGCGTGGAATGTGCGCTGCTGCCACGATACGGGTGGTTGTGGCTCGTCCTGCTGGGCCTGGTCGCCACTGCCATCATCTTCTGCGTGGTGACGATCGTCCTCGCATGGAGGCACGGAAAAGGAGGAAGACGATGAGCGACGGGACCAGATGCTGGTTCGGAGCCGTGACGGGGCACACCGTGCCCATGGCGCGCATGGCCATCGCCGGCATGCGGGCGACCCGACTGTCCGACGAGGACATCGGAGCGGAATACTTCCTCGACCGGCACGCGGAACCGGACACCGGCCTGGTCGCCGACGTCTGCAAGGCCATGGCAACAGCGTTGAGAAGCCTTGGAAAAGAATACGGCGATACCATTCCGATCCTACCGGAAGCCATATGGATCGAAGCGATGGGATACGACGACAGGCCCGACAGCGACGACTGCATCATCGCCGTAGACTTGGGCACCGGTGACTTCTGCTACGACCGGATTCTGGCTGAAAATCCACAGGCCCGTGCCGGCGCCGTGATCTGCCTTGACAAGATATCCGAATTCATCAGGACCAGAACCTCCGTTGACGGGATGGGACAATGAACAGGCCGGAAAAAGCAACACGATCACACGGCAAGCCATCAGACGATGACGATGAGACCACTGGTCTCGGATTGCCCGTTTCACTCAAAAGACAAATCGAATCGTATGCGGTGATGCATCACATGACGCCAACCCAGGTCCTCGCGGAAGGCATGAAACTACTCTTGAAACAGGAAGCGTTGCAACAGGCAGAATGAACCGGGCCAAACCGAAGGCAAGGCCATGCAACAAGCCATTCGATGCCAAGGAACGCCAATACCTGTGTGGTCTCGACGCCGTTGACGAGTGCGGTGAGAAACGGATCACCTGGAACAGGTACTTCATCCGCTATGTGGAATACGAGCTCGAGTTGGGTGCCCGGCCGGTGGACGTGTTCAGAAGCGCGGGCGTCGGTCCGGAAGTCATCGGACGCAAACGCATCGAACGGTGCGTGAGCCGATGGCGCAGGCAAGCGGCGAAGGAGAGGAATGAACAATGAACGGAGAACAGACCATGGAAGACAAGATCGAATACAAATCGAAAACAGGACACTTCTGGATCGGTCTGCGGAACGGCAGAGACTTTCCCCTGAACCGCAACGTCTACGCCATGGCAAGATCGCAGGAATACCGGCCAGGGCTTCGCAATGGAAGCATCTTCACGGAATTCTTCGTGGCGAAAAACCCTGAAATCGTCCGATGTTCCTGCCATTCGATGGAATCGGTGGTGAAAAAGCTGCATTTCCCGGACGGTACCACGCCTGGTTTAATGCCGGCCACTTGTGGAGTTCATGGGAATCGGTGAGAAACCGGAGCCGGCGACGATAGTCGTCGATGCCGGGAACGACGACTACAGGATCGCCCTCGACCTTGATGCGGGAAACTGCTACTACCAGTTCAGGGACCTTGACGAGGCGATGGGCGCGATATGGTTCCTTAGCCAGTTCATTGAAACCGTCAACCAAAGGAAAGAGTACCGTCTGGAGCTCGCACACTGAACGAGTTGCCATCAGGCCGGATAGCCGATCAGCTCACGTTCAGTCCAATCGATGAGCTCCGGCGTAATCCGGTCCACGTCCAACAGCCACACCTCGTTCCGGCGGGGGTTGAAGAAACCCAACCGCCGGATCGACTGGTATTCAGGGTGGACGGAATGCAATCCCATCCGCCAATAGATGAGCAGTTGAAGCGTGTACCGGGGATTCGGAGGATAACCACTCACCTTGAAATCCCACAACGTGTCCCCGGTGAGGAAATCACCGGACCCGCTCGTGATCCGATCCGTATAGCCTCCCTCGAAATCGAATCCCTCCCATACCACCGGACCATACTCGTCGAGGAACACGCGGACCTGGCGACCATGCGTGTCAGATTGAAATACGTCGCCGCATCCGGAACCATCCGCCGCGGGCTCCAATACTGCGGTCCACGTCGTGAGGCCGCGTCGAAATCAAGCAGCAGGCACGCAGCACGAGCCGAGGGAAAAGCGAAATCCACCATTCTGGACAGCAACGATTCCGCATACTCGCCCTGACCGACCAGACGGGCGCCCAACAGGGGAATGCGGAACGCGGTCCTTTTGGACGCGCCCATCGCGATTCGCGTCATGTAATCTACGTACAGGCCGGCAAGGTCCGGCGCGACCGTCTCCATAGAACGCGGATGCAGGGCCATATGGTCTGCGAGGGGCACATGGTCGAACAAGGACAGGGACAGCAATCCACACGGCGGCTGATCGACCATGCGGATACGAGTGGTCACGGCCATCGGTTCGCGACGACGACGGAGTTCCGTCCTGCGAGCATCCTCCGTCTCCAACACTGATGCGGGACGCAGATCCATGCCCGCGGACCCGTCGAACCGATAGCAACGTGGCACAGCCGAACCTCCAATCACCTGAATGGATCACATGCGCGGCGAGAAGAAAGAACGGATAGTGAGGGCCACCATATTTGCGGAAACCAACGAATCAGCCAGTAGATTCCCACAAAACCAATATGAGCCAATTTGGTTCGGCTAGCCTTGAAAATGAACTGGTTTTCTGACATAAGAAAGGAGCTTCCACAATGTCCAGTGATGCAAAAGCGAACACCTTGCCGAAATGGAGCTATATCCTATTGGCGGTTCTCCTGGGCCCGTTCGGCGTCGGTCTTGACGCAGCATGTGGTTCGCCCATCTGACTGCATTCGTCCTGTTCTTCATATTGTTCCTCTGCCTTCACACGTACGGCGAAGCCGGATCTTCGCATTCGTCATGGCGTTCATGAGCCTGCTGACGCTGGCTCTAATGGCCAATCTGGCATACAAGGATGAAGGTTGGAGGAAAGGAATGCTCGACAGTGAAAAAGCGTTTCGTCTCGGACGACCGCTCCTCATGTTTTACAGGCTGTTCCTTGCCTTCGGAATATTGGCAGAAATCGTCCCCGGCATGGCGGCCTGATCTCGGACAACAGTGGAATCCTGATAAGCATGTTCATGACCACCTATCCAGTGACGCTCTGGAAATGGTATGGTTTGGGGCACGGCGAGCATGATTTACGGATACGCGAGGGTCAGTACCGGCGACCAGACCACCGACCTGCAGAAGGGCGCACTTGTGAAGGCGGGATGCGACCGGATCTTCACGGACGTGGCGTCCGGCGCTAAGACGCACCGTCCGGAACTCGACCATATGCTCGACCTCCTGCGCGAGGGCGACACCGTCGTGGTGTGGAAGCTGGACCGCTTAGGAAGGAGTATGCAGAACCTGGTCGACCTGATGACCACGTTCGACGGGAGGGGAGTGCAGTTCCGCTCGTTGACCGAGGCGATCGACACGAGCAATCCGGGCGGCACGCTCGTGTTCAACATCTTCGGATCGCTCGCACAGTTCGAGCGCGACCTGATCCGCGAACGCACCCGCGCCGGACTTGCGGCGGCGCGAGCACGAGGCCGGAAAGGAGGTCGTCCGGCGAAGCTCGACGAGAAACAGGTCAGGGAAGTGCGGCGTCTGTATGAGTCTAAATCAGTGACTGTTAATCAGATTGCTGCGATGATGAACGTGGGGCGTTCTACCATCTATAGGTGTGTGAAAGATGAATAAGTAGCTCCAAATATCGAACGTTGATCCGTTGTGCTTGGGCTGCGATTGAATTACCGATAATATTGGCTACAGCGGTGTTCAAACTATATCCAATTGACCTCATTGACTCAAGTAGGTTCGGATCCGGTGTACAGATGAGTTTACTGTTATAGGGGGGGCAATGTGTAATGCTCGTCAAAATCCGCTATTGTACATGGAAAATCATTACTAGTTCCGATCACGTCTTCGCTGATAGAAGCTCCCTAAAGGTCTCTATCAGCTATTGGCGCACTATTGTGATGGATAAATTGGCATTATGGATGTTTTAGTACAAGACGAAGGCGAAAAGGATGGGGCGGACGATGAGGTCTGGTCGTGGTGTCCCGTCGCCAATGTCGTGGACGCGCACGAGACCGGCCAGGACCATCGCATCATGCACGGTACGAAGATATTCTCGGCCGGAACGAAGGTCTACATCTCCAGTGAGTGGGCGGACACGAGAACAATCGGCGGCTCGTTCAAGGTCATCGGTCGCGCGCGCAAAAGTCATCGCTTGGTCTGCGCGTGGCTGAGATGGGACCGTATGGAAAACGTGCGCTTGCGCAGGGTGTTCTCTCCGGCAGTGTTGAGGATTATGGCCAAGATGAGCAGGCAGACGGGTGAGGTCGATCCGTCAGGGTTCGTATCCTGGTGGGGCAACAGCGGCGAGGAACGCGACGGAATCATCCGCCGGTTCGGGCTAAAAGAGCATGAGTAGTGCACGCTTTTAAAGCGTCTTCGATGTTGTAAGGATGAAAGAACGGAGATGGAATGATGGAAAAGGTGTTCCAATACCTGAACGACCTGCTGTATGACACGGACGGAGCGCAATGGTCCGATCTATGCGACGAATTCCTCCTATATGGCGTGCCCGTCATACTCGCCATCGTGGCCGGCTGCCTCGCCGTATGGCTTGTCATACTCATACGCCAGTGGATCCTACGGGTCAAGGTCGGCAGACGGTATGGCGTGCCCGTCCCCGAAAACATCCACATCTCCCGCAGCGGGGACATCGCCAGACCCGGCAGCCTCAGTCTCGCATGGCCCGAATGGCGTACCGCGAAAAAGGATGGCACCAGGGACCGGCGTACGAACGACCGCCGTATCATCGCAACAAGTCATGGCTCCTGATCGACGGTTGGGAGATGTGGTCCAAAGATCCGGAAAGCCTGTATGGATTGGCGGTCGATCTAAGGGCAGCGCATGTGGACATCATGCCGTGCGCCGAGGAAGAACGTAAGATGCGGATCATGCAGCGGCGGCTAGAACTCCAACAGGCCGCGGACGGCGTGGACGACATCATCAAAAGGTTCCAGGACGAGCCCACACGGTTCGAGGAATACTGCGCCGGCCTGTTCCAGGCATATGGCTACACGGCGACGGTGACGCCTCCCGCACGGGACGGCGGATACGACATCTTCCTGGAACGCGGCGGTATGACATGGATCGTGGAATGCAAGCTTTACGGCCGCGGGCATCGCGTCGGACGTCCCGTACTGCAGAAGCTCTACGGCGCCAACAGCGGAATCGGCGCGGACGGCATGATTGTCGTCACCACCAGCGGTTACTCCGCGGACGCCCTGGCCTATGCTTCGGACACCGGAATCGAAACCATCGACGGCGACCGGCTCGTGGACATGTGCCGTGCCGCATGGGGGACATGCAGGCCGCAGTCCATCCTTCCCGCAGCCATGGCCACGTTGACCCGGAGCGAGCTACGCTCGGGCTATCCCGCTGACATGCGGTAGCGTGACGTCATTCCGGCCGCGGGAACAATCCGCTCTGGCAGAACAGATTTCCATCCCAGCTGAAACAGCGGCGAAGAAACGCATCCTCGGAATCTAGGAGCATTCCCGCTGTAACAGGATACGAGCGGCCGGGAATCGTCGCCGCGGCGGACATCCAATCGAACGGGCCGGGCACGCCTTGACGGCGAACCCGGCCCGCGCATGCAATTGCCCGCGCCGTCCGGACGGTGGAATCCGCAACGCGAGTCGGAACGGGTCCGATCCGAGGGGGACGGCACGACACCGATGCTACCAGCACGGGTGGCGTAGACTTGGGGGAGAGGGAGGACGCGGGGCATGGTGGACTACGAATTCCAAGCCAGACGTATCGGAAGGATGTCCGACTACATCGACAGGAGAACGGCGACGCTCGGACTCCACATGGCATGTCTGGAACAGCAGGCGCGGGAACTACGACGGGACGCGGAGAACATGAGGTGCGTCGTCATCGGCGATAGCGTGGACGATCCGGCCCGTATGGCGGAGGACACGGAACGGCTCCTGGGCGCGTTGAGACGATTGGCATCATGCATGGAGCCGTGGCATGCGCGCGGACCGTCCTGCATGTCTTCGAGAACGTGGATAAGGACAAGCTGCGCGACGAGAACGCGGACATGGACGGCACCTGCCAATGGCGACAGGCCGATACGGTGTGCGGTAATCCTACCGTCGAGGACACTCGCTGGTGCGCGGAACACGTCGACCGTTGGAACGGCGTCCGGCACCTGACCGGAGACGACGAATCCCAAGCAGACGACAACACGACACCATATGTTTGCCGTCCACGAGTTCCTGTCTGGAGTTGCGTTGGTTCGGATGGTCGAGATTGTTGATGACGATGTTGCCGATGGGGTAGTTCAGGATGATGCTAAGGATGAGATGGTCCTTGTACTCGTTTGACCAGATATATCCTCTCTGGTAATCAGGGGACAAGTCGAGACCGTTGGCCCTGACGTTTTTGATGGATGCGATGAGTGAGATGATTGGTGTCGCGGATGGAGTGATGTTCAGCTTCTGGAAGACCACGTGCCGTTTGCGGGGATTGCGATCAGATTCGTTCATGTTTACGATTACAACATATTGTTTAGAATCTGGGCTGTAAAAATTAGAATCTAAAACAATAGTTAAAAACGTTGGAAATACGACCTAAGTACACATTGTGTGCAGGTGTGCAAAATACATAGAATCTCTAATATTTTGGTACTTGTAATATACAGGTGTCGGAGATTGCGTCACTGCACGCACACGCCGGAATCATGAAGCAGCTGCCGGTAGTCAATCCCGAACAATCCGAAACCGTGGCCAGACTCGTGAGGGAAGGCGCGACCACGGGACTTGAGCTCCTGTCCGAATGCGTGTACGTGCTGTCCGGAAAAATCTACGAATTCACACGGGATCAGGTCGTCGATGCGCTCACCGCACTGCTGGAAGACATCGACTGCGAACACCACGCGACCGCATTGGAGGCACTGCGCCTGTACGGGGCGAACAAGCTTGACTTCCCGGACTGCATCCTCGCCGCACGGCATACGGTGGAAGAAATCCCCGTATCGACGTTCGACAGGAAACTCCAGAAACTACTAGAACAGGAACCATCGGAGAGGTTATGAAGAAACGTGCGATACCTCTTTTGTCCAGCAAGGACGAGCATCTCAGAAGTTTCCTGGCGGGCGTATTGGCCCCCGCATATCCCGACCTCTACAAGCCGGGTCCGGCTTTCGAGCCGTACGAATCGATCCTTAGACAGAAGATTGAGTCGTAAGGTTGAAAAAGTCGCCAAGTCAACCAACCGATATGTTTATCTCACCAATGTGATATAACGGGGTTATACGTCGGGAAAGCACAAGGCCATGCCCGAACCCATAAGGGAGAGAAGCGCAATGGATGTCGAATACTTGGATCTGAGGGACGATGCGAACGAGATCGTGCGGGCCAGCCTGCCGGACTCGTATGTTCAGGCCGCGACCAGCCAGTTGGAGCGCACGTATGGATACTCGTCGTTTCGCCCCGGCCAGTTGGAGGCCGTCACGTCGATCCTGTCCGGCCATGACCTGATCGCGGTCATGCCGACCGGCAGCGGCAAGAGCGTGTGCTACCAGCTTCCCGCCACGCGTCCCGGATCGTTCACCCTGGTCATCACCCCATTGCGCGCGCTCATGCGCGACCAGGTCCAGGCGTTGCAGGCCAGGCATGTGCGGGCCGCGTTCATTGACAGCGGCATCAGTCCGGCCCAACGCCAAAGCATCTACGCGGGCGTCCAGGCGGGGAGATTCGTTTGCTGTACGTCGCGCCGGAACGGTTGTGGGCGGACGACTTCCAGTTCTTCGCGAAGAGCACGAGGATCGATCTGGTCGCGGTGGACGAATCCCACTGCGTGCTCCAATGGGGCCACGACTTCCGTCCCAGCTACCTGCGCATCGGCGAGTTCATCAAGGAACTGCCCGCCCGTCCGGTGATGGCCGCGTTCACCGCGACCGCGACACCCGGCCAGATCCCGCAGATAGCCGAAAACCTTGGACTCAGACAGCCCGTGATGGTCAAGACCGGTTTCGACCGTCCCAACATTCGTTTCGACACCCTCAAGCTCAAGCCGGGCAAACGAGTGAAGTTCATCCGCGACTGGGCGGTCAGGCACCAGGACTGCGGCATCGTCTACTGCAACAGCCGCGCCGAATGCGACAGGCTCGCCATCGAACTCAAACGACAGGACGTGGACGCCGAGGCGTTCTATTCCACCGTGCCCGAAGCGGACAAGAAACGCATCCAGGACGGATTCCTCAACGGCAGTCCGCGCGTGATCTGCGCGACCACAGCGTTCGGCATGGGCGTCGACAAGCCCGACGTGCGCTGGGTCATCAACGAGGCCCGTGCGAAGCATCGAATGCTTCTACCAGGAGGCCGGACGCGCCGGTCGAGACGGCAAGCCCGCGCGCAGCATCCTGATCTGGTGCGACGGCGACTTCAAGTCATGGCGCGACAGGATCCGCCAGAACGCCGGCAGCGCCATGGCCGACACCGAACGCCAGGACAAGGTGTGCAAGGCCGCGTTGGAACGGTTGAACGCGATGAGCGACTACTGCGAAAGCGAGGATTGCCTGCGCGGCATGATCCTGCGATACTTCGGCGACAGCGCGGCCGAGCATTGCGACTACTGCGCGAACTGCACGTACGATCCGAGACCGGCGACGTCGACCAGGAGCCCAGCCGAGAGGAAAAGGCTCGAAGGAAAGCCGAACGACAGGCCAGAAGGTCCGAACGGAACGCCCGGAAAGCCGAACGCGCCACGCAGGTGGACGATCATCCGCATGAGACCACCAGGGGAGGTCCCATCACGACCGTTTCGATCAGTGACGTCGACCAGGCGATCATCGGCTACGTCTCGGGCGTCAACCGATTGCTTGGCCACGGTCTGGGTGCGACCAAGATCGTGCAAGGACTGCGCGGCAGCAGAGGGGTCTTCTATGTGGAACAGGGGCTCGACCGGCTCGACGGGCACGGCAGTCTGAGAGGCGTGTCCGAAGCACTCGTCAAACAGCACATCGACCAGCTCGCAAGAAAAGGAAAGCTCTCCTACGGCGACTTCCGCACGCTCCTGCCGGCCACGGAACCGGAGGACGAGTGATGGGCAGTAGGCTGCGATACTGGCGGTGCAAGAAAGGCATGAGCCAGGAGAAACTCGCCATGCTGTCCGGCATCAGGCAATCCCGGATCAGCGAGCTCGAAAACGGCCGGCACAGCGTTGAGAGCATAACGTTGCGCAACGCGGCACGGCTCGCCCGTGCGCTCGGCGTGCACGCAGAAGACCTGATAGACGATGATGAAAGATAGGGAATAGGCGGAAAACCATGGGAGATCTGGCAGCTGTGAATGGTTTCGTCTGGGAGCATCCGGACGCCCTCACCGACTATGATGAGATTCGGTTCTGAACGTTGGATAAAAGAAGGATGTGATTTTCAATGGGTAAAAAGCGAGTTTCACGCTCGGAGTATGACCGTCGGCTGGCTCGGCGACGTGCGACCGGCCGGCCGCGGCAGACCCGCGCCGTCCGTCATGACATCCAATCGTCGGCGCTGACGGTCGCCCAATTGGCTTCGGACGTCCGAGAGGAGATCGACATCCTGAAGGCGGAGATTAGCGCCGGGCAGCGGACGCTGGAAGAGAAGGAGCGGTTTCTGGCGAATCTTCTGTCCGCAGCGGGGATACAGCGGGCGAGCGAAAACGGCATGCGCGTACATCGGACGATACGATACGACGAAGTGATTCCATGGCTGCATGCCACGCTTAGAACCGAAGGCAATCGCGCCTTCGCCGTTGAAATCTACCGGAGGGCGGAGGATCGCGGATGGAGCAAATGGGCTGTGCGGCAGGCCGCGACGCAGTCGGGAATCGGATATTTGAGAGGGTGGAACCGTACACAGCGGGCGATTCTTTATCTTACCGATGTGAATGAGTATAAGGGTGAGGATCTGGAGCGCATCAGCCAAGGAGTCACCCCGGAGACCCTGGCGCGGGAGTGGGGTGACTGCTGATTTGTTCCTCTGGTCTGCTAGAGTCCGCAGTGCGGTCGCCAAACGGTGCCGGGTCTCATGTGTGGGGCTTGGTTCCGCGGCTTTCCGGAGGGTTCGGCGGTTTCCTATATAACCCATCATCGGGTGATTGGCGCAGCGGCTAGCGCACTTCCTTCACACGGAAGGGGTCATAGGTTCGATTCCTATATCACCCACCATCGGGCGGCACGTCGTGCCGCCTTTTTTGTTGGTTTCGTTGGGTTTCCGCCGTTTCGTGCGGCATGTCGGAAACGGGTGGCGCGTGGTCCATGCTGTGCGGCGCAAAGCTGAAATCAATCCCCGCGACGAATATAACTTCGAATACAGTTTTAAAGTCCGGAATACACACTATCCGGGCTTTTTCCGTGTTCTTTCAAGGTGTACGGCTACAATGGCAGCTTGTGAGTGACGAAGCATTGAATCTCAATCAGCCGGTCAAAGACATGGGGCCGAACGAGTTGAAGGCTTATGCCAGGCTCGGCAAACAGCAGCATGACGAGGCGAATCGTGAGCTGGAACGCCGTTGGCGCAGCTATGATGACATGTTGCCAAACGACCAGTTCGTGTCAATTATCGACAAGACTGAGGGATAAGACCCACTTTACGGTGTATGATTCGTGACCATGCCGGTCTCAATACCGGCTATTTGCAAGGGTAATGACTAGAATGGCGACTATGACTGATCCGATTCCAAGCGCAGGTGAAACGACCATCATTGGCCTTCCTGCAATAACCGTACCGGTGACTTCCACCGGAGACCGTCCTCTGACGAAAGAGGACCTTGAAACCATCATGCGTCTTGCCGATGGCACGGCATTGCTGATCTCGACTAGGGGAGCGGTGTCGGGGTCGCGGTATCTTCTTGACGAGGATGAGATTACCGTCGGCCGTGATCCAAGAGCGGACATTCTTTTGGATGATTCCACGGTTTCCCGCGCCCATGCGGTGTTCCGCAGGTCTGACGGCAGGTATTCCGTTATTGATGCGGGCAGCTTGAACGGCACCTATGTGAACCGCCAGCGTGTTGATCAGCAGGAGCTCAAGAATGGCGATGAGATTATTCTTGGCAAGTTCCGTCTGGTTTATTTCGACAATAAAGCCGTCATTGCCGGTTGATCCACGTTATGCGGGATAGACTGTGTACAACAGCTTCGCGCCCATGAGCTTCGCACGAATGCTCATGGGCGTTATTGTAGATGTCGTAGGAGAGCGTGATGAACGAAGCAGAGCCAACAACGCGGTTGCGTCTGCATGTGTCGACTGCGGTGCAGGGGGAGTTATTCCCCGCGACCGGCACTCAGCCGGTGACGCGCGGCTACAAGGGTACGGTGGCTTCAAAAGTAGCAGGCATCACTTATCGTCAACTTGACTATTGGGCTCGCAGACAAATCGTGGAACCTTCCATCACGCCGTCGCATGGATCCGGTTCGCGCAGGCTGTACTCGTTCAAGGACGTGGTGATCCTTGCTGTGTCGAAAAGACTGCTTGACGCGGGCATCAATCTGCAAAATGTGACGACTGCCATCAGTTTTCTGACGCAGCGTACCGCGGAACAACTTGAGAATATCACGATTATGTGCGACGGTCAGCAAGTGCACGAATGTACGGATAGTGAGCAAATGGTGGCGTTGTTGCAAAGCGGTCGGGCGGTATTCGGCGTATCGGTGGGATCTTTATGGAAGCAGATCAGAGAGACTCTTGCCCACGAGGAATACGTCGATCTGACCACCATGCCTTCCATGATGGGTGGAAACCGACCTGTTGACGATATCACTGCAATGCGCATGAGAAAGAACTTCGAGGCGCAACATCAGACACGCGCCGCCGCGTCACTGTAACATACCAGAATGCATGCCGTATGGTTGATGCGGACTAAGACGGATGTACGAGTCGTTGATATGAGATAGATATGTACAGACAGACATACAACAGGGGAGCAATACATGTTTGATATTCTGCCGGCATTGCTGTGGATTGTCGCAGCGGTCATATCGTTGAACATTTGTTCGATTACTGCAATTCGAGGAAATATCTTCTCAAAAACCAAGAGTGACGTATATCCGGTACGCTGGTCAATTGTCGGATTGCATTTCACATCGCTGATCATCGGAGCTCTGCCGTATCCGATATATACGATGTTCAAACCCAGCTTTTCCTTGAAATTTCAGCATTTCTACGAACAGGTTGGTTGGCCGTCGGCAGCACTGATGGTTATGCTCATCGCCACGGAACTGGTGTTTATGTATCTGCAGGCCCGAAACGGCATGAAAAGCGAAATGGAAAGAAAACTCAGCCAAGCCATTAAGGACTAGCCAAAAGACATCCATCGAAGCGAAAACGCAGCCGTGTGGAAAAACGTCCAGCGAAGCGAGGACGCACCATCCATCATGCCGGTGGGTTATGTCGAGCAAAGTCCCGAAAGGGACGTGCTGGCATAACCACCGATGTTATGTACAGAAAAGAGCGTCAGTCGAAAACTGCTGTAGCTTTTCTGACATAACGTACATTATCGGACAAAAGTGGGAGCAGGTGCAGGGGGTATTTGAGATGTACGCGATCTCTCAAACCCCAGGTATGCAAATGTCATCGCTGGCATGCATACCCAGGGTTTCTTTGTCTTTATGCACAAGATGATCCGCTCGTGCATCAGCCGTTATCTATCAGACGAAATAGTCTTCGATGGTTTGCGCAAGCTCACTAACCGAATCGATCACCTTATACGCGCCATGTTCTTTCAGCTCGCCAGGCTCGGCATAACCCCAGCCGCATCCCAAGCAATCCAGACCGCACGCTTTGGCTCCGTCAGCATCGGTCCAACGGTCACCGACCATGAGCGCCTTATCGCCAGCGGCTTCGTCAAACCCAATGTGGTCGAACGCCCATTGAATAACCTGATCTTTGTCGAGACGCGAATTATCTTCGCTGGCACCGTAAATGCCGTTGACCATGGTGTCCAAATGGAAATGCTCGCAAATCGGAATGCACTGATACTGCGGCTTGCAGCTTGCGATCGCCAAGTAGTATCCGTCAGCACGCAGTTTGGACAACTGTTCTGGGATACCGTCATAAATGGTATTGTTCAAACGGCCCGGAACCTTTTGACCCGGATTATTCGGATCATCGAACACCGCTTCCTGCGCATAATACCTGCGGTAGATGGCAATGCCTCATCGAGTAAGTCGTCCGGAATATTATTGCGCTGCAACGACTCGACAATTGCAGGACCAATGAATCGCTGCAACTCCTCATCATCAGGCACTGGATACCCCAGTTCCTCAAATACCTTCACCACACAACCAATGATGCCCGGATCAGACTTGGTCAATGTGCCGTCAAGGTCAAGCAGAACGACTTTCTTGGGTTGCTTGGTCTTCTCGGACATGAGATTAATGCACTCCTTGTTAAATGCTCGATGCAATGTGAACTGTTCAGATAACAATTATGCCCGGTCTTACTGACCGGGCATGCAGTTCAAGTGTCGTTCAACTACTGGTTACTCGTAGTCTGGAAACCAGCCGTCGCGATGCATCTGCAGACGCTTTTCAAGCAACGTCTTCAGCTCGTCTTCAGTACGGCGTTCCAATAGCATGTCCCAGTGTGTACGGGTCGGCTTGGAAATCTCGTCGGCCTCACGATCCTCGTCGCCTTCACGATGCGCGGTCATGCCGCACCGGCACTCCCATTCCTCCGGAACCTCCGCGCCTTCAGCGAACGGCAGAATCGTGCGGTGTCCCTTTGGGCACACATATGCGACGTCGTTTCGCGCCGCGAAATCCACATTGTCATCAGATTCCAACGACTTTGCGCCGATGCTCATGCCTCGCAGGCTGCGTTCTGCCATATTGCCTTTGCCTCCTTGGATTGTCTGCTCTGTCTAAGCTACAGAACAGTTCGGACGTGTCTTTTATTCCTTATTCGTCTGCTTGATGTTCGATTTTAGTCGACGCCGGAGTATGCGACGATGCCACGATTGATGCGATCGTACGCCTGTTTTGCGACTGGCGCCAACGTTTCGGCACGATCCGCAAGATACGGTCCAGCCACGGCTATCTGCTGAAGCACGTCGGCAAGCCGTTTGCCGTTACGCACGAAATCGCCGCCCGTCAGATCGGTGCCGTACAGCACCTGCGACAGGCTTTCACCTTGCGCCCAATCGTAGACGATATCGGTGATGCCAAAATCGAGTTGGCGAGGCTCCTCAAGCATGTGATCCTCACATAACATGGCAATCGACGCATGGACGCCCTTAAGCTGCGCTGCGCACACGGCGACGTTCCCTTGAATGCCTCCAGGGTAACGACGCGGCTCTCCCCCGCCTCCCTGCGGCTTCGAACACCAACGATGCGACGACGCTGGCCAATTCACAGGCGTTCAACCGTCAAATGCGCCATCGTCAATCGCCTGCGCCAATACTAGATCAAGCTCGCTGTACAAATGCCGCAACAGCTGGCCACGTTCCGTGAGCTGATAATCACCATGGCCCGCGGATTCCCGTACCGGCTGAAGATAGCCGAGATTGGAAAGCACAGCGCAAATATGATCAAACTGACGTGCCACGGAACCGGTTCGCGAATCGTAACGATGCTGTACCCGTTCCAACTCGCGCATCTCACGAGCCAACGATGTCCCCATTTCAAGTGCTTCTGCACATCAGGCATTTACGGCATGGATGGTCGCGGTCTTCTTCTCTGAGTTTCTTGATGCGTTTGTCAAGATCCATAAACGCCTGGCTGCGTTCCTTCTGCGTACGGAACACCTCATGCTTGAGTTTGCGACGTTCGTTCTTCTCCAAATCACTCAAACGCATCCGCAAACGCATGAATTTTTTGAAATCGCCGAATTCACACTGGAAAGCCTGCTCGTATCCTTCCAGAGCCTTGCATAAGGTTTCCATCTGTGCTTCAAGCTGCCATGCCGACTCGTTGGCTTCCCATTGCGCAAAGGAGTGGTCAAGCGTAACGCGAGCTGTTTCATAGTCGCTGGAATTCAATAGATTGACAGCCATATTGAAGGTCGGTCTGAAGCTTGAGTGAAGCGGATACACTCGTTTGCTGGACAAGGCGGCCGCAGTGGCGGGAACAAAACCATGGTGGTCCACCACAACGGCATGTCCGATGGTGTCGATGCCACGTCGTCCCGCACGACCGGTCAACTGGGTAAACTCGCCGGGAGTCAACCCAACATGCCCGGTGCCGTCGAATTTCTCAAGCTTTCAACCACCACACACCGTGCGGCATGTTAATGCCCAAAGCCAGCGTTTCCGTGGCGAAGACCATTTTAACCAAGCCTTCTTCAAACAAGCGTTCGACAATCTGGCGGAACAATGCGACCATTCCCGCATGATGCGGAGCGAACCCTTCTTCCAGGGCGAAACGAAATTGCGAGAAATGCAGCGCTTTCAAGTCTTCTTGGCTCAACTGGCCTTCGACCATCTCATCGACGATCCGTCTGATTTGTTGCACTTCGTCGCTGGTGGTGAGTTCCAAGCCTGCGTTGATGCATTGGTCAACCGCTTGATCGCAACCGTTTCTTGAAAAAATGAAGTAGATTCCCGGCAGCATGTCAAGAAAATTCAACTCGTCCACAACCGCCCAGCGTCGAGGCGTATGGCGTTCGACCTTATGCGGGCGATCGTCCCATCGTCCACCTTTACCTTTGGCCCTACGCTTATCAGGACGTCGCTCGCCCTTGCGCCGTTCCGCCTGACGATCAAGCTGATCAAGTCTGTTTATCAGCTGCGCATTGAGTTTGACCGTCTGTTCGCCATTGGCGTCACGCCGATATAGGTCGATGAGTTCTGGTTCGGTATGGTCATCTGCCTGTACGAGCACATGCTGCTCCAACGGTACCGGACGCTGTTCCGACATGACCAACGTGGTTTTGCCACGAACAGATTCGATCCATTCGGAAAAATCCTCGACATTGGAAACCGTCGCGGAAAGACCTATGATGTTCACGTTTTTCGGCAAGTGGATAATGACTTCTTCCCAGACCGGCCCTCGGAAACGGTCAGCAAGATAGTGCACTTCGTCAAGGATCACATAACGAAGCGCTTCAAGCGTCACGGAATGCTCATACAGCATATTGCGCAACACTTCCGTGGTCATGACCACAATATCCGCCTCAGAGTTGATGGACGTGTCTCCGGTCAGCAATCCGACCTTATCCGTTCCATACTGGTCGACCAGATCATGGTATTTCTGGTTGCTCAGCGCTTTGATCGGCGTGGTATAAAAGGCTTTGACATTCCGCGTCTGCGCCAGATAGATGGCGAAATCGGCTACGACAGTCTTGCCTGCTCCCGTAGGAGCTGCCACGAGCACATTATCGCCAGCCTCCAACGCATCGTTGGCTTGCATCTGGAATTCGTCAAGCTCGAATGGCATGGATCTTGCGAATTCGGCCGCAACCGTGCGCTGCTTGGCCTGCGTTTGTTTGAATGCGGCATACCGTTGCGCGGGAGACAACTCCACGGTCTCATTGATTTTCGACGGGTCAGTACCGTTATTACGGCGACGATGATGGGTCATGATTCCTTAATATGGTTGGGTCAATCGTTACAATGACGCCATTGTGCCACTGTTGAGCATGACGGCTTCGCTTCGCTTCATGCCTCTCAATGACTCCGGCATGGGCATCCGCATAACGATCTGCAGCATCCTTTAAAGGTCTGGTAAAGAAAGGCGCTTCATTCTCGTTGTTTTGGGGCAATGGTTTGCCCATCGCCTCGATTCGTTTTGCCGTCCGTTCACCCAGCTTCGCCACGTCCTTGAATGCTCGATAGCCGTGTAAACATGCGTAGACGACTCCGGAAACAACCATTGCAAGCATGAACAGAGCGAGCAACAGCCAAATCCACCAAGGCATAGTCTCTCCCCCGTCAGCCTTCATTCTCACGATCGCCAATGCTCAGCTCATGCTGGGCACGGGCGACAATCATGGTACGCAACGTTTCGGGAGCTACGGCAGTGATATGCCGTGCGTGGGAAATACAGAATGCGACATACCAGGAATCGGACGAGACGATCAGATGCACCTTCTCGCCCTCTCCGCACTTTTCGACTGTTGCTCCCGACAGCCCGTCAATAAATGACAGATCATCCTGATTGGTGACGAACACAGCTGGAGTTCCATTATCGAAGCTCCATTTGCGCAATTCGGATGCGGGAACGTCGGGAATGTCGATTTTCGCGGTAGGTTCAACCAGTTCGGCCTTTTCAATGCGGGAAATGCGAAGCACCTGCCAGATGCGAGGCTTTCCTGTGGCCTTGTTGATCGTGGTGTCTTTCTTCACGTACTTAGCTTTGTCAGCCGGTGCAGCGGCAGCGACGTCAGTCCATACGGCAACGTAGAAGACTCCCTCATCGACGAAGATCTTATCTGGCGCGACAAGCTTACGCTGGGTCCTTCCGGCGCCATCCGTATATTCCATGTCAAGCAGCAAGCTCTTGGAGATCGCGCTCTTCACAATGGAGAAATTACGCGGTTCCATCTCATAACCGGTCAGACTCAGCCAAGGCATGTCCCCCGGCTCAACATGTTGACGAAGACGGCTGTACAACGATTCAGCCTGTTCACGCAACTTGTCCGGCAGCAACGACGAATGCGCAAGATAGCTCACCGATGCGGTAAGCATGCTCAAATACTGCTGGGAGATACCTGCCAAGCGTTCCAGCCCAAGCGAATTCGTGGCGGAAACAATGCCTTCAGCGTCAAGCAACGACCAGTCGATGTCAAAGAACTGGCTTCCTGCCATCTCACCATCGTCGGAAACCGTAGTCAGCGTGTTGATGTCTTTATGAATGACATTGACGAACTTCTTCAGCTCGTCATCGGACTTCGGTTTGCCAATGAAACGTTCCGCAAGTTCCTCAAGCGAATATTCTTCGCCGAGGTGCGCCGAAAGGAACAGCATCAGGCGCAGACGACGGTCGACTTCACTACCCGTCTGGAATGCGGAATTCTTCTTCGGACGCCCCTTGCCCTCCTCTGCATCGTCGTCAGCGCTGTTGCGGTTGATTTCCATGGCTGTGACAGTGGAGCTATCGCCTCCTGTGGATTCGTCGGCAGGCACGAACTGCGTGGCGGCATTCAAACGGCGGTTGAACGCGTCGACAGCTCCTGAGGACTGACGATGGAAGCACCCGGATGAGAAAGCACGAACATGGCCAGATCATCGGAATCGGTGTAGGCGACGTTCAAATGCTCGCCGTCAACATCTACAGTCGCCGCGAAACGACGCTGGTCAACGACCTTGACCAATTCGTCGGGAATGGATTGCGTTCCCAGACCCGGAGCGATGGAATCAAGACCAAGCCCTGGAGTCGGAGTCTGAGGGACGCGAGGCGCGGTACGGGACGTATGCTGCGTCTCATGTGCGGGAGCTGAGGAAATCGACATGGAACGGGCCAGATAGTTGGCCGCGGCAAGAATCGGCAAATCCTCGTCGCCGAACAGCAGACGAACGCGAGGCTCATCTCCAAGCTGCAGACGATAGGATGCGAAATCCTGCCTTCCGACTTAGATGAATACTCAGGCTGCCTCGATTCGATGGCGATGCCCATGGCCGCAAGCTTGGCACGGTCACGCTGGAATTGCTTGGCAAAAGCCGCCTTCGCCGCCTGATCAGCCAGCTCCCCATAGGAATCGGCATACGCCTTCACACGCTGGGCAATCTGACGGGAAGTGAGCCATTGCGGGAAAGCTGAGGAAAGCACAGCCAATACATCAAGTTCGTGCTTGCCCCATTTGTCGGAGAAACGACGCCTTCCGTTACTGCCCTCTGCCATTAGTCCTCACGTCTCGTTAACGTTTCATCTTAAGTGCCTAGCCGGTTCAGGCTCTGCACACACCTCTCTATGATAGAGGGTTTTCGTTCAGATTGTGTCTATTTTACGAAAAAATACAGTTTTTCGTGTTGAGGCTACCCCTCGAATCAGACCCAATCATCAGGCTCAACACCTTGCGGGCCAACGTATTCGCCATTCGGAACATAACTCGGCTCACTTGTGTCGGTCAGCCGCGCGTCACCGAACAGTATCACGTCCCTGCCGAAGGTCCAGTCACCATCGATGTCGACGGAATTGGCCGCGGCAAGCGACGGAACGCCATAAGGGAATCTCGTATCGAAATCATGATGTTCTTGTAATACCGCGCATCCAAGTGAACATCCGGGAAGACGTAATTGCCATCTTCCATCTCGTACTGGTCCGTCAGATGGAATCGATCGGATCGCATGATAAACAAATCGTCGGTGGTTTTCACCGGCAGGAAACGCATACGGTCAACGCATACGCAGGTAGCCCCGTCGAACAACGTCACCGCCGCTCCCATGGCTGTTTCCAGCTGGATGACCGGCTCGCTCGTCGGATCGGTCGGATCGACGGTCTTGTTATTGCGAATCACCGGAAGAGGAAGCACGCCATCATATGCGGACAGCTTGGCCTTCAGAGCGTCGATACGCACCCAGATGCTGTTCGTGTTAAAATACGGATGCTTTTCGATGTTCTGCGCATCATCCTTATCGTCCGGATGCACCTGGCTCATCTCACGCAACATCAAGCGGCCGGTCGCCTTGTCCCGCACGATATGCCCGCCCTTGCGATCAGCTGGAGTACGTTTTGCGACCTCGATCATGAATGGCGCACCGGTATTTTCGAAGTGCTGCGCCAGCGTGCGCGAAGGACGTGCGCCGAGATTGTCGGAATTCGAGATGAACAGGTATTTGAAGCCCTTCTCCTCGAGGACGTCCAATAGGCCGGATTCCCAAATGGTGGAGAACAGGTCGCCATGGCCTGGCGGGCACCATTCAAGTTCCGGATTTGCCGGGAAGCTGACAGGAAGACCGGTTTCCGCACCGATTTTCGGTTCCTGATGCTGCACGATTTCCAGAGGAATGTCCTCTTGATGGAACTTTTTGTTGGCACGCAGCACCTTCATGGTGTCATTCGACGTGCGGAAGGAGTTCATCAACGTCAATGGCAGTTCCACACCCAGACGAGTGCGTGCAGTCAGCACCTGACCGATGATGATGTCGATGAAGCGCATCTGACGTGCCTTATGGCGACGCACTGGCAGCAAGGACTTGGCGCAATCCAAGCCCATGGACGTGCCGAGGCCACCATTAAGTTTGAGGAACGCGGTTTTGGCAAAAGCATCGACGGCTTTGTCATGGTTGATGGTCTCGTAGACATCATGGAAGCTAGGCACTCCCACCAGAGGCTCAACATCATCCTCACGGATCCATGTGCTTGCTTCCTCACTGCGCCAAACCTCGTACAGTCGTTTGAATTGCGCAATGGCCATATCGGTCATCCCGTTGTCCCGCATCTTTGCGGCGGAATGTTCAAATGCGTCCTCAGTCAATGTCTTTCCCTTTCGTGCGGGCGTCCTGTTCTCATCGTACCTAGGCAATACTACGACAAAATTCCCATGACGGGGGCTTTTGGTGGCAAAAAGGGAAAATTCTTGACAAAAATGACATCCCAAGAACTCTTTTATCATGTTTCGCGAATCGTGCGACACGATGAATTTGAAAAATAGAGCAGGTTGTGCTATGTTTCATGTTCGGTGCTTTTTGCATCGTTCGGACCATAGCGCAGTTTGGTAGCGCACTTGACTGGGGGTCAAGGGGTCGCGGGTTCAAATCCCGCTGGTCCGACCAGAAAAACCCGAATTCATGCGATTTCGGGTTTTCTTTTTTAGGATGTCAGTCTTACGCATGCAGGTAAGGGGTGATTGTCTTGAAGTCGATGGACGCCCAGCCACAGTTTGACGACGTTGACGGCTTTGCCACGTGTTTGACTCATCCGAGCTTGAGGATGAGTGGAAGATACGTCTGTCCCGGGAACTTGGCGTAGCGGCCAGGGAGCGGGCGAAGCATGATGGCATCACCCTTACCGAACTGACGCGCAAGGCGCTTGAATGCGACGATCTGAATGAGACCACGGACACCGTCCGCCCTGGACGAAGACCGAAGAACACCGACGGTCGAGAACAGCTCGGAGACGAATGGAAAATCAAACTCCCCTATGCCATCGGCAAGATGGCACGGGAGCGCGCGTCCGAGGAAGGCATATCCTTGAGTTCGCTCGCGCGGCGTGCGATCAGCGGATATCTACGTCAACGGGATACTGAGGAACAGCCGCTGTTTTAAGCATGTGACAATGAGTTACGCATGATTGGCGTGCACTGATCTAGCAAATATGGATGGTGGCCGCACACCCAAGGAACGGTGTGCGCACATCCATAGAAACTTACTTGCGTTTCTTCTTCTCTCGAATATTCACCGAAATCTGAATCGGGGAACCTTCAAAACCGAATTCCTCGCGCAGGCAACGTTCGATGTATCGGCGGTAACCATGCTCAAGGAAGCCGGTAGCGAAAATCACGAAACGCGGTGGACGCGTCGAAGCCTGCGTCGCGAACAAGATACGCGGCTGCTTGCCTCCACGCAGTGGATGCGGATGGGCGGCTTGGATTTTACCCAAGAACGCATTGAGCTTACCGGTCGGAATACGCTTGTCCCATGATTCCAGCGCTCCACGCATGGCTCTGGCCAGACGGTTCGTATGCCATCCGGTTTTAGCCGACAGATTCACGCGCTGAGCCCACGTTACACGGTCGAATTCTGTCTTCCACAAGCGTTCCATTCGCTGACGGTCGAAATCATCCATCAAATCCCACTTGTTGAACACCAAAACGATGCATCGACCGGCGTCCACTGCTTGGCTCATCACCTTCAAATCCTGATCGGAAATCGGTTGGGAAGCATCAAACAGCACCAGCGCAAGTTCCGAACGCTCAATCGCGGCCTGAGTACGCAAGGATGAGAAATATTCGGCACCAGACAGCTTATGCAGGCGACGCTTGATGCCTGCAGTGTCGATGAACAGCCAATCCTCCCCATCAACCGTCACCACTTCATCGACTGGATCGCGAGTGGTACCTGCCAAATCATTGACCACAGTACGTTCCTCGTGAGCCAGCTGATTCAGCAAAGACGACTTGCCGACGTTCGGTCGACCGACCAACGCCACACGGCGCAAATGGGACGGAGTAAGGAAACCGGATGTTTTCTCAGCCTTCTTCAACGAATCCAAGGCAGCGTCAAGCAGTTCGCCAATACCGCGACCGTGCATGGCGGAAATGCCATACGGCTCCCCCAAGCCCATCTTCCAGAATTCAGCGGTCAAATATTCGCTCTCACGATCATCAACCTTGTTCACCGCCAGCGTGACCGGCTTGCCGGAGGCGCGCAGCATCTTGACAATGCGCTCGTCGGTGTTGGTAAGACCAACCTGCCATCCACACAAGCACCACAGCGTCTGCAAGCTGAACGGCGATCTGCGCCTGGGATGCGATGGCGGATTCGATACCTTCGACGTCGGCTTCCCAGCCACCGGTATCAACCAGCTTGAAATCGGTGCCGGCCCATTCGGCATCGTAGCTCACACGGTCTCGAGTCACGCCGGGAGTGTCTTCCACCACAGCAGCGCGGCGGCCGAGAATACGGTTCACCAGCGTGGACTTGCCGACATTAGGGCGCCCAACGACGGCAAGCACGCCAACCGGCTTCGGGCCGGACCGGCGTTCGCCGCCAACGAACGACGATCCATCGATCAGTCCTTCATCGCCCTCATCCAACTCATAATCGTCAAGATTGGAAGCGTACTGGCGATACTGCTGCTCTTCGATGCATCGTCGACAATGCGCACAAGCACATCAAGCGTTTCGCCGAAATTCAAATCGGAATTATCGACGGTCAGCACGCCTTCCGCGGCAGATGTGAAATTCGTGACCTTGGAATCAGCTGCATCTCGCGCCGCAACATTTTCTGATCCGACACCATCAGTTGACTGACCGGAACGACGAGCCTGTCGCACCTCTTCACGGGCGGTGAGCAACACACGCACTTCAGCATCCGGCGCAACAACCGTAGTGATGTCACGGCCTTCGGCGACCACTCCGGCACCCTCAGAAAAAGAGTCAGACGCAGCTTCGCGTGCGATGTACGCGCGTTGAGCGGCAATCAGCACGTGACGGACGGGAATGATGTTCGACACCTTGGACACATGGGATGACACTTCGGAGGAACGAATAACGTCGCTGATGTCTTCGCCGTCGGCATATACCTTCGAATCGTCTGGATCGACGCTGATGTCGAAATGACCTTCGGTAAAGAACTCTCCCACGGTTTCGGTGACCAGTTGTTCATCGATCGTCTCCGCGTCAAGGTCAATGCCCTTGTTCATGCACCACCATGCGCAGGCACGATACATGGCACCGGTATCGAGGTAAGCGAAACCGTAATATTTGGCCAACGCTTGGATGTGGAAGACTTGCCGACACCCGCAGGTCCATCAATCGCTACGCGAATCACAGGCCCACCGCCTTGGACAGGGAACGCACCTCGGTCTGCGAAAGCACACGGTACGATCCGGATTTCAGATCGCCAAGCTTAATCGGGCCGATCTGGGTGCGTACCAGACGCTTGACCGGGAATCCGATCGAACCGAAAATGCGACGGACGATACGGTTCTTGCCGGAATGCAGCACAACCTTGACCAGCGTGCTGTCGCGGCTGGCATCAAGAATCGCGCAACGGTCGAGCTTGATCCAACCATCGTCGAGCTGCACGCCTGTAGTGACCAGTCGGCGGCACACCTGACCGCTGATGCGACCTTCCAACGTGGCGATGTAGGTCTTCTCAACCTCGTACTTGGGGTGCATGACGTGCTGGCTGAGCTCGCATCGTTCGTCATGAGAATCAGGCCTTCGGAATCATAATCCAGACGGCCCATGTGGAAAATACGGTCATACTTGTCGCCGACGATATCGCTCAGGGTGTAGCGTCCCTTCGGATCCTCCATGGCGCTCAGCACACGCTTCGGCTTGTTCAAAGCGAGCGTGACATGATTGGGATTCACGCGAACACGGGAGCCGTCCACACGGACTTCCTGATGTTTCGGATCGACGCGAGTGCCCAATTCGGTAACAAGCTCGCCGTCGATTTCGACACGTCCTTCAGTAATGATCTCTTCACATTTGCGACGGGATCCGAATCCTGCCTGAGCAAGAAGCTTCTGCAGACGGATACCTTCATTATCGTGTGTGTGCGCCTTCGCGGCGCGGGAATATGCGTTTGGCATCGTTCTCCCAACGTGGCCGGATAATACTTATAGGGACTGCTGGTACTATGGCAGTCGTTTGGCGATTTCCCAAAATCGCAACTTGTCCACTATATGACAGAGGAAAGACTATGACTGCTGTTGAAGCAACGCCCATAACCAAGGAAGAACAAAGCAAGCCGTTGGCACTTCGTGTCGGAGCGGAACTTGTGGGAAGCTTCATCATTTGCTTCGCGATTTATGCGATCTGCTCGCTTGGTTCCGCGGTGTATGGCATTAACATGGCGTTCATCACCCTGTTGACGGGCATCGTATACGCCGCCGTCACCGTAATCTTCGGTTCCATTTCCGGAGCACAGTTCAATCCGGCCGTATCCGTCGCCGCCATGCTCACTGGCAAAACCCACGTGCTTGATGGCATTCTGTACATCATTGCCCAAGTGCTCGGCGGTATCGGCGCGGGTGCCGCTATCCGGTTCCTTCTGCCGACTTCCGAGCAGGTGACATTCAAGATCTGGATGACACCAACGGTCAACGGTTTCGATAAGAATTCCGTCTCCTACTCCACCCTCGGCAATTATGGAGTGACCCTCGGCATCACTCTGGCCATCGCCGTTGAAGTCGTCGCAGGTATCATTATCGTTGCCTCCGCACTGCGCACCACGGACGGACACGGCGAGTCCAAAACAAACCACGCCGTTGCCATGGGCCTTGCTACGGCATCGGCACCGCTATCACCTATCCGGTGACCGGAGCCGCACTGAATCCGGCACGTGCCACGGGCATTGCCATTTTCGCACAGAATCAAGGACTGAATGAAGAGCCGCTGCAACAGCTGTGGGTCTTCTGGATTTGCCCTGTTCTTGCCGCTGCAGTTGTTGCTCTCGTCGTCATCGTCGCCGGCATGATTGGTACGAAGAAGAACGTGCTGGATACTGTCGAGACAATCGATAAGGTCGAAGGCAATACCGTTCTTGGCGAAGCGTCAGTTGCCGACGGGAACGATGGTGAGCAGGATGAACAGTCCTACGCCCAAGCCAATGCCGATGAAAGCGTCGAAAGCAACTGACCGAACCTTCCATGGACTGCGCTCACGCAATGCCAGTCTGACCAGTCCAGTCGCTATGGCCGTCACCGCAATCGCAGCGGTGGCGGCTTTTGTATATCCTGCGACCGCAAGCACCGTCGCAACAATCACTACCGCGGCGACGATCCATTCGAACCACGGTTTGCCCTCATGATCTTCGGAAACGTAAGGATGGCTCATTCCGGGGCCTTTCATCTTGCTTGCTGTACAACAACCGTAATCATAATAAAACGTGGCGTCCGAAACCAATACGGAATCGGACGCCACGTTGACCAATACCCCTCACATGAGAGGCGGCGTATCAGTGGAAGAAGTGACGGGTGCCGGTCACATACATGGTGACGCCGGCCTTACGAGCCGCTTCGAACACTTCCTCGTCGCGAATGGAACCGCCCGGCTGAACGATAGCCTTAACGCCTGCATTGATGAGAATTTCCGCACCATCCGCGAATGGGAAGAACGCGTCGGATGCAGCGACAGCGCCCTTGGTGCGGTTTGCGCCATCAGCCAGCGTGTTGGCGCGTTCGACGGACAGGTTCGCGGAATCGACACGATTCACCTGACCCATGCCAATGCCAACAGTGGCCTGATCGTGGGCGATCAGGATAGCGTTCGACTTGACACAGCGGATGGCCCGCCAAGCGAAAACCAGATCCTTGACGGTCTGCTCATCAGCAGGCTCGCCGGAAACCAGTTTCCAAGCGTTCGGATCGTCGCCCGGAGCATCGATAAGATCCGTGGACTGCACCAACAGACCGCCGTCGATCTGACGGAACTGCGTCTTGGACTTCGGCGGCTCGGAAACCTTCAGAATGCGTAGGTTCTTTTTCTTGGTCTGCAGCAGTTCGAGAGCGTCGGCATCATAGTCGGGAGCAACAATCACCTCGGTGAAAATCGGGCGGACGCTTTCCGCCATTTCCATGGTGACCTTGCTGTTCGCGGCGATCACACCGCCATAGGCGCTCATCGGATCACAGGCATGTGCCTTCTTGTGCGCTTCCGCAACAGTGGCGCCAACGGCGAGGCCGCACGGATTGTTGTGCTTGACCACGGCGACGGCAATCTGGGGAGCAAAATCCCATACGGCACGCCAAGCAGCATCAGCATCAACATAGTTGTTGTAGCTCATCGGCTTGCCACCGAGCTGTTCGGCATGCGCGAAACCATCCTGGTTCAGCGGATCCAGATACAGCGCGGCCTGCTGGTGGGGATTCTCACCGTAACGCAGCACGTGGGCACGGTCCCAAGTACGAGTGAATGCGGCCGGGAACTTGGTCTCATTCACTTCCGGCTCGTCTTCGGCGGTTGGCTGCTCAACGGTCAAAGGCTTCGGCCAGTGCTTTGCAGTCCACTCGTTAATGGTGGCATCGTAGGCGGCAGTATGGGCGAACGCCTTGCCGGCCAGCCAACGACGTTCTTCGAGAGAGAAGCCCTCTCCGTTTTCGATGCGCGCAGCTACCAGTGCGTAATCGTTCGGATCGGTGATGATGGCCACAGTGGCGCTGTTCTTGGCCGCACCGCGAACCATGGACGGACCACCGATGTCGATCTTCTCGATGGTGGCAGCCTCATCCGCGCCAGAACGAACCGTATCGGCGAATGGATACAGGTTGACGACCACCAGATCGAACGGCTTGATGCCGAACTTTTCCAGCTGTGCCGCGTGGTCCTCATTGGTCATGTCAGCGAGAATGCCCGCGTGGATATGCGGGTCGAGGGTTTTGACGCGACCGTCAAGGCACTCCGGAAAGCCGGTTACTTCCGAGACTTCCGTCACCTTGACGCCAAGTTCCGCAAGACGCTTCGCAGTGGAACCAGTGGAAACCACTTCAGTGCCGGCCTTGATGAACGCTTCGGCAAGAACCTCGATGCCTTCCTTATGGAAGACCGATACCAGAGCTCGCCGTATCGGTCGATTCGTTGTTGTCACCCTGATCCTCCTTGTTATTGATGGTTGAGGTCACTGTGCGGGCCGCATTGGCGACCTCACGATTATCTGATTCAAGAGCCGCAGTGGACGCACCACTCCTGCTCTCGCGGACACGCTTTACTATCCAGCGTATTCCAAAAAACATGGATACGGCCACCAAAGTCAGCAGCCATGACGAAAACAGTCCCACGGCAGTAGGCTGTCCAATCTTACGGGTCGATGAAATCACGTCGACGCCGATGTGCGCAAGATGTTTTGAGCCCAACGCTCCACTGGAGATGGCAAAAAGCAGACTCGAACATACCGATACAACGGTGCAGGAAATGCAGAACGCTCCCGCTGGATAGGCAAAGCCAAGCACTACCCTCTTGACATCAATCTGCTGATCGGAGTTGCCTACTCTGATATGAAAGCCCTTGTTGAACAGCATGACCACCATGCCCGCGGCACAAGCTAAAGCCAAAGGAACGCACATCAACGCGATCCGAATCCAATTCGTTTCAATCGCTTGAGGAAGCAAACCGAATATCGGCAGAGACGGCAATGCCGACCCCTGACCGCTCCACATGGTGAATTCCGCTAGATCGCCAATCGAAAAACCGGCCCCGAATACCCAGGAAATAGCCCAAATCGCGATATTTGGAATCCAAGCGATCATGGCGATCGTGGTGAGGATGCGAGAACCGTTCTGCATTCCCGATAGCTCATACAACTTCACCATGGCCGACTGGTTGCTGAATGCCCAGTACAAGACCACAATCAGTCCAATGACAGATAGACCGTGATCAACAACACACCCAAGGCAACACCAATGGTGACGGTTTTACGGACCGGAGACGAAACATGCTCGCTGATCCAATCCAAATCTCGTTTGGTCAGTGGTGATTCGGGAATCGCGGCAATGGCATAGCCAAGTACAAAGACGATCGCTGTTTTCACAGCAACCACGCCCGTCGTATCAACGAGTTTGATGTCAAGGCTATTGGCGAAGAACACATTGATCAACACCCAGCCTATGGTTCCTGCCACGCATCCGGACAGACTCGTTCCGACGCGTTTGGCGAGCGATGCGATAAGAGCGATCAGCAAAACCGTAAGCAGCAACGGCATAATCGTCAAAGTGATGGATCCGGTTTTGAAACCGTTCCCTTGGCTGAGAAGCACAACCGCCTCGGTCAAGGAAACAGAGAAGGCGGAGAGATTGTCGCCGCCTTCTTCCATGGAAATAACCAGAAGCATCAGCGCAATGTAGCAGCCTAGGGCACCGGCATAGACGACCATGGACAATGCCGCCACGGCAAGCCCCTTCAACCAATACTTCAGGTTCGCCATCATATCGACTTGGAAGCGAGCACCTCGCGCATGATTTCAGCGGTCTGCCCCGGAGTGCGTCCGACACGAATACCCACGGCTTCGAGCGCTTCCTTCTTATCTTGCGCAGTTCCCTTGCCTCCGGAAACGATGGCACCAGCGTGGCCCATCTGCTTGCCTTCCGGCGCGGTGAAGCCTGCAATATAGGCAACAACCGGCTTGGTCATATGCTCGGATGCCCACTTGGCCGCATCCTGTTCGGCACTACCGCCGATTTCACCGATCATCACGACAGCCTTGGTGGCATCATCGTTTTCGAACGCCTCAAGCGCCTCCTGCAACGTAGTGCCGACGATAGGGTCTCCGCCAGCACCCAAACATGCGGTAAAACCAATGTCAGACAACTCTCCCATCAGTGATAGGTGAGCGTACCGGACTTAGACACCAAACCCAAAGGTCCACGGGAGACGATGCCGTCCGGAATAATGCCAAGATTGCAACCATTCACACCTTCCGTAGAAGGCAGGGTAAGCAGACCAGGGCAGTTCGGACCGACAATACGCACATCCTTGCGCAATGCGAGTTCAACAAAGTACGCGCTATCGGCAACAGGAATGCCTTCGGTGATGACAACAATCAGCTTGATGCCGGCTTCAATGGCTTCGACCACGGCATCCTTGGCGAAACGCGGCGGCACGAACACGACGCTCGCTTGGGCGCCGGTGACTTCCACGGCTTCGGCGCAATTGCCGAACACACGCAACGTAACATCCTCGCCGTCTTTGGCCGCTGGGAAATTGACTTCCTGGCCGGCCTTGCGGGCGTTGACGCCGCCGACGATATTGGTGCCGGCCTTCAGCATGCGGGCGGTATGGGTCATGCCCTGATGTCCGGTCATACCCTGCACGATGACAGGTGCGCCATCCTCAATGAAAAGCGTCATTTCAGCGAACCTCCTTGCCATTGGCCGCAAGACGCGCGGCCTGCTGTGCGGCTTCTTCCATGGTCTGTGCAACATGCAGATTGACACGATCGGCCTGAGCCAGAATATGTAGACCTTCTGCCGCCGCGTTGCCGTCGAAACGGACTACCAGAGGCTTGGAACTGCCAAGCTTGTCAAGGCTTCCAGAATGCCCTTGGCAACTTGCTCGCAGGATGTGATGCCACCGTACACGTTGATCAACACCGATTCGACTTGCGGGTCGGACAGCACGATCTCCAAACTGCCGCACATCACTTCGGCGGACGCACCACCACCGATATCAAGGAAGTTTGCCGGTTTGACATTGGTGCCCTGATCTTCTCCAGCTCCGGAAACCGCGTCAAGTGAGCTCATCACCAAACCAGCACCGTTGCCAATGACACCGACGGAACCCTGAAGGTGCACATAGTGCAGACCATGCTCTCGCGCCTTCTGCTCAAACGGATCCACATGCACTGGGTCAGCGAAGCGCTTCCAGCCATCATGACGGAACGCAGCATTGTCATCTAAAGAAATCTTGGCGTCCAGGGCGCACAATGTCTTGGAAGACTCGTCATCCGGATCGCCGATCTTGGCAAGCGGATTGATTTCCACAAGCGTGGCGTCGTTCTCTTTGAAGCACTGCCACATCTTCAGCAGAATCTGTGCTGCCTGGTTGACGTCGGCATGATAGAAGCCAATGCTTTCCGCCATCTTGGTCGCAGCCTCGATATCGAAATCCTCCAGAGCGTCGATATGCAGACGCTTCACAGATTCCGGGTGTTCCTTGGCGATCTCCTCGACCTCGGTTCCACCATTCGCAGTAGCGAGCACGTCAAAATCGCGAGACGAACGATCCACGGAAATAGAGACATAATACTCGTGAAGAATGTTCTTTGCCTCGGCCACCAACACGCCGCTGACCTTGTGCTTGTGAATGGTCATCGGCAGGATGTCTTCGGATGCAAGAATGGCCTCATCACGATTCTTCGCCAGCTTGACGCCACCAGCCTGACCGCGGTGGCCAATCTTCACCTGAGCCTTAATCACGTTGGGGTAGCCAATCTGCTCGGCAGCCTCAGCCACTTCGTGAGAGTTCTGCGCGAACACTGCCTTAGCGTTGGAATACCCTGCTCTTCAAGCAGTTCCCTAGCCTGGTACTCATAGAGATCCATGGATTCTTTTCCCTTGATGCTATTGGTTATTTACGAAGAATGTACTTAACTCACGCAGGCATGGTGATCAGTGAACTTGTCGGGCAGTCTCCCAGCGATGCCATGCCACCAATGCCGACAAGCTCCATGACGAAGCTGAAACCTGCCACCGTGCCGCCACACTTTTCGATCAACGAAGCAGCCGCACGCGCTGTTCCTCCAGTGGCAATCAGATCATCAACGACAAGCACACGAGATCCCTCATGCACGATATTCGTCTCGATTTCGACGGTGGCCTGCCCATATTCAAGGTCATAGCTTTCGCTAACGGTTTCCGGAGGAAGCTTGCCAGCCTTGCGCACTGCGATGAAGCCCTTGCCCAGGCGCGCTGCCAACGCAGGACCAAAAAGGAATCCGCGGGCTTCCAAACCTGCGATGATATCGAATTCATCGGCAGCGACCGGCAACGCGGCTTCGAGTGCGTCAAGTAGCAATCCGAAGGCACGCGCATCTGCCAGAACAGGCATGAAATCACGAAAAAGAATACCTTCCTTGGGGAATCCCGGAATGGTGCGAATCTTTGAAACAAGGTACTCGGCGTTTTCGTTTCCAATCTTGCTAAGACCGGAAACGGTAATATCCGACGATGCCATGACTGTATTGTCCTTCTTTTGTAGTGCTACGGCACTTTGCATTATAGGTTTCCGTCAGGAATAAAATCGGCGAAAACCTCAAAAATGAGATTTTCGCCGATGCCTTAATGAGCTTGTCAGCTGTTCTTCTGCTCGGTCTCAGTCTGCGCCGCTTCGATTTCGCCTTCAATCGGCTCCTGAGCAGCCTGATCTTCGTCTGTGGAATCGGTGAGAGGATTACCGTTTTCATCGACCTCATCGTCGTGTACGTACGCAGGACGCACGTATTCGCGGCTGATGGCGTTGAAACCGAAACGAATCTGAGAGCCTTCGGAATCGATGACGATCTCCTCGTATTCGGTATCGACGGAAACAACCTTGCCGATCACACCACCAATGGTGATGACCTCAGTGCCCGGCTGCAGGTTGGCACGGAAATCCTGACGCTCGGCCTGCTGCTGCTTAGCCTTCTTGGACTGCCAGAACATCATGCCAAACATGACGACAATGATGACGATAAGAAACATGTAATCCAAAGCACAACTCCTTGGGATGGACGCTCGAACAGGACTCTATGTCCAGAACACCGAGTCTAAGCTAGCTTGCTGACATCAACCTGAGATTCGTCAGAAGTCAAGCCGAGATGATCCCATGCCTTGCGCGTCGCCACACGCCCTTTCGGGGTGCGCACAAGGAATCCTTCTCGGACCAGATACGGCTCGCACACCGTTTCCACGGTCTCCGATTCCTCACCGACCATGGCCGACAGGTTGTTCAGACCGACCGGACCGCCGTTGAAATTGGTGACAATGGCTTTCAATACCGCAATATCCAAACGATCCAAGCCCTCGGTATCAATCTGGTACAGTGCCAACGCCTCCTTGACATCGTCCGGATGCACAGTTTCTAAATCGTGCACAATGGCCCAATCCCTTACGCGGCGAAGCAATCGGTTGGCGATACGCGGCGTGCCCCTTGAACGCATGGCAAGCTGATGGGCCGCTCCCTCTTCGAGACTGATGCCCAGCACCGAAGAGGATCGTTCGATGAGCTTTTCAAGCTCCTCATGCGGATAAAAGTCAAGATGCGCGGTAAAACCAAAACGAGCCCTCAACGGTGATGGCAGCATGCCTTCGCGAGTGGTGGCGCCAATCACCGTGAATCTCGGCAAAGTAAGGGGAATGGAGGAAGCACCCGGCCCTTTGCCCACCATCACATCAACACGGAAATCCTCCATGGCGATATACAGCAGCTCCTCGGCCGCTCGTGGAAGGCGGTGGATCTCGTCGATGAACAGCACCTCCCCTGCGTCAAGGGAGCTTAGAATCGAGGCCAAATCACCAGCATGCTGGATAGCAGGTCCGGAAGTGACTCGAATCGGCACTCCAAGCTCGTTGGCTACAATCATGGCCAACGTGGTTTTCCCCAAGCCCGGAGGCCCCGCCAGCAGGATGTGGTCAGGGGGAACGTCA
>ENA-OQDD01000095-OQDD01000095.1-human-gut-metagenome-genome-assembly--contig:-NODE-95-length-34527-cov-4.440145_pt1 | contig 34527 bp, 43 predicted proteins | sample MGYA00242507_ERZ504598 | MGnify/ENA primary metagenome ERZ504598 (study PRJEB26092, sample SAMD00036318) | human gut metagenome | host: Homo sapiens | study: EMG produced TPA metagenomics assembly of...
CTCGAGAAACAGCATACGCCCGGCATATTCTTCCGGCGTACCAAGGCCGTAAATACAGGAAACCGTTGCCACGACCACGCAATCACGACGCGTCAGCAGGTTCGCCGTGGCCGCATGGCGAAGCCGTTCCACGTCGTCATTGATGTTGGAATCCTTTTCGATATACGTATCGGTTTGCGGAATATAGGCTTCCGGCTGGTAGTAGTCGTAGTACGAAACGAAATAGCTCACCGCATTGTCTGGCATGAGCTCACGGAACTCGGCGCACAGCTGCGCTGCCAACGTTTTATTCGGTTCGATGATCAACGTCGGACGTTGCAGACGTTCAATAAGCCATGCGTGGTGGCGGTTTTGCCAGTTCCGGTGGCGCCCATGAGCACCACATCGTTCTCACCGTTTTCAATGCGTTCCGCAAGCTCTTCAATCGCTTTAGGCTGGTCGCCGCTCGGCTTATATGGCGATTTGACCACAAACGGCTTGTTCGTGCGTTCAATATTGAATCCCATACCTACCTCGCTTCCGTGCGCCATTGTTGCATTAGCATATCAATATGCTCGAACATTTGTTCCAATGACTGTGTGGAATCGATGATCTCATCGGCAATGGCAAGACGCTGTTCCACGCTGGATTGATGGTTCACACGATTCCATGCCTGGCTTTCGCTCATGCCTCGCGTTGACATCATTCTGCTGACCCTCACCTGTTCAGGCGCTTCAACAGTTACGATATGGTCGAATTCAAAAGGAATGCTGTCAATTACTTCGGCGAGTAACGGTATGTCATGCACCACTACTGCTTGGCAATCAACTTCAACAGCCTCATGTTCGAGTTGCACTGCAAGTTCATAAATCAGTGGATGCTCGATTCCGTCCAGCATCTTGCGTTTTCGTTCCGCATCAGCGCCGGAAAACACATGCTCTGCCATCCACGCTCGATTGAGCTCGCCTCGATCGGTCAAAGCATCGGAGCCGAAACATTCCACTATACGCTGAAGGCCGATGCTGCCTGGTTCCACCACTTGACGCGCAAGCAGATCATAATCGACAAGTACTGCACCAAGCTCACGCAGTCTTGCGGATACCGTGCTTTTGCCAGCCGCTATGCCGCCAGTCAATCCTATTCGAATCACCACAACCGCCATTGTAATGCGCTTCGCATGCGCGCTTGCCGTGCACATACGAAAAGACCCCGAACCTGAATCAGGAACGGGGTCTTTTCTAAAATCTAGCCTGAGCTGGATTGGATCCTAGCTCAGGATACAATCACTTGCCGAGCAGCTGGTCGCGCAGAGCGGCGAGCTGGTCGGAGTCGGCGAGGGTGCCGGCGGAAGTGTTCTCGGAGGAGTAGTTGGAAGACACCTCTTCGACCTTCTCTTCCTTCGGAGCCTGGCCATCTTCAGCGGCGGAAGCTTCAGCGTTCTCGAGCTCCTTGGCCACAAATTCCTTATGCTGCTCCCACAGATCGTGAGCGGTGGCGTACTGGGACTCCCACTCCTCACGCTGCTTCTCGTAACCAGCGATCCACTCGTTGGTTGCCGGGTCGAAGCCTTCCGGATACTTGTAGTTGCCCTGCTCGTCGTACTCTGCCGGCATGCCGTACAGAGCCGGATCGAAGTCCTCGGAAGCCGGATCGACGGAGTCGTTGGCCTGCTTGAGGGACAGGGAGATGCGGCGACGATCGAGATCAACGTCAATCACCTTGACGAAGACTTCTTCGCCCGGCTTGACGACGGTCTCCGGGTTCTCCACGTGGCGGTTGGCCAGCTCGGAGATGTGCACGAGGCCTTCGATGCCGTCTTCGACGGAGATGAAGACACCGAACTGGACGATCTTGGTGACCTTGCCCTTGACGATCTGGCCGGGAACGTGGGTGCGAGCGAAGCGCTGCCACGGATCTTCCTGGGTAGCCTTGAGGGACAGGGAGATGCGCTCACGATCGAGGTCAACGTCGAGCACCTCGACGGTGACCTTGTCGCCGACCTTGACAACCTCGGACGGGTGGTCGATGTGCTTCCAAGACAGCTCGGAAACGTGGATCAGGCCGTCAACGCCGCCCAGATCAACGAATGCACCGAAGTTGACGATGGAGGACACGACGCCTTCGCGAATCTGGCCCTTCTTGAGCTGGGACAGGAAGGTTTCGCGCACTTCGGACTGGGTCTCTTCGAGGTACTGACGACGGGAGAGCACCACATTGTTGCGGTTCTTGTCGAGCTCGAGGATCTTGGCTTGATGGTCTGGCCAATGTACGGGGACAGGTCGCGGACGCGACGCATTTCGACCAGGGATGCCGGCAGGAAGCCGCGCAGACCGATGTCGACGATGAGGCCACCCTTGACAGCTTCGATGACGGTGCCTTCGACAACGCCATCGGCTTCCTTGATCTTCTCGATGTCTCCCCAAGCGCGCTCGTACTGTGCACGCTTCTTGGACAGAATCAGACGGCCTTCCTTGTCTTCCTTGGTGACGACAAGGGCTCAATGGTGTCGCCGACCTCGACGACTTCGTCCGGATCAACGTCCTTCTTGATGGAAAGCTCACGGGAGGGGATGACACCCTCAGTCTTGTAGCCGATGTCGAGCAGGACCTCGTCGTGATCGACCTTGACGACGGTACCTTCGACCAGATCACCATCATCGAAGTTCTTGATGGTGGAATCGACTGCCTTGATGAAGTCCTCTTCGGTGCCGATGTCGTTGATGGCGACCTTGGCGACTTCGTTATTGTTCTCTGCCATTAATTTGGTTTCTTACAAATAGTGGGTGGATAAAATCGGTCTTCAATTATGTGCGTGCGATATAACACACGCAAGGCGTAAGTTACATGGGACCATGCACAAAAAAGGCGTGCCGCAACCCGCGACACGCCCGAAATTACTTCATATTTTCACACACAGAGCGCAATTACAGCTGACGCTCGGCCATCTCGACCACGTTTTCCAGCAGCATGGCGCGGGTCATAGGGCCTACACCGCTGGATTCGGCGTGTATGCCAAGGCCTTCTCATAACAGGCTTTATCGACATCGCCCTTCACGCGATAACGGCCGACCTCCTCGTCGAACACGCGAGAAACACCGACATCGACCAACACCGCGCCTTCCTTGATATCTTCCGGCTTGACGAAACCGGCGGAGCCATGGCCGCAACGATGATATCGGCCTCACGCATATGCTTGCGCACGTCCTTGGTGCCGGTATGGCACAGCGTGACCGTGGCATTCACCGCCTTGCGAGTCAGCATGAGACCAATAGTGCGGCCGATGGTGATGCCTCGGCCGAGCACGCAGACCTCTTTGCCGTCCAGGTCAATGTCGTAGGCTTTGAGCAGTTCGATCACGCCTCGCGGAGTGCATGGCAGCGGAGTAGTGATCTCGCCGCGCGCATGCAACACGAGTTCGCCAAGATTATATGGGTGCATACCATCGGCGTCTTTCTTGGGGTCGATCAGATCGATGATGGCGTTCTCGTCGATGCCTTCGGCAACGGCAACTGCACGATGTAGCCGGTGCAGGCAGGATCGGCGTTAAGCTCCTGTACGACTTCGGCGATTTGTTCGAATGTTGCGTCGGCAGGCAACTCCTTCTTAATGGAGTTCACACCGATTTCAGCGCAATCGGCATGCTTTCCGGCAACATATTTGACGGATCCGGCATCGGAACCAACCAGGATAGTTCCAAGACCGGGGTTAACCCCTGCTCTTTCAGCGCTGCGACTCGCTCGGCGAGATTCGCTTTGATCTGCGCGGACACCATCTTTCCATCGATTTTCACCGCCATGCCGGCCACTCCCCTTTTCGTTGTCTCATTGTTGTATTGGCATTTGCATGTATCGTAGGCTATCTTGGTTTCAGTCGTAAGTCGCACACGTATTTATGAGATGAACACGATTAGGGCGGTTCAGGAAGAGGGCAATCGACATGCGCTTGCACAAACGTTCTTTGTTACGCGCTTTCGCTGCGGGAATCGCGCTTTGCGTGGCGTTCGGCACGGCAGCATGTTCCGGAGGGTCAACTTCGCAGGAGAATGACGCCTCCGCCGACTCCGAAACCCCAACCGAACAGATCACTCCAATCGAAGTGGTCGCCTCGGTCAATCAATGGGGTTCTCTTGCCGAGCAGATCGGTGGCGTCCATGTGAAGGTCACGTCGGTTCTCTCTTCAACCGATGTCAATGCGCATGATTTCGAGCGAAAACCGACGATATCGACAAACTTCAGCAGGCACAGGTCGTAGTGTCCAATGGTGCCGGCTATGACACTTGGGCCACCAAGAACCTCAGTAAGACCATGGTTTCCGTTTCCGCAGCACAAATGGTGGGCGCCGTCGAGGGAGACAATCCGCATTTATGGTTCTCCAGTGACGCCCGAAACGCCATGGCCAAGGAATTGGCCGACACATATAGCCGCATCATGCCCGCGCAAAAGAAATATTTCAACAACAAACTCACCGCGTGGAACAGGCGGGAGAAGAAAATAGAAAAGGACATGAAGGCGTTCAGCGACTCGCATAAGAACGTCTCCTACGCCGCCACCGAACCGGTGGCCTACTATCTGCTCAGCGACATGGGGTTCACCGACAACACGCCGGAGGGGTATCTGCAATCGTCCAGCACGAATTCCGAGCCAACCCCCACCGATCTTCAGGAATTTCAGGAATTGCTGGAAAAGCATAAAGTCGAGGTGCTGATCAACGACACACAATCCACAAGCGACGCCACGAACACGCTGACCGGCATTGCTTACAAATCCGACGTTCCCGTGCTTGATGTCAGCGAACAGATGCCCTCCGATTACACCAGCCTGACATCGTGGATCCGCGCTCTTATCCTGTCGTTGACCGATATGTTCGATGAACAATCCGATGCCGACGATCAGGATGCAACAAGTTCCGACAGCACGTCGGAAACGCGGATTCCTTGGAATCAACCGCAGATTCCTCGACGCAAGACAACGATCAGACAACGAACGGATCGAACGATGCGCCGCAACCAAATCCGGTGAAATGATTGTTCGGCAAAAGCGATTGCCGAACAATCGATCGGTAATCGCTTTTGCCAAGACCATCCTGCGTCCAACTGAATGCGGGATGGTCTTTTTGTTTGCCTGACGTTTTGCTTTTTACGCAAAGCCTCTCGTCTGATCGTTACGACGGTTTCAACGACAATCCTTATTGAGAATGATTGTCAACACCATTTGCGAGTATGTACGTGCATTCAAATCAAGGAGAAGCCATGCACGACGAGACACCTGCCTGCATCGAATTCGACGACGCCTGCGTCAAACGAGGCGGTCACGTCATCTGGCAACACGGCACGTTCAGCATTCCGCAAGGCTCGGTAACCGCAATCGTCGGTACCAACGGCGCGGGCAAAACCACCATGATGAAGGCCGAGCTGGGATTGATTCCAACCGCGCACGGCAGCATCAAGGTACTCGGACAGCCTGCAGGCTCCGCAAACCGGCGCATCGGCTACGTGCCGCAAAGCTACGCATCCGACATCGAATCGAACATCACCGCGGAACAGTCGGTGCTTCTCGGCTTGACGGGAACTCGATTCGGCATTCATCCCGTCACCAAAACACTTCGCGAGAAAGCCCGCAAGGCCATGGACTTCGTCGAGTTACAAGACAAAGCGAATTATCGCCTATCCGAACTTCGGGCGGACTGCGCCAAAGGGTCGCCATCGCGCAGGCGCTCGTGGATGACCCGAAACTGCTGATGCTGGACGAGCCTCTCGCCAACCTTGATCTGGCGAGTCAACGCGCCACTGTGCACGTACTCGCCAAACTCAACCGCGAACTCGGCATGACCATCCAAGTGGTGGCGCACGACCTTAATATGCTTCTGCCCATCCTCACTGGAGCCGTCTATCTGCTTGACGGACATCCACACTATGCAGGCATGAACGAGGTGCTGGATTCCCATCTACTCACGCATTTATATGGCACGACCGTACAGGTGGTCACCACTCCGCAAGGAGATATGTTCGTGACGCCAAGCGAGGACGAGTCTGAAAACATGAGCATCGATGCGCATGCTCCAGAAGAAATCGCGCAATTTCACCATCACAGCCACACCACGCAGGAGGACTGAGCATGGACGGTACCGTATTCGCTTTCGACCCGGATTGGGTTTCCACGCTCAACGCCCCATTCATGACGAACGCGTTTCTCGCCGGCCTGTGCATCGCATTGGCAGCCGGCGTGATGGGTTATTTCACCATCGCCAGACATTCCACATTCGCAGCCCACGCCTTGGCACATATCGGACTGCCAGGTGCCACCGGAGCCGTATTGCTCGGCCTGCCTGTTTCCGCAGGTCTTGGCGTGTTCGCTCTCGGCGGAGCACTGGTGATCGGCGCGCTTGGCAAGAAGGCTTCACAGCGTGAGATCGCCACTGGAACCGTACTCGCTTTCGCCACCGGCCTTGGTCTCTTTTTCGCACGCATGTCAAGCTCGGCTTCGCAGCAGATGCAGTCGATTCTGTTCGGCTCGATTCTGACGATCACCGACGGTCAGATCATTGGTTTCGCGATTTTCGACGTGCTGCTTTTGGCTGTTCTGGCAGTGATCTACCGCCCGCTATTGTTCAGTTCGCTTGACGAGCAGGTGGCACAGGCAAAAGGCGTGCCCGTCGGTTTCATGAACATTTGCTTTATGACAATTATGGCCGGCGTCATTACCATTGCCGTTCCCGCAGTCGGCACATTGCTGATCTTCGCGTTGGTGATCACCCCCGCCGCCACCGCCAACATCATCGCCCGCTCACCATTCAAGGCGATGGTCGTCGCCACGGTGATCTGCCTGATTTCGATTTGGGGAGGCTCGTGATTTCCGCCATGTTCCCCGCTCCCCCGAGCTTCATCATCGTGACAATTTCGACGTTGTTTTGGGCGGTTGCGAAGGCTATTGAATCCTTCAAAAGAAAGTAGCAGAAAGAAGTATCGGAAAGCCGTCAGCGGGCGAAATCAGACTGCCTGACGAGTCGATGGATCAACAGGTTCCACCAAAGCATCGGCAATCGCGGCGACGCCTTCGCCCGAACCAGTGAATCCCATGCCATCCGTTGTGGTGGCGGTCATGGACACCTCACAACCTATGGCTTCAGACAACGCTCGTTCGGCTTCTTCCCTGTGTTTTCCGATTTTCGGCCGATTGGCGATCACGACCACGCTGGCACTCACTGGCTTCATACCACGTTCGTTCAGATAATCGACCGTGGTCCGCAACATTTCGGCGCCATGCTTGCCCGCGCCATCGGACTGCGAGCCGACACCGAACAAGGTGCCGATATCACCAAGACCGGCCGCGGAAAGCAATGCGTCAATCAACGCATGAGCGGCGACATCGCCATCCGAATCGCCCTCGATGCCATCGCCCTCCCAACGCAAACAGGCAAGCCATAACGGCTTGCCTGCATCGTGAGATGCGAATCGATGAGCGTCAAAACCCTGACCGATACGCATGAAACGCCTTACCTCTTCTTGGACTTCTTGCTTTCGGCCTCAACTCGGGCCAGCGTATCCATGGCAGCCTCCTCGGGAGCCTCGGTATGATGCTCCTCATCGCCGGGCTGGGCCGGCTCATACCCAAGGTTCACGTCCAGCAAACGCTGGGCCTCGGCTTCATCAAGGTGTTCGGACAGCGAAATCTCGGAAGTCAGAATGCTACGGGCCTTGGTAAGCATGCGCTTCTCACCAGCCGACAGACCATGCTCGTCAACATCACGCTGCGCAAGGTCACGCACCACTTCCGCAATTTTATTGACATCGCCGGTGGCGATCTTCTCGACATTCAGCTTGTAGCGACGAGACCAGTTCATCTCCTTCTCAATGATCGGAGTGCGCAGAATCTCGAACACCTTGGCCACTTCGTTGGCGTCGACGATATCTCGCACACCAACCTTTTTGGCATTATCAACAGGAACGTTGATGACCAGACCGTCAGACGAAAGCACCGACAGCTGCAGATATTCGCGGGTGATTCCCTTGACTGTCCGTTCGGTGATGGCCTCCACCTTCGCAGCGCCGTGACGTGGATAGACGACCATGTCGCCGACCTTGTAACCCATGAATCCTCCGTGAAAAGCTTACACAAAACCCGAATTATTGTGCCATCAGGGGTGGACTTGGCCAAAAACACTTGAAAAACGAAAAAATAGGCGCGACACGGGCCACTTTTCTTCCGTTCCATGCTTACACTTTTGCCATGGCTACAGAATCCAAGATCAATGAAGATGTCGTTGCTGTTCCTGTTCCCCAGGGCACACTGGATGCAGTAAGCAACGGTACGTTCTACAATCCTCACGAGGTGCTCGGCGGGCACCTCGGTTCCGGCAAGCATGCGGATGTCGTCACGATCCGCGTCTTGCGCCCGTTGGCAAAATCCGTGACGATTATCACTGAACAAGGTCAAACGCTCGCAATCCATGAATACAATGGCGTCTTCATGCACTCGTTCCCGCCGCCGCAGCAGAAGAGGGTTACGGCGTGCCAGATTACCGTATTCGCACGGAATATGAAGACGGTTCCGTTGTGGTGTCTGACGATCCCTATCGTTATCTGCCGACCATCGGCGAGATGGACATGTATCTATTCGGCGAAGGCCGTCACGAGCGCTGTGGGAGGCACTTGGCGCACATGTGCTCCGCTATGACGATCCGATGGGTTCTTCTGAAGGCGTAGATGGCGAGCAGGTGGTTGGCACCGCGTTCACCGTATGGGCGCCAAACGCGCATGCCGTGCGCGTGGTCGGCGATTTCAATGGCTGGAACGGACGTACCCACGCCATGCGCGAACTTGGTTCTTCCGGCATTTGGGAACTGTTCATCCCAGGCATTGAGGCCGGCGAAATCTACAAGTATGAAATCCTCAACGCCAATAACGAATGGACCATGAAGGCCGATCCGATGGAGCGCTCCCACGAGATTCCGCCGCGCACCGGATCCATCGTGGTCGAATCCACATGAATGGGATGATGCCGATTGGATGGCCGAACGCGCGGCCAGCGACCCGCATAACGGACCGGTCAGCATCTATGAGGTGAACGCCTCCAGCTGGCGCAAGGACGTGAACGACTACCGTGAGCTTGCCGACAAGCTGGTTCCCTACGTGCAGAAGGAAGGCTTCACGCACGTGGAGTTCATGCCGTTGGCGGAACATCCGTTCGCAGGATCCTGGGGTTATCAGGTGACCGGCTACTACGCGATCGATTCGCGTTTGGGCGGCCCCGACGATTTCAAGTATCTTGTTGAGAAATTGCACGAGGCCGGCATCGGTGTGATCATGGATTGGGTTCCGGCCCACTTCCCGAAGGATGCGTTCGCACTGGGCCGCTTCGACGGCACGCCGTTGTATGAGGATCCGGATCGACTCGTGGCGAGCACCCGGATTGGGGCACGTACGTGTTCAATTTCGGACGTCGCGAGGTCCGTAACTTCCTGGTGGCCAACGCCTGCTTCTGGCTGGATGAGTTCCATATCGACGCGCTTCGTGTGGACGCGGTCTCCTCGATGCTGTACCTGGACTACAGCCGTGAGGCCGGCCAGTGGCATCCGAACATCTACGGCGGCCGCGAGAATCTCGAAGCCATCGACTTCCTCAAGGAAGCCAACGCCACGGCATACAAGAACAATCCGGGCATCATGATGATCGCCGAGGAATCCACGGCTTACCCAGGCATCACCGCGCCGACCGACGCCGGTGGTTTGGGATTCGGCCTCAAGTGGAACATGGGTTGGATGCACGACACCCTGCAGTATCTGCATGAGGAGCCGATTAACCGCAAGTGGCACCACAACGAGATCACGTTCTCCATGGTGTACGCCTATTCGGAGCATTATGTGCTGCCGATCAGCCACGATGAGGTTGTGTACGGCAAGGGATCCATGTTCGGCAAGATGCCGGGCAACGATTGGCAGAAGTATGCCGGTGTCCGCGCGCTGTTCGCCTACCAGTGGGCCCACCCGGGCAAGAACCTCACCTTCATGGGCAATGAGATCGCCCAGTACGGCGAGTGGGATCATGACGGTTCCGTGGATTGGGCCGCGCTTGAATGGCCGGACCACCAGGGTGTGCAAAAGCTTGTCGCGGATTTGAACACGCTGTACAAGGCTTCCCCTGCACTTTGGAGCCAAGACTTCGACCCGGCCGGCTTCCAGTGGCTCACCAGCGATGACGCCGATCACAACACGCTCAGCTTCGTGCGTATCGGCAAGGACGGAGAGCAAATGGTGGTTGTGGTGAACTTCTCCGGCGAGGCATGGACCGACTATCAGGTACCGCTCACCAAGGGCGGCAAATGGACCGAAGTGCTGACCACGGATGATGAGATCTACGGCGGTTCCGGCATTCACAATGGCACGGTCGAAGCGATCGAAGGCGAATACCATTCACGTGATTGGTCCGCGAAAATCACCGTTCCGGCACTGGGCGCAGTATTCTTGAAGCCGGAACTCTGAGAAAGGCGGAAAGCTATGCTCAACTCATCAGCACAACCCACAACGGCTCCACGCACCGTTCTGGTGGTCGAAGACGAGCCGACACTGGCCACTGCCATCGCGCAGCGCATCACAGCGGAAGCTGGACGGCGCGCGTGGCATCCGACGGCGCCAGTGCGGTTCAGGCCGCGACTACGTTGCGTCCGGATCTGGTCATCATGGACATCATGTTGCCCGTGATGGATGGTCTTGAGGCCACGAAACGCATCGTGGCGGAGCGCCCTGTGCCAGTACTGATCCTGACGGCACGAGACGACGAGGCCGATAAGGTCATCGGCCTCGGTGCCGGAGCCGATGACTACATGACCAAGCCGTTCTCCATGCGCGAACTCATCGCCCGTTGCAAGGCGTTGCTGCGCCGTGTAGATCGTGCCAAGGTCATCGCCAAAAACTCCGAAAACGAGAAGCTTCTCGATTTCGGCTCCTTGGTCATCGATCCCGCGCAACGTATCGTCACCGTCAATGGCAAGCAGGTGCACCTGACCCCTACGGAATTCGATTTGCTGGCCACGCTGGCCCGCAAGCCGAAGTCCGTGCTCACTCGCGAGAAACTGCTCGAGGAAGTGTGGGATTGGGTGGATGCTTCCGGCACTCGCACCGTCGATTCGCACGTCAAGGCATTGCGCCATAAGCTCGGTTCGAAGACCATTCGTACCGTGCATGGCGTCGGTTACGCGTTCGAACCGCCAGAAGTCCAAGACTAATGCGCTAAAATTCGGTGGTATGCGTACTACCGATACAAAACCAGGGCGTTCGGTGAATCCATTGGAAACCGAACGTCCTATTGGTTTGTTCTCATCGCTCAAAATTGAATTGAGCGTTCTGATCACCATCTCCACCGCCATTGCGTTCATCATGGCGTGGTTCCTGCTCAAAGTAGGGCTCAGCGTATGGATCGCCATGCCCATTACCCTCGCCGTGGCTTTAGGAATCACATATTTCTTCTCCAGAGGACTCACCTCTCCCCTGCGCCAAATGCGCGACGCCGCCGAAGCGATGGCGGAAGGCGATTACACCGTGCGCGTCCATGTCGACTCCAATAGTCGCGATGAAGTCGGCCAGCTCGCCCTCACCTTCAACGAAATGGCGGAAGAGCTTCAGCATGCCGACCAGATGCGCCGGGACATGGTAGCCAACGTAAGCCACGAATTACGCACGCCCGTATCAGCGCTTCAAGCCATGGTCGAAAACATGGCGGATGGCGTGATCGACCTACGCCATCAAATCTGGAAAGCATCCTCAATCAGACGCACCGCCTGTCCGATCTGATCGCGTTCCTTCTTGATCTTTCCCGCATGGAAGCCGGCGCGGCAAGCCTGCAAATCGAAATGTTCAATTTCGCCGATTTTCTTGACGAAACCGTGGAACCTTTGGAAATCGCCGATGCCGGGCATGCGCATGACATCGAAATGCATGTGCCCGACGATATCGAGATGGCAGGCGATCAGGACCGCCTGCGCCAACTGTTCACCAATATCATCGCGAACGCGCTCAAGCATTCCGCGGACAATACCACGGTGCTTATCGAAGCACACGAAAACAAGGATTTCGGCACCATCGTCACCAATGTCGTCAATTTCGGATCGCAGATTCCACAAGAGGCGCGTTCCGACATTTTCCGCCGTTTCGTCAAAGGAAAAACAGGTCCGGGCACCGAATCGGGCGGAACCGGCTTGGGATTGTCCATCGCACGTTGGGCCGCCCAGTTGCACGGTGGTTCGGTGAGGGTCGTCGATGACCCGCGTGGAGCCGATTTTGAAATCATTCTGCCGAAATACCATGTTACGGATGACGAATAGAGGATTTCTCACGTCACTGCACTTGCGTGCGTGACCATGCTTGCGTTGGGCCAACCTTCTGCGTTCCCGCCGGAGTGTGAGCCAAAGCAAGCACGGTCACGACCGTGGCACCCTCCTTCCGCATCGTTTCGACGCAACTGCGCATGGTCGCACCGGTCGTGACAATATCATCCACCAGAATCACCATCGTATTGCGCAAGGAAACCGAAGGACGCACCGAAACATGCCCCTTCAAACGTTGCGACCGTTGCGCCGCACCGCTGGTCTGCACTGATTTCCCTTTGACCCCCCTGTTCTCCAACGCGTCACGCACCGTCACCTCGCAGCCTGTTTCCTCCCGTAGAAAACCTGCCAGATGTTTGGCGATCGGCATCATATGTTTACGTCCGCGACGACGTATTGAAGCGGGAGACGAAGGCGCGGGAACCACAACAACATCATGCATGAACCATGCCTATCACGAACGAAGTCAATAACGCCAGACGCTTTTGCAAGGGCGCATATCGCATCGGCGAACGCACGGTCACATTCCTCGTCGCCGTGATCCTTCCACGCGAGAACCGCCTTTCTGACCGTGCCACGGTACCATCCGCATGCGAACCAGCGTTGCATCGCCACACCGTCAAACGACTGTGCGGTCGGCTGGGAAAACAATGCCCTGCAAGCTTCGCATAGCACTTCATCCGGTTTGTCGCACCCGGCGCAGCCCCGGGGAAACAGCAGATTAACCACCATCGAGCATGCCCTCGCCATTGAGTTCATGCGAAACCTCCCAACAGGTTCTATCGCGATAGACTGGCGATGATTCCACCGCACAATTTCACGGTATCGTTCGGACAGGTAACCTTCACCGCCCTGGTGCCTGCCTTTGCCGCGGGATAATCGTTACCGTCCGGATCCATACGGTCTCCCACAAAAACAATCTGCGCCACCGTAATGCCGAGAATATCGGCCAATTCTCGAACAGCGAACGACTTGTCGACGTTTTTTCGGAGATATCGACGCTGCTGGCGCCGCCCGGCCGTACCTCCAAATGCGGTAGATCGGCGGCAACCGCTCGTGCCAGACGATTCTTCTTCTCGTTGGTTGGATCCCACGCCTCCTTGGCTTCGATGGGCGCAAGCTGCCCTAATGCGGAGAATGTGATCTGGCTGCCACGATCCTCGATACGTTCACCCCAAACGTGCGTGAGCCAGATACCCTGTTCGCGCGCATTGCGTTCCAACGATTCGTAAGCTTCGCACGATCATCCGCGCTGAGGTCATGGGCGAAGACCGGCGCCCAATCCGATCCGCCCCAACGGTAATATCGGGTGCCGCTGGTCGGCATAAGATGCAGATGCGATCGATTGGCTTGACCTGTCAACCGTTCCACCACCTGACTTTTCAGCAATGCATACTTGCCACCGGTGATCACCGCGACATCAATCAACGATGTCAATGCGGAGAAGCATTCGGCCATGTCGTCCTTCATTGGCTTTTTCGACCTTGCCAACGTGTTGTCGAGATCGAAGGCGATAAGGCGTACTCCATTGCACAATTCCTCGATATCCACGTCGTTCCAACAGGGCACGGAAATATCCGTCATGATCGTTTCCTCCTGTGTCGATGCAATGAACAATATGCTATCGCATGATTCGCGCAAGGCCCTGATATGGTAGAAGCCATGTATCAATTGCCTTGGGAATCAACAGTGTATAGAAACCGTCATGGTCGTGGGACCCGCACTCCCATGTTCGGTACCAGACTTCCACGTTATCGTACAAGAAGCGGTATGTTCGACGACATGCTGGTGGCTCAGATCCGTAGGCTCAACGATGCATGGCCCGACTGGTGGCACCGGTACAGTTTGCGGTCGAGGACGTTCCGCCATCCGACCCGGCACCTTGGGAGGCCACTGCGCACTTGCTCGCAGTCTTTCCCCGCGGAACATGGCATTCCGCCGCGCGTCGTGCTGTACCGTATGCCTTTGCAATCGCATGCGCGAAGCCGTATGGACCTGCAATTCGCCATCCGCGACGAAGTGGTGTTGCGCTTGGCGGAACTGTATGGACGCCGTCCCGAAGAGATCGACCCCGATTGGGTATGTGATCAACGCACGACGGTCATGTTCTGGTTGGCCAGCACCTGCTCGCGGGCTTCCTTCAGATCCGTTGCGCCGATAATCGACACTCCGGCCAGTTTCGCATCCGATACGTCTTTTTGGCTGATACGGATGTTCCACACCATTGATTGGTCCGGATCGGCAAAGCTTACGGCGGCAACGTCTCCATCGTTGATATCCGCCAGATCAACCGTTGTCGAAGCGCCGGATTGGAGAGCAATCTCGCGCTGGTCAACAGTATCTCCGACACTGTTATAGGACGTCAATGTTGCCGTGCGCTCATCGCCCGATATGTTGGTGATGCCCACTTGAGCCGTGGCATGGTCGGGCACGGCCATGGCGGAGACGCTCATCGGCACTGAAGCGTTGACCAAGGCGAAATCAGCCTGGTCATCATCGCCATCATTGGTGATCTTCGCGGCGACGGATACCGGCTCGCTGGCGCTGATGGTAAGTCCGGTCGCGACTTGGGAACCGAACCCAGGTCGATGACCGAAACGCGATTCGATTCGAGCGTCTGCTGATTGGTTTTCTTCAGACCTTGGTCATCCGTCCAAGATACGGTGACGTCGGCTTGCCGAGACGGATACACATACAGGTTGACGGCATCGCTTCCGTGAGTCCGTCAATCGCCAATGTTTTTGCGGCAACAGTATTGGGAACCGCATAATCCGATCCTTTTGCAACCAGACCATCCATGGCTATGGTGCGCACCACGGCCGCAACGGGCGTGTCCACGCTGGACACGGTAACGTACAAAGCATCCTGCCCGGAAGCTGCTGCGGCAAGGTTCAGCACAGATTCCTTGCCCGCGCCAACCGTCAACGTCGAACCGGTAGACAATGCCAAAGCACCCGACTTGTCGGATCCCCAAACCTTGATGTTCACCGACGTGGCCTTAGCCGACGGATTGGCCACGACCAGCTGCTGGGTCATGCCTGTTTTGGTGCCCGACACCATCAGCGACTGCTTCAAAGCCGGAGCGACGCAGGAAGCAGCGGAAACGCCTTTCAAATCTCCCTCAGTAGCCCAAGACATCACCGAAGAGGCCGCTCCCGTTCCATCGGAAGCCGACAGCAATCGGGTATTCTGCAATTGGGATCCGTCATCGACCGTGCCGGACGCCATGAAAATATCATCATCCGATCCGGCATCATCCTTGTTCAACACCAATGACGAAGTGGCTTCATCAGCTCCGAGAAGCCCTACGGAAGAGCGGAACACCGAACCGAAGGACGCATAACGCGCCGACGACATGATATTGCCGTTGGACGCTTGATATTCGCTGTCTCCATACGCATCAGTATCAGCTATCGTCATTCGTGCTGGACAATATGTTTCCAGCTGACGCGGACTGACGGTGCGGGATACGGATGAACGCTGCGTTACCGGCGAATCCGCATGAATCCAAGTCGGACGGTAGATTACGGCCACGGTCGCCAGTGCGACAATGACCAACACCGACACTATGGCCAGAATTACACGCCAAACCGTTTTGGAACGGGAATGTTTGCTCATGCTTCCTCCTGACCGTGACGCCTCATGCGCGGAAGCGCAACCAAGCAATACGCTGCGAGAACAATACCCATGCACCACAGCCATGCCTGACGCCACACACTCGATTCAGCCTGTCGATATCCCTTGCGGTCGATATGCTGCTTGGCCGTATCTTGGATGGTGAGACGATAGTATGTTCCCGCATCAGTGCTTACGACATTCTGCGTGCCATCGGAAGCGCTGATATTGGAACTCAACTGATCGGTTATCTCCTTTTGCGCCTTGTCTTCGCCGGAGCGCACCACATAGATGCCTCCGAATCCCAACTCGCTCAAATCGGCGACGGCGTCGGAATCAGCATTCGACAACAGCTGCGCGCAATCCTTGGCGATGGCCTTGTTCGCATCATCGGAACGTCCGAACGCCACTTCGACACGCTGTGCCGGAGAGCTGTCGATCAAATCACCTCGGCGGGTGCGCATCACATTGTAGCTGATGGAACCGGCACTATCCGCGCGTACTGCGAGCACACGCCTCGCCTCATCCTGCGCAAGATAGTCGGAAGCAACAATCGGCAAACCGGAATCACTGGTCGAAACCGTGTTATGGTCTCTGGCGACATAATCAAAACCAGCACTCGCCACAACCGACGCCGCAATCAGCATGACCAGCACGATTCGTGCCGCACGCCCGGCAATAATGCCAGTAGAAGCGCCATTCCTCTCAACTTCGACATCGCCGGTGGGCCTCTGCCACAGCATGACGAAACGTTGCACCGCACCGCCTGCGACCATGCACACGCAAGACAGCAGTCCCATCATCGTGAATGAAACGCCGGGAAGCACGGAACCGGCCACGGCGCCATCCGCATCGACCGCAACCACAACCGCGGCGGAAAGCAGCGACGTGGCAAGACCCGCGATCGCCACGACCCACATCATACGCGACACGCGAAGCACGAATGGCAGGAACAGCGATACCGCGGCAAGAAGCACAATCAATGCCAACATTGCAGCAGCCACATACTGCCAAATCTCGCCGGATACGGCAACGCCGAACGCACGGGAAACAATATCCGAAAGATTTGCGATCATCGGATGCCATCATGCGCAGACGACGGCAATATCACACTGCCAAAAATCTGACGCCACGTACCTGCTCCTGCGAAACGTACCGTGTTGACCAATGTGGGCGCGCATACGGAAGCGGCCGGCAGCGGAATCAGCAGCAGCGTCGTTCTATGGGAGCGTACAAGCATCAGGAACACAAGGAACGACAACATCAGCGGCAGCAGCAATTGCGGTTCGGCCGCGACGACGGGAATAAAGCACAATGCCGCAAGCGCCGCGGCCTGCACGGAAGCCTGCGGATTGACCAGATCTTCCGTACGGTACATGCCTACGGCTCGGAAAGAAAACGCGAAGGCCGCAGGAAGAAACACCATGACCGTCATCATCGTCACGTCGGCATCGCTGTACACGTTCATCGACAATGCGATGGCGAACCATGCCAACGCGATCACGCAACGCACCGTGTCGGACCGAGTAAAGATTCCAGCCAAAGCCCAGAACGACAGCACCATCAAAGGAGCGGACAAGAAGAACACCACGGCGACTGCGGTCGCAACATGGCCAGCCGTGAATACGGAAACCACCATGAGCACCAGCAGCCAAGGCGCGCTCGGGGCGCTGATTCCAGTTCCCGCGGTATACGCCCACGACGTGGTGGCGGCATGCACCAACTGGCTGAAACTGGCATCGGTCGGCAGCAACGTTTGAGAATATATCGACGCGCCGGAGAATACGCTCCGAAGCACATTCCAATATAGGAAGACGATCCATGCGAAGGCGATCACCGCCGATGCGATGGCAAGCCCCCACCTGCGCATGAGCCTTTTACGCAGATGCGCCTTGGCAAGAGGCTGAGGATCACAGTGCCACGCTGGTCAAGAAACGCACGCTTGCGATCGTTCCATTGGCCGATCTGCTGACGAGTCGTCTGCAATGCGGCCAATGCCTTCAAGGAGACCCTACTCTGCTCACGCAATCGGGCACGGGCCTCCATGCGCCCGGCAAGTGGAGCAACGAACGCCAAGGCAGGGCCAATTCGCAACAGGCATGGTATGGCTGTTTGCGCGTCAGGCACAGCACGGCCAGTCCCAACGCCTTCAGTATCGACCAGATCCACAGCAGCGGCCACCAAGAACGATGCACGTCCGTATACGCGTATTTCGTATTCGCCTCGCGTACCGCAAGGTACGGATCGACGCGGCCTTCCTCATCTTCAACAGGTTGGCCGTTTTTGGAACGCACGCCTTCAAATCTTGCCCTCCTATGGGCGATTCGCGCCTGCGGGACCACCACCACACGGCCACCGCCCAGGCAGATGCGCCTGCACAGGTCCGTGGATTCGGCGAACGTGCCGAACCATGGATCGGCACCCTTCCAAGTACGCAAGGTGGCCAATGGAACCAGCGCGCCGGAAAGCGACACAGCCAACACATCCTGCCGGCCATCATACTGTTCCTGATCCGGCTCACCGTCCACCACCAGAGACGTGACATTGTGGTGCCCCGCATACAAACCGACGTTATGCAGGCTTTCCGCCTGCCAATCCAACTGTTTCGCGCCAAGCAAAGACGCAGTCGGCGTGTTTTCCAAGCATCGAGCAACACCTCAAGGCATGACTCATCGGCCGGCTGGAATCGTCATGCAATGTCCACAGAGCACCGACCCGGTCGTCAAGATCGATCTGTTGCATTGCACGAGCCACGGCATTCATGAATGAAGAGGCACCCTTCACTCCTACGAGAATGACACGTATGGTCTTGCTTTCGGGAACTTCCGTAAGCACACCGGCAGGCGACGGGATAACGCTAAACGTCATCTGCATAGGCTGCTCAACCTGATTGGTGCAATCCGCAACGATAATAGTGCCTGGAAGCACACGCTGTGCGAGCACCGCGGCAAAAGTGGATGAGAAAAAACGCAGATCGCTTTGCGCGGTAATCACCGCAGCCACGGATGAATCGGCATCCTGCCGATGGGAGTACGGCCTGCTGTTGAGCAGATCGGTCACAATTCCCTGGATATCGCTGCTGGCGTTAGAATTCATAATTTCAAGTGTACGCACAGGGTGTGCCGTGCGTTATGCCCGTTCCTTGTGTTCCTTCTTATACCGACGGCGCTCACGTTCGCTCATGCCACCCCAAATGCCGAAACGCTCATCATGCTCGATGGCCCATTTCAGGCATTGCTCACGAACCTCGCACTGGGCGCACACTCGCTTGGCATCCCTGGTTGATCCGCCCTTTTCAGGAAAGAACGCTTCCGGATCAGTCTGAGAACATAAAGCCCTATGCTGCCAGGAAACATCATCATCGCTTTTGAACAGACCCCACAGTTCCGCAAGCGGATTATCGGAGGACTCGTCGATCACGCCCCACATGCGTCCTCCCCTGCTATACGTATGCGCACTTTTAGTCGTGTTAAATTACACACATGCAATTTCTTTTTGTCAAGTTTTCCGCCGTGTCAATCACTATAATTCGAGAAAAATATGGTACATGGTAACTCCAAGAACGACGGGGGCCTGAAGCAGAATCCGTGAAAATCGGGGAACATCTCTATAATCCCATGACAGAGTAGTGGTATGTTCTAGAACGCGTTGAGATATGGCGTGATCTTTTGTATAAACAGGAAGGCGATACCGTGACCACATCACCAGCCGGCGATAAGCTTCCTAACGTCAATGGACTGCGAGACGCAAAGCCGCGTCACAGCCTTGGCTATCGAGTGCAGCATCGTGCGAGGACGATAGTCGCTTCGGTCATCGCGGCGATGCTGGTGTTCTCGGGAACCGCAGCGGCCGCAACATGGCTGGATGTGAATGGCATCATCAAAGACCATTCGGTCGAAATCATCGGACAAGGCTCACTTGACGCCAACACCTCGATCATCGATCCCAACTCCGGCAAACCCATCGAATTCGTACTCATCGGGCAGGATTCCCGCGATGGCGAAGAGAACCAGTCCGTCGGAGGCAACTTCGACGACGTGGTAGGCAACCATCAGGCCGACACCACAATGGTGGCGCAGATTTCCGCGGACCGCACCAAAATCAATCTCGTTTCCATTCCGCGCGACTCCCTAGTGGACATACCGCAGTGCGAAACGACCAACGGCACGATTCCCGCGCAATACAATGTGATGTTCAACTCGATTTTCGCGAACGCATACCAGACCGGCGGCGATCTCGCTTCAGCCGCAAGCTGCACCCTGAATGCAGTGAACAGCCTCACCGGACTGAACATTCAAAACTTCATCGTCGTGGATTTCGCAGGACTGGTCAAAATGATCAATGCCGTAGGCGGAGTCGACCTGTGCATCCCACAGGACGTCGACGACCCCTACACCAGCCTGCAACTCACCAAGGGCCTGCACCATCTGGACGGACACCAGGCAACGCAGTACGCACGAACCGCCATGGTCTGGGAGACGGATCCGACACATCACGAACAACCAGACAGCAATACCTCATCAAACAGTTGATGAACGAAGCGCTCAGCAAGAACCTCTTTACTGACACCGCACAGCTCTACCAGCTAGCGAAATCAGCCTTGCAATCACTCTATATCTCGCAAGGCATGGCCGATACCGCAGCGCTTGCAGGTCTTGCCATGAGCCTCAAGGATTTCAATCTGTCCAACCTGTATTCGCAGACCGTTCCGGTAGTATCCGCGCCGTCGGACCCGAATCGTTCGGTCTGGACCGATGAGGCGGAGACGCTATGGGAGAAGATGCGCGCGGACAAGCCGATTTATGGTTCCGACGAATCCGACGCGAACACGGATGCCAATACCGCAGGCAATTCCGACGGTTCTTCCGATAATTCGACGGATGGCACTGACAATACGGATAATATGGCACTGACAACACGGGTTCCCAGGAAGCCGCACAGACGCCTGATCCGGTCACTGGTCTGATCACGCAAGCCGATGGCACGCTTATCGATCCGAACACCGGTGGCACCGTCGATCCGGAAGATGGCTCCATCCATGACGCTCTTACCGGGCAATACATCGGACTTGCCGATCGTTACCTCAACGCGACAGTTTGTGCCGTTCCCACAAAGAACTAGACCGCTTTCACCGAATCCGTTCCTACACGGTGTAAATGGTGTAGGAACGGATTTCTTTTTGGAGGATATTGTATGAGTGAAGAGAACGGCGGCAAGGACCCCATGCCCGCACCACCGAGCTTCATCCCGTCTGCAGGACGGAAGAAGACGGAATCACAGCCTCACAAGTCCACAATTCCTTCTCAATCCGGCTCTCCGTCAATTCCGAGTTTTTCGCCTGCCGCACAGCCAGCGCGCTCAAGTGCCCCGCACGCCGGCAGGCGTACAGCGCAACCATCATCCGTAACTCCATCCGGTTCCAGCGCTCCACAGAGTTTCCGTCCTGCCGCAAACTCCACCAGCAGACCACGTAAGTCGCATCATCGTCTCCTGCATCGTTTGCTCCTGCTTCAGCTCCGAACAATCACCGTGCGTCTCAGCAGGTACGAGGATCCTCCTCCATACCCACTGGCATGCCACGAACAACGCGACAGAACACGCCTAGACAACCTTTGTCCGGCAATAGCACAACAGGATTCCAATCCACTGCGAAAGCCGTGCTCCCCCACAGAAAGCGACATATGGGGCGGGTCATTCTCGCGTTTTTCCTTGCTGTGATTCTCGCCTTGGGACTGTCGATATTCTCCGCATGGAATTGGGTGGATGGACAGCTCAACAAACAGTCTTGGTTGACGAACAAAGCCGATACCGCTGGCGAAAGCTGGCTGATCCTCGGTTCCGACGAACGCGAAGGCACCGTTGGTGACGCTGGCGACGTGACCGGTTTCAGAACAGACACCATTCTGGTACTCACAAAACCGAAATCCGGACCTTCCTCACTGATTTCCATTCCGCGTGATTCCTTGGTGGAAATCGACCAGAGTTACATGAAAATCAACGCCGTCGCCCAACTGTACAACGGCAAACAACTGGTTAACGAAGTCGAAGACATCACCGGGCAAAAAATCAACCACGTGGCAATGGTGCAATTCGGGGTCTGGTCAAAGTGGTCGACGCTTTAGGAGGCGTCGAATTGTGCTACGACCAGGATGTAAGCGATCCGTACTCCCAGTTGAACTGGACTGCCGGCTGCCATACCGCCGACGGCACCACCGCGCTTGCGTTTTCTCGTATGCGTTACGCGGACGCGCAAGGCGATTTCGGTCGTGCAGCCCGTCAACGTCAGGTCATCAACGCCATAGTGAAAAAGGGCGCGTCCAAGGATACGCTGCTGAACTTCGGCAAGGTCAAAAAAGTTGCGGAGGCTGCGTTGGGCTCCGTAACCGTGGATGAAAAGGCTTCGACCTCATCGCTGATGCGCATGGCTTTGGCGTTCAAAAGCGCTTCTGGGGATCAAGGCATTTCAGGAAGCGTTTATTGGACCGATCCCGACTACTACGTTGATGGTGTCGGCTCAAGCGTGCTCTTGGACGAGGGTAAGAACCTCGAACTGTTCTCCGAATTGGCTAAGGGGACCCATCGGGCTGGCACTGTAGCACGCTCGCCGAACAGCAAAGTTGAGGGTTGTGGTCAGGATGTGGATAACCATATCCTCCGACCACAACCCTGATTCTCGCTTGCGTCCATCCGCCACTGCTGTTCACAATGACGGCATGAACAGCAAAACCAAGCGCAAGCATACCAATGGATTCAATGAGGATCGGCTGATGCTCATCAGCTGGGCCGCGCCGGTATTGTCGCAACTTGTCATGCTTGTCATAATGATCGCGCAACGGCAATGGCTATATGTGGCCATGCTTGCTCCTGGACTCATCAGCAGCGCGTTGTCTCTGGTATCCATGGCGTTGCGTTCCAATCAGAAGCAGCAGCATGACGAACCTGTCTCCACCACCTATGCAAAGGTGGTGGAGACCGCAAGGCAAAACAGCCATTCGCCGTTCGCCGCAATGCCCCATATGTGTTTCGAGCGGTTCTACGCTCTGGACGAGGACGCGCTGCCTTGGCGCACCATCACACGAACATGGCTTTCCTCCACATCATCCTGCCCTATAGGAGTCACGGAGCATGGCTTGTTTCGCACGGATCTGCAACGATCAGGACCGCATGCCATGGTAGCAGGCACCACGGGTTCGGGAAAATCGGAATTGCTCATCAGTTGGTGCTTGTCGCTCGCCATGCAATACAGCCCTGATGATCTGCATTTTGTGTTTTTGGATTTCAAAGGAGGATCGACATTCAAGCTTTGGAACATCTTCCCACACCGTTGGCAATGTCTGCGATCTTGATTTGTTCCACGCGATTCGCGCGTTGAATGCCATTGAACAGGAATTGGTGCGTCGTGAGGCTCTGGTCAGCGCCGAACGTGTTTCCAGATTCGACCAATTGGTCCGGCCTCCGGCACGACTGGTTGTGGTCATCGATGAATTCCATGCGCTTCGAGACCGTCTGCCCGACTATATGCAACGGCTGAATCGTCTTGCGTCACTTGGCCGTTCCCTTGGCATGCATCTGATCGTCTGCACGCAATATCCCATGGGCCAAGTCCATGCCGACATGAAAGCCAATATCTCGCTGAGCATATGCTTACGGGTTACAGACCAAATGCAGTCGAACGAATTGATCGGCATACGTGACGCAGCGCTGATTCCTCCCAGCATTCCCGGTGCAGCCTATTGCAATGACGGACAACACACCACACCTTTCCTATGCAGCGCGGTCCGCGATGTCAACCGACTTGTCCGCAATATTGGAACGGCCGCACGATTCCACTCCTGCAAACGCCCCGATCTCCTGTTTTCCGAGCCTCTCACGCAACATGCAACGCAATCCGATCTTTCCATCCCATCAAACCAGTCATGGCATAACGTTCCCTTTGCGCTTGCCGACGATGGCGTATTGGTGTATACCGCCATTCTTGACGTGAGCCAACAGAATATCGCCATCATCGGTGCCTACGGCAGCGGCAAAACCAATCTACTGTTGCATTGCGCACGCTGGCTATATGACACGGGTTGCGCCAATATTCGTTTCACACGCAAAACCGAACATGGCATGGTGACGGATGACGGCAAACCCTTACCGTCGCATAAGCGAACCATCTGGATTGTGGATGATGCGGACGAAGCGCTTAATCCCTTTTCCTCTGCGCCTGAAGCGAACGAATTGCGTGAGGCGTTGGTCAATCCCAATATCACAGTGATTGCCGCGGTGGAAAAACCTATTCCCGCACTGCTGGACCGATGTCCGACTCGTGTGGCGTTCCCCTGCGGAGAACGTTCCAACGATCTGATGCTCGGCATTCCCGGCGCAATTCTGGACGGGTTCGCAGCCGACGACTATACTCCAGGTCGTGGCGTGCTCATGCAACAGGCCAAAGCATGCCCTATTCAGTGCGTGGAATTCCAAGGTTTTTAACGATTCGTGGGATTCTTTTCGCGAAGACTCTTGAAAAGTCGCGCGATTCGTGGTTATCTGAGTAACGGACTTACATGCCGTACATGGCAAGAGGAAGGCGATTATATGAGCAGTGCTTTTGACTGGCGCGCCAAGGCCGCATGCCGCGACAAGGATCCGGAGCTGTTTTTCCCGGTCGGCAATACAGGCGCCGCCTATCAGCAGATCGAAGAGGCCAAGGCCGTCTGCCGCACCTGCAAGGTGATTGACGCGTGCCTGAAGTGCGCGCTTGACACCAATCAGGATTACGGTGTTTGGGGCGGTTTGAGCGAAGACGAACGTCGTGCGCTCAAGCGCCGTGCCATGCGTGCCCGCCGCTCCCAAGCCATGCAGATGCAGATCTGAAATTTTCAAAGATCCATCATTGCATACGCTCTGCGAATAGCGACTTACAACGAAAATGTCCGGTTGACTTCCCCTGGTCAACCGGACATTTTCGTATCTTTCCTATCGTTCCTGCGCCGCACGCAGCTTCATATCGAGTACTACTCGGGTGCCACCGCCACGACGGGGCTCCCAACGGACCGTGCCTCCGAAATCGTTGTTGACGAACGTGCTGATGATCTGCGTTCCCAAACCGGATCCGGAGGAACGTGCCATACCATCATGCTCCTCATTGGCCAAGCCCGTGCCATCGTCTTCGACCACAACATTGAGGTTGTTGCCACCGCGTCCCACGGAAATCGTGATATGACCTTCTTTGCGACCTTCGAAGCCATGTTCCACGGAATTGGTGATCAGCTCGGTCAGCACCAATGACAACGGCGTGGCATCCTGCGCCGGCATCATGCCGAATCTGCCGATGAAGTCGATGTCGATATGCTGGTCACGCATGGTGGCCAAATCCACCGCCATCTTCAACAGGCTGGAAATGACCTTGTCGTAATCGACGATTTCATCGGCGGTCTGGCTCAAGCCTTCATGGACCATGGCGATGGTTTGTACACGACGCTGCGCCTCTTTCAGCTCTTTCTTGACCTCTTCGGACTTGGTCTTACGTGCCTGCAGTCGCAGCAATGCGGAAACCGCCTGAAGGTTGTTCTTGACGCGATGGTGGATTTCGGAAATCGTCGCATCCTTGGTCTGCAGTTCCTTTTCACGACGGCGAAGCTCAGTCACGTCGCGACATAGCACAACAGCGCCAACGCGGCCATTGGCATCCATCAACGGCAGCGAACGCATGGACACCGCGGACTTGTTGGCATCGAGTTCGGAATCGACGGCGGCTTTGCCACTGAGCACCAGAGGCAAGGTTTCCAGCACGGGATCGTTCTCGCGCAGCATTTGGTGCCGATTTCGCTCAGATACTCCCCCTGCATGGTGCTGACCGATCCCAAACGTCGGAAGCAGCTGATGGCATTCGGCGAAGCATATCGCACGATACCTTCGACGGTGAGCACGATGAAGCCGTCCGCCACACGCGCATTGTGACGCTGGTTCATAATCGGATTACGATATGGGAACTGACCGCGAGGAATCATCTCATACAGCTGCTTACCTGCGCTGATGCTTTCGGATTCGTAACGTCCGTTCGACTCCCGGGTGGCCATATTCGTCTCACGTACCACCAAGCCCAGCGTCTTGCCATTATGACGCACCGGCGCGTACACATTGCACACCGTGGACTCGCCCACAGTGCGGAGCACCGTGGAACGGAACACCGATTCGGAAGCCATCGCGGCATCCAATTCAGCGCTCATTTCCTCCTCGACAACGTCGCCGACCACATCGTCGGCCCTCAGGCTCATCACCGTGGATGGACGACACTGTTCGGCAATAATGTATTTGCCCTCGCCATTTTGCAGAATGAGCAGCAGATCAGCAAAACTCAGGTCGGCGATCACCTGCCAGTCGGCGACCAGATGATGCAGCCATTCACGATCTTCGTCATCGAAATCGGGACGGGTCGTCAAGATATGTGAGAAATCAGCCATGCGCTCCATCATACGCATCACACCAGAGGTTTTGCACGACACGACGCATATTGCAGGAAAAGCAATATTGACATATCCATGAGTTACGGTAACGTAGGTTACGGTTCCGTAACTTACAGTGGAGGCACACAGATGGCGAAACCCACAGACGTAGAGATCGAGGAAAAACGAGCGATCATCGCCGAGGCACGCGAACAGGCCCTTCAAGCCAAGGCCGATATTATTCGCGTGAAGGCACGCAACAAGGCCGAGAACATCCGCAAGAAGGCCGACGGCAAGGCGAAAATGGCTATAGCCAAGGGCGAAGCTCGTGCCGCGAAAATAGAAGGCATCACTCCGGCGGAGATCGAACGTAAGATTCGTCTTGACGTGCATGGTCGCCCCAAGCCGGCAATGCGCGGCTGGATTCATGCCGTGGCCACTCCTCTGGCATTGGCGGCCGGCATCGTGCTGATCTGCCTGGCACACGGTACCGGTTTGAAGTGGGCCTGCGCCGTGTTCATGACGTGTTCGCTGGTATTGTTCGGCAATTCCGCCTGCTACCATTTGGGCGATTGGTCACCTCGCGTCACGGATGTGCTACGACGCATCGACCATATGAATATCTTCCTGCTGATCGCAGGCACTTATACGCCGGTCTCCTTTGCACTCGAACCGTTCTGGCGCAATTCAATCATCGCGGGCATGTGGATCTGCACTACCGTGGCGCTCATCATTCACGTCATCTGGATCAGCGCCCCACGCTGGCTTTACGTGATTGTGTATATTATTTTCGGTGTTTCCGGAGTGGCATTCATGGGATTGTTCTGGATTTCACCATATGCCGGTCCGGCGGTTGTGGTGCTGTTGGCCGCAGGCGGAGCCTGCTATATCGCCGGAGCCATCGTATACGCGCTACGTAAGCCCGATCCATGGCCGAAGGTGTTCGGCTTCCATGAGATTTTCCACTGCGGCACCGTTGCCGGTTACGCATGCCATATGGTGGCGATCTACATGGTGATCGTGCAGCTATGGCCGTAAGTTCAGATCATATCTGATTGCAGTTTGACGAAATATACGAAAAGGCTGGTTCATCCGTTGTATTCGATGAACCAGCCTTGTATTTATATCGCTGGAATATCAGATTCAGCTTATGACGAACATCACTCAGGCGAGCGGCTTGGCTTCCTTGATGGTCACGGAAATCTCACGTCCGTTCGGAGCCGTATACGACACCGTGTCTCCCTCGTGAGCGCCGTTGATGGCTGCGCCGATCGGGGATTCCGGCTGATGATGCTGTAGTCCGTGGCGATGGACAGGTCACGCGTGCCAAGCACGTAGACCATTTCACGTCCGTTGACATCCAGCGTCACCAAAGAACCGTCGCCGACTTCGCCGGCCTTGGGCGCGGTCAGAATCTTCGCGTTGCGCAGCTTGACGGTCAGTTCCTCGATGCGGCCCTGATTTACTCGCTGAGCCTCACGAGCGGCCTGATAGCCGCCGTTTTCGCTCAAATCGCCCTCGGCGCGTGCCGCGGAAACCTTGGAAAGGATTTCGTCGCGATACTCGCCTTCGCGCCAAGCGAGCTCTTCTTTCATCTTGTCATAAGCTTCCTGCGTCAGCAGAAGCGTTTTTTCTTCGGCCATGTTGCTCCTTGACCTTGGAAATTACTCTATGCCGCTTAGTTTCAGCGGGTGGAGATGATGTCGATCACGAACACCAGGGTGTCTTCGCCGCCGATGCCGGCCTGCGGAACGCCACGGGAACCATAGCCGTACTCCGGCGGAATGGATACCACCAAGCGGGAACCGACGTTGTGCCCCGGAACGGTCTGGTCCCAACCCTTGATGACCTGGCCGACACCGATGCCGAAGCTGGCCGGCTGGTGACGGTCGAAGCTGGAATCGAACGGGGTGTCTTTGCCCCAGACCACACCGTGATAGTTAACGGTGACGGTGTCGCCGCGGCGAACCATCGGGCCATTGCCCTCGAGCAGCTCCACAACCTTCAGACCTGCCGGAGCGGTCTCGGACGGGAATTCGATGGTCGGGCGATCGCCGAACTCAACATTGACAACGGGCATTTGAGATGCATGGTGAACCTCCTTGAAAAGCACAATGCCACCTAGACTAGCACCAACCACCGCTAGCATTCAACGACATTGACCGCCAAACCACCTTTTGAGGTTTCTTTATACTTGGACATCATGTCTTCGCCCGTGTCTTTCATGGTTTTAATGGCCTGATCGAGGGTCACGATATGCGTTCCATCTCCCAGCATGGCCATACGAACCGCGTTGATGGCAGTGTTCGCAGCCATGGCGTTGCGTTCGATGCATGGAATCTGTACTAAACCTCCCACGGGATCACAGGTCAGTCCCAGATTATGCTCGATGCCGATTTCCGCAGCGTTCTCCACTTGCTGTGGAGTACCGCCCATCACCGCGCACAAACCGGCCGCAGCCATCGAACATGCCGTACCGACTTCTCCCTGGCATCCGACTTCCGCACCGGAAATGGAGGCATTGCGTTTAAACAGGTACCCTACCGCGCCTGCAGTGAGCAGGAAGGTAATAACACCCTCTTCGTTCGCATGGTCAACGAAATGCCAGTAATAGTGAAGCACTGCCGGAATGATTCCTGCAGCACCGTTGGTCGGTGCGGTGACGATTCGCCCACCGCCGGCGTTTTCCTCCGACACCGCCAAAGCGAACAAATCCACCCATGCCGCATCCGACGATTCGAGCACCGCATCCGCGCGTTTCTTGTCTCGTGCAAGCACATCACTGTTCGAGGCAAGCCTTGCATACATTTTCGGTGCCCTGCGGGGCGCATTCAAACCGCCGGGCAACACGGTCTGCGACGTGTGGCATCCGTGCTGTACGCAACGACGCATCACCCGCCACACGTTATCCAGTTCGCTGCGAACCTGCACCGCCGACTGCATGGCCGTTTCATTGGCCCACACAATGTCGGCGATACTCATATGATGCTTCTCGCATAATGCAATGAGTTCGTCGCATGACGTGAATGGATATGGCACATCCGAGCCGTCATCAAGTGAGGAATCACTCTGCTGATCGGCGAAAGACGTTCCGACCGGCGGACGCTCATGAATGCCGATCATCAGATCCTCGGCATTGCCTTGCCGTACGAAGCCTCCACCGATGGAATACCAGACCTGTTCATCAACAAGATTGTTCTGCTGGTCAAATGCCTGGAAACGCATGCCATTAGGGTGCGCGGCCAAGCGATGCCACACGTCCATCACCACATCATGCGCATAGTCGAAATCGATGCGATGCTTACCAGCCAGCAGCAGTTCCCCACTCGACTCGCATTCATGACGAATGATGTTCACATGGTCCGTATCGACGTTTGCGGCATGTTACCTTCCAGACCTGCCACAGTCGCGCGATCGGTACCGTGCCCCAAACCCGTCAACGCAAGAGATCCATACAGTACCGTACGCACGCGGCTCACACGGCCAAGCGTTCCCGTATGTTCAAGCGATTCGACAAATTTGCATGCCGCCACCATCGGACCAACAGTATGTGAGGAACTTGGTCCAACGCCTATCTTGAACATTTCGAGAATACTGAACATACCAATCGTCGCCTTGCTTCTCAGGTGCCTTGCTCAGGCTGCATACAATGCACGGAACATGAGAATCATAATGATCAAACCAATGATGGCGGCCGTAACTTCCACCACCAGCATGATAATGGCCGTGGTTTTACGATTGCCGAGTTTAACGTCAAGTAACTTGGCGAACAGGAAGGCGACGAAACCAAGAGCTGCGCCATTCAACGCAATCGCACCAATCTGGCCATTGGTGAGCACACTCTCCCCCACCATGGCAAGCACGGAATTGATGGTGGCGGAGAACACCAGCAGGCTCCACACACCGTAACCGATAAGTCCAACAATCGCATATGCGAACGGTCGGAACCGTTCACGCATTTTGAGCGTGAACGATTCGGCGCACCACAGCAGCGCAAAGCCCACAACGAACGTGAATGCCACTGCCATGAACACCGCTTCCATAGCCCATGGAATCAATGCCAACGACGCCTTCAACAACGAGAAATACAGCGGAGAACAAGCCAGTTCGCCCACAGCCAAAACTCCTGCGACGATAATCGCTTGGGAGAGCATCAGCGGAATTTCCGTATCGGGCTGTTCGATTACTGGCTTGATATCTTTCGACGTCATACTTTTTCCGTTCCAGTCGGCTACTTGGGGTTATCAATGCCGCCAGTGTAATAACGGATTGTTTCGTACGTGCTATCCAGCAATATTTCACGACGACCTCGACCATTAGGCCGTCATCGCAGCCAGAAAACCTGAGATCGGACTATGAATGGCAAGTCATCATTATTGAATAGCATACTGAGAGAGTATATTCTGTTTGAGATTCATCGATTGTTGAACTAGTTGTTCACATGTGAGGCATCCAGACATGTCTTCAACGGCGATTTTTTTAGGAGCAATTTCTGCATTACGTAGCATTTGAGACACAACGTCAAATTTCTTATTCATTTATCTGCATTTCCTTTCGGATACATTAAAAAAAGCCCACAAACTGCAATAATGGACAAAGCCAGCCAATACATCCATGTTGCATGGAAAGCCGATGTGAGAAAAGGCACGAAAAATCCGCCACAAAATGATCCGATGGATTCACCAATGGCTGTCAGAATAAGACGACAATTGAGTATGTCGACAAGAGGCATGTTTTCTCCGGATTCCACCATGGCGACATTTGTCAACGGTGCGTACGTGCATTCCGCAGATGCAAATACCAGCAGAGCAGCAAATATGAACCATACCGATTGCATCAACGTTCCCGCTGCGAACAGCACAAAAGCGATGCCGTACAACCCTAGCTTAAGCCCATGCAATACGTTGATGTTTTTCCTGTATCCATGATGCGTACCACCAGCCTGCTGATGGGGAACTGCAAAACTATCCCAGCAATGGCATCCACAGTGAAGAACAGTCCACTCGGCAGCAAATCTGAAGAAAAACCATGAAATACGAGTGACATGCCAGAAAAAAGCTGCCCATTCATCACACTGCCAGTAACGACAATCAGCAATACCGGCAACATTCTTCGACTGCTCAATAATGTACCGATGGTGGAAAGAATCGAAGTTTTTTCCTCTGAAGGACTATCTGAAGTTCGTAGATAAACATGTCGCTCAAAACAAATTCCGGTGATAACGGATATGACGGCATATATCAGACAAATGATGATGAGAAAGTTGGCGAGACCAAGTCTGCACTGTACATAAGACGCTGTGATAGGACCAATAGCAGCTCCTAAGTTCGCAGACAAGGTTGCCAGCGAAAAGAATGATGCTTGCTCCTTGCTATCTGCAGTGGTTGCAATGATGTGCCCTCGAAGAGTGAAATTCACCAATGAAATGCCAACACCGAACAACATCAAGCCAAGCAAAGCAAATACAGGCGAAACCTGCAATAGCCATGCAAAAGATACTAGTCCCAGTACGATAATCGCCAAGCTGATCTGCATGAGCCATAGTGTTGATATTTTCTCAATCAACCGGCCTAAAAACAGTGTACTTCCCCGTGCTGCAGCCGATAGAACACCAAGCATCACACCCGACAAAACACTCGCTGAGCCGACACGCTGGGTGAGCATTATCGGAAGCATCGACAGTACCGCACTGTATGCAAGATTCGTTGTCAAATAGTCAATAGATAGAGACGCATATCTTCTGCTTCGCATAGATTGTTCGCCGTTCGCCACTCTCACAGCAGAGAAAACTAGCCCCTTGCACGACGATTGTCATGCGTTGTTCATCATGTGGACACCGGATTTTGAGTCAACATTAAGCTCATCTCAGCGCGAGATAAAACAAAATCCAACCAGTATATTCTGATTGGGTCGCATGGTGCCGCCAGCGGGAATCGAACCCGCAATCCGAAGAGACCGATTTTAAGTCGGTTGCGTATACCAGTTTCGCCATGGCGGCAAGGCATCGAACAAGCCGACGCCCAAGTTATTATGCCACGTTAACGTTCGGCAAGCAATCGCGTGCCGTAATCCAACACAATGCCATCAAGCAAACCGTGCTCGCTGGCCATGAAGGAGTCGATATGCTGACCATGGTCGGCATAGGCCGCTTCGCTGACTTTGGCGAGCACACGATTCCACACCAGTGCACCGCCGCCGACCACGTCAACACGACCCGGGTGAATGGTTTTGTAGGTCAGGCGCTCTTCGCGCGGCATCGTAAGGAACTTGTTATCGACCGCATAAGCGTCTTCCAGCGAGCAGCTGGCACCATCCACCGCGGAGTGGTCGTATTCGGTCAATCCCATGGCCAGAGCGGTCATGGTAGTCACTGTGCCAGACACGCCGATGATAGTGCGGGTTTTGCCTGCAGGAACCGTTTTGAACGCTTCATCGATATGCTCGTCGATGTCGGCAATGGCCTCTTGAATCTGCGCTTCGGTAGGCGGATCGTTCTTCAAGTGGCGTTCGGTCATACGCACCGAGCCAATGTTCATGGAGAACGCGGCCTGCACCTGCGTGTTCGGATGGCTTACACCGTCGCCGCCAAGCACCAATTCCGTAGAGCCGCCACCCAAATCAACCACCAGATACGGAGCTTCGACGTCGCGACGAACCACGCTCGTGGCACCAAGGAAGCTTAGATCAGCCTCTTCCGTACCGGGAATGACTTCCGGACGCACGCCGAGGATCTGCTCGATAGTGTCTTCGAATTCCTCACGGTTCTCAGCATCACGAGTGGCCGAAGTGGCAACGAAACGAATGCCATCCACCGGATGCTCTTTCAGCACCTCGGCGAATTCGCGGGCAGCGGCGTAGGCACGTTCCAATGCCTCATCGGCGAAACGATGCGTCTTATCAACATCCTGACCGAGGCGAATCACACGAAGAATACGCGGAACAATATCTTCGACGCCGTCTTCGCTGACTCGGGAGACCTTCAGACGAATCGAGTTCGTACCGCAATCAATGCCGGCAACAGTAACGGATTTCATTGCTTCTTCTTTCTGTCTGAATATGGTTCAGTCTTCGTTTTCCACCGTGCAACGGCATACATTGGGGTCGAATTCATGACGAATCGCCTCCAATGCCATGTCTCCGATCGGATTGGCGCCCTCGCCCATCACCAGCGTTTGCGCCAGCAAGGCGTGCAGACACTTGATGCGAACAGGCATGCCGCCGGCACTGGTGCCTTCGATATGCTCTTCGCTGTCTTCCATAGCAACGGCGATTTCATGCCGGAACGCCAAATACAGTTCGTGCGCACGCTCGTAGGCGGCTTTCAGATCGTCATCTTCAGCCAAAAGATCGTTGTACTCCTTCATCTTGCCTTCGGCTTCGATGTGGGAGATGGCTTTCACCGCTTCCGGGCCAGTCAAATAGCAAGTGGTAGGGAAAGGCACACCTCCCGGCAGCAGCGGACGCGTGACCACAGCCAAAGGCCTGCCGCACACGCAACGTGCTCCAACAGCCACCATGCCACGCGGGTAACGACCCAACTGACGCTCGACCACAGCAATATCATGCTCGGTGGCAGGCTGGTCGAGAACCTTCTTCGCCAAGGCTTTGGCCTGTTCGCTGATTGTCATACCCTGTGTCACTCCTGCTGATCTCCTGATTGCTGTTGGTTGTTGTCTTGTGAAGTCTGCTGCTGGCCACCGGATTCCGGCTCGTTCCATTCGCATCCGATTCGCCGGTTGACGTACTTTCGGACGTTTCCCTCGATTTCGATTTCACTTCGTCCGATTGGTCGGCTTGTTTGAACGAATACGCCATTTCCTTATACCAAGGCAGTACGGTTTTCTGCGATTCACCCGTCTTTTTTGCATCTTCTGTGGTTTCGCCGGTCACCGCTTCGGGATGTTCCACACGAATCGCCTGTTCTCCTGGAAATACGAATCCCAGACGATCCCTTGCCTGCGCCGTAACGTAAGCTTTGTCATCCCAACGCGCGATGTCGTTTTCCAGTTCCTGCTTTTGCGCTATCAGCGCAGCTTCCTGCTTCTTCAAGCCATTCAATTCAGCCATATTCAGCGCATAGGTATGGAACGTCGACGCAGCTGGATGGATCCCAAAGCCACGATAAATACCGCCACAAAGAACGCGATGGGCCAGCGCTGCCCCTTCTGGATGCTTCTTGCGTGACTT
>ENA-OQDD01000096-OQDD01000096.1-human-gut-metagenome-genome-assembly--contig:-NODE-96-length-34345-cov-3.119762_pt1 | contig 34345 bp, 41 predicted proteins | sample MGYA00242507_ERZ504598 | MGnify/ENA primary metagenome ERZ504598 (study PRJEB26092, sample SAMD00036318) | human gut metagenome | host: Homo sapiens | study: EMG produced TPA metagenomics assembly of...
GTGTTCTTGCATAAACCGATTCATTTATTATTTAATTTATAAACAATTATCATGAAAAAATCAAACTATTACTCGTAGCCGGCGCATGTGTTGTGCTGAGTGCATGTTCACCTCAGGCTCCTACTGTTCATACGACCGATAAAGGTACGCAATGGGAGTGGAACGAGGGAACTATTGTTGTAAAAAGCCCCGAACGTCCTGCCGGACAAAAAAGCGTGATCGGACTTACTGCTCCTAAAATGGAGGTGGTGCGTGTAGGCTTTGTTGGCTTGGGAATGCGTGGTCCCGGAGCTGTATCGCGTTTCACCCATATTCCCGGCACCCAAATCGTGGCGCTTTGTGATTATGACCCTAAACGTGCGGAAGCATGCCAGAACATTTTAAAGAAAGCTTCTATGCCGAAAGCGGCAATCTACTCGGGTGAGACAGGTTACGAGGAACTTTGTAAACGTGATGATATTGATTTGGTATATATCGCCGCAGACTGGTTGCACCACTTCCCCATTGCCAAATGTGCATTGGAGAACGGCAAGCACGTAGCCATCGAGGTACCTTCTGCCATGAACCTGCAGGAATGCTGGGATCTTGTCAACTTGAGCGAGACAACACGCAAGCACTGCTTCATTCTGGAAAACTGCTGCTATGACTGGTTTGAGATGAATACGCTGAACATGGCGCAGAACGGTGTGTTCGGTGAGGTAATCCGCGCACAAGGAGCTTACATCCACAACCTCAGCGATTTCTGGGATTATTACTGGAAAAACGGTGAAAACGATAAACTGGGCTGGCGTCTGGAATTCAATATGCGTCATCGTGGTGATGTGTATGCTACACACGGCCTTGGCCCTGTGGCACAAGTTTTGGATATTCACCGTGGCGACCGTATGAAGACACTGACTGCCATGGATACCAAATCAGTAGTAGGAAAAGGATTGGTAGAAGCCAAAACAGGTTCAGAATGCACTAATTTCCGTAATGGAGATCACACTACGACTATGATTCGTACCGAAAACGGTAAAGTGATCGAAATACAACACAATGTAATGACTCCGCAACCCTATAACCGTTTGTATCAATTGACAGGTGTGAAAGGGTTCGCCAACAAATATCCTACAGAAGGCTACGCATTGGGAGCTGATCAGCTGAGTGCTTCAGGAGTACAACCCAAGGTGGACAATCTCAGCTCACACGGATTCCTGCCACAAGCTGAAATGGATGCTTTGGTTGAGAAATACCAGCACCCTATTCTGAAGAAGTATGGTGAAATAGCCAAAGAGGTAGGCGGACACGGGGGTATGGACTTTATCATGGACAGCCGTCTGGTATATTGTTTGCAGAATGGTCTGCCTCTGGATATGGATGTGTATGACCTTGCCGAGTGGTGTGCACTGGCCGAACTGGGTGAGATATCTATGGACAATAACTGCGCTGCCGTAGAGTTCCCCGACTTCACTCGTGGAGAATGGAACGTGGTGAAAGGCTACAAGCACGCTTATGCAAGCCCGGAAGAAGAGCAGGCAAGTATGGAAAAAGCCAAAGCATTCACCGCTAAACTGAAAGAACAGGGAGCCAAAGAGTGGACGACGGAAGCTGACAAATAATGTAGCATTTAAGTGAAGTGTATCGAGTTTATGTTGTTCTTAAGCATCTGCTCCAGACTGGAGGACGGGTGGTGTGGATGCTTGGAACAAGGTGAAAGGATATCATGACACTTTCTAAAATAATTTTATAACATTCTATTTAAAAATAGTAACAAGGATAAGGAAAGGGGGAGTGCAGCTGGGGCTGCATTTCCTCTTTGCTATTATTAGAAAGACGTTGCTTTCAAGCCTTTTTCATGCTTGTGTTTTGTTTCAAGTCTATGTTAAAAGAATTTAAACAAATCTGATTAATAGATTGGGCTATTTCCTTTCACTGTATCTTTAAACTTCAATACGATTAATTCTTAATTCTAACTGAAAATGAAATTATTATCTGTTTTATCATTGAGTCTGGTGTTATCGTGCACCACTCTTTCTGCTCAGAAAGTCTATGAAATCTCTGCTTTCGGTCTGAAAGCCAATAGCAGTAAAAATGCCTCTCCGGTTCTTCAAAAAGCGCTTGCCAAGATAAAGGCGGAATATAAGGAAGGTGAGAAGGTAATCCTCCGTTTTCCCGAAGGGCGTTATGAATTTCATGAAAAGGAGCCGCTGTGCGCGAGTATTATATTTCCAATCACGACCAAACGAATCCCAAGAAAGTAGGTATCGCATTAGAGGACATGAAGAATCTGACATTAGACGGGCAAGGTTCCGAATTTGTATTTCACGGCAGGATGTTGCCTGTTTCCTTGTTGCGTTCCGAAAACTGTCTGTTAAAGAACTTCAGCATCGATTTCGAGAACCCCCATATTGCCCAGGTGAAGATCGTAGAAAACGATCCGCAGGATGGAATTGTTTTTGAACCGGCTCCGTGGGTCGATTATCGCATTGCTAAAGATTCCATATTCGAGGCTTATGGTGAAGGATGGACCATGAGACACTCGTGGGGAATTGCTTTTGACGGGGATACCAAACATCTGGTTTACAATACCAGTGACATAGGTTGTCCGACGAAAGGAGCCAGTGAGGTGGCTCCGCGCCGTATCCATGCTCCGGGGTGGAAAGATGCCCGCCTGGTGCCGGGGACAGTGGTGGCCATGCGTGGCTGGGGACGTCCTACACCCGGTATATTCCTTTCCCATGATGTCAATACAACGATTGAGAATGTGAAGGTACATTATGCGGAAGGCATGGGATTGTTGGCACAGCTTTGTGAAAATATTACACTTGAGAAATTTGGCGTATGTTTGAAAGGGGATGCCGATCCGCGTTATTTTACCACGCAGGCAGATGCGACCCATTTTTCCGGTTGTAAGGGTAAGATTGTGTCTTGCAACGGGTTGTATGAGGGGATGATGGATGATGCCATCAATGTACATGGCACTTATTTGAAAGTGGTGAAACGGGTGGACGACCGTACCTTGGTGGGCCGCTATATGCATGGTCAGTCGTGGGGATTCGAGTGGGGATGCCCGGGTGATGAGGTGCAGTTTATCCGTTCGAATACGATGGAACTGGTCGGAAAACAGAATAAGATCATTTCTATCCGTCCTTATGACAAAGAACAGACCGAAGGCGCGCGAGAGTTCCTGATTACGTTTCAGGAACCGGTAGACCAGGTAATTAATGAACAAAGTGGTTTCGGAATAGAGAACCTCACATGGACTCCTGAAGTTTTGTTTTCCGGCAATGTGATCCGTAATAACCGTGCACGCGGTTCTTTGTTCAGTACCCCGCGCAAGACTATCGTCGAGAATAACTTGTTTGACCATACTTCGGGGGCTGCTATTCTGCTTTGCGGCGATTGCAACGGTTGGTTTGAGACCGGTGCCTGCGTCATGTCATTATCCGTAAGAACCGTTTTGTAAACGCGCTGACTAATCTGTTCCAGTTTACCAATGCGGTTATCTCCATCTATCCGGAGATTCCCGACCTGAAGGGACAGCAGCAATATTTCCACGGCGGACCCGAGGGTGGCATTGTGATTGAAGACAATGAGTTTGAAACCTTCGACGCTCCTATTCTTTATGCCAAGTCTGTCGATGGGTTGGTCTTCCGCAATAACACCATTAAGTTGAATACGGAATACAAACCGTTCCATCCTAACCGGAACCGCTTCTGGCTGGAAAGGGTGACGAATGTGACGATTGCCGAATAAATATTTTCCCCTTGTTTGCAGAGATGTAGTTACAGGCGGAAGAAAGTCTGAATAGTAAGATTAGATAAAGTTATCAGCTGTAAGGGTGGAAATTTCCTCCTTTACAGCTGATTTTTTATCGGTCTTATCTTATTGTTTTTTCCCTGTCAGTTTCATGAATCCTAGCCTTGTTGTATAGATAAAATATTTACTAATTTGATTTAGACAACAAGAATTATATTGCTATCTTTGGCAGGATAAAACTAATATTGAATATGAAAAATTGGGTTGTAAAGCTGTTACTGTTACTTTTCATTCCTTCTTTTGTGGGAATTTTGTTCACCGTTATCCTGGGTTTTAATCCGGGTGGTTGGTTACAAATTACGACGTATGCTTTACCTCCGTTACTCACTCTCGCCGGAGGGGCTTTTATCGTTGCTTCAAGATGGAAAATTCCTTTTCTTATATTGATGGCAGCTGCAAGTATGGCCTTTAATATTCCTTTACAGAACTGGCTTTTTCATTCGGCAGATGAGTGGTGCGTTATCATGCTGTTACCGATTTATATAATTTGGAGAATAATGCTCTGTATTTTACTTTCGATACTCTGGAGGTGGATTATGCCCGAAGGAGCAGTGTGACTGTCACTCGTGAGGTGACACGAAGTATGGGCAGACACCGCTATCGTAAGGAACAGAAGCAATATCATTTCTCTGTAGCTCCTGCATTTACCGATTCATTGCCCCATCATAAGTATGAGGAGCGGGAAGTTAAGGCATGGGTTATTCCGGTGAGGCATGAGAAAGGACAAGCCGTTGTATGTTATGAGCGTTGTATTTTTGATTTAGATGATTATCAGAAAGCCATTGATCGGTCCCGCTGTAAACTCCACCATCCTCAAGCTCCGATTATACGACCTTTGTATTCACAGTTCATTACCCGGCAGGAATGGAAAGGGATCTTTTTGAATGTTGCATGGATTGTACTTTCTGTACTGATAGTACTGGGGGTAATTCTGAATTATCAGGCAGACAGGAGGAAAGCATAATATCGGAACAGACTGTATGAAGGGTACTTTATGAATATTATGATCTTCATGCATGAGGCCTGTCAGTACTATTGGTAAATTCTAGAATGATGTTTTCTTTATATAAAACTTTCCCCGGACATTTCATGACAGAAACATCCGGGGAGAGGTTTTTCATTTTTTATTTATTGAAAAGTTTTATTTTGCCTCTACCTTCAGATTGGATAATTCTGTGTCCTTATGGATGGATGGCAGATTATTCTGTTTTACAACAACAGTATGAACTTTTCCTTTTGCCACTTGCGGCAAAGTGAATTTCTGCTTGTAGATAACCTGTTCCGCTGATGGGCGCAGCAGATAGCCTGTTTCTTTTTCAAAGCGGTTGTATATTCTTACCACAATTTGGTTACTGCCTTTTTGAAGCGGTAGCAGCACCTTTTCCTCGCGGAACTTGCAGCGGTAAGGGTTGAGGTGTTTCATTACCGACTTGCCGTTCAGATAGATTTCGATACCGTTTCCGGCACCTACATCTACTAGAATATCTTGTGCTTTGGGCGATTCTACTGCTGCATCAGGAAGTAACTTTCCAGAATATTGCTGGGGAACATGGCTTTTTCCTCATTCACTTCTTTCCATTGTCCTTTTCTTACCGGTGCTTTGTCCGGATCAGTATGGATGGTGGCAGGAGCATCGAACAATCCGCTGCCCGGTCCGCAGAAGTAACGCTGACCCCATACGGTCTTGGAAGGCAGGTTTAATGCCTGTGCCTTGCCTGCGTCAAGGGTTACTGTGTAAGGTATTCCATCTACTTCAACCAGTAATTCCTTACCGTTCTCCTGCGGAGTATAGGTAAATTCCAATGCGTTGAGGTTGGATTTGTTGATGCTCCATTGATAGCTCACCGTACTGCGGTAGTTGCTGTAATAATCGAAACAGGAATAACTATAATTGGGAGTGCGCTGTGCAGCCATAGGTTGCGGTTTCACCGGTTGGTCGAACGTGGCGCAAATCACTTGGATGTCTTTTCCGTATGCGTCGGCGGGTAGTGTGAAGATCATCTCCTGTCCTTTCTGAATAGCTTTAATGTCTGCTTTTTGCAGTTTGCATCCCGGCACGTTCAAAGTGATTTTACCATCGGCAGGGCGGTTGCCTGATAAGATGAGGTAGAGGTTATTGCCTTTGCGGGTAATGGTTCCCCATTCGAATTGCTCACGGAAAGGAGAGGCTTCTGTGCCATAAATGGCTTCACCGTTTTTCTTCAACCAGATACCGATTTCTTTCAGCACCTCTCTTTCAAAGGGTACTACGGAACCGTCACCTTTGGGACCGATGTTCAGCAGGAAGTTTCCGCCATGGGAAACTACATTGATCAGGCTGCGTAGTTTTTCCATCGCTTTGGTGTGAACGTCCCCCCTTTTCTGCCAGGAACGGTAGCTCCAGGTTTCATCGAACATGGAAGCTGCTGTTTGCCATGCGGTCTGCAAGGAGCCTTCGGGGTATGTGTTGTCTGCCATGACACTGAAGTCATACTGATCGTTGCCCAACCGGCCGCTTACCATACAGTCTGGTTGCAATCTGTGCACCAGTTGATACAGTTCCTTGCTTTGTTCAGGAGTGTTGGAACCCATGTCAAACCAAAGTTCGGAGATGGGACCGTAGTTGGTCAACAGTTCGGTAACTTGGGCTTTGGTGAATTCATGATGCTGTGGGGTGATGAAATCACAGTTATGGCTGGAGATAGGATAGGCTTGTGGAAAATGCCAGTCTATCAGTGAGAAATAGATGCCGAAGTTGATTCCGCCACGTTTGCAAGCTTCCGCCATCTCTTTTATGAAGTCGCGCTTGCCGGGGGTGGCATCGTATGAATTATAGTCGGTGGTGGCTGTACGGAACATACAGAAACCGTCGTGATGCTTGGTGGTAATGATGATGGAGCGCATACCGGCTTCTTTGGCCAGTGACACGATAGCGTCTGCATCAAACAGGGTGGGATTGAAGCGCAGGGCGGTATCTCCATACCAGTCACTGAAGATTCCCGCAAACGATTGGATTTGTTCACTGTATCCTCGGGTGACGGGGTTGCCTTCCATACGCCTCCCAGTTCGGAATAAAGACCGAAGTGGATGAACATGGAATACTTGTTCTGATGCCATTTCTCAAATGCTTTTTCCGAGATTTGGGCTGTTGCACCCAGGCTTATGACACAAGCATGATGAAGGTTAGTAATTTTTTCATGATTGTAATTAGTGGTTAACTGAATGAATATATTGCATAATTTCTGTTTGTTGGTCGGGATGGAACCACACGATGTCTTTGTCCCGTTTGAACCAGGTCATCTGTTTACGAGAGTAAATGCGGGAATTTTGCTTGATTTTCCCGATAGCGAATTCCAATGTCCATTCTCCGTCCAGATACTTGAACATTTCTTTGTATCCTACGGTATTGAGCGAGTTCAGATGCCGGAAAGGATATACCTGCCGGGCTTCTTCCAGCAAGCCGTCCTGCATCATGATGTCCACGCGGCGGTTGATGCGGTCATACAATTCTTCGCGGTCGCGGGTTAATCCTATTTTGATGATGCGGAAAGGGCGTTCCTTGTGAGTACGGGTACGGAAAGAAGTATAAGTTTTTCCGGTCATGTAGCATATTTCCAATGCATGTATTACTCGTTTGGGATTTTTCAAATCCACTATTTTGTAATATTCGGGGTCCAGCAGCCTTAGTTCGGCGCACAGAGTGTCCAGCCCTTCCTGTTCGTAACGTCGTAGCATCAGCTGGCGTGTTTCATTGTCTACAGTGGGGATATCATCTATGCCTTTGCAAATGGCATCTATATACATCATGGACCTCCGGTCAGTATTACAGTGTCATGGTTTTGGTATAGGATTTCCAGTTGTGCCAGTACGTCTGCTTCGTATTGTGCGGCGCTGTAATAATCTGTTAGCTGTAATGTTCCGACAAAATAATGAGGAACACGCGCCAGTTGCTCGGGGGTAGGGGCGGCAGTTCCTATCTTCAGGTCTGCATACAATTGGCGTGAGTCTGCCGAAACAATGGAAGTCCGGAAGTGTTCGGCAATGGAAAGGCTTAGTTCGGTCTTTCCTACACCGGTAGGGCCGATAAGGACGATAAGGGTGTCAGGCATGGTGTTTATAAAAAGAGAGGGGCGGACGTGTAACGTCCGCCCCCGTTAAGATTAATAGTTTTCTTGCTCATAAGGGTCCGGTGAGGAGGCACCGCCCATATCAAATCCTTCGGGATCAAAGTCTTCCATATCGAAGTCCTGGTCGCCGTAGAAATTCTCGTCTATATCCAGATTTCCGCTATTGCTTTTTGCCATCATTTCGTCAAAGTCGACGGTTTGTTTCGGGGCTTCTCCGGCTTTGCGCGAACACACTGCTTTGTCAAGGTCTTTGCCGGTGATGATTTCCGACAGTTCAATGAAAAACACTCGTTCTGCCAACGGGTCGAATACATACAGCAATTTTTGCTTTTCGTCTTCCACCAAATCACTCAAGCGGGTTTCTCTCATGATGTAGCTGTCTTCTTCCGAACTGCTTCCCATATCTTCCAGTGTGATTTCCTGGTCTTTCTCCCAGTCGTCATCACAAATGAAGAAAGAGGTCATCTGGTCATCTTTATATCCTGCCGCTTTCAATATTGCTTCGTGCAAATCAAAGAAAGTTGCTTCCGAGTCTATCTTTATTTCTCTTATAAAATCATCGACTTCATCAGAGATTAGTGTAAATCTGTAAATCATATATTTATACTGTATATACTATATAACTTTTTTTTCGTGCAGTAAAGTTATAAAAACTTTGTTATCTGATGATACCTCTTTGAGAATTTTCTATGAAAGAAATAATATATTCTATTTCTTTGCTCATAGGTATTTCTTTGCGTACTTGTTCCAAGGCATCGGTAACGTTCATGCCATTTTGATAAATAATGCGATAGGTGTTGTGTATATTCTCTATTAGTTCATTAGAGAATCCGCGGCGGCGGAGTCCTACGATATTGATTCCTGCGTAGGCAATGGGTTCGCGCCCTGCTATAATATAAGGAGGAATGTCCTTGCTGAAACGTGAACCGCCCTGTACCATTACATAACCGCCTACCCGGCAGAATTGGTGCATCAATACGGCGCCGCTGATAATGGCGTTATCATCAATGATAATTTCACCTGCCATCTTGGTGGCATTGCCTATGATGCAACCGCTGCCTATGATGGCATCATGTGCTACGTGTACCCCTTCCATCAACAGGTTGTTACTGCCTACTATGGTTTTGCCTTTAGCCGCTGTACCACGATTGATGGTTACATTCTCGCGAATGGTGTTGTTATCACCTATTTCGGCAGTCGTTTCTTCACCGCGGAATTTCAAATCCTGGGGAATAGCGCCTATAACAGCTCCCGGAAAAATGGTGTTGCCGTTCCCTATGCGTGAGCCATACAGTATATTGGCGTTAGGCATGATTGTGTTGTTATCACCGATAACTACATTCTTGTCGATAAACACAAAAGGACCGATTTCTACATTCTCACCAATTTTTGCTTCGGGATGTATATATGCTAATGGACTAATCATGTTGTTTTTTTAGTGGTTATTTATTTTTTACTATTTGTGCCATAAACTCGGCTTCGCAGACTACTTTCTCGCCTACAAACACATATCCTTTCATTGTGGAGATGCCCCGGCGGATAGGAGCCAACAATTCAACACGGAACAATAAAGTGTCTCCCGGCACTACTTTCTGGCGGAATTTCACACCGTCTATTTTCATGAAGTAGGTGGAGTATCTTTCGGGTTCGTCCACTGAATTAAGAACAAGCAGACCACCGCATTGTGCCATGGCTTCTACTTGAAGCACACCCGGCATGACAGGTTCCTGTGGAAAGTGTCCCTGGAAGAAGGGTTCGTTGGCGGTTACGTTTTTCACACCGACAATGTGATTGGCGCCAATGGCAACGACTTTGTCCACTAGCTGGAAAGGATAACGGTGCGGAAGCAGTTCGCGGATGCGGTTGACATCCATGATGGGAGCTTCGTTGCAGTTATAGGACGGAGCCTGTATTTCGTGAAGTTTGATTTCTTTGCGTATCTGGCGGGCAAACTTGTTGTTGATGGTGTGCCCCGGACGGGTGGCGATGATACGTCCCTTGATGGGTTTGCCTATCAGTGCCAGGTCGCCGATGATATCCAACAGTTTGTGGCGGGCCGGTTCGTTGTCCCATACCAAGGAACATGTTGATGTAGCCCAGTTTGGTGGCGTCCATGTGGGGAACCCCCATGACGTCTGCCAGCTTGTCGTAGTTTTCCTGGCTCATCTCTTTTTCGTAGATTACGATGGCGTTGTCCAGATCGCCTCCCTTAATCAGTCCGGCACCCAGCAATGGTTCTATTTCGCGGACGAATACAAAGGTACGCGCGGAAGCTACCTCGGTGGGGAATTTAGCCATGTCTTCCAGTGTGGCGAACTGATTGGACAGTATTTTAGACTGATAAGAGATCAGTGCATTCACACTGAAATTTTCGTCCGGAAGAACAATGATGGAAGATCCGGTTTCCTCGTCCCTGAATTCGATTTTTGATTTTATGATATAGTAATCCTTGACAGCATTCTGTTCTTCGATTCCTACACGCTGTATATTTTCTACATACGCTTTAGCACTGCCGTCCAGAATAGGGAATTCGGGACCGCTTACCTGAATCAGGCAGTTGTCTATACCAGCTGCATAAAGAGCTGCCAAAGCATGTTCTACTGTACTTACTTTTATTCCGTTTTTCATCAGCACAGTGCCGCGGGTAGTATCACCTACGTTTTCTGCTACGGCATCAATTATTGGTTGTCCTTCAAGATCAATTCGTTGGATTTTATACCCGTGGTTGTCCGGTGCAGGATTGAATGTCACCGTCAAGTTTACTCCGGTGTGAAGGCCTTTTCCATTTAAAGAAAAACTGCCTTTTAATGTCTTCTGTTTCAACATGGGGTTTATTTATTTAGTTGTTTTTTTAATTCTTCTATTTCTTTCTGCATGGCGTTCAGTGTGGTGTAAATTTCGGGCAGTTTTTGTATACGGCCGATGATTTCATGAAATTCTTGGCATCGATGGCCGGAGTGCTAGAATTTGCTCGTTGGATTTCACGTTACCGGGAACGCCTGCTTGTGCGCCGATACCTACCTTGTCACCTATCTTAATATGTCCGGCTAGTCCTACTTGTCCGCCAAACATGCACCATTCACCTACTTTGGTGGAACCGGCAATACCCACCTGTGATGCCATGACAGTGTGGCTTCCTACTTCCACATTGTGTGCTATCTGGATCAGGTTATCCAGTTTCACTCCTTTATGTACAATGGTGGCGCCCATGGTGGCACGATCTACGCAGGTATTAGCACCAATCTCCACATTATCTTCTATGATGGCAATACCTATTTGTGGAATTTTTTCGTACCCTTCGGGAGAAGGTGCGAATCCGAATCCATCAGCACCGATTACGCAGCTGCATGCAGGTACAGTGGTTTCCTACCAAGCAGTCGTGATAGATGGTGGCATGTGGATAAAGTGTACAATTATTACCTACTTTGGCATGGCTTCCTACAGTAGCGTGCGGGTGGAGGGAAGTGTTGTCACCAATCTCAGCACCATCGCCTACGCAGGCAAACGGAGCGATATATACATCCTTCCCCAACTTCGCAGTGGGGGCAACGTATGCCAGCGGATCTATACCAGTCTTTTTAGGTTTGCTCATTTCATAGAGGGTCAGTAGTTTAGCCAGACTTTCGTAGGCGTTGTCTACCTTGATTAAGGTAGCTTTTACTTCTTGCTCGGGAACGAAATCTTTGTTTACCAACACAATGGTAGACTGAGTATCGTAAATGTAATGAGTATACTTAGGATTTGAAAGAAAAGAAATCGCTCCCGGCACGCCTTCCTCTATTTTAGCAAAAGTATGCACAGTTGCGTTTTCATCGCCAACAATAATTCCCTGGATGTATTCCGCAATTTGTTTAGCTGAGAACTCCATAATACTGTCTAATTCTTTATGTTCTAAATGTTTCAGTTTTGTTACTTGCGTGTTACATGTTAGTGTAAACACATCATTAATTATGCAAATTACGCATTTTTTTTTTATATATCCGTACAATTCGCTAATTATTTAATGTCCGTCGTTTTCGGAACGCAGGTAACATATATAATATTTTTTGACTTTTCGGGAGAGAAGAGAGATGTTGAGCATATCCGAAGCCTTGGCTATATCGCGGGTGCTTCCATCTTTATAGATGATTTCAATACTGTCATCCTCCTTTTTATACATATTGTTTTCTATACTGGATATGGATAGGAAGTATTTTGCTTCTTTCTTGTTGATATTCAGTTGTTTACTTATTCTTAAAAGAATTTCTTCTTTTCGTGCTTTTGTGATGGAAGAGGAGGTTACCTCTACTTTGAATAGTTTCCTGTTAATCATTCCACGACTCAGAGTGGACAATACCACATCGCTGTGATTGCTCCAAACTTTCAGTGCAGTCCATATGTCATTATCATCTAATTGAATAAAATTTTCAAGACAATCCGGGCTGTTATAAAATTCTTTTTTATCAATAGGATGGTATAAAAAGAATCTTAAAGCGGGTGAGGCGAACAGCTCTACGCCACGTAAGGCTAATTCCTTTGCTCGTGTCAGAGTGTTGACCAGCATTTTTTCACTGGCAACGGAGGTCTTGTGCAGATATACCTGCCAGTACATCAGGCGGCGGGACATCAGGAAGTTTTCGATGGAGTAAATGCCTTTGGATTCTACTACCAGGTGATCGTCTTTTACATCAAGCATTTTGATGATGCGGGCGGATCCGATATTGCCTTCGGATACACCGGTATAGAAACTGTCACGCCGCAGATAGTCCAAACGATCCATATCCAATTGACCGCTGACCAGTTGGTGCAGGAATTTCTTGGGATATTCATCTTTGAATATCTGTATGGCAAGATTGAGTTGACCTTTCATGTCCTTGTTTATTCGTTCCATCAGCATCAAGGAGATTTCTTCATGTGAAACGCCTCCTGCCAATGTGTTTTCCAGCACATGGGAGAAGGGACCGTGTCCGATGTCGTGTAACAGGATGGCAGCTTGTACGGCTTCCGCTTCGCTGTCAAAGATGAAGTTACCTTTGGCGGTAAGGTGCTTGATCGTTTCGCTCATTAAGTGGAAAGCGCCTAATGAGTGTTGGAAACGGGTATGTTGTGCTCCCGGATATACGGCAGAGGACAGGCCCAGTTGCTTGATGCGGGTAAGACGTTGCAGCAATGGGTGACATACAATGTCATATAGTAACCCCTTCGGGATGTTGATAAACCGAAGACGGGGTCATTTATAATTTTTCGGTCACTCATGGGGAATAATTATTCAGTGTGCTGATATGCTTAAACCAATGTATTACGCTATGTATCTACCTGGTAATTTGCATATTAGCACATTGTTTTATTGGCACATTATTTTCTCCATCTGTGCCTGGACTTTCTGAGCTTCTTGTCCTGCTACAGTCGCAAAATTCTCAGTTTTATCCGCATAGATAATGGCACGGCTTGAATTAACAATAAGTCCACAGGTACTATTCATGCCATATTTGCAGACTTCCTCTAGAGAACCTCCTTGTGCGCCGATTCCAGGTACAAGCAGGAAGTGGTTGGGAACAATTTTACGGATGTCTTCGAAAGCGCGTCCTTGTGTGGCGCCTACTACGTACATCATGTTTTCATCGTTGGCCCATTCTTGTGATTTGCGCAATACTTTTTCGAAAAGGCGTTCGCCGTTGGTGTCTTCGGTCAGCTGGAAGTCGTGGGAACCCTTGTTGCTGGTAAGCGCTAGCAGGATTACCCATTTGCCTTCGTAACTCAGGAAGGGAGTCACGCTGTCTTCACCCATGTAAGGAGCTACGGTGACTGAGTCAATGTCCAGCTCTTCAAAGAATGTGCGTGCATACATGGCCGAAGTGTTTCCGATATCGCCACGTTTTGCATCGGCAATGATGAATTGGTCGGGATAGTTTTCCTTGATGTAGGATACAGTCTTTTCGAAAGCGATCCATCCTTTACGCCCATGCTTTCATAAAAGGCCAGATTGGGTTTATAGGCGATGCAATAAGGGGCGGTAGCGTCAATGATGGCTTTGTTGAAAGCGAAGATAGGATCTTCTTCTTTTAACAGATGTTCGGGGATCTTCTTTATGTCGGTGTCCAGTCCTACACAGAGGAATGATTTTTTCTTTTGGATATTTTCAAATAATTGTTGCTTGTTCATTGCTATGTTTACAGTTTATGGTTTACGATATTTAAATTATAATTCGCTCTCTTTCAAACGTTCGGCATTCTCGGCTACAGTCAAATGGTCAATGCAGTCTTGAATGTCGCCATCCATAAAGGCGGCTAAATTGTAAATGGTATAGTTGATGCGGTGGTCGGTGATACGTCCTTGCGGATAATTGTAGGTACGTATTTTTGCCGATCGGTCTCCGGTAGATACCATTGTTTTTCGTTTGCTGGCAATGTCGTCAATGTACTTTTGGTGTTCTTTATCATATATAAAGGTACGCAGGCGAGAAAGGGCTCGTTCTTTATTCTTCGGCTGGTCACGGGTTTCGGTACATTCTATCAGGATTTCCTCTACTATTCCGGTGTTGGGGTTCTTCCAGTTGTAGCGCAGGCGTACTCCGGATTCCACCTTATTTACGTTCTGTCCGCCGGCACCACCGCTTCGGAAAGTGTCCCATTTGATTTCCCCTTCGTTAATTTCCACATCAAAAGGCTCGGCTTCGGGTAAAACGGCGACTGATGCGGCTGAAGTATGTACACGTCCTTGGGTTTCGGTGGCTGGTACACGTTGCACACGATGTACGCCCGATTCATATTTCAGAGTGCCATATACTTTATCTCCGGTTACGGAGCAGATAATTTCCTTAAAACCTCCTGCTGCTCCTTCATTGGCGCTGGATACTTCCAGTCTCCAACCTTTTGTCTCGCAGTATTTGGAGTACATACGGAACAAGTCGCCTGCAAAAATGGCGGCTTCATCACCTCCCGTACCACGCGTATCTCCAGAATGGCATTTCGGTCATCTTGCGGATCCGCAGGAACGAGTAACAGTTTGATTTCCTCTTCCAGTTCTGGGATGCGGACTTCGCAGAGATTTGCCTCTTCGCGTGCCATCTCTTTCATCTCCGGGTCGGATTCGTTAGTCATGATTTGTTTGGCCTCTTCCAGTCCATTCAGGCATTGTATATATTCTCTACGGGCTTTCATGATGTCATTCAAGTCCTTGTATTCCTTGGTGAGCTTGACATAACGTTTTTGGTCAGCTATGACATTAGGGTCTGTAATGAGGGTGGAAACTTCCTCAAAGCGAGCCACTAACCCGTCTAATTTCTCAAGTAATGTATTATTGTTTTCTGCCATTCTTTTCTAAACATTTATTTGCGACATACCAAGTGAGTAATATCCACCCAAGTATGGCAAGTACTTTTCTTACTGTATATAGTATGTCATGCCAAGTTGTTTCATGACCCCATGCGGTAGAGATGAAATACAACTCGCGTATTGTATCAATCGTAACTAATGAGCATATTATTGCTCCTATGCCATAAAAAATCTTTTTTTCAATGTAGCAGGCTTGGAAGTGTTATTATAATATTGCTTGTCAGTATTTGAATTCTCCAAACTCACTTTTGATAATTAGCTCCTTCTTGTCACTTTCTTCTATACGTCCCACGATCTTCGCGTCAATATTGAATGACTTGCTGATGGCGATCACCTCTTCGGCATGTTCGGGTGAGAGGTAAACTTCCAGGCGGTGGCCCATATTAAATACTTTGTACATTTCTTCCCAATCGGTGCCGCTTTGTTCCTTGATGGTTTTGAACAGAGGGGGAACGGGGAACAGGTTGTCCTTTACTACACGGCAATTGTTTCCTACAAAGTGCAGGACTTTGGTTTGAGCACCGCCTGAGCAGTGAACCATTCCGTGAATTTCAGGTCGGAGCGCATCCAGTAATTTCTTCACTACCGGAGCATAGGTACGGGTAGGTGAGAGTACCAGCTTTCCTGCATCCAGCGGACTTCCTTCCACAGCATCGGTCAGCTTCAAATTGCCACTGTACACTAGTTCTTCGGGTACTGCCTTGTCATAGCTTTCGGGATACTTCTCGGCCAGGTATTTTGCGAACACGTCGTGGCGGGCGCTGGTGAGTCCGTTGCTGCCCATGCCTCCGTTGTATTCTTTTTCATAGGTAGCCTGTCCGTAAGATGCCAGACCTATGATGACGTCACCCGGGCGAATATTGGCATTGTTAATGACATCGGTACGTTTCATGCGGCATGTTACGGTAGAATCTACGATGATGGTACGAACCAAGTCACCTACATCAGCAGTCTCGCCTCCGGTAGCGTATACGCCTACACCCATTCGCGAAGTTCGGCCAACAGTTCATCCGTTCCGTTGATGATAGCGGAAATGACTTCACCCGGAACGAGTAGCTTATTACGGCCGATAGTTGATGAAACCAGAATATTATCTACTGCACCTACACACAACAAGTCATCGATGTTCATAATCAGTGCATCTTGTGCAATGCCTTTCCATACGCTTAAATCGCCGGTTTCTTTCCAATACAAATAAGCCAGTGATGATTTGGTACCTGCACCGTCAGCGTGCATAATGTTGCAATATTCAGGATCTCCGCCTAGAATATCGGGGATGATTTTACAAAAAGCTTGCGGAAAAATACCTTTGTCAATGTTCTTAATGGCGTTGTGCACATCTTCCTTGGATGCTGACACACCGCGCTGCATGTATCGTTGATTGCTCATGAGTTATATATTTTATTCAATTGAATGTGCAAAAATAGTTATTATTTTGCTTATAGCCTTGAGTTTTATGAAAATAAAAGAGGAGAAGGGATTTATTCTGTTCCCATATTATTGCCGTTCCTGTTTTAGATTTATTGCTATGCTCTTATTTTTTAGACGAGTAAATTTAATATGTATATCGAACAGGCATTAATATCATACACTATTTATATGTTACAATGCCTTGTCAATATAGCGTTATAAAGAAAGACGCATAGTACAAACCATCCCCCATCCATATCAAAGATCTTAAAGACTATAAAAGAAAACACGGCCTAATTTAACGTGAAATATAAAATTTCCCCGTCACCTCATCGTTTTCATTATCAGTATGTTCCGGTGTGAAAATATCTGTAAAGGCCCCGAAACGGTTGGTAATCGGCGGTCAATGTACCACATTGCGCCCACCACACCCATAGCGGCAAAACTCCAACAGATGTACCTTGCCGGCAGTATGTTACCATGAAAACAGCTTTATGGCTTTATTGCTTCACCTGTGTGAAGCGGCAGTTTCACACTGGTGACAACGGCTCATTCACCCGAATGACAGGGCCTGTTCATCTGGTGATGGTACAGATGGTGCACTCTTCTTGCACGGATACTGCCGTAAATATACCAGGATTACGTATCCAATATGACAACCGGCATCTGACAAGCTGGCTTCTACAAGGAAAAACGAAAAAAACACTTTGTGGGGATACAGAAAATTCTGTCACTTCATGTCGTTGTATATCAGTATGATACGGTGGCGAGACAAAAACATTGCAGTGCGGAAACAAAAAATAACAGTACGTAAAGTTTTATCAGATTATAACTTAACGACAAAGATGGATATGCCCGGCAGACAAACTTTTTGAGAGCCGGGCATCTGCAACGACATAATGTGTCATGCCAAAGAAGCAGTTTGCATTTTATTTTAGATTTTCATCAGTTTGATGCAACCGATTGAAGAATAAACTTTTAGCGTAGTATTTGAGAAACAGAGGTAACGATTTAGCAACCGTGCGAATATCAGCGATTTGCGGTGCTATGCTGTCAAATAACTCTTTGCATTTATAAAGTTAATAAAATTATTCGGGGAATAATGCCTACTATCAAAAAAACTGCATCCTATCTTTGTAGATAGTCCATATAAAAAGAATGCAACCTCACAAATTATAGCTATCTTTGTGATTGAAACTCAATGCATCAATTACAATGGCAAAAATTACCGTTCAAAATACAGATATTAGCGTTGTCAAATACAATGAAGAAGACTATATCAGCCTTACAGACATGGCAAGAAGCCAACTGCAAGATGAGCATGGAAACATTTTTGCTAAAATGAATACTTCTGCCTTTATCGTAGAAGATAAAATTCATGCAATATATGAAAATGGGAAATTGTACTTTCAAAGTTATACAATTGCAAATCAAATATTTTCGCTAATAGATTTTGTTACAGAAGCCACAAATACAGAAATTGAATCATTTGGCGAAATAAAAGGTATAGATGTAAATGCAGAGAATATAAAACATATCGCAAACATAAAAACTCGTCGACTCATAAAATTATTATCTAGCACAAACAACATTGCTACTTTTATGCGAAAGACGTTTCGAACGAAAACAAGTCTTTTAAAGAAATATGGAATCAATGCACAAATTAATGGGAACAATGAGTTAGTGTTACCGACCAATAATGTTGTTGAGCTAAATCGTACTTTAGAATTTCTTAATGAAGATATATTTAGAGGTATCATCACTGATAGCCTTTATCGTTCAAATTCCAAGAAAAAAGACAATCGCTAATCATGAGTGAGAATAACAAAATAATACTCTATCAAGACGATAATGAGATAATACGTGTGTCTGTTCGCTTTTCCGATGAAGATTTGTGGCTGACACAGAATCAGTTGGCGGAAATATATTGTACTACACAACAGAATATCAGCCAACATGTAGATAACATCTATAAAGACGGAGAATTATTCACAGAAGCAACTAACAAGAAATTCTTGTTAGTTCGTCAGGAAGGCAATCGTCAGGTGAGACGTAACATTGACCATTACAATCTTGACATGGTTATCGCCTTGGGCTATCGTGTGCAATCTCAGGTTGCAACCCGTTTTCGCCGTTGGGCGACTCAACGGCTTCATGAATATATCCAAAAGGGATTTGCTATGGATGATGAGCGGTTGAAGCAAGGGGTAATCGTTACTTCCGTGAGTTGCTGCAACGCATCAGGGATATTCGTAGTAGTGAACGTAACTTCTATCAACAGGTTACGGACATATATGCCACAGCCACGGACTATGACCCACGGGACGAGATGACAAAGATGTTTTTTGCCACCGTGCAAAACAAGCTCCATTATGCCGTTCACGAAAATACGGCAGCGGAAGTTATCTACAATCGTGTGGATAATGAGAAGCCGTTTGTGGGTATGACGAACTTCAAAGGCAACTATGTGACTAAGGATGATGTGAAGATTGCCAAGAACTATTTGTCAGAAATAGAACTCCAGCGTTTGAATCTGCTTGTTTCCGGTTTCTTGGACTTTGCCGAGTTCCAGGCATTGGAAATGAATCCCATGACCATGAAAGATTGGATAGAGGCATTGGATAATCAGATTATTGCCCATAAACGAAAGGTTTTGATTGATAAGGGACGTATTTCACATAAACAGGCGATTGAAAAGGCAGAAAAGGAATTCGCCATCTATCGCAAACGCGAAATGGATTTGCTTGAAAGTGATTTTGATAAAGAAATCAAAAGATTAAAGGACAAGAATGATAATAATCCAAACTAATCCACTACCTTTGCATTTGAAGTCAGCGTTCTTTGGGTTTAACAAGGCAGAATACAGAACTTCGCTCGTTTCTAAATCGTTACCTATCAAGAAGCCAATCTTTGCAACCCATTCAATTTGAGCGATAAAGACAATGCACAATGTCTTGCCACGTGGTAGGTCAAACGAACCTTGAAACCGCATTGTATGCTTATATCTTTGAGTATTTTGTTACAACTTCCGCGTCCACCGTGATACAACACATCAGAGGCAGGTTGCCGTTGGGTTTGGCACTGCCTTTCTTCACGTAGAATAACACTTTGAATGTACTTCGCTACGCTTTGCCCAAATTTACTTTTTGCTATGTGTTTATTTTACGATTGTTCCGACAAAGGTTTGTGCTCCTGCATTATTCAAGATATATACTGTATAGAATCCGCCGGGTAATGAGGCTATGGACATTTGGGGTGCATAAACAAAATATTTTATTTCTTCACCGGTAGCAGTAAATATTTTCACTGTCTTTGCCTCTTTTATTTCAGGCAGGGTGAGAATATCTCCGTCATTTAGTAAAGGTATGTCCGTTTCTGAAATTGCATTCAGTTCCAAGGGAGCACTTTCGTTTCCAAAACGGTCGGCAGCTGTTACGGCAAAATAACGTTTTTGTCGCCAAGGTGAAGTAGGGGTATATTCGTATTCCGTATGGGTGAGATAGGTTTCCAGTAAGTTTCCGGCATCTGTGATATCTACCGGATAGGTATCCGAGGCATAAAGATGATAGGTGACAAGACCTCCGTTGTTATCTGTGGAAATCTGCCAGCTCATGTGCATTTTGCCGTCCGGCAACAGTTGCAGGGAAGCATGGCCGGAGTGGATGGGGGGATGCTGTCCATCCAGTCATTGGGGGAATCAATGCCGGAGTGGTATAGAAATTCTCTTGGAGTTCGTCCCAAATGCCTTTGGTGTTGTTCAATAGAAAACGATTGCGGAAGTAGGCTTGTCCGTTTAGTTTTATCTGACGGGTGAAATGAAGTTGGCGGACTATTTCGTCCAACGGCCAATTTTGTTCGTCGGGAGAGAGGAAATAAATGCCCAAACCTGGTACTATCCAGCGGTTACCGCAATTCTCTTTCCAATCCAATGCAAAAGGATAGAAATTATTTCCCTGAAAATACATCATCGGGAACAACGCATCATGAATACCTTCTTTTAGCCATTTCTGAGCATCTTGGTAAACTACATGATAAGCGTTCCATCCACGGGAGGGATATCGGTTGGTATCTCGGTATTTGCCAATAGGGGAACTGCTGACTTTCACCCAGGGTTTGATAGTCTTGATGTCGGTATAGAGCCTATGCACAATATCTGTGATATTATCACGCCGCCATTGTTTCAACTCCTTACCTTTGCCGTATTTCCGGTAGGTGTCCTTGTCGGGAAAGTTGTCGGCTTGCTCAGGGTAGCGGATGTAATCGAAATGAATGCCGTCTATATCATAACGGGAAGTTATTTCTTTTACGATGCATGACAGATATTCTTTGGTTCCCGGATTTCCCGGGTCCAAGTACCAGTTACCTTTATAAAGTTTGCAAATAGTCCGGTTTTTCCGTACTACGGAGCTACGTCCTTGCAATTGTACTTGACGGGTGTTTCCGGCAGGAATCGTAACAATCCATGCATGTAGTTCCATGCCGCGTTTGTGGCATTCTCCGATGCGAAAGCCAAAGGGTCATATCCGGGATTCCCTCCTGTGCTACCAGTCAGTGATTCGGCGAAAGTTTCTATGGCGGAAGGATAAATCATATCTCCGCGCAGACGGGTTTGCAACAATACCGTATTGAAATTGGCGGCTTTCAGGCGATCCAGTATATCACATAATTCTTTTTGCTGACGCCGGATGCCTGATGCGTTTACTGCCTTGTTACGAGGCCAGTCCATTCCTCCGAGCGTAGTGAGCCAGGTGGCACGGATTTCATATTTAGGTTGTGAGAAAACGGGTGATAAACTCACTATGACTAGTAATAAAGTTATAAAGAATGTTCGCATTTACTTTAATTTTAGGGCAAAGATACGAAGTAATCAATTAATTCGTTACTTTTGCCCCAACAAAACAAAAAATAGAATATGATAACCTTTATTATTGCATTATTGGTTCTTGTAGGCGGATACTTTTTGTATGGAAGTTATGTGGAACGTGTGTTCGGTCCTGACAAGATAAGGAAGACACCTGCCCTGACCATGGCGGATGGTGTTGACTTTATTCCACTTCCTACTTGGAAGATTTTCATGATTCAATTTTTGAATATAGCCGGCTTAGGACCTATTTTCGGTGCTATAATGGGAGCGAAGTTTGGTACGGCGTCTTATTTGTGGATTGTTTTAGGTACCATTTTTGCCGGGGCGGTACACGATTATTTGTCCGGAATGCTTTCCATTCGGCATGATGGCGAGAGTTTGCCGGAAATTATCGGTCGTTACTTGGGCCTTCCCACAAAGCAGTTGATGCGCGGTTTTACGGTTGTGCTGATGATATTAGTCGGAGCGGTTTTTGTGGCAGGACCTGCCGGATTGCTTGCCAAACTTACTCCGGAGTATATGGATGTTACTTTTTGGATTATAGTCGTATTTGTCTATTATATGTTGCTACATTGTTGCCGGTAGATAAGATTATAGGAAAAATATATCCGTTGTTTGCCATTGCTTTATTGTTTATGGCGGTGGGGATTTTGGTGATGTTGTTATGGAATCATCCGGCATTGCCCGAAATTACGGACGGGCTGCATAATACCCACCTGCCGGATTACCAATTTTTCCTATCATGTTTGTTTCTATTGCTTGTGGGGCAATCAGTGGCTTTCATGCCACACAATCTCCGTTGATGGCACGTTGTATGAAGAATGAGAAGTATGGCCGTCCTATTTTTTATGGAGCGATGGTGACCGAAGGGATCGTGGCATTGATTTGGGCTGCTGCCGCTACTTGTTTTTTTCATCAAAATGGTATGGAGGAGAGTAATGCTTCGATTATTGTGGACAGCATAACCAAGGAATGGTTGGGTACGATAGGAGGTTTATTGGCTGTACTGGGGGTAATTGCCGCTCCTATTACCAGTGGAGATACCGCTTTACGTTCAGCTCGTTTGATTGTTGCCGATTTTATGCATTTGGAACAAAAAAGTATAGCGAAACGTTTATTGATTTGTATTCCTATTTTTGCGGTAACTATCGGTATATTGTTGTACAGTCAGCGTGATGCGACAGGATTTGATATGATATGGCGTTATTTTGCCTGGTGTAATCAGGCTTTGTCTGTGTTTACTTTGTGGGCGGTCACTGTTTTTCTGGTACGTGCGAAAAAGAATTATTATATTACCTTGTTTCCTGCCTTGTTTATGACGGCTGTATGTTCTACTTATATTTGCATTGCTCCCGAAGGATTGGCACTTTCTGATTATGTATCTTATATAATCGGTGGTCTTTGCACGTTGGTAGCCGCTATAGGGTTTGTAAGTTGGTATAGGAAACAAAACAGCATAGTTTAATGAAAAAATATAGAAAATCGATTTGGTTGCCTGTCGCTTTGTTGGTTTATACTACAGCGATGGCCGTTTATTTTATTCCGCGTAATACGGAAATAAGTGATACGGAAAAGTATCTCACAGTAGGTTTATCCTATATGATAATAGCGTTGTTATGGATTGTCCTTCGTAAGAAAGAAAAGGCGGAGGAAAGACGTGAACGTGATTTGGAAAATAAAAAATAACTATTAAACGACAACATTATGAAGAAAATTTTAGTCAGCTTGATGCTGTTGGTAATGACTGCACTGAGTGCACATGCTCAATTTGAGAAGGAGGTATGGTATGTGAATGCTTCATTGACAGGGCTTGACCTATCTCATAGCAAGAATGAGGGTACAAATTTTGGTTTCGCTTTGACCGGTGGTGCGTTTGTAGCCGATAATGTGGCTGTATTGCTGAATTTTAAGGGCAATTATATAGAACATGGAATGGATGAAACCAGTATTGGTGCACAAGGACGTTATTATTTTTCCAGTTGCGGTATTTATGGAGGATTGGGAATGGCGTATAAGCACCTTTCTTGTGTAGGATTTAAAAAGAATCTGGTTTGTTTGACACCGGAAGTCGGATATGCTTTTTCTTGGGCAGAAATGTGACTATTGAGCCGTCTGTATATTATGACTTGAGTTTTAGTGATATTTCAGAATTTAGTAAATTAGGCTTCAAGATAGGGTTCGGAGTTTACTTCTGATTGATGTAATTCCACCACAGATTACGCAGATTATTGAATGGGAGAATTCATTGAAATTCAATCTATGTAAATCTGTATAATCTGTGGTAGAAAAACTTTTTATGTGAGATTAATGCGCATAGAGATGCGTGAACGGAATTTCTTTACCATCACTACCTGTTACTTTTAATTTCAGTTGTCCTCCGTTTTGGTCGAAATAACGTAATTCCATTGGATGATATCCTTTCGCCAATGCCTTTTGTCCCACTATTTCTTTAGGTCCGTGAGGTCCGTCATTGTCTACTATCTGTTCACTGTCTATGGTCAATGTACTACCATCGTCGGACAGGAGTGCAAAAGTGTAGATATCGTCTTGAGGAGCATTGAAATATCCTTTGATAATCAGTCCGATATTTCCTTTTACTTTTTTAGGAATCATAACGTCTTCCACTGGATAAGTACCATTGACCGGAGCTTTTTCTATTTCACTGCATTTATTTCCTTTAAATTCGTGCCATGTAGCTTTCAAACCCGGATTGGAAGGAGCGGCAGTTACAGAGGGGTATATTCACTTTTGATGAAACGTGTCTTGGCTATGTCACCTTTCTTTCCATTAGGGCGGAAGGTGCAGAAAGTAAAGTCTGTGGTTTCAGTCACTTTGATGGGACCTTCATATACGGGAGATTGTAAAGTAGGAGTACTGCCATCAGTGGTATAGTGAATTTCCGCAGTGGGGTCAAGGCAAGTTACATTGATGGTTCCTTCACCGATAAAGGCGTTGACGGCATTAAAGCCTTCCAAATCGGGTATACGGTAATTGATACCCATGATATTGAGACGTTCAAACTGATCAGACAGGCGTTGTTTGAAGGCATTCCAGTCTTTTTGCTCCGGTTTGCTCCAACCTAATTCGGCAATAGCCAGCAAACGTGGAATGGCCATATATTGCATACGTGCGTTGGAAGGAATCCATTCGCACCAAATATTTCCCTGCACTCCTAAAATCAGCGACTGCTGCTCGGGAGTCAGGTTGTCTGTCGTATCCAGATTATAAATGCTTGCCATAGAATTCTTGTCTTCTGCATAATCCAAATAAAATTGTCCGTTAGGAGTGAAAATGACAGGGTTGCCTTGTGCCGTTGCCTTGGTCGCTGCATCTTTTACCCAGCTGCGCCACCACATTACGGTGGCTGTTTTAGACAATCCGCCTTCAATGATTTCATCCCAGCCTATCATTTCTTTGCCTTTCCCGTTAAAGAATCTCTCCATGTCATGAATGAACCATGATTGCAGTTCTTCTTCGGTTTTCAGATTATTGTCATGCATACGTTTCTGGCAGTCCGGACATTTTTTCCAATTGGTTTTTTCTACTTCGTCACCTCCTATATGTACATACTTATAGGGGAAAAGGGCTATCAGTTCTGCATAAATATTCTTGCAGAACTCCAATGCAGAGTCTTTCCCCGGACAAACAGGTGAGGAGAAGACGCTTCCCCAACCGGTTTCGTTAAAACAGGAAACACCTTCATAGTTACTCACAGCTGCCAGCATGTGTCCCGGCATATCAATTTCGGGAATAATATCTATGCCTCGTATTTTGGCGTATGCTATGACATCCTTGATATCTTCCTGAGTGTAGTAGCTCCATATAGGGTGTCACCTTCTACGATGCGTATCTTGTCTTCGGGAATTGCCATATCCGGATTGTTGTCAGTCTTTGACTGACGTATGCATTCGCGGTCATGGGAATTGAATTTGCGCCAGGCTCCTTTTTCCGTCAGTAAAGGATATTTCTTGATTTCGATACGCCATCCTTGGTCATCGGTAAGATGCCAGTGGAATTTATTCATCTTGTAAAGGGCCATGACATCCAGTAATTCTTTCACCTCATCTATTGTGTAGAAATGGCGGGATACGTCCAGCATGATGCCTCTCCATTCAAAGCGGGGGGCATCTTGAATGTTAACGGCCGGTATGGCCCAGTCTGTACCTTTAACAATTTCTTTAGATTCTATTTGCGGGGGAAACAGCTGTCTGAGGGATTCGATACCTGCAATGACACCTCCGTAAGAGTTACCTGTAATGTTGACCTTATCGCTCTCGGCTGTCAGGGTATAGGCACCTTCTTTTCCTTGAACATCCCCCAAGGCAAGGGTGATGGTTCCTTCGCCTTCTTTTACTTTAAGGTCGTAGCCTGTGGCACCGGAAAGCATATCGGCCAAATACTCGGCTGCGGGAATTAGTTCGGCGTCAATAACACCGATGGAGGTATTACTTTTCAATACAAAAGCACCGTTTGTTTCCTCCAGATGGTTGGTTATGGGTACAATGGATACCTCTTTTGTTACAGGGGGAGTACTGGTACATGCTCCCAACATCAATGTGCCTGCTAACATACAGGCGGTCATTAACTGCTTATGTGTACATTTGGTCATAGGATAATAAATTAGGTTATTGGACAAAGATAACAGAAATATTGGGAAAAACGATATTATTTGGCGGGATATTGGAAAGTAACCAGTACTCCTTTATGGTCTGTAGGCCATACGCCCAATGGTTCTATAAACTTGTCTTTAGATGTTTCCTGAACACGCTGTGCACGGACTATGGAATTTTTCGGACCGAAAATGGCGGCGTCTTTCACTTTCAACCCCTTTTCGGGATAATACCAAATGTAATCTATACGGTCGCGTTCATCTGCTTTGGGAGCCCAGGTTATTTTGTCGGCGGCTTTGCCGGATTATCCGAAGGATAAGTGAAGCCGGGATAGTTTAATACATCTGGATAGAATTCTCGATAGGCGTCTTTCAATCCGGCTTCGTCTAACAGGACAGGAACTGTCCAGGGGATTACAAAGCCATGATGGTCATACAGGTCTTTGGTTTCTTCAGTCCAATCTTGATGTGAAGGTTCATTAAAATCTCCTCCTAAAATGATGGTGTAGCCGGCTGCACGATCTTTTTTTGCCTGTTCAATGAATAGTCTGATGGCGTCATCGCGTTGTGAGGCTACATTTCTCTTTAATACTTCTTCTACGGTAGTGGGGATAGGGATTTCTTCCCAAGTAGAACCATCATATCCGCGTACATTATAATAGGCGTCATCCAAATAATCAAGATGAGCGGTATAGACTGCTATTTTCTGTCCGTTCATATCGGCTGTAAGGCGATAGATACTGCCGTGGTCATTCTTTTCGGGAAAAACGGTTAATGAATCAGTGATGGGGTATCGGCTTAACAGACCTGTATCATAGGTATAGAAGGAATAATAGGTTTCTCCTTTTTCCTTTAATGATTGCACTAGGCGGGCAGTGAAATTGGTGTTTTCGTAATTACGTACTTCGCTCAATGTGACGAAGTCCGGACGAAGACGGGCTATTTCATTCACAATAGCGTCGTAACCACCGGGAATTACAGTTCCTTCTTGCCAAATGTTCCATTGAAGAACGGTGAATTCTTTCTCTTTTTGTGAACATCCCAATAGGAAAGGGAACAGCAAGAGTAGTAAAAAAAGTTTTTTCATATTCTGTTGATTTATAAGGTTGTTAATTCAATTCTAAATTTACTCATATTTTCGTTTAGATTGACAATGTGGAAAACATTAAAACAGATTTTTAGTAAAATGATTCTGCAATCATACCACAAAATGCTAAATTTACAGAACAGAATAAATCACTTTTAAATTCCCATTTATCATCTAGTGGTATATTGCGTATAATCATATTTAATAATTTGTGTCAGTTTGGACAATCAACGGTGAATAAAAAATCAATCAGGAGAATCCATCGCCAGTTTTTCACGTAAAAACTGTCCCGTATAAGATGCCGCACATGCTGCAACCTCTTCCGGAGTGCCCGCAATTACCAGATTTCCTCCCATATTTCCTCCTTCGGTCCTAGGTCAATCACATGGTCGGCACATTTTATCACATCCATATTATGCTCGATAATGATAATGGTATGTCCGCGGCTGATTAAGGCTTCAAATGCTTCCAGCAGTTTCTTGATATCATGAAAATGCAGACCTGTGGTTGGTTCATCGAATACAAAAATAGTGGGTTGTGCTTTCTCTATGCTCAGAAAATAAGCTAGTTTTACGCGTTGGTTCTCGCCGCCGGAAAGAGTGGAGGAGGCTTGTCCTAACTTTATATATCCCAATCCCACTTCTTGTAATGGAATTAGTTTCTTCACTATCTTTTTTGATTGTATTCGGCAAAGAATTCAATGGCTTGATTCACTGTCATTTCCAGAATGTCATAGATGCTCTTGTCTTGGAATTTTATTTCCAGCGTGTCGCTCTTGAAACGTTTTCCATGACAAGACTCACATTCTAGTACCAAATCTGCCATAAATTGCATTTCAACGGTTACCGTACCGTCACCTTTGCATTCCTCACAGCGCCCGCCTTCGGTATTGAATGAGAAATATCCGGCAGTATATCCCATTTGCTTGGCAAGAGGCTGTTCGGCAAAGAGTTTTCGTATTTCGTCGTATGCTTTTACATAGGTTACCGGATTGCTGCGTGATGATTTTCCGATAGGTTCTGGTCTACAAATTCAATATCTTTCACCAGCTGTACATCTCCTTCCAAAGAGATGAACTCACCCGGCCGTTCGCTAGCTTCACTATATTCGCGTTTCAATGCCTTGTAAAAGACATCACGTACCAACGTACTCTTCCCCGAACCGCTGACTCCCGTAACTACCGTCATTACATTCAGTGGAAATTTTACGTCAATGCCTTTAAGGTTGTTTTCACGCGCACCTTTTATTTCTATATAATTGTTCCACGGACGATGGCATCGGGGAATCTCTATGTTTTCTTCTCCCAACAAATAGCGCACCGTATAACTGTTACTGTTTCTTTGAAGATCGTTCATGTTGCCTTGATATACTATTTGTCCTCCTAAACGTCCTGCTTGAGGACCGATATCAATGATATAATCGGCAGCACGGATTATTTCTTCATCATGTTCTACCACTACTACGGTATTTCCCAGTTCCTGTAACTGACGAAGTACTTTTATCAGCCGGTCGGTGTCACGGCTGTGTAATCCGATACTGGGCTCATCCAGGATATAGAGTGAGCCTACCAAGCTGCTGCCTAATGAGGTGGCCAGATTGATGCGCTGGCTTTCACCGCCGGAGAGCGAGTTGCTGAGACGGTTCAGTGTAAGATATCCCAAACCCACATCCATGAGGAAGTTGATGCGGTTGGTAATTTCCGTTAAGATCCGTTTGGCGATGGCTGTGTCATGTGCATCTAGTTCTAGAGTGCGGAAGAATTCTTTTAAGTCGTGATAGGTAAGTCAACCAGTTGAGAGATGGATTTTCCACCTACTTTTACATAACCGGCTTCTTTTTTCAAGCGTGTTCCGTGGCAGACAGGACAAATAGTTTTTCCCCTGTATCGTGCCAGCATCACACGATATTGTATTTTATATTGGTTTTCTTCCAGCATTTTGAAGAAAGAATCTATACAGGCCTTATTTCTAGGTCCATGCCATAAATAATCTTTTTGTTCCTGTGTCAGTTCATAATAAGGGCGAAGATGGGGAAATCGTGGGCGGGAGCTTCATGAATGAATTCCTGTAGCCATTCCCCCATCTTTTCACCACGCCAGCAAAGGACAGCTCCGTCATATACACTCAGAGCACGGTTTGGAATCACCAGATGTTCATCTATACCTATCACTTACCGAAGCCTTCGCATTCGGGACAAGCGCCGAGAGGGGAATTGAATGAAAACATTTGGTCATTCGGTTCTTCGAATTTAATTCCGTCGGCCTCGAATTTAGTGCTGAAAGAGAACAGCTGCGTACTTCCGTCAGCAGAGTAGAAGCGGAGGAGGCAATTCCCGTCTCCCTCGTACATGGCTGTTTCGGCAGAATCGGTGAGGCGGCTGATACTGTCTTTGCTATCATCGGCTGTCATGCGATCTACCAGCAGATAGATGTTTTGTTTTTTATCTTCGGCAGCTGTTTGTTGCAGAAAATCTTCTATACGGACTATTTCACGGTTCACCTCTATACGGGTAAATCCTTGTTTCAAGTCCATTTCCAGTTGCTGGAGCAGTGTACGGCCTTCACGGGGCATCATAGGAGTGAGAACCGTGTATTTCGTTCCTTTAGGAAAGGAAAGCATACAGTTTACAATATCTTCAATGCTATGTTTTTTCACCAGTTGCCCGCTAATGGGGGAATAAGTCTTCCCCATGCGTGCATAGAGCAGTCGCAGATACTCATATATTTCGGTGGAAGTACCCACGGTGGAACGAGGATTGCGGCTGTTCACTTTTTGCTCTATGGCGATAGCGGGTGGTATACCTTTGATGAAATCACACTCAGGCTTGCTCATGCGGCCCAGAAATTGACGGGCGTATGATGACAGGCTTTCTACATAGCGTCGCTGACCTTCAGCGTATAATGTATCAAAAGCCAAGGATGATTTTCCGGAACCGGATAGTCCCGTGATGACGACCAGCTTGTTGCGTGGAATGTTTACATCGATGTTTTTGAGGTTGTTTACCTTTGCTCCTTTTATGGATATATAGTTACTTTCTGACATTCTTTATTGAATTTGGTTTAATATGCAAAGATAATTATAAGTTTTCTTATCTTTGCAAGCGTATTAAACAAGAATAACAAAATGAGAGCAAAAACTATTCTTCTTTTATTGATAGCACTACTTTTTACTTCTGTCGTCAGTGCTCAGACACGTTATCCTAAACGTGAGTTCCGCGGTGCATGGATTCAGTGTGTGAATGGACAGTTCCAGGGAATGCCGACAGAGAAGATACAGCGGCTGTTAATAAATCAACTAAACAGTCTGCAGGGCGCAGGCATTAATGCGATAATTTTTCAGGTACGTGCAGAAGCCGATGCCTTGTATAAATCTTCTTATGAGCGTGGAGCCGCTTTCTTACAGGAGTGCAGGGCAGAGTGCCTTCACCTTACTGGGACCCGATGCAGTTCATGATTGATGAATGCCATAAGCGTGGAATGGAGTTCCATGCCTGGATTAACCTTACCGTGCCAAGACAAAGGGAACTACTGCCTTATCACCCATTCATCCGTATAATAAGAATCCGGAACGTTTCGTGAATTATGCTGGTCAACTTTATTTTGATCCGGCTTTGCCCGAAAACCGTAAATACATTTGCAAGATTGTGCGCGATATTGTTACCCGTTATGATGTGGATGCCATTCATATGGATGATTATTTCTATCCTTATCCCAACCCGGGCGAAGATTTTCCTGATCATGTCAGTTTTGCGCAATATGGTCGCGGATACAGTAATAAAGCCGATTGGCGCCGTGACAACGTGAATGTGCTGATAAAGGAAATTCACGAAACTGTGCGCGAGTGTAAGCCGTGGGTGAAGTTCGGTGTTTCTCCTTTTGGTATCTACCGCAACAAGAAAAATGATCCGAATGGAAGTGATACACGCGGTCTTCAGAATTATGATGATTTGTATGCAGATGTGCTGATGTGGATTAATAATGGTTGGGTAGATTATAATATCCCTCAGATTTATTGGGAAATAGGTCATCCTGCTGCCGATTATGACAACTTGATACATTGGTGGGCAAAACATGCCGCTTCGCGTCCGTTATTTATCGGTCAGGATGTGATGCGTACGGTGAACAAGGCGGATGCCCGTAATCCGTTACAAAACCAGATGCCTGCCAAAATGAAGTTGCAACGGTCGCTTCCTACCGTGCAGGGAAGTTGTCAATGGTATGCTGCTGCAGTGGTGGATAATGCCGGCAATTACCGCACTATGCTGGAGAAGGAGTATCATCGTTATCCGGCTTTGATTCCTGATCTCCTTTTATGGACGATAAGGCTCCAGGTAAAGTAAAGAAGGTGAAGATGGTATGGACGTATGAAGGTCCGGTACTCTTCTGGACAGCTCCGAAGGCAAAGGACGAGATGGACAAAGCTGTACAATATGTGGTTTATCGCTTTGATAAAAAAGAAAAAGTCAATTTGGATGATGCTTCCCATATTGTAGCCATTACCCGTGACCATTTTTATCCATTACCTTATAACGATGGAAAAACGAAGTACCAGTATGTAGTGACAGCGTTGGATCGTTTGCACAATGAGTCGAAGGGTACTAAAAAGAAAGTAAAACTGTAAGAAGCGGGAGTGTTTCTTTAATTTTAGATTTATTTTACTTGCCACTGCCTGGGTATTATATTCACGTCCTATCGATGAATAAAGAATTCCGGGGCAGTGGCAGTTGATTTGTATGCCGCCTGTTTTCCGGGTGCTATATTGTTTATGTTGAAATCAGGAAAAGGTTATAACATCTGTAATCCATCTATTGCGGCTTTATCTAATCAGTGATGACAAAGAGTTGATGATTATTTCCGGAGCCGATCATACGGATTTTTTTGATGATTTCCCATAATCGTCCTATTCTCAGTAAAGCAGGAACCCTGCCACTCCGCAAAGTATAATCATTAATATAGGATTGATTTTGTATTTCCGTGTACCTATAAAGGTTACTAGAAAAATAATTATACTGATGATGAATTGATACAAATCTATTTGATAACTGCCGAAGTTTTCAGCATTCATCAAGACGAGTGCAGCTGCTGCCAGCAGACCTACTACTGCCGGACGCAACCCTTTGAATACGGCTTCTACAACCGGATGCTTTTGGTATTTCAAGAAGAACCGGCTGATGATTACCATTAATATGAACGATGGAAAACTACAGCAAAAGTAGCAATGCAAGAACCGAATATAGCCCAGCTTTCAATTGTAGCCTGCATTCAATACCGCAGTATATCCCACATAAGTAGCAGAGTTGATGCCAATGGGACCCGGTGTCATTTGGCTGATAGCGATGATATCTGTAAATTCGCTGGCACTGATCCAATTATATCTTGTTACTACTTCTCCTTGTATCATGGACAACATGGCATAGCCTCCTCCGAAACCGAAGAGCCCTATTTTACAGAATGTGTAGAATAAATATAGAAAAATCATTTGGATGAATATTTATGTTTGTACTTGCCATATATAAAACCTCCCACGCCCGCTATTATGATAATGTAGACTGGAGACACGTCCAATACCCAGATAAGCAATGCGGATACTATTGGTATCCAGACAGTGTAACGGTTTATCTTGCGGATTTTGCCATGGAGAAAGTGGGAGCTGCAATAAGGCTACTACCGCCGGGCGAATTCCCTTGAATATATTCTCTACAATTGGGTATTGTTTGAACTGTTGAAAGAACAAGGCAATTGCCAATATGATAAAGAAAGAGGGGAGTATTGTGCCTAAAGCCATTGCCAATGCTCCACGGAATTTACGCAATTTATATCCGATAAATATGGCAATATTTACAGCAAATATTCCGGGTACAGACTGAGTGAGGGCTAATAAATCAATAAAATCCTCTTTGTCAATCCATTTTCGTTTGTCCACTATTTCATCTTGAATTAGGGGAACCATAGCATATCCTCCGCCAATAGTAAATAGTCCTATTTTTAGGAAGATAAGAAATGATTGTAAATAGAAATTCATTTTTTTAATTTTGTTTCATATAAGTGCTTGGTGGAACTCCGTAGTATTTCTTAAATGTATCCGTAAAATATTTGGGATCACTGAATCCCATCATATCCGAAACTTCGGATACGGTATAACGTTTGCTTTTCAATAAAATGCTAGCTTCGTTCATACGTACTTTACGTATAAAGTCACTGGGCGAATCATTGGTTAAGGCCTTTATTTTATTGTATAAACTACTCCGGCTCATATTCATTGCATCACATAGGTTTTCTACGTTCATTTCTTTGTTTATACTACTTTTTATGATGTCGGTAGCTTTTAAAAGAAATTCCTGTTCCAAACTGACCGTCGGATCATCTGATACCTCGTCTGCATTGAATTTGAATTGTGAGAAACGCTTTTTCATGATTTCCCTGTTCGCCAGAACGTTGGTTATGTTTGCTTTCAGTACTTCCATGTCAAATGGTTTGACTATGTATTTATCGGCTTTGGTCTGTAAGCCTTTGATAATACTTTCTTTATCGTTCAATGCGGTCAGCAATATGATAGGTATATGACTGGTTTCAATATTACTTTTCAATATATTGCACATTTTGTTTCCATTCATGATAGGCATCATTACATCCGACAGTATCAGATCAGGTTGTCGCTCTTTGATAAAATCCAGTGCTTCTTGCCCGTTTCCTACATCAGACACATGATAATCTTCCGATAGTGTATGCAATAGGAAAGTACGCAATTCCATATTATCTTCCACTATCAGAATGGAAGCGGCATGTGTTTTGACCGGCTTGTTTTTGATCTCTTTCACCAGTTCTTCCGGATTGCCTTCGATGACAGGCAGCGGGTCAATTACATCAGCTTTTTTGAATATACGGTAGTTGTATTTCCGACTTTTGATAGGGAATGCCAGTTTGAAGGTAGTTCCTACATTCTCTATACTGCTCATTGATATTTTGCCGGCATGGCTTTTTATCAGTTTGTAGGTAAGCAGCATGCCGATGCCGCTTCCTGTGATTTGCAGATTGATGGCATTATTCCCTCTGAATAGGCTTTTGAACATTTTCTTTTGTTCATTGGCGGGGATCCCGATTCCTGTATCTGTAATAGTGATGAACCAATGACTTTTATTTTTCTGAGTTTGCACAGT
>ENA-OQDD01000097-OQDD01000097.1-human-gut-metagenome-genome-assembly--contig:-NODE-97-length-34309-cov-2.617606_pt1 | contig 34309 bp, 40 predicted proteins | sample MGYA00242507_ERZ504598 | MGnify/ENA primary metagenome ERZ504598 (study PRJEB26092, sample SAMD00036318) | human gut metagenome | host: Homo sapiens | study: EMG produced TPA metagenomics assembly of...
GATACGCACTTGCAGCTTTTTGACATACGCAAGTGCTTTCTGCCAGTCTATGGCTTCCCAGCACGTTGCAATGCCGGGGGATGCACACGGTTTCCCGTTCATTTGCAATTTCCTCCTTCAAAAGTTCTGTAAATTCTCTCGTAAAGAAAGACCGGATGGAAGTCTGCCCGCTTTCGCGTGAGATAATGTTGCAATCTCTATCCGTCCCCATTACAGGGGCGGCGTTCGCTTTTTCCATCGCTCCTTACCCGCATTTCCCATGGGCTTCCCTTACGGTCTGCTTTCCGGCTATGCCGGAGAAAATACGGGCTTACCACGTTTCACATAATGAACAGTGTGGGTTAGGTTCCGCCTCTCCGCCGACAGTCATAATGTCCATGTGCCCCCACTATGGAAGGGGACAACCGACTGCAACACCTTTTGGTTCAGGCTTATCAGCAACTTTAGCCTGTTCGCACTTTAACGACGTTTATTGGCGATTTACATTACATTAACCATACCACACAGCCAAGCTCCCCAGCCGCATTGTTGCTTGCAGCTTGTCACTTCTGCCTCACAGCTTCCGCTTGACCCCGTTCGGGAGGGCTACTCTTTCACATCAGGCTTCCTCACAGTCGTTACCAACTGCTTTGGTGATGTTAGGCTACTGCTAATGGAATAGCAGGTTCGGTCACTGCCGAACAATTACATTATGCGACTTCGTGTCGCACCCAGAGGTAGGCGTCAAACGTCCCTTCGGTCACATAGCGGCATACATGAACGAGCTTGTTCTGATTGCCCTGACGCTCAATGCGGCCTTTTCGCTGTGTGAGATCACGGGGACGCCACGGGCAATCCAAATCGTGAAGTGCGACCAAACGATCCTGCACGTTGGTTCCCGCGCCCATCTTGGCCGTGCTGCCCATCAGGACGCGCACTTGACCGCTGCGTACCTTTGCGAACAGTTCCCGCTTTTTGACCTCCGTATTGGCATCGTGGATGAACGCAATCTGTTCCGGGGGCATACCGGCGTCAATGAGCTTTTGGCGCACATCCTCATAGACCGTGAACGGCGTTTCCGCGCTTTCCTCCAATGAAATCGCGCTCTCCAGCGCATGGATTTCCGGGCTGTCCAGCGTACCGGGGGAAGCCTTTGCCGCCCGCTGCGAGGGCGTGGCCTTTGGCGTAGAAATGTCGCAGAACACAAGCTGTGTCAGTTTTTCCTCCTCGCCGTCGCGCCAGTATTGGAGAATGTTCGCCACGCACTGATTGACCTTGGTGGTTTCCTCGTCGGGGAGCATGGGATTGATGATGCGCTGGTCAAGCCCCAGCTTGCGTCCGTCCGAGGTGATTTTGAGCATATTGTCCACATCCGGGCTGACCGCACCGCTGTGTACCTTGGACGCACGTTCCGAGAGAGCTTTCACCATGTCCTGCTGGATCTGCGTGGGTTTGGTGGCGATGGTGTGGTACGCAACCTCCGGCGTGGGCAAGTGGAGCTGATCCGCCGTTTTGATGTCGGCGACCTCTTTGAACAGATTCATCAATTCGGGTAAGTTGAAAAACTTTGCAAAGCGCGTCCTTGCCCGGTAGCCGGTTCCCTCCGGGGCAAGCTCCAGCGCGGTGGTGGTTTCACCAAAGCGGCTTGCCCAGCAATCGAAGTGGCCCATACCCATCTCTTGCAGCCGGTCATGCTGCAAATAGCGCTGGATGGTGTAAAGCTCCGTCATGGAGTTGGAAACCGGGGTGCCGGTGGCAAACACCACGCCGCCGCCCGCCGGTCAGTTCATCCATGTAGCGGCACTTTGAGAACATATCCGAGGATTTCTGCGCATCGGTGGTAGAAAGCCCTGCCACGTTGCGCATCTTTGTATAGAGGAAAAGATTTTTATAATTGTCCGACTCGTCCACAAACATCCTGTCTACGCCGAGCTGTTCAAAGTAAATCACATCATCCTTGCGGTCGCTGGCTTGCAGCTTTTTCAGCCGCGCCTCCAGCCCCTTTTTCGTGCGCTCCAAGCTCTTGATGGTAAAGCTGTTGCCGCCTGCGAGCTTGGTATCCTGAATGCCATCGGTGATTTCCTCAATCTGCTGATGAAGGAGCCGCTCCTGCCGCTCCGGGCTGATGGGGATACGCTCAAACTGCGAGTGGCCGATGATAACAGCGTCATAGTCGCCGGTGGCGATACGGGCGCAGAATTTCTTGCGGTTGTGGGTTTCAAAGTCCTTCTTGGTAGTGACAAGGATGTTGGCCGAAGGGTAGAGCCGCAGAAACTCGGATGCCCACTGTTCCGTCAGATGGTTCGGCACGACAAAAATGGATTTCTGGCACAGTCCCAACCTCTTAGATTCCATCGCAGAGGCTACCATTTCAAAGGTTTTTCCCGCGCCAACTTCGTGTGCCAGCAGCGTATTCCCGCCGTACAGCACATGGGCGATGGCGTTTTTCTGATGCTCCCGGAGGGTGATTTCCGGGTTCATACCGGAGAAAACGATGTGGCTGCCGTCATACTCGCGGGGACGAGTGCTGTTCATTTCCTCGTTGTATTGCCGTACCAGCGTTTCGCGCCGCTCCGGGTCTTTCCAAATCCAGTCCTTGAACACATCCCGGATAAGCTGCTGCTTCTGCGCGGCAAGGGTGGTTTCCTTGGCGTTGAGGACACGGCGCTCCCGTCCGTCTGCGTCCTCAATGGTATCGTAGATGCGAATATCGCGGAGGTTCAGCGCATCCTCCAGCAGCCGGTAGGCGCTGGCGCGGTCTGTGCCGTAGGTGGTGAACGCCGCCACATCGTTGTAGCGCACCATGCTCTTGCGGGAAACCTGCCATTCTGCGGTGTACGGGACATAGCTGATCTCGATCTGTCCGCGCAGATAGCGGGGCGTTTCAAAGGTTTCGTACATGAATTGCTCGATGTACTTCTTGTCAAGCCATGTCACACCCAGCCGCACCTCAATCTCGCTGGCCTCCAAGTCCTTCGGCTGGGCGGCAATCAGGCATCACATTTCCGGCAAAGAACGGGTCGCGCGCTGCCACACGCTGCGCGGTGCGAAGCTTCTGCCGGACGTTGCCGGAGAGATATTCGTCCGCCGTCTGCCAGCCCTTTGCCCAATGCTCGCCGCCGTCCTGCAAGTCAAATGGGCCACTGTTGGGTTCCTTGTAAATGACGCCCTTCAAATCCTCAACGATCTGTGGAATCTTTTCGCTGCTGCCCATGAGGGAGGCCATAAGTCGAGATCGACGCAGGCTTTTTCTCCGATGCAGACAGCAAGGGCTTCGCTGGCGGTATCCACAGAATCTACGCTGCGCTGCTGCTTGATGGTGCGCTTGTGGAACATATCCGCCTTGCGCTCCAGCTTTCCGTCGTCGTCCAGCACTTCCAGTGAACACAGGAGGTAGTAAGAGGAATCGTCAGAGAACGCAAGACGGTTCGCACGGTCATTGATTATGCCATGTTTTGCGGAGAACGCATCATAGAGGCGGTTTAGCTCGGTCTGCGCTTCCTGAATCCGGCTTTCTGCGCTGTACTCGTCCATTTGCAGGGCAATCAGCTCATTCACGCAATCCCGCAGCGCGACCATGCCCTTGACACGCTCGGCGGCGGTGGCGTTCAGCTCCGGTTTGACCATGCGGCTATTTTCCCGGTAGTACACCTCGCCGCCCACCACGGTGTAGGAGTAGTTTTTCACATTGGGGTCTGCGGGGATAGACGTGTCGATCTGTTCGCCCTCGCCCAGCTCTGGCAGTTCCGCTCCTGATAGGTGCCGCGAATGTTTTTCACGGCATCATGAAGCTGCTCTGCAAGCGCCAGCCCCTCAATGGGGACAACGGTGAAATCCTGCTTGCCGTATTGGGTGCTTTCGGAGGTCTGCCTGCCTAAAATCATCTCCGGGTGGTCAACAAAATAGCGGTTGATGGCAAAGCCATCCTCGTTCTGGCCGAGGTGTACCCAATCCGGTTCGATCTCAATGGGACGGTCACGCTTTTGGAGAAAGAGAATGTCCGAAACCACATCCGTACCGGCGTTGGCGCGGAACGCATTGTTGGGCAGACGAATGGCACCCAGCAGCTCCGCCCGCTGCGCGATGTACCTGCGGACTTCGGGTGATTGCTTGTCCATCGTGTAGCGGGAGGTCACAAACGCGATCACGCCGCCCGGACGCACTTGGTCGAGGGTTTTGGCAAAGAAGTAGTCGTGAATGGAAAAACCGAGCTTGTTATAAGCCCGGTCATCTACCTGATATTGTCCGAACGGGACGTTGCCCACGGCGAGGTCGTAAAAGTCTTTTCTGTCCGTTGTTTCAAAGCCCGCGATGGTAATGTCCGCCTTGGGATAAAGCTGCTTGGCAATACGTCCGGTGATGCTGTCCAGCTCCACGCCGTAGAGCTTGCTGCCCTGCATCTGCTCCGGCAGCAGGCCAAAAAAGTTGCCGACGCCCATAGACGGCTCCAGAATGTTACCGCTCTGGAAGCCCATATTGCCGACCGCTTCATAGATCGCCTTGATAACGGTGGGGCTGGTGTAATGGGCATTCAGCGTGGACGCACGGGCGGCAGCGTATTCCTCCGGGGGAAGTGTGGCGTACAGCTCTGCAAACTCGTCCGACCAGTTTGGCTTATTCTCGTCGAAGGCATCCGCAAGACCGCCCCAGCCACATAGCGGGAGAGGATTTCCTGCTGCTCCGGGCTGGCCTGTAAGCCTCAAACTCCAGCTCTTGCAGGAGGCGGATCGCCGCCATATTTGCCCGAAACTTTGCTTTTGCGCCGCCGACGCGAGGGCATCATCGGTGATGTGGAAATTCTGCGCGTCGCGGTGGCTTGCCGCCTTGAAGTCAGCGTAAGCGGCCTGCTCCGCAGCGGCAACGCTGGGAAAGCCCTGCCACTCGCCGTCAACGGGGATAGATATCGCAGGACGGTGTGCGGGAGGCTCGTCAATCTCGGCCTGTGAGATGGCATCATCAAAATCAGGCACGAACTCGCCCATTTCCGAAGTGCCGCGCGCCCTTCCTGCTCCAGAATCAGAGCTTCTTCCTCGCTCATGGCAGGCGGTTCAGGCTTGGCGGGTTCCGCAGAGGGCGGGTCATGCTCCGGTTCCGGGATGTGCAGCGTTTGGATTTCTATGTCGTAGGGCAAGTGCGTTTTCTCGGCAGGATAGAACGCGACGGGTTTGGTGACAGGCTGCGGCTGCTCCCGTTCCTGCTCTTCAACAAACGAGCGTATAAACGCAATGTGTTCAGCGCGGAAGATGGGAAAGCCCTGCCTGTTTTGAAAAGTCACATCGCGCAGAGATACTTCATCCGTGCCGAAATTTACGCTGTCAATGACAAACTTCCGTCCGTCAATCTCCAGCTCCATGCCAATGGGGATATACTCCTTGGCATCGGCCTCGTTGATAACATCATAGCCGTCGGTTTCATTTGGCTGCGCAAACACGAAGCTGTGTCCATGCTCCAGCAGCCGCTTTGCGGCGCTTGCCCATTGTCTAAAATCATAGCCGGTCACAGCGGTTTCGCCCATACCGGGAATATCGCGTTGCAGCAGGTGGCGATTCAAAGCGCTGGCGGCTCGTTTTGCATCCGCGCCATAAAAAAGCAGCCGTTCTCCGACACGGACACCGATGAGCTTTTCGGGATGCTCTGCACGAAGCGCCTGATATGCCGAAATATTCGGCGCAAGCTCACGCCCCTGATCTGCAATTCGTGTGAGGACAGCAGAAACCGGTTCGGTTCTGTGTTCCGGATCGTGATTGCTCTCGCTGGAGGATGAAACGACGCTGAGATGCGCGACAGTTTCATCTGCGGAATCAACATTATAGAGCTTACCATCAATTTCCACGCGCTGCCCCATAAGGTTTTGAACCGCTTGCGGCGTCTCCGGGGTTGGCTGTTCTGTGTGCTGCGCCGCAATGACGCGCTGCGGCTCCGGTTCAGAAACCTCGAAATATCTGGTGTCGAGGTAGCGTTCAAAGGAATTGCGGTCGATGCTGACAGGTTCCTGTCCGGGTGCGTTCGGTAATGTGTGCCAGACGTGATCTTCATCTACACGCGCGATAACGCCGACTGCTGCTATGTGGTCTAACTCTATGGATGAAATGCGATCTCCAATATGATAAGTATAGCCAAGCGGTGTTGTAAACGCCGGAGGGGATAGCTCAATTCCCATATCCCGTTTGATGCCATCCAAGTAAGCAATGGCGTTATTCTGTTCTGCAAAGCGGAGCGTTTGTTCCCCATCTCCGCAGAACCGTTCCAACACCTCATCCCAAATGCCGGTAATTCCGCCCTCGCCGGGATGCAGACGAATGGAGTATCGGTCAGGTGAAAATAACCGCAGTCGCTCATTCTCATCGTAAAATTTATTCTCGCGGATGAGCTGTGCCAACCGCCGCTGTACCTGCGCCCATGTGAGAGTCACCGGCTCGGCGTTTCCTACATGGATATACATGGGAGTTTTGCTATCTTCCCAGCCATATTTTGCAGCCAGCCATGCGGCGGTGCTGCGTTCTCGCCCATGCGCCTGCATATATAGTGCGACTTCCTGCTTGCCCTTTAGGTTGTTGTGCCAATCCAGAAGCGCGTTGTCAATGTCCTCCTGTGTGATCTGATAGGGAGATGGTGCGACCGTCGCTGCCAGCGTGGGATACAGTTCCTCCAAAAGCTCCTGATGCAGCCGGTTATGGAACGCGGGCATATCAAAGTACAGGCGGACAAGCTGGAGATCATCCGATGCCGTGACGATACGGCGGATAGCGTCCGCACCCTCCAGATAAGCGTCCTGGCGGTCTGAATTGCGGCAGGCATTGACAAAAGCCGTATCTTTGGAAAGCGCGTTGCCAACGGTCAGCTTGTACCCGTCAAACAGCTCCCGTACCGTGGGCTGCGGCGCGTCGGCGGCAGGGTCGCGGAACACCCTCGTGCCGTCCGCGCCGAACTCTGCTTCATAAGCATTGATGGCGGCTTCTGCTTCATGGTCGATAGAGCGCAGCGTGTAAATGTGGCGCTCACCTCTAAAGTCTGGCGCTTCGGCAATCGTCACATCATACTTATCGCGCAATTTCTCTACATACATCTCTAAATTGTGCACGGTACGCCGCACATCTCCACACGGCCAGCGCCGGGTATCTCTCTTGTGGTAAGGTTGAGGTCAAGCAGCTCCGCCGCCTGTTTTGCGTCCTCGCCGTAAATCTCAAAGAAATCGCCCACCTGAAACAGCACGATGTCGTCCGGGTGGGCTTCCTTGATGGCGTTATAGCTGTCGTAGGCGGTGTTTCGCACCACATCCTGTGCCTGCGCCTTATCATAAAGCGCCTGTTCGTCTGGTGTAAAATAGCGGTTCATCCGAATCAGCTCAGAGATACGCGAAGCACCTTGTTCCAATTCATTTGAACATCTGCACAGCCCGCTTTTTTCAGCGTGATGCCCTTGCTGCCGTGATCCTCGTAGCTGCCGCTCTCTCTGGATACGGCATGGGTATGCCCGCCGATGCCGTACTCCTTTTTCAGAAAATCGGCATTCTCCTTGGGAGTGTGCGAAGTCTGGAAAAACGCATAGATGCGGGTCTTTCCACCCTCAAAGCTGCTTCCGTTTGCAAGAGAAGCCGCAATTTCATCTTCGGTGATAAACCTGCCGGTTGCTGGAACAGCCTCCATATCGGAGCGGAATTCCTTTCGTGGAAGGGACAGATCTTCCAAACGTGTGAGAAGTGTCTGCGGCCGGTGGTAATGGAAGCGCAGCAGCGCACGGTTTTCGCGGTAGGCGTCCATGAATACCTTGTATTCTGACAGGAGCCTATCCCGGAACGCCGGATTCAGCAGATCGTCCGTCAGACGCTCCGTTTCCTCTGGAAAGCTGGTGCTATGGATATTACCCAAGCAGGACAGATACCCCAGCGACTTTGCTTCATCCGAGAAATCGTGATAAAGGTTCCAAACATCCACAGCAATACCCAGCCGCTCATAGCGCGGGGCTTCCGTGACCTCAAGATTGGTGGCAAATGCGCCGCCGTCCAGAAGTTCCTCAATACGCTCCGCCGCATCTGCCCAGCCTATCACTTGGCAGAACGAAGATAGCGAGAGGTATCTCCGGTTGCAATATGGATACCATCGTCCCCGTACCATGCGGAAAACCTGCCGTTATCCGTAATCAGGCCGTTGCCGCCGTGGTAAAGAGCTTTCAGAAATGCCGCGCGATCCTCTAAAGGCTTTTGCTTGGAGAATTCCGCAGCAATTTTCATCCGCGCTGCATCCGCATTACCGCCCGCGCGCAGGATGTGGTCAATATTATCCTGAGAAATGAACATAGAAAAAGCGGAGGGTGTTACACTCTCCGCTTCTGCGATGGATTGAATTTGTTCTGCCTCTGAGGGGAAGAAGGACATCTGCGCCCCAGCAGGGGCATCGAACATATTTAGCTGAACACCAGTTCCGTGAGGATCGTTTCCTCGGCCTGCGCTTTCAGCGTGTTCATCAGCCTACCCACTTCATCGGGTCGCTGGCTTTCAGCGCTTCCGTCACGCCCGCTGACTTCATCAGCTCCGGCATCATCTGTTCCAGTCGGTTGTTCGCTGCCTCGTCGATCTCCCGCAGATGGGGGTACAGCCTCTCGGACAGCAGCAGGCTGTTCCACAGCACCGGGCGATGCTCCTTCAAGTAATCCTTCCGCATCCTGCCGTACTTGCCAGCGGGGCTTGCGGCTGCTCTGTCAGGCTCAGGTCGGGAATCAGATAATCCCCGCTGCGGGTGTAGGTCAGTTCGCTCATGGCTTTCGCTCCTTTCCGCGATTTTCTCGCGCTCATAATTCTTGATGGTGACTTCGATCTGCCGCAGCACCAGCTCGCTGGACTGGCTGATGGCCGTTCCAAGAGCGGCGACGGTCTGCGGGGTATTGAAATCAAAGACATTCAGAAAATCCTCATGCTCGAAGTAATCTCCCGGCTGCATCCCGCAGCGGGACAGCAGCGCATAGGTGGTGCTGACAACGGCGGCGTTCCGAAAAGCGGCTCCGATGTTGAACTCATCATAGTCCTCCAAAAAGGAACCGTCAACGATGCCGACAATATCGCACCGGTTGTCGTGCCAGTATTCATCTACAAGCTGCGCCGCCACACGCTCCATCTGATCGGCAAGTCCGTTTTCACCGGAAACGTCAAAGCGCTGCTCCAGCGCCGCAGATACCACCTCACGATACTCCTGCCGGTATTCCCAAAGGTAAGGGCGGCGAGAGTTCTCGCCGCCGCTGGTGTCGGAAACATCAAATACATATCGGAGTTTGGGTTGGTCGCTGCTGGTATCCACAAGGCGATGCCCTTGCTGCCTCGCCGCACATAGCGGCGCATCTGCTTATTCCAAAGGTCGTATTCCGCGCAGGCCGTGGCTTCCGGGCGCTGGGCGAAAATCATGAGCTGTTCATTGTAGGGGTACTTATACAGCCTTGCGGCGGTGGTCAGAAATGCCGTCCACTTCTGGTAGCTTCCCGTGATCTGCTCCGCCGTGCGGTCTGCCATCTGCGCATAGAGCTGTACTTTACTCGGCATCCATATCCTCCTTTTCAAAATCGGGGAACAGGTCGAGCGCGTCATATTCCGCGTCGCTCATCCTGCGCAGCTTTGCGATGGCGCTGTCCGTCAGCTCCCGCAGCTCCGTTTCATCCGCAGCGAGGTAGCCGCGCATTTCCTCCAGCGCCGCATCAAGCCCGTGCGGGTGCCGGTGTTGTAGAGGCTCATAAGTTGGCGTTCTTCAAAGGTGATGTTCATATCAAAGCTCCTTTTCCGCGCTCTTTTTGAGCGCTGTTTTGTGTGGACGTTCTTGGGCCGGTTGGCTTTTGAGCTGCTCCAGTACAGATTTCTTCTTTTCCCGGTGTGCCGCCTCTGCCAAATCCATCAAGGAGATGGACATACCGGCCTTGACCTGTGCTTCAAGGTCGGCGACGGTGGGCTGTTTGGGGCCGTTGTTGATAATGCCGTCGATCATGCCGTAATCATCTTCCATCGACATCTCGGCGGCTTTCAGATAATTCTCCGGTTTCTGAAAGGCGGGCAGCTCCTGAAATCCCATGCTGTCACAGTAGTGATAGGATACCTTGCCGTCCTGTTTCAGCGCAACGATGTCACTGACGGAGAGGCTATGTCCCGCAAAATCGCCGGGGCGCTCATCGTTGAAAATGTAGTAGAAGTTTTCAAGGATTCTGCCGGTATCATCGTCCGGGTACACCTCACGGGTATAGACAGCTTCATAGTTGCAGGGTCAGGCGGCGCGGCCAGACTGCCGAGATTGACAAAACGCAGCTCCACCGGCGCATCCCGGCGCAGTTGGTAGATCGCCATAGCATCGGTGGGAGTGTTCAAAAAGCGCTGCTCCACATCGCGGGGCGGGATATGGCCTTTGACCGCATCCCAATCCGGTCTTGTGACGCCGAACATTCCGTCGTGCTTGATGATGTCCTCGGCTTCAAAGACCATTTCCTCGGCGTTGTCGGGATAGAGCATATAAACCGTGATGTCATGCTCCAGCAGCTCCACCGCCCGATCCTTGGAAAGTGGGAGCATATCGCTATCCAGATACCCATAGCTGCGCATATCGTCCACCGTCAGCGTGGGGTCAGGCATCGGGACGGCCTGTTCCAGCTCCGGGAGCATATTATCTGCCGCATCGGTGGGAACAGCGACTGCGCCGGTGATCTGTTCGCTGTCCAAGGGCGGCGTAATCTGCGCCTCCTGCAAGTCCTCCAGAATTTTCATATCTGCAAATGTCACCTTGGTTGGTGTCATGCCCTGAATGGCAAATACCTCCGTTCGGACAGCCCCGGCAACAGATGCAACCGGCGAATCTTCAATGGCGCTTCTGTCAATAACACCGCCATCCAGCAGCTTTTTGCTTTCCTTGTCGTAGAGCGAATAGTCCCAACCGCCGTCTGTATGCTGCACATGGAGATATACCGAGCCATCCACAAGATAAAGCGCTTCGTCTGTTTGTGTGGTGCTCACTTCTTCACGATTGATGCCGCGCTCCTTGCAAATCTCCGCAAAGTGCCGGTCAATGTCCGTAATCAGCTCGGAGGCAGTCTTGTTGATGGTTTCCAGACTGGCGCGAAGCTCTTTCAACTCCTTGCCCTTTGACCATGTGGCGATATAGCCGAAGCTGTTTTCGCCCGTTTCAATGCCGTAATACTGGCAGACCGCATAGGAGATGCTTTCGGCCTCGACCTCCTCGGTGTTGCGGCTCTTTTCGCCGGGGACAAGGATCGTCTCACCATCGTCCGCAAGCTCCGTCATGTGTTCGTAGTCGTGGAGCTTGGCGTGGGCAATCTCATGGACGGCGGCGCATACCGTCTGCACCTCACTCATACCGGCGCGGATAGTGATGCTCTGCGCCTTAATGCTGAAAAAGCCGTCCGTATCCCGCGCAACAGGCTTTATCTCTATCGGAACGGGAGAAGCGCGGCGCAGTGCCTCCATGAAAACCTCATACTGCTGCACATTGCCGCTCAGATCGGCGGCAAGCTGGGGCAAGGGCTTTCCCGCAGTCTGTGACACATCAAAGACGGACACCACCTTGAACATAGGGATACGGATTTCCTTTTCCTCAATGATGGCCTTGCGTCTGCATCCAGTATCGGCGCGTCGGTTTCGGGGTCGGTCTTGATTTCCTCGACCTTTTTCTTATAGGGAGTAGGGGCGATGATGCGGATACCTTTTTCGCCTTTCAGGACGTTCCTGCCGAACTGATCGCGCCACTTGTTGAAGCCCGCCACATGGGTGGCGTCGGGGCGCTGCATATAGATGAGCATGGTGTTGTTGACCGAGTAGCGGTGAAAGCGGCTCATAGTGGAGAGATACTGCCGGTACTTATCGCTCTCGAACAGCTCCTTGATGCCATTTTCGATGCTGTCAACGATCTCCCGCATCCGGTCTTTGTTGGTTTGCTTTTCAGCCATGATGATCTCCTTTCAGAAAAATAGCGCCCCTGCGCAGAAGAAAACACATCCTGCACAGGGGCGATTCTCCGCAGATAGACGTTGTTTTTGGGCTTGCGGATAGAATGACGCAGCCCCTTGTGATTCCGCATGGAAAAGCCGTGCGGCACGGGGCTTTTACGCCCTCTATTTGCGGAGGTTCCAGTATTGTTCACGCTTTCGTTTGGCGTCCTGCTTTCGGCGTTCCTGCTTGGCGCAGGCGGGGCAATATTTGGCGCGATTGGAGGAAGAATAGACCGGCTTACCGCAGACGGCGCAGCGCTTTCCCGGCCTTTCCCGCATCACGTCGGCCAGCAGCTCATGGTCGGCGGGAAGAACCGCGTTTCGGAACCAGTTGCACAGCAGCGAGTAGGAAATACCCTGTACGCAGGCGCAAGGCTCTCCATCATCCAGAGCAAGGCAGTTGCCGTGATCGTAATTACAGCAGAGCTTCCGAATGAGCTTCTTGGCGCGGCGGAGCTGCTTGTGATCCATACGCGGCGCATCAGCCATTGTCGAACACCATCTTATAGCCCGTGCGCTGTCCATCGTCCTCCAGAAGAACGCTGGCATCATAGGTTTTCCCGGTCTTTTCGGAGTAGCAGCCTTTCAGCGGGGCGCGGCCATTTTCCAAAAGCGCAGCGGCAAGGGATTTTGTCAGCACCTTTTTCTTGGCGGTGAAAAAGCGGCTGTTTTCCAGAGAACAAAGGAACAGGCACGGTTCTCACAGAAAAAGCCTTTCGGTGATTCCGTCACCTCGGCTCCGCAGCGGGGACACCTGCCGACTACCTCACGCCCGGAGGGGAACAGGACTTCCGTACCGGGGATGGGTTTGTAGGTCTGCACCAGCTCATGTAGCATGGCGGCGATCCCATCCATGAAGCTGTCCGTGGCGATTTCACCGCGCTCGATCTCTTTCAGGCGGTGTTCCCATTCGGCGGTGAGCTGCGGTGACTGGAGCTGTTCGGGAAGAACCGTAATAAGTGCCGTGCCGGTAGAGGTGGGCAGCAGATTTGTGATCTTTTTGGACTTCCTGCGCTCCACAAAACCGGAGGACACCAGTTTTTCAATGATACCGGAACGGGTCGCCGGGGTTCCGATGCCCTTGCGCTCGGCATCATCTGGCATATCCTCCTTGCCCGCGTTCTCCATCGCAGCCAGCAGCGTATCCTCGGTGAAATGCTTGGGCGGCGTGGTTTTTCCGGTCTTGACCGATGCGGCAGATACGGAAAGCGTCTGATTCTCCGTTACCACCGGCAGCGCGGGCGCTGCCTCTGCCTGCTCCTGCTCATAGCGCTTCCAGCCGGGAGCAAGGACGGTTTTGCCCTTGGCGGTGAAGCTCTGACCGGCACAGTCCACCGTAATGACCGTTTCTGCGTAGCGATGTGGTTCATCCACCGCACGAAGCAAGCCCCTTGCCGCCAGCTTCAGCACCTCGCGTTCGCCCAGCGGCAGAGAGGCCATATCTACCTTTTCCGCGCTGATGGTGGGAACAATGGCGTGGTGATCGGTGACTTTTTTACTGCTGCATACCTGCTTGGTGCAGATGGTCGGAGGCTTCTCCATGCCGCAGACAGCGGCAGCGGCGGCGACAAGGCCGGGGACGCTGCCCTCCATATCGTCGGTCAGATAGCGGCTGTCGGTGCGCGGGTAGGTACAGAGCTTCTTTTCATAGAGCGCTTGGAGATAGTCGAGGGTCTGCTGGGAGGTGTAGCCGAGAACACGGTTGGCGTCGCGCTGGAGGGAGGTCAAATCGTAGAGCGCGGGCGCTTTCTCGGCCTTTTCCTTGCGCTCCACGCTTTTGACGATTACTGTCTTGCCCTTGCAGGCGTTGGCGATGGCATCGGCATCCTTTCTGTCCTTCATTCGGTCTGTCGTGGCGGGAAAGCCGCAATCGAGCTGGACGGTGCAGAACGGTTCTGCCACAAATGCGGAGATCTCCGCCTCGCGCTGTACCAGCAGCGCCAGCGTGGGCGACATGACGCGCCCAATGTTCAATGTGCGGCCATACGTCAGGGAGAAATACCGCGTGGCGTTGATACCAACCAGCCAATCAGCCTTGGCGCGGCACAGGGCAGATTGATGCAGGCCGTCATAGTCGCGCCCAGACTTAAGCTGCTGGAAGCCGCTGCGGATGGCATCATCCTCCATTGAAGAAATCCAAAGCCGCAGAATCGGCTTGGAGTATCCCGCAAGGCAGTAAACCGTGCGGAAGATCAGCTCACCCTCGCGCCCAGCGTCGCAGGCGTTGACCACCTCTGCCACATCCTCCCGGCGCATCAGCTCCCGCAGAATGTCAAACTGCTTCTGCTTTTCGGAGCGGACGATGAAGCGGAACGAGGTAGGAATAATGGGCAGCGCCGCCAGCGTCCATTTGGCATCATCGGCATTGTAAACGGCGGCGTCGGCCAGCTCTGCCAGATGCCCGAAGCACCACGACACGATGTACCCGCCGCCCTCCAGATACCCGTCATGCCGTGACTTTGCGCCCAGCACGGCGGCGATGCTCTGCGCCACGGAGGGTTTTTCGGCAATCACAAGGCGCATGGTGCAGCCTCCATTCTCTTTACGTCACGGTAGCAGGGGCGAACGCAGCTCTGTCCGAAGCGCTTGCAGCCGTAGCAGAAGTGTTCCTTGGCAGCGTCGGGAGGGCTGTCCTCCCGCGCTGCTTTCGGCTTCTGCATCATCAGGCGTTCCAGCGGATTATTGGTGAAATATCTCATGCGTCCGTATCCTCCGTAGTATCCTGTTCCGGTTCGCCCTCATACGGCTCAAACTCGTATTCGTCCTCGTCCTCGCCGTAGTCATAATCGTCCAGATCGGCGCTGCCTTGGTCTGCGGCTTGGCCTTTTCTGCTTGAAGATGTAGAACGCTGCACCGCCGCCCAGCGCGACGATCAGCAGAACGACAAGGATGCCGCCCACGCCGCTCTTTTTCTCCGGTTCCTCGGCGGCGGGTTCTGTCGGCTCGGTGGGGGCTTCGGGCTTTGCTCCTTGCCCACGCACTCGGTCATGTTGACCGCGCAGACGGGGCAGGATGTATTGACCGTACCGGCCACGCATTTTGTGGTGCAGGAGCAAGTGGCGGGCGTTTCTTCCTCGCCAGTCAGCGCCATCAGGTCGGCCTCATCCACCTGATTCAAGAAGTGGACGGTTTCTTCGCCCTCATCGTCACGGTCAATAATCAGGTAAAATGTATTGCCGTTCTTGCTTTCCAACGTAATGAACTGTTTTCCTGCCTTGGTGCTGGAGCCAATATCGTCGATCAGCGTCAGATTGCCGTCCGGTGTCAGCGCGTCGCTGCCGCCCGTCATGCTGCCAACAAGGAGCTGCCAGAGGTCGGTCAGCTCTTTTTCATCAAGCGGAAGCGTAATGCCGCCGATGCTCACGGTACTGTCGGCGGCGTCGGTGACGGTCAGATAGCTGCCGTACACATAGCCCACACGGGCAGGTAGCAGGATTTTTACCCAATCGCCGTCCCTGCCAATCACATCGACACCGTGCCGTTGGGGAGCTGCGTAAACGCGGTGTTGTCCAGTCCCGCGCCGGTGCGGACGTTCAGGTTGCCGCCGTTGGTCGTGACCGTGCCGATCTGTTTTGTTTCCTGCGTGTCTGCGGCGCTGCTTTCGACGGCAGGCAGCGTATCATCGGGATAGTCGCCGCTGCTGGCAAAAGCGGAAACGGGGAGAATCCCGATACACAGGAGCATCAGCAGCAGACTGATAAAAATGCGCGGTGTGTTCTTAGTCATGGTTCAACGCCTCCTTTTCCGAAGTGGCCGGTGCAGGCGCGGCCTGCATACGGCGGAACAGCTCGGCAAACTGCTCCATCGTCATGCCGTTCTCACGCACCATGCCGATGATGTCAGTGTCCTCCAGCTCACGAATCTGCTTTTCCAGCTCGCGGTTGCGGCCTTGCAGATCGGAAATTTTGCCTTTGTTCTTCTCCAGCTCTCCACGGAGCTTCATAATTTTCGGGTTCATATCGTTCACTCTCCTTTACGGCAAGCGCCATAACGGTAGAAATGGGACTGCCAATAGCTTGAATTTAAGTTTGCATAAGAGATCGGATCTCCGCAGTGGATCATCATATTGTTGCCGACGTAGATACCCACATGGCTGACACCGGGGTATCATACGTTCCGGTGAAAAACACCAGATCGCCCGGTTTGACGTTGGCAGAGGATACGGGCGTACAGATATTGCAAAGTCCCTGCGCGCCCAGCCTGCCACATCCCAACCGGAATGATTGATGACCCAACTGACGAAGCCCGAACAGTCAAACGAGGTGGAGGGACTGCTGCCGCCCCAAACGTAGGGGTAGCCGAGATACTTTTCCGCTTCCTTGATGATGGCGTCAAATACCTCATCGTCCAGCGCCTCCGGGGGAATGTCGTAGTCGGTATAGCTGCCTCCACATACTTGCCGATGTAGCCTGAACCGGGGAACAGGTCGGGACGGTTGCCGAGGGTGGCCATATAGGTGGCGTACATTCCGAGCTGTTCTTCGCTCATAATGTAAACGGGAACATGGGAGAGATTGAAGTTTTCCAGCGTGACCGTGCAGATGTAGTAGTCATACGGAACCTGATAGGTGTCCGTATGGGTGTTGCCGTCCGCGTCCGTCCATGTGTCGGTTTCTGTGCGGTAGCGGGTTTCCACCACCACATCCTCGGTCAAAATGTACTGGCGGTCAAAGAGCATTTGGAGCGTACCCTGCACCTCATCCAGCGTCCATTCCCCTTGATGCAGCGCCGTAATTATGGAAATGAGTACATAGGGGTCATGCTCGATGGTGTCCAGATCAAAGTGGTACTCATCGTAGTCATGGGTGCTTTCGTAGGTGTCGAGGTAGCGCTGAAGCTCTGCCTCCATTTCGCAATACTGCGCTTCCGCACCCAGCATATCGGCGTCCTGCGATGGATAGGTACTGGCCGCGATCCCGGAGCCGACGCCATCCATCATCACCGAGCAGGAGGACAGGCCGTTGAGCAGAAATGCCAGCATCAGCAGAATCGCGGCGGCAATGGCAAAGCCGCGCCGGTGTTCCCACACATATTTGCCCGCTTTCTCAGCCTTTTCAGCGGCTTTTTTCGCGGCCTTGGCGGTATTCTCTGCCGCCTTTGCCGTAGTCTGCGCCGCCTGATTGTGCTTGGCAGCGGCATACTGCTTCTTAATTGCCTGCTTCTGCTGCCATTTGGAAACGGGATTGCTGGTGGGGCTGTCGATCTCTGCTTTCTTCTGGAGCGCGTCAAGATTGGCCTGTTCCAGCTTTTTCTCTGCACGGATGGCAGCGCGATAGGGTTTGAGCTGATGGGCGCGGTGGGCAGACTGCACCAGCCGCCCGCCGCTCTCCACGGCTTGCTCTACCTTGTGCGCGGCCTCTACGCCTACATTGTCATCCTCGCTCTGCCGCACCTCCCGGTGAACCTGAGAGAGAACAAAGCTGGCGGGGGCATCCTGCACGGCATGGGTCAGCTTTGAGGGCGGCTTTTTCTTGTCCACCTCCTCAAACCGGAGCTGCGTTTTGACCTTGCCGGTGGCAGGATCAAAGCCGCGTTCCTTTTTGACCACGGTTTTCTTGGGGATTTTCGCCTGCGCCTTATCCGCCTTGGCCTCCGCTTTTTTCACCCGCTTGATGGGCTTTTCCAGCTTCGGCTCGGCAAGATCGGCGTCGGAAAACTGCAAACGCGGTTCTCTTTTCATGCCGACGCCACCTCTTGCGGTTTGGTGGTCATGACGCGGTACAGTTCGGTGTCCTTCGGGAAGTGGTCAATGAAGGGCAGGATCGTGTTGCCGTAGAACAGCAGCCCCTCGCCCTCGCCGGAGTGGGTCACATAAGAAAGCTGATGCGGCGAAATGTTGAGCTGCTTTGCGAGAATCTGCCGGTCGCCAGCGGCCTGATTGAGCATATAGATGAAATCGCTGTTCTCAAAATGTTCTCAACCTCGCGGCTGGATAACAGGTCTTTGACATTTTGCGTGATCCCGGTGGGGATGCCGCCCCATTTGCGATAGCGCTTCCAAATCTCGACACTGTACGAAGCCGTCTGTTCCTCCTTCAAAAGAAGATGGAACTCGTCAAGATAGTAGCGGGTCGTTTTATGGGCGGCGCGGTTGATGGTCACACGGTTCCAGACCTGATCTTGCACCACCAACATTCCGATTTTCTTAAGCTGCTTGCCCAGCTCCTTGATGTCGTAGCAGACGATGCGGCTATTCACATCCACGTTCGTGTGATGGTTGAACACATTCAGAGAGCCGGTGACGTAGATTTCCAAAGCAGTGGCGATGTACTGCGCTTCCTTTTCATCCTGCGCACGGAGGGCGTTATACAAGTCCTCCAGCAGCGGCATATTCTCCGGTTTCGGGTCATTGAGGTAGTCCCGGTAGACGATGCGAACGCAGCGGTCGATGATGGTCTTTTCCACAGGGGCAAGCCCATCCTTGCCGCCGACGATCAACTCGCACAGCGACAGAATGAAGTCGGATTTCAGGCTCAGCGGGTTATCATCGTCGCTGTAATCCAGATTCAAGTCCATCGGATTGATGTAGCAGGGCGAACCGTCGTAGCCCTTGCCGGTGGGCGACAGCTTAATGACCTGACCGTGCAAACGCTCCACCAGCGGTGTATATTCGCCCTCCGGGTCACAGATGATGATGTCATCCTTGGGGCAGATGAGAAACGCATTGGTGATCTCACGTTTTGCCGAAAACGACTTGCCGCTGCCGGGAGTGCCTAAAATCAGACCGTTGGGATTTTTCAGCAGCTTCCGGTCTACCATGATGAGGTTGTTGGAAAGGGCGTTGATTCCGTAGTACAGCGCCTCCGAACCGTTCTGGAATAGCTCCTGCGTGGTGAAGGGGACGAAGATCGCCACGCTGGAGGTGGTCAAGCCCCGCTGAATCTCGATTTGATTCAGTCCCAGCGGGAGGCTGCTCATCAGTCCTTCCTCCTGCTGGAAGTCCAGCCGGGTCAGCGCACAGTTATACTTCTGCGCGATACTGGAGGTCTGGAAGATGTTGTTGTCAAGCTGCCGGGGTGTGTCCGCCGTGTTGAGAATGAGGAAGGTCAGCAGAAACATTCGCTCGTTGCGGGACTGCAAATCCTGCAACAGCTTTTTGGCTTCTGCGCCGTAGGTGGCAAGGTCGGATGGGATAATGTCCATGTCGTACCCTGCACGGACGGCTTTCTTCTGTTCCTCGATTTTGGACTTGTCGAGATCGGTGATCTTGCGCTTGACGGTCTTGATGGCGTTGACTGATCCACAGACTGCACATGGAGATTGACGAGGACGCTGCTCTCCATATCCAGAAAGTCCGCCAGCATCCGGTCATTCAGCTCCGGTGCCAGAATCTGCACGAAGCTGACCGCGCCCAGCTTTTTGCCCATACGAAACTGCCTGCCGGTCTTGAACTCAAAGGAGCTGGGCGCGATAAGTCCTTGGTGGACAGCCCGGAGGGAGCCAGCCAGTCCCACGAAAAGCGGAACGGCTCCTGCTCGTCCATCCGCAGAATGTCGTGCATGACGTGCAGGCGCTCAAAGCCGTTCAGCGGCGCAGCCACAACGCCCAGCCGCTTGAAGTTGTTCAGAAGATCGGTTTCAATGCGCTCCAAACGGGGCTTGGCGGCGCGGAGATTGTCGGCTTCAATGCCGAATGTGAGATACTTGGTCTTAATCAGGCCGTTGTTGCCGCGGGCAAGCTGATTTTGCAGCATACCGGCGTACTCGGCGCGGATGCCGTCAAACTCGTCCCCGCAGGGCGGAATGGAAATGCTCCGTGCAAAGGTTTCCTGCGAAGCCGAGAGGTTCACAAAGGAAAGCTGGAATTGCACGGAGCTGTCAAAGTAGTTCAGGAAATCGCACCACGCCTCGAAGATGGCGGTCTTGTCCTCATTCTGTGAGAGCTGGTAGTTGATGTCCTGATACTGGATTGTTTTGGTGTAGCGCGTATTGGTCACACGGCAGATGCCGTCCGGCCACATACGCTGATACGGGATGCTGTCCTGCGCCGATTTTTCTTTCTTATCCGTTCGGTTCGCTCTTGCATGGCGGCTTCAATCTGTTTTCGTTCGGCGCGGGTCAGCTTTTTCTTTTCGGACAATTTGATACACCTCCCGGTCTAACTGGTTTTGCCGCTCCAGAACGGCATAAAAATTGTTGGTCTTATACGGACGCTGCTTCGGCCTCTGGAAGCACACGCGGTAGATGTTGCGGATGACGACCTCCAACGGCTGACCGTTCTTTTCATACATGGCGAACAGCATGGCCGGGATCATCACCACCATCATCACCATTGCGGCGGGGCTGGTACCGATGCTGCCCTTGAGCAAGAAGAAAAGCGGTACGCCGATGAGCGCGCCGCTTCCGAAGCAAATGAGCTGTCGTTTCGTGAGGTTGAACAGCACCTTGGTTTTTACTTTGGTTAAGTCCTTCGGGACGTTGACATAGGCCATGATCTGCACTCCTTTCTGGTCTTAGTGGGCATTGAACACGGACTTGGCAAGGCTGCTGGTTTTGAACAGGCAGAAGCACAGCAGCACCGTGTAGCCCATGCAAGTCCAGATGGCGTAGATGATGTCATCCACAAGTGCGATGTTCTGCACCAGAACCGCGTAAATGGCAACGCAGACGATAATCAAAAACGCTTGGAAGCCCAGCGCCAGCAGAGAACGGATGTAGTTCTGTCCCATGCCGCCCCATTCCTTGCCCATCATGGTCGCCATCGGAATGGGGGCAACAGAGGTGACGAGATATATTTCAATCATTCTTCCGAATGTGATAATGAAAATGCAGATGGTCAGCGCCCACATGGTAATGCCAACGAACAGAGACTGGAACCATAGGCCGAAGAGCGGCCCCAGCTCCATTTCCATCAGCCGATCCTCAATGCCCACCATGACGCTTGAAATGTTGATGCTGGTGTCGCCGATAATCAGCCCGGAGGCGCTGGCAACGACGCTTTGGGCGGCATCGAACACGCCCATCACAATCGTCCATGTGTTTGTTACAATCAGGACAGCGGCAGCGGACTTGAACGCCCACTTGAAGAATATCCATGTGTCCATGTCGTTGAGGTTATTTTTGTCGGTAATGAGCTGGATCAGCTCCAGCGTCATCACAAAGGCGAGAATTGCGCCTGCGATGGGGACGATCACGGTTTCCGACAGGTTTTGTATCATGCTGAAAATGCTGCCGTTCCATGCCTGCGGCGATAAGCCACCTGACCGGAGATCTCGGCAACCTTTTGATTGGTTGCATCGAACATCCCGGACAGATTGCTCAAGATACCGCCGATGAGCATTTCTTTCAGCCATTCCGTGATCTTATCCCATAAGAAATCCATAGGGTTGCCCTCCTTTCGGGAGGATGCCGCCAGAAAGCGGCACCCTCCGTGGATTTATGGGAAGCAAACGAGCTGCCTGATTAGCCGAACAGCCCGGACAGCAGCGGCACGAGGGTAATGCCAATCAAGGCCACCCCGCCCCCGGCCATCAGCTGCTTCATGCCCTGAGATTTAGCACCAGATAGCCATAGGTAAGCATTTGATATGATCTCCAGCTTTTCCCCGGCTCCACACCGTGCGTGCAGCTTTCACCGCACACGGCGTTCCATCGAATTTGGTCATACAGGGCTTGCGACACTTTGTGTGTGCTTCTTTTGCCAAATTCGACTTGTGGCCTTTCCTCCACCGTTTACTTTTTCACGCTTCATAGGTACTACGCCACTACTTTCACTGAAACAAAGAATGGTTATTGCCTTCTCACGAAGGTATTCCCATCCACCATCTCGCAGCCTTGCAACAGGCTAAATGTTTTCAGCTTCCTGCGTTCCGATATTTCTATCATGGGCCGCATTTAGGTTCTTCCTCTAAGCCTGTATTCAATTCTTTACGAATCGTGCCGCCTGTAACGGCACATGGACTTTCATAACAACCATTTTTACTTGTCCACGAATACCTCCGTATAAGGAGTACCACCGTTTCGATGGTATCAACGTTTAGACTTGTACATTCAGAAGTTCGTCAGTATTTCCATACATACTAACCATGTGCGGCTGACACCCGGCATATAGGATGCGCTATCCACCTCTGGACAGCTTTCGATTTCAGCCTTGCAGCCAAAACTACGGCATCTCTCTGCCGACTTCACCGAGCTTCTGACAATCGGCGGTTGCGCACCTATGCCAGTCGGAGTATTAGTGTGGACGCTTCGGGGCGTTACCCCCTCATTTCATCCATCGAAATATCAGTTCTCCAAGGTTTTGGACTTCATTCGTCCTTCGACCTGTGCCTGACCTTTTCAGTCAGGAACGCATCGCACGGTTGTCGTTGCCGTAGCCCTCCAGCAGATTGATCGCACCCCAAATGCCGAGGCCAGCGCCAGTGCCACAACGAGGGTCTGAAGAACACCAACAGCAGAATTAAAGAAAGCCATAAATAGTACCTCCGAAAAATATGTTTTTAGATTTTGGAGGGTACATTTCTTCCACGAAGTTTCATCGAGTCGTTGTCAAAACAGGCTGCCGCCGTCAGGCGACAGGTTCACCGGAAAGGTCTGCCTGATACACCTCAACTGCATCATCCGGCTTGAGCTTGAGGCGATGGGACAGAAAACGCTCTATGTCAAAGGCGTATTTCTTGTCATAATCCGCTGTGTAGCGGTAGAGGGGATGCTTTGTGAGATCATATTTGTTGGACAGAAACGGACGGACGCCGCGAAGCTGCAAGATGCACTTGCCGCCATCCAGCACGGCAAGCTCATCTACGCTCATCAGCTCCTTGCCCAATTTCTGATAGTTCAGCGAATGGGAAACCTCGCGGCCACGGCTCTCACCGGTGTTATAGCTGTCGATGGTTTCCTTGCCCAGCGCCGCCGCCAGCTCTTTCAGCGTACCGGGTTCCTTACCACCCAAAAAGATGGAACAGTCCATGTTGCCGATGATCGTATCCGCGCTGTCTTTATACAGGCTTTGAGCTGGCTCTGTGCCTGCAAGACAAGGCAGCAGGAGATTTCTCTGGAACGGATCGTCGCTACCAGCTTCTCAAGCCTCGGTATCTGGCCGATATTCGCGGCCTCGTCGATCAGGCAGCGAACGTGAACCGGCAAGCGCCCGCCGTACACATCATCGGCTTTTTCGCAGAGCAGATTGAAAAGCTGGGTATAGCACATGGAAATGAGAAAGTTAAAGGTATCATCCGTATCGGACATGATGATGAACAGGGCGGTTTTCCGGTCGCCCAGCGTGTCCAGTTGCAGCTCGTCATAGGCCGTCAGTTCCCGAAGCTCCTGAATGTCAAAGGGAGCCAGCCGTGCGCCGCAGGAAATCAAGATGCTCTTAGCTGTCTTGCCTGCACTTAGCTTGAATTTGGCATATTGGCGGACGGCAAAGTGGTCTGGCTTGCGCTTTTTCAGTTCCTCGAACATCAAGTCCACCGGATTTTTGAAGTCCTCATCGTCCTCGCGCACCTCCATCGCATTGATAAATTCAATGAGCGTGGAGAAGTTCTGTTCCTCCACCGGCGCTTCATAGTGGATGTAGCCGATGAGGGCGGTGTAGAGCATCGCTTCCGCTTTCACCCAGAAATCGTCACCGGCTTTGCCCTCGCCCTTGGTGTTGGCGATCAGCGTCGTGACCAGCTTCAAAATGTCCTTTTCCGAGTGGATGTAGGCGAACGGGTTGTAGTGCATGGACTTCTTGAAGTTCAGGGAATTGAGAATCTTGATCTGATACCCGTTCTTTTGCAGCGCATGGCCGCAGGAAACCACGATGTCCCTTTGGGATCGGTGACGACGAAGCTGGTGGGATAGGTTTTTGATGTGCATTGGAGCAGATTGGCTTCAACCAAAAGCGGGTCTTGCCCGAACCGCTGCCGCCGACGATCAGGACATTTTTGTTCCGCGCCGTTTTTGGGTCTTTGGGGCGGCTGTTCATCGTCAGCCGCTCCGTCTGCGTGAGAATGATGTTGTTTTCAAATGCGGGATCGACGTAGGGCTTGATGTCCTCGGCGGTTCCCCAACGGGCGCTGCCGTACTCCAGATTTTTGCGAAATTTCTTGGCATTTTTGCCCTTGATATAGACCGCCAGCCGAATGGCGATGGCGGCGGCAACGCCCACGCACAGGTCGATGAGATGAAAGCTGGGGACAAGGGAGTGGAACGCCGTGTTCAGGCCGGTCATAATGTTCAGGAGCTTCGTGGAAGCGTCCGAACCGGGAGCCAGCCGCACCGCCTCGCTGACCTTGGTTGCCAGCAGCGCGATGAACACATACGGAATATTGGGAAGAATGAGCTTTTTGACGTTGAGCTGCTTCATCGTTCCAGCTCCTTCCGCTTTGTCCTGTCCACCACAGCCGCCTGAATGAGCGACTTGAAGTGTTGCAGCTTTTCCAGCACCGAGGGGCGTTCGGTTTTCCTGACCTGCTTGGCGGTATATTCCTTGAACGCGGCGGTCATGGCGTCGGCGTCCGGCGCTTTGAAGAACACCATGTATCGCTTTTCGCCCTTGACCTTGAATGGAGCGAAGTCAATGCCATACTTCCGGGCGATCCGGTTGAATGAGCCGATATTCTGATCGGTGACTTCAATGCTCTGCAATCCCTTATCCTTGGCGGCAAGCTGCTTGACGGTCATTTTCCCGTGGGGATTGGCCTTGCTGTACTGATGCTTCTGATGGCCGTTTTTTAGCTGCTCCAGCAGCTTGGCAACGGCTTTGCGAAATTCCTGTTCACCCAGCTTCCCGCAGGAGATCATCAGGGATACGATTCTCTGTTCAACTTCTTCCTGCATGACTTATCACGCTCCTTTCCTACGATTTGCAGGGAGAACGCCGGGACACTAAGGCGGCACCACCAGCCGGTGCAGAAGATGCTTATTCATTTCTGCGCCCCTGTCCCTTGACGGTCAGGATGCCGTCCAGCGTGGTGGCGGTGATCCGCAGGCGCTCGGCCACGGCGATGTCGTTTTTCACGCTTTCATCCACAGTGCTGCCGCAAACCACCAGCACACGAGCGCGGCGCAGATATTCTCGCGCCATGTCGATGCCGTCCTTATGCTCCTGCGGAATCTCATCGCGCAGGAACAGCGGCAGAAACAGCGCGGGGCAGACGGGCGAAAAGCCCGCGTCATAGACCGCCCTGCAATACTTGGCGGCATTTTCGGTGTTCTCAAACTCGTTCTCGCTCCACGGAGCGGTGATGTAGGCAAGGGGGCGTTTCATCGGTATCAAATCCTTTCTCCCGGAATCGGGCATGAAAAATGACGGCCTTTAGGGGCCGCCGTGAAAATCGTGATTAACCAGCATGGCATAGTGGTTGTCGATGGTGGAAACGGAATTGAACAGCGCCGCCATAAGATAGGCTTTCGTGTTCCAGACGCGGGTGGTGTTCTCGCGGATACCGTCCATGACCTTTTCGATGTGCATGGAGGTGATCTTTTCAAAGCGCTGTTGCACGAAGCCGGTGGGATACTCCGCATCCCGCCCGATCTTGACTGTGGGGCTGCGGTTCATAGCGACCTCCAGCATAATCTCCACCAGCTCATCAAGCTGCATCCGGTCATACTGCTGACAGAGAATGTCGTATTCGATTTGCTCTCTGATCTCCGCTTTTTTCTCAAATCCATCCGTCATTCCGTCCGCCGCAGGCAGAAAGAATGAATGAGTGCTTGATAGATCAGTATTTGATTTTTGAGTATTAGATTTCTTAGTATTTAATTGCGCGGGATTATCCGTATCCGGTGCCTCCGTATCCGGGTTATCCAGATACGGGTTTTCCGTATCTGGTAAAGTCGTATCCGGTGGAGAGGGCTTTCGTGGCTTCTCGAAGATGGTGTACTCCGTGTCGGAAATGCGCCCGTCCTTGCCGCGAAGCTGACGGCGGATGATGTAGCCCGCCAGCTCCAGCTCCTTGAGCGTTTTCCCGATGGCGTCCACGCCCTCCTTGCAGATTGCAGCCAGCCCCCGCGTGGTGTAATTCCACTCGTCGGGAGGGAGAGCATCATGGAGAGCAGCCCCTTGGCTTTCAGGGAAAGATTGCTGTCTTTCAGGTGATGGTTGCACATCACTGTGTAATCCCGCGTCCGTTCAACGCGAAATACAGCCATATTGCTTCAATCCTTTCCGCAGGGCAGTCAACCTGTTTGGCCGTCCTCCTCGGCAAACCGCGTATCCAGCCGCTTTACGCTCCAGTTCTGCTTGAACTGTCCCAGCGGGCCGGTGCCGAACTGCGCCAGCGCACGGCGATCCAGCTCCAGCAGCTTTTCCCACAGCTCCGGGTGATGCTTTCGCAGCTTCCGCAGCTCGTCGATACGCTGGAACGGGCAGCACCAGCAGGACGCACGGTGGTAAATCTCATACAGCCCGCCGAAGTCAAAGCCACGGTCGTAACAGGCTTGGAGCGCCTGCGCCTCCGTAATGCCCCACTCCACGAGGGGATACCGCTCGTCCTTGCAGCGCCACGCTTCATCGGCGGCGATGCCGACGTAGTGGATTGCGCCCAGCTCGCCTTTGAGCCGGTTGACCTCCTTGGTGATGAGGTGCGTTTTGAGCTGCCCGGTACACCAGCGGACGCGGATACCCGGCCAGCCGTTGCCGTAGGGCGGGATGCCCAGCTTTGCGCGGTTTTCCAGACTGCGGGGCTTCTGCTTGGGTTCGTCGAACATCAGGTATTCAAAGCCCTTGGGATGCCGCAGCGTGGTGATATGGATGCCGCGCTCCCGGAAAAGATGCTCGTCCAGTTTGGCAAGGTGTTCGTACATTTCCGGGAACTCCATGCCGGTGTCCGCTGACAGCACCATATTGATGGGCATATCCCGTTCGATCATCAAAAGCAGCATGGCGGTACTGTCCTTGCCACCGGACAGGCTGACGGCGTGAAACTGCTTGCCGTTTGCGTTCTGAATGGTTTCCCGCATGGGGAAGCCGCTCCGTTTTCACTCCTTTCCCACATCACAGCTCATAGATGGGCTGCTCGTGTTCGTAGTAGGGATCGCACAGGGCGGCAAGCTCGGCCACCAAGTCCTCCAAATCCAGAGAAATCTCGCTGTCCGCCCAATCGCTGCCCTTGTAGACGCGGTACTCGGTGACGTATTCGCCTTCTCCTGCGTTCACGCTGAATTTGGCAACGACGGCAAAGCCATATCCTCCAACAGCCACAGCTCCATCGACCGGGCAGCAAACACCGCGCGATATAGCTGTCGCCCACGTCCTCATAGAGAAGCGTCGCTCGCTGCTTGAACAGCTCCGAGCTGCGATAGTCCAAGCTCAGCGCATTTTTGCCGTCTGCGCGATAGGCATAGACCGTTTCAGCCTTGTTCCAAACGGCTTGCAGCAGGGCGTGATAGTCGATGTTTTCCAGAAACTCGTCGATCTCTGTTTCCGTGTAGCCGACCTCCGTACCCTTGCGGAACAGCGTGGTCAGCGCTTTTCCAGCTCTGTAACTTTGCTCATGGTAATTCCTCCAATCATTTTAGTGACGCCGCTTTTTCCGGTCAGGGAGGATATGCCCCTCAATGACGGCGGCGTGTTTGCGGATTTTGATTTCTCCGCGCCTCTCGGATGCCTGCGCTTGGCATATCCCACGTCGGAGAGGAACAACCTCAGCCGTTCGCCCTTTTCACCCACAGGAGATTTCCACGACAGGACATCAAAATAATCATGTGGCGGGTTTCGCCCATAAAGCGCTCCAGCGCAAGGATGCTGTGACCGCCGACAAAATCATCAGCGTTCATATTCGGCACCTCGCGCTCTGATCTGAAAGGCGGCAAGCCCATAGCGGGCGATCAGAGTGGCGTTGACGATCAGGCGCAGCGCCTCCGGGTCAATGACCTCCGGTTCCGCCAAGTCCGCCATCGTGACGGCCTCCGTCTTGTCGCAGAGGTCGCGCGCTGCCATGAACAGTGCGTAGTTGTGCGGCGAGGTGTTTTTCAACACCGCATAGCCGAACTCGATCCCGTTCTTACAGAAACAATTTGCCGTGCGGCGGTAAATGTCGTCGTTGGAGGTCAGCAGGTACATGGCCGCATAATAGGCGTTGGTATCCCTGCGGCGGCGGTAGCCTGCACGGCGCATTGATACTGCATTCGGCGCTCATGCTGCTCGTTGCTCCAGAGGCTTCCGGATAATGCTTGATCAGAAGGTTCAGGCGCTGGAACAGGCGGCGTTCATGGGGAAATGTCTCTAAGACTGCCTCGCGGTAGCCGACCACACCGGCCTCAATGCGCTCGGCCAGCCACGGGCAGCGCAGGGCGGTACAGCCCAGCTTTTTCACATACTCGGTACAGACTGGCAGCTCACATCTTTGGGCGTGTATTTGAACGTGTTGATATACATGGCGTCCTCCTTTTGGCATGAAAATAGCGGACAAACAAACTGCTTGTCCGCTCAACGGCTCTGGTCGCGCTGGCGCTTTTTCTGCCATGCGTCCAGTAATTTGAAGATGGTGTTCTCGATCTGGAACGGGGTATAGGAACGCGGGAAGTATTTGCGGAGCTTTTCACCGGAAAGGGTGATGTCGTTTTTTTCCGGTTTCTTCTGCTCCATCATAATGGAGAGCATGGTGTCCTCGTTCAGCTCGCCGCTCTGACTGAGCTTTTTCATCCGCTGCGCCTGCGAGAGCGAGGGGGTGGTCTGTTCGCTGTCGATGGTTTCCAGAAGCAGCCCTTGTTCCTTGGGTGTCAGCGCCGCAAGCTGATAGGCGGGACTGAGGGCGATTTTCTTCTCGTCCACCATCTGCTGAAGCTCCGGGACTAACTGCGTCAGGGCGATGTAGTTGCGGATGGTATCTCCGCTCACACCGGCATCCTGACCAACTTCATCATCGCTGCGGAACTTCGCAGAAATTTTCGGCGAAGTCAGATCCGTCCGTGCGCCCTGTCGCTTGATGGCCTCCATCTTCATCTTGTAGGCTTTGGCGCGTTCGGATGGAAGAATATTCTCGCGCTGGAGGTTGCTGTCCACCATGATGATGGTGGCAGCGTCCCGGTCAATGTCGCGGACAATGACGGGCATGGTGGCCAGCCCAGCCAGCTCGCAGGCGTGTTTGCGGCGGTGGCCTGCAATCAGCTCATAACCGCCGTCCTCCCGTGGCCGTGCCAGCGCGGGGACGAGGACGCCGTATTCCTTGACGCTTTCGGCGGTTTCCTGCATGGACGCATCCTCTCGCACCTGAAAGGGGTGATCTGGGAACGGATGCAGCTCAGAGAGCGAAATCTGAACAACTACTTCCTGCTGCGGTTTCGGCTTTTTGGATGGCGCGGGCTTTTTGCCCGGTTCCTTCTGCACGGTTTTTTCAGGCATTGTGTTCCTCCTGTCGGCATCTGATTTGGGTACAAAAAAAGGACATTTCTTCTTTTCAGAGGAAATGTCCTGATTTCTTGGACGGGCTGACAGCCCGCCCAAACAGTATTTAGTTTTTGTCGTTACTATAACACCCCCTACGATATAACTACTTCGCGGCTCGATTTTTCGGTTTGGAAAAGGATGAAAAACCTTGCCAGATAACCGAAAACCCTTGATATACGGGGCTTTTCCGGTTTGTCGTAATTATACCGTAAGGGCACACCTACACAAGCAACCTTCTGGCAAATGGAGCAGCACCAAAGGATGTGCAGGAACTGTTAGGGCACTCAGATGTCAGTACCACCATGAATGTCTATGCACACTCTACAAGAAAAGCCAAGCGGGAATCTGCAAGGTTACTTGATAAAGTGGCAGGCAATGACTAAATAAAACTTTCCCTTATTTCCCTTACAATTATCTCATAAGGGCAAAAATAAGGGAAAATACATATCGTTTCGCTAATGCACAGGCTGGAGAGCCTGTAAAATAGGGAACGGTTTATGGTGTTGTCCTGGCAGATATGAATATCCGTACAAGACGCGATGTCAAGAAATTTTTAGAAGGACTCTCTACCGGAAGTTCCAGCCTTCTTAAGAATGTAACCGTTGGTTATCATTACCATACGATTGAAGCTGAATCCGAAGAGATTTTAGATGATATTCAAAATGAACTCGCAGAAAAAGGTTTTCTAATGCAATCAAGGCGTCAGTCCGGTATTTCCGGAACTGACGCCTTTTAAGCATTGAAAATTGTCAATGCCACTGTTTTGTCTTACATATACTTCTTCACAATATTCTCCATTACTTTCCACTTATGTTCCATATCAGAGACAAGTTTAAACTGTGTCCTTGCCCGGTCCAAATTCTGCCCCGGTCTGTGAATTTTAAAATAAATGTCTCCCTGAATATAATCCATAAGAAACCTCATTCCACATTCATAGGTCATAAGCCTAGCGCCCATCGGAAGCAGCTTTATCTCTTCCTGTGAAAGTTTTCCACCACAGCCCTCTATAAAGCCCTTCGCACATGCTTCAAAAAGCTCTAAATCGCACCACACTTTATCCAGATTTTGTTCATCCTCTAATGCTGTACTTGCTCCAATCCGCACCGCATCTCCAAAATCATTCATGGCTACCCCGGGCATTACAGTGTCCAGGTCAATCACACATATTCCTTTTTTGGTATCCTTATCCATGAGGACATTATTAATTTTTGTGTCATTATGAGTCACACGAAAACTGATTTTCCCACTTCTCAGCAAATCCTGAAAGCAGTCCACAATTTCTTCCCTGTCCAATACAAACTGAATTTCCTCCCGGACCAAATCCACTCTGCTGCACACATCCTCTTCCACTGCCTTTTTGAATGTCTCAAATCTTTCTCTGGTATCATGAAATCCCGGAATTGTCTCATGAAGTGTTTTCGCCGGATAATCCGCTAACATACTTTGAAATCTGCCAAATGCCAGACCGCCCTCATAAAGTATTTCAGGATTATCTATCAAATCATAGCTTACAGTATTTTCAATGAATACATAAGCTCTCCAATACTCACCTTCCGAGTCCACGTAATAGGGTTTCCCGTCTTTTGCAGGAATGACATTTAATGTCTCCCTCTCTGGATTTCCACCGTTAGCTGAAATTTTTCTTTTTAAAAATTCAGTGACTCCAACGATATTTTCCATTAATTCAACCGGGTTTTTAAAGATACTCTTGTTCATCTGCTGTAAAATATAATACTTTTTTACTCCCTGCTCGTTTTCAAATGTAACACGGTAAGTATCATTAATATGTCCATTTCCCCATGGAATTTCTTCTTTATATACACCTTCAAAACAGAAGTTTGCAGCCGCTTCTAATTTTCCGCAGAGCTGTTTTGGATAAAAATCATTCTCTTCCAGCTTTTTCACTGCTGCCATAACCATTGGTTTATCTTCCCTGTAGGTAACTCCATACCACTTTTCTGTTGTAAGAAGAACTTTTACTTCTGCTTTATTGCTATCTAACAGTCTGCTGACGACCGACGGAAGATAATATTCACATTTCAGTGGATTATGTTGCAGACCCTCCTGCAGAAAATCACGAAATCCATACGCAATCTCTGACAAAAATCCCTTGCTAAATCCCCATAAATTCATGGAAACAATCGTATCTCCTGCCAAATCCGTATAACTTTTTCCATCATCTTCCGTATATGCAGCATTCTCTCCACGTTTTACAATCGTTGTATGTTCTGTTACACTGACAAGTTTTCCATCACCATCAATATCACAGACACCTCTTGCCACACTTCCATTCTCCGTCAAAGTATTTTTCAACTGATATCCTACCATTGCATACTGATACTTTTCATTATCTTCATGCACACTCAGATAATCATAAATCTGCTTAAATGCTTCTCTTCCATAATAGTCGTCTGCATTAATCACTGCAAATGGTCCGTCAATCATATCTTTACAGCTTAAAATTGCATGCGCAGTTCCCCATGGCTTTACTCTTCCGGCCGGAACTTCAAATCCCTCCGGCAGATTTTCCAGCTCCTGAAATGCATATCTTACTTTCATAATCTTTTCTATACGATTCCCTATGACATTATGAAAATCTTCCGCATTCTCTCTTTTTATTACAAAAATAACCTCTTCAAATCCTGCAAGATAAGCATCATAAATAGAAAAATCAACAATAATATGTCCATATTCATCTACTGGATCAATCTGTTTCATTCCACCGTAACGGCTTCCCATTCCGGCTGCCATAATTACAAGTACAGGTTTCTTCATATTCTTTATACCTCCTGATTAAACAGCGTACCATTTAATCTCATTTGCCTCTATTTTCAACGCAAAACTGCTTCCATCTCCGCGATAGATAACCGTATTCTGTGACTCGTAGGTATTATTTACAACACAGAATTTGCCATTTTTTACATATGCATGTACTTCCACATTGAAATTTGTACTAAACCACTGATGTAATAAGTTTTCGCCATGTGTACTCCACAAAATGCTTCGATAAAGAATTCTGCTGTTCTCAAAGCTATATGGCAGTCCACTGATATAGACCGAACGGCCCTCACCAAATTCATGCACAGCCATCTGAACTTCTTTGTCCCTCTGTACCAGAATTTCTGTTCCCTCATACGCAAACATATTCTTCTTGCCCTCTCCGAAGTCAACAGGCTTTGTTGTATCTGCAAGAATAAAGTGATTTTTGTGTTCTTCCCAGTTATACTTATCGTAGTTTAAGGTAAATCCGGTTTCTTTTTCCACACCAATTAAATCAGCAAGCTGCAGATAATGTCCCTGATACTGGTGTCCTGCCGGTTCCCCGACACCGATAAATCCACCGCCCCGGTAGACAAATTCACGAATGGCTGCGGAAATAACTGCATTCTCCCAGACTGCCCCGCCGGTGTGTGCCGTATCCCCGTCCCCGACATTGATAATGACATCAATATCCTTTAATATATCCTTATCCTTTAAAATATCATCAAATGAAATAAATTTCACATCAAACGGTGCGCCGCTTAATGCCTCGATAATTCCCGCATAACTGTAATTCTGTTTCTGATATAAGGCATGGTGTACCATATGGCAGCCCCAGCTGCGGATTTTGCCCCAGCTGTTTAAAACAGCAACCTTCTTCACACAGTATGGTGTTGTTCCTTTTGCATTCTCATATAGTTCACGGAATTCATTGCACACGCTCTCCACATAGTCCAAAAACTCCGGGAAATCTAATGCAAGCTTTAAATATCCGCCATATCCGATACGGTCGATTGGTTTTCTTAAAATGGCACGGCGTGCTGTCACCCAGTTTTCCTTTGCTTCCTTGACAGGATCTCCGCCCTCATGGAAGGTATCCGGGAAAAGTATGGAAGGAATCTTCCTTCTGTATATTTACACCTTCAATATCAGAGATCAGACGAAGTGTACTTCCGTTTCCAACGCTTCCTACCACTGCGTCAAGACCGATCGTTGCAAACTCTTCCATGAATGGTTCTGTTCCGATCCAGTGATCCCCCAAAACATCATTGCCTCTTTGCCGCATTCATGTGTGATGTCAACCATCTCTTTTGCAAGCTTTGCAACTTCCCTGCGCTGGAATGCCTGAAAATCCTTATATTCTTTACCAGGTACACGATACTGATTGTTATAATATCCCTGGTCAATGATATATTCCGGGCGGAATTTATAACCCATTTCTTTTTCAAACTGCTCTAAAATATAAGGACTTACTGACGCGGAATAACCATACCAATCCACATATTTTTCCCGCTTTAACTCGTCAAACATCAATGTAAACTGATGGAAAAACGTCGTATAGCGAATGACATTGACATATGGATGCTCCTCGCAGAATTTACGCAGGCGCTCCATGGAATATTTATGTGTTTTCGGCTGCCGTACGTCAAACGTAATCTGATGTTCGAAATCTTTCCAGTCATTTGTCACCGCATTGTACATATGTACCGGATCCCAGATAATATATGCCAGAAAGCTTACTGTATATTCATGAAACGGTTCTGCCTCATGAATACAGACGCACCCTGACTCCTCATTATATTCCCACTGTTTGGTCGATACCACCTGACCTGTGGAACGGTCAACAACCTCCCACCATCGTTTAATATCATCTCTTGTATTGACCTGCATTAACTCATCCGAAATCCCCTTCATCAGAGGAATTTGCAGTTCGCTTTCAACAGCCGTATAAAATCCACTCATAATATAACACTGCTGCACCTCATCCGGGTTCGCCTTCGCCCACTCATTATCTTTTCTCGTGGTGTAGTAAGTTGCATAAATCTTTGCCCCGGTCTTTGTCAGCTCTTCCGGGAATTCTGTTCCGTCACAATCGCGGATTGCATCTGCACCCCAGCGTTTCATTAACTCAATTGTCTCTGGAACCACATCCAGATTTGTAGGAATTGTGACACGTCCTGTATTTTTCTCACTCATTTTTCTTCCTCACTCTATTCATCCATATAATTACTTCTTTCTTCTTTTCTGCAAAGGCAATTATTAAATCCACAATGCCAATTAATAAACA
>ENA-OQDD01000098-OQDD01000098.1-human-gut-metagenome-genome-assembly--contig:-NODE-98-length-34283-cov-1.906664_pt1 | contig 34283 bp, 45 predicted proteins | sample MGYA00242507_ERZ504598 | MGnify/ENA primary metagenome ERZ504598 (study PRJEB26092, sample SAMD00036318) | human gut metagenome | host: Homo sapiens | study: EMG produced TPA metagenomics assembly of...
CGTGTCCCGAAATCAAACAACAACCGGAACATGAAACAGATAATATGTATTCTTGCCCTGCTCCTAATGAGCGTCACGACAACAAAAGCACAAACCAGCCCGGCAACACCCTCCATCCGAGGTAAAATTCTCACAGAGGAAAAGCAACCGATAGAGTTTGCCAACATCGCCCTCCTTTCCGAAGATTCCACCTTCATACAAGGAACGTGCAGCCGAAGCGACGGTAGTTTTGAACTTCTCCCTCCCGCTCCCGGAAACTATCTACTACAAGTTTCTTCCATCGGTTACAAAACCCTTTGCCAGCCTTGCCCCACCGGGAGTACCCACAACTGGATATTGCAAACCGATGCCGTGCTACTTGCGGAAACCGTCATCACCGCCGCCCGCCCCGTTTTCCGACTAAAGGGCGGAAAGTTGGAGACAAGCGTACGGCAAACCCTGCTAGCATCCTTGAATGATGCCAACGACGTATTGAAACATATCCCCGGACTGCGCTCCTCTGATGAGGGGTATACCGTTTTTGGCAAAGGGACACCGGTCATCTATATAGACAACCGCCTTCTGCAAGACAACTCCGAGCTGCAACGCCTCTCTGCCGCCGATATTGAAAAAGTGGAGCTTATCACCAACCCGGGTGCAGAGTACGATGCTACCGTTAAAGCCGTTGTACGCATACGCACCGTACGTAACAAAAGAGACAGTTTTGGCGGTAATTTCCGTGCAGGAATCACCCAACGGAGACGCAGCAGCCATTACGGACAAGTCAATCTGAATTATCAGAAGAAAGGACTGTCCCTGCTGGGCATGCTGTACACCAATTATGAAAACAGAAAACGCCACCAGGAGGTTCGCTACCAGATACCGTCCGAAATACAATGGGATGTAAATAACCGGGTTCACTTGTATAATAAGGGACTGCTTGCCGGAGGAAAAGCAAGCGCCAGTTACGACTTCACCCCCCAACACAGCCTCGGTGCCTCCTATGAGTTTCATCGTACCCCCGATTATCACAGCAGTGACCATTCGGCATATACCGTCCGGGCAAATGAAGAACTGGCCGATCACACCATACATTCCTCCCAAAACCTGCAGCAAACTAGCCGGCACCAGCTGAATGCCTACTATCAGGCAGCATAAAGCAACTCCACATAAACTTCACCACCGACCTGGTGTACGGCAAAAGCTATGATCACCAGGAGCTCAAGAAGAAAGCCAGACCGAAGGCAATCGCGACATCAGCTCTTTCAACCACGCCGACAACCGCCTTTATGCCGCCAAGTTGATTCTGACCCATCCCCTTTGGAAAGGTGAACTGAAGACCGGTGCCGATTACACCTTCATCCGGCGAAATGACAATTTCCTGAACCGGCAGCACATACTTCCCGATACAGACAGTCAAATCGACGAAAGCAAGTCTGCCGTCTTTGCCGAATACTCACTGACATTAGGAAAAATCAGCCTTCTTGCAGGACTGCGCTTCGAGCATGCCGTCTCCGACTATTGGGAGCAGGAAAAGTACGTGTCCGGTCAAAGTCGTACTTACAATGACTGGTGCCCCAACCTATCGGTAGACTTTCCTCTCGGCAAGCCCAAGCCAATCTCAGCTATACAGCCAAAAGCAACCGCCCCAGCTTCTTCCAGCTACGTAGCACACTGAGTTATAACAACCGTTTCATCTACGAAGGCGGAAACCCACTGCTCACCCCCGAAACCAACCACGACCTGCAGTTCACGGCCCTTTACAAGTGGGTACAATTCGGACTTAACTACCAATACCGCCGCAATGCCATTGCCTTCATGACCAAAGAATACGAGACAATCCGGATGTTGTCATCTTCACTACCGGAAATTTCAAACGGATGCAGTATCTCACCGCCTCTGCCCATCTGTCACCCACCGTCGGCATCTGGAAACCGGAGCTCGGCATTTACTTCGCCCAACCGTTCTTCAAAGTCACCAATCAAGGCAGTAGCAAGAATATGAACCGCGGCAGCATTTACCTCTTTCTGCAAAACAGTCTCCAGCTTCCGGACGAGTGGATTCTCTCCCTTGATGCCGACTACCAGAGCGAAGGCAACTTCGGCGCCATGCTGCAACGTTCCTATTGGGGCATAAACGCCGGCATCCGCAAAACATTCTTCAACAAAAGGCTGACGCTCGGACTGCAAGCCAATGACCTGTGGAATTCCCGGTATGGCTCCTTCATGCTGTTCGGTCCCCGGCTGACCTATACGAAAAAGGCAAACCCGGACTCGCGCAGCTTCTCCCTGAACCTAAGCTATCGTTTCAATGCAGCAGGCAAAGCGTACAAAGGAAAGCACGTATCGGAACAAGACTTGAAGCGGCTATAAACAGAACTTTGGGGAAGAAAGAGAAACAGAACAGAAGAATATTATACAAATAAGCCGACCACCGGAGATATTTCAGCAATATTTTCCCTCAGAATGTTGCATCAAGTAAAAGTTTCTCTTATTTTTGCGGTTTAACAGCTATAAATTATAACCTTTAGACAGAAAATACTATCATTATGGATACCAGCAAAATCGTAGGAGAAAAAATAAAATCACTCCGTGAAAGCCAATCCATCAGTATGGAAGAACTGGCACAGCGTTCGGGACTTGCTATCGAACAGATTGAACGTATAGAAAACAACATCGACCTCCCGTCACTGGCTCCCCTCATCAAGATAGCTCGTGTGCTGGGTGTACGTTTGGGAACTTTTCTTGACGACCAGGATGAGAACGGTCCCGTGGTCTGCCGTAAGGACGAGTCGCAGAACAGTATCAGTTTCTCCAACAATGCCATCCACAGCCGCAAGCATATGGAGTATCATTCACTCTCCAAATCCAAAGCCGACCGCCATATGGAGCCGTTTATCATTGATGTGCCGCTACGGACGACAGTGACTTTGTACTCTCCTCACACGAAGGCGAAGAATTCATCATGGTGATGGAAGGGACCATGGAAATCAGTTACGGCAAAAATACCTACCTGCTCGAAGAAGGTGACAGCATCTATTACGATTCCATCGTTCCGCACCACGTACACGCCTATGAAGGGCAGGCAGCCAAGATACTTGCAGTAGTTTATACACCTATTTAAATTAATGGAAAGGTGAAAATGGAAAATGATTAAATACTTCTATTTTCACCTTCCACTTTCAACTTCCACATCATGTTATACGAACGCACCCTCGGCCAATGGTTGGAACATTGGGCCGAAACAACACCAGACAAAGAATATATCGTTTACTCTGACCGCAACCTGCGCTTCACCTGGAGCCAGTTCAACCGCCGGGTGGACGACATGGCCAAAGGACTTATCGCCATCGGCGTGGAACGGGGAACACACGTAGGTATCTGGGCAGCCAATGTACCCGACTGGCTGACTCTATTATACGCTTGCGCCAAGATAGGTGCCGTCTACGTAACGGTAAACACCAACTACAAACAGTCCGAGCTGGAATATCTCTGCCAGAACTCCGACATGCATACCCTCTGCATCGTCAATGGCGAAAAGGACAGTGACTTTGTGCAGATGACCTATACCATGCTTCCGGAACTGAAGACTTGCCAACGCGGACACTTGAAAAGCGAACGTTTCCCTTATATGAAAAACGTCATCTACGTGGGGCAGGAGAAGCACCGGGCATGTACAACACGGCCGAAATACTTCTCTTGGGCGACAATATAGAAGACAGTCGCCTGAATGAGCTCAAAAGTCAGGTCACTTGCCACGATGTAGTGAACATGCAATACACCTCCGGCACTACGGGATTCCCGAAAGGCGTCATGCTTACCCACTACAACATTGCCAACAACGGTTTCCTTACCGGTGAGCACATGAAGTTTACCGCCGATGACAAGCTCTGCGTCTGCGTACCATTGTTCCACTGCTTTGGCGTGGTACTTGCCACCATGAACTGCCTGACACACGGCTGTACAGAAGTAATGGTGGAACGCTTCAACCCACTGGTAGTGCTCGCCTCTATCCACAAGGAGCGCTGCACGGCACTTTACGGCGTACCCACCATGTTCATTGCCGAACTGAACCATCCGATGTTCGACATGTTCGACATGTCCAGCCTCCGTACGGGTATCATGCAGGTTCCCTCTGCCCGGTAGAGCTGATGAAGCAGGTGGAAGAGAAAATGTACATGAAGGTAACCAGCGTTTACGGGCTGACCGAAGCTGCTCCCGGAATGACCGCCACCCGGATAGACGACCCGTTCGACGTACGTTGCAATACCGTAGGACACGACTTTGAACATACGGAAGTAAAGGTTATCGACCCCGAAACCGGAGAAGAGTGTCCCGTAGGCGTACAAGGCGAAATGTGCAACCGCGGATACAACACCATGAAGGGTTACTACAAAAATCCGGAAGCCACGGCCGAAGTCATTGACGAGAACGGTTTCCTGCACTCGGGAGACCTTGGAGTGAAGGACAAGGACGGCAATTACCGCATCACAGGACGCATCAAGGACATGATTATCCGCGGTGGTGAGAATATCTATCCCCGCGAGATAGAAGAGTTCCTCTATCAACTGGAAGGCGTAAAAGACGTGCAGGTAGCCGGTATTCCCTCTAAGAAGTACGGTGAAGCCGTAGGCGCTTTCATCATCCTGCACGAAGGAGTGGATATGCACGAATCGGATGTACGAGACTTCTGCATCGGCAAAATATCCCGCTACAAGATACCCAAGTATATCTTCTTCATCAAAGAATTCCCCATGACGGGAAGTGGCAAGATACAGAAATTCAAGCTGAAAGACCTGGGATTACAGCTTTGCAAGGAGCAGGGGATTGAGATTGTGTGATAATAAAGGATAAGGGATTAAGGTTAGGGATTATTGGGTCGCATAGACTTTAATATAGGTATAAACCCAATCCCTAATCCTTAATCCCTAACCCTTATTTTTCTTCTTTTTCCGGATATTTCATATTCTCCTCTTTCATCTGTTCCAATACCTCATGCAGGTATTTGGCAGACTCCCATTTAGCCATCGGAAGGTCGTGGAGCAGGTAGTTGCCGCAATCTTGCGGAGCGGCACCGGGGACTTCACCTTCATATTCGGCAACAAAGCGGAAGGTGTCCTGCATCAGCGCCAGTATGTCCTGCGGCTTCAAGTCACCTTTCATCAGCAGATAATTACCGGTGAGGCAGCCCATGGGCCAATAGATAATCTTGTCCTGCCACTGCGGGTCATTACGCAGGTAGGTGGCGGCAAGATGTTCGATAGTATGCAGAGCACCTTGTCCCAAGGCAGGCTCACGGTTGGGCTCTTTCATACGGATGTCGAAAGTAGTGACTGTTTCTCCGTTCACTTCATCCTGGCGGGATACGTAAATACCGCGCAACAAGCGGATGTGGTCAATTGTAAAACTGGGAATCTTCTTCATGAGTTATGAGTTATAAGTTATGAGTTATAAATTGCTGGGAAGGGTGGAGAGGAAGGTCCATATCCGTGAGGAACGAAGCTCTGCCATGGTTCCCCAGAAATCGGCATACTGCGAAGCATGGTCCTCTACTCCGGGTGTGTCGCTGATGATGCGGAAGCTGAGAAAAGGAACATTGTACAGATAGCAAGTCTGCGCAATGGCGGCAGACTCCATATCAACGGCAAGACCGTCGGGGAAACGTTGCTTGATGGTATCCAGCTCCGTACGGTTGGTGATGAACTGGTCGCCGGTACAGACAAGTCCGCTGTGGATGCGGCTTTCCATTCCGGCTTCGTTCAGCGACAAGGCATGTTTCAACAGAGAGGAACATCCCTCGTAAGAGGCGGGAAAACCTTGCACTTGTCCGTACTCGTTACCGTCGCCGCACCAGACGTCGTGATACACCAGACGTTGGCTTGCCACTACATCCGTCACCTTCAGGCAAGCATCAATGCCGCCCGCCACACCGGTGCTGACGATGCAGTCCGGAGAAAAGCGCCGTATCAGTTCCGAAGCTCCTACCGCTGCACTCACCTTACCGATGCCGCATTGCGTCAAGATTACATGGTTACCGCCCAATGTACCTTCCACATAGCGGAAACTACCATCGCCCGACGTATTCTTATCCTGCAAGCGCTCCACCAACCGGCGGTGTTCGCTGTCCATTGCACTGATTATCCCTATTGTCATATCTATAATAATTTAAGCTTGCATATTACCATTAAAGCACTTTAATCTTTTTTTGGAAAGGCAAAGGTACAACATTCTGCCGATAACGTGACAATAACAATCTGCATTTATGTATCTTTGCCACAAAAGCGAAGATAGGCTGCACCTCAACAAAACTTTTTCACGCAAGCATGAAAGTTCTGTATTCGGTTTGCACTATCTTTGCCCCACAATTGATTAATTGATAACTCATAACTTATAACTCATGAAGAAGCTTCTTCCCGACCTTATTGCCATCTTGGCATTCGTCCTCCTTTCCTTCGCCTACTTCTTCCCGGCGGATATAGAAAACCGTATTCTCTTTCAGCACGACACGGCTGCAGGAGCAGGGGCAGGACAAGAAGTCAAGGAGTATTACGAACAGACGGGCGAACGCAGCCGTTGGACAAACTCGCTGTTCGGCGGTATGCCCATGTATCAGATAGCCCCTTCGTATGACTCCACCAAGTCACTGCAGTGGGTACAGAAAGCCTACCAACTCTTCCTGCCCGACTATGTGTGCCTCACATTCATGCTGATGCTCGGCTTCTACATCCTGCTGCGCGTCTTCGGCATACCGGTCTGGCTGGCCGGACTGGGCGGTATCATGTGGGCATTCTCGTCCTATTTCTTTATCCTGATATCCGCCGGACACATCTGGAAGTTCATCACCCTTGCCTACGTGCCGCCCACCATAGCGGGCATCGTGCTCGCCTATCGCGGGAAACTGCTGTGGGGAGGTATCCTCACCGCCTTATTCGTGGCCCTGCAAATCACCTCGAACCACGTGCAGATGTCCTATTACTTCTTCTTCGTCATCCTTTTCTTTGTGGGAGCCTACTTCGAGAAAGCATGGCGTACCAAGACATTGCCCCAGTTCTTCAAGGCAAGTGCCGTACTGATTGTGGCAGCCCTCGTCGGCATAGCCGCCAACGTATCCAACCTCTATCACACCTATGCCTACAGCAAAGAAACCATGCGCGGCAAAAGCGAACTGGTGCAGACCGGCGACGCTGCCAAGCAGACCAGTAGCGGGCTGGACCGCGACTACATCACCCAGTGGAGCTACGGCATCGACGAAACACTGACTCTGCTGGTGCCCAACTTCAAAGGCGGAGCATCTGCCGCCCTCAGCCAGAGTGAAACCGCCATGAGCAAGGCAAACCCGATGTACAGCAGTCTGTACGGCTCACTGACACAATATTTCGGTACCCAGCCCATGACGTCGGTCCCGTCTACGTAGGAGCCTTCGTCTTGTTTCTGTTCGTACTGGGATGCTTCATCGTAAAAGGACCGTTGAAGTGGGCATTGATAGGAGCCACCTTCTTCTCCATCGTCTTGTCCTGGGGCAAGAACTTCATGCCGCTGACGGATTTCTTCATCGATTACGTCCCGTTGTACAACAAGTTCCGCGCCGTGTCCTCCATCCTTGTCATAGCAGAGTTCACGATACCTTTGCTGGCTATCTTTGCCTGAAACGCCTGCTCGAAGAGCCGGAAATCTTAAAACCAAGAAAAGAAGCCCCTCGGCATCAGCCTGCTGCTCACTGCAGGCGTCGCCTGCTGCTTGCCGTTGCCCCGGGCAGCATCGGCTCCGGCTACGTGCCCGCCCAAGAGGCACAGATGCTGCAGAATGCCGTCAACCAGCAGATGATACCCGCCAACGAACTCTCCGGCATCCTTGCCAACTTGGGAGAGATGCGTGCCGAACTCGTCAGCAGCGACGCCCTGCGTAGCTTCATCATCATAGGCATCGGATGCAGCCTGCTCTGGCTCTATGCAAGCGGCAAGCTGCGCAGCTCGCTGACCATTGCAGGTATCACCATACTCTGCCTGGCAGATATGTGGGGGGTCAACAAGCGCTATCTGAATGATGCCCAGTTCGTGCCCCACTCCATCCGTACGGAAACCTTCACCAAGACGAATACAGACGAGCTGATACTGCAAGATACCAGTTTGGACTATCGTGTATTGAACTTTGCCACCAGCACCTTCGATGACAACAACACCTCCTACTGGCACAAAAGCGTCGGCGGTTATCACCCGGCCAAGCTGCGCCGCTACCAGGAAATGATAGAGCATCACATCTCTCCCGAAATGCAGGCGGCCTACAAGGCCATTGCCACCGCCGGAGGTGAGATGGACAGCGTGGATGCCAATAAGTTCCGCGTACTGAACATGCTGAACACCAAATACTTCATCTTCCCTGCAGGACAGCAAAGACAAACCGTTCCCATCCTCAACCCGCACGCCTACGGCAATGCATGGTTTGTAAACAAGGTGCAGTATGTGAACAACGCCAACGAAGAGATTGACGCCCTGGACAGCATCATACCTACGGAGACAGCGTAGTGGATGCCCGCTTCAAGGATGTGCTGAAAGGTGCCACGGAAAGTTATAAAGACAGCCTCTCCAGCATCCGCCTGACAAGTTACACACCTAACCGCCTGACGTACGAAACGAACAATGCCCAAGACGGTATTGCCGTATTCTCCGAAATCTATTATCCGGACGCTGGCACGTAACCATCGACGGACAGCCTGTCGAACTGGCACGCGCGACTATATCCTGCGCACAATGTATGTTCCTGCCGGACAGCACACCATCGAAATGCGCTTTGACCCCACCAGCCTGCACGTGACGGAAGGCATCGCCTACGGAGCACTGGCACTGCTGGTGATAGGTATCATCGTGGCAGTGCTGATAGCTAAAAGGAAGTATGTAAAGGCATAAGAACAAATATCATATCATTCCCCCACAAGCACTCGACATTCCGCTATTCATACCCTGATACGGAATGCGTCGAGTGCTTATGTCCATTCCGTTATCCCCTCATGTTTGTTCTGTCATTCCCTTATGTCTGTTCTGTCAACCCCTATATATTGATGAAAAACCACGGCTGTGAAGCATATTCTTCACAGCTGTGGCACGTCTTCTTCACGACTGTGGAAAAGGTGTACCACAGCCGTGCGCACATGATAAACCCAAAGGCTTCTCAAGACAAACCACCGTGCAAAACACAACAGAAGCTATGTAACACACAACGGAAGCCTATGCAAGAGACAAGAAAGCCCGGTCAGATGCGCAAAAAAACCGTTTCTACCCTCCCGGGTAAAAACGGTTCAAGTCAATAATACATGAAAAAACGCTATTTAGAGAGAGTCTCTTCTATAACGGAATGGTTCTCTTCCTTCTTCACTCATCATCAGCAGTTCTCCGAACTGACATCAAAGTTAGGGAAGCATAACAAGAACAACAAATAGAATCTACGAAAAGGCATATCTCATCGACAGAACGGAAAAGAATGAACCCTACAATAGGGAAAAGAATGAAAAAAAAGCTATAAACAGTCGGCAGAACAATATATTTCAGTAACTTTGCTAACGTGAAAACAAGCTGCACCCCAGCATAAAAAAATGAACAGTATGGAAACTACCAGACAAAATAAAATAGCCCGTCTCCTGCAGAAGGAACTGAGTGATATCTTCTTGTTGCAAACCAAGTCCATGCCCGGCATACTGATTTCCGTCAGTGCCGTACGCATCAGCCCCGACATGAGCGTGGCACGCGCTTATCTCAGTATATTCCCCTCGGAGAAAAGCGAAGAAATAGTCAAGAACATCAACGGAAACATGAAATCCATACGCTTTGAACTGGGTACCCGCGTACGCCACCAACTACGCATTATCCCCGAACTGAAGTTCTTCGTAGACGACTCACTGGACTATCTGGAACGAATTGATGAACTGTTGAAATAATGTCCCTTCCCTTCTTTATAGCCCGCCGCTACCTCTTCTCCAAGAAGAAACACAATGCCATTAATATCATCTCCGGTATTTCGGTGTGTGGAGTGGCATTGGCTACGTTGGCGTTGGTATGCACCTTGTCCGTGTTCAACGGTTTTCAGGACATGGTGGCAGGCTTTTTCACAGCCTTCGACCCGGAACTGAAAATCACCGTCCGCGAAGGTAAAGGTTTTCGACCCGCACGAAGCGTGCATCCGGCAAGTACACGCCCTGTCCGAGATTGACGTGTGGACGGAAACACTGGAAGAGAATGCATGGTGCAGTACAAGGACCGCCAGGCAATGGCCGTCATCAAGGGAGTGGAGGACAATTTCGAACAGCTTACATCCATCGACAGCTTGCTCTATGGGACGGGAAGTTCCTACTGAGCGACTCGGTGGTGGACTATGGTTTTCTGGGTGTGGAACTTATATCCGAGTTGGGCACCGGCATTCAGTTCGTGGACCCGTTGCAGGTCTATGCCCCCAAACGGAACGTACGGGTAAACAGTAGCCAACCCCACTGCGGCTTTCAACCGGGAGTATCTCTTCTCGCCCGGCGCCATCTTTGCCGTCAACCAGCAAAAATACGATTCACGCTACATACTGACGTCACTCGACTTTGCCCGCCGTCTGTTCAATTATGACACGGAAGTCTCTGCCATCGAGATGAAACTGAAACCCGGTTCCAACATCGGCTCCGTACAAAAGAAAATAGCAGGCATTCTCGGCGACCGGTTCATTGTACAGAACCGCTACGAGCAGCAGGCCGATGTTTTCCGCATCATGGAAATAGAGAAACTTATCTCTTATCTCTTCCTCACCTTCATTCTGGGTATCGCATGCTTCAATGTCATCGGTTCGCTGTCCATGCTGATACTGGACAAACGGGAGGACGTGGAGACACTGCGCAACCTGGGTGCCGATGACCGGCTCATAGCGCGCATCTTCTTGTTCGAAGGCAGGATGATTTCTGTATTCGGCGCCCTCTCCGGCATCGTTTTAGGATTGTTGCTGTGCTTTCTGCAGCAACGTTTCGGGTTGATTTCATTGGGGGGAGGCAATGGAAGTTTTGTAGTGGACGCTTATCCGGTAAGTGTACATGCCACGGATATTATTCCGGTATTCTTAACGGTCATCACTGTAGGCTTCTTGTCCGTATGGTATCCGGTGAGATACCTCAGCAAGCGGCTGCTGAGAAAAAGATAAAAAACAGTTACTTCTTACGGATAATCGTCAATCCGTCACGCAGGGGAAGAATGACTTTCTCCACGCGCGCATCCCGCGCCACCAAATCATTGAAGGCTTTGATACTGATTGTTTGCAGGTCTGTGCGATGGGGTTGTTCTTCCAGCACATGGCCATCCCACAAGGTATTGTCGGCAATGATATATCCACCGTCGGAAAGGCGGGCGAGCACCATTTCATAATACTCTATGTATTTACGCTTATCTCCGTCAATAAAGGCAAGGTCGAAAGTGAGGTCCAGTTGCGGTACCCGCTCCAAGGCATCGCCAATGTAGAACCTGATTTTATCCGCGTAATCGGAATTCTCCAGCCACGGACGGGTGAAGTCCTCCTGCTCGTCGTTGATTTCAAACGTATGCAGCATCCCGCCCTCCGGCAGTCCTTCTGCTATGCAAAGTGCGGAATATCCGCTATAAGTCCCTATCTCCAGCACCTGCCGGGGACGAATCATCCGTACAAACATCTTGAGCATACGCCCCTGCAAATGTCCGGAAGCCATGCGGGGATATAGCAACTTGACATGCGTGTCGCGATAGAGCGCTTTCAGATAATCGCCCTCATCATCAATGTGCTGCAAAATGTATTCGTCAATCGTCACTTTGTTAATGGATTATAGGTTAGGGATAAGGGATTAGGGTTAGGGGTTAGTTCTGCGCACAATTATTAATTAATCATTAACCGCTAATCCCTAACCCCTTATCCTTAATCCCTTATCCTACAAATATCTGTTACTGTTGGGCAACACACTATCTTCAGCATGTTTCAGGGCATCTTCCACCACGTTGATTTCGAGGAAAGAAGTGCGCGTACCGGCTTTACCGCTACTCAGGTAGCCCACCATGTCCGTAGGACATAAACGGCCTTCCTTCAACAAGCGACGCAAGGCTGCAAAGTAATATTCCTGCCCGTTGGCAAGTTCGGCATATAGATAGCTTCCACACCGTAGGAAAGGGCAAGGTGCCGCATGGTCTTTTCCTTGTAGCAGATGGCCAATACCGGATATTTGCCACGGAAAGCGGCAAGGTTACGGGCAGTACGGCCGCTGTAACTGTCGGTGATGATTGCACGGATTTTCAGTTTGGTGGTAGCCTTTACCGCTTGTTTGGCCAGGAACGCAGTCACGTCGTTGCTGTTCTCGTCCAGCGGAATACGGATATCGTTGTCAGACAGCTTGTCTTTCTCCGCTTGGGCGGCAATCTTGGTCATCGTCTTCACCGCTTCTACCGGATACTTTCCATAGGCGGTTTCACCGCTCAACATCAAGGCATCCGTACGATAATAGATGGCATTGGCAATGTCCGTTACCTCCGCACGGGTGGGACGCGGATTGGAAATCATGGTATGAAGCACCTGTGTGGCAACAATCACCGGCTTCTTGGCAAGAATACACTTGCGGATGAGCACACGCTGGATGCCCGGAATACGTTCCTGCGGAACTTCAATACCGAGGTCACCGCGAGCTATCATCACACCGTCGGCTACTTCCAGGATTTCATCGATATTATCAACGCCTTCCTGGTTCTCAATCTTAGCAACAATACGGATATCGCTGTTATGAGCGTCAAGAATTGCCTTGATGTCGAGTATATCCTGCTTATTGCGCACAAAGGAGTGGGCAATGAAGTCTATGTTCTTCTCAATGGCATAAAGGATATTGGTGCGGTCCTTCTCCGTCAGAGAAGGCAGATTGATGCGGACGCCGGGAACGTTGACGCTCTTGCGGCTGCCCAGAGTAGCCTCATTCTGTACTTCGCAGAGCAGGTAGTCGGGGGTCTTCTCTACAACAACCAACTCCAAGTCACCGTCATCAATAAGGATATGGCCGTCCACATTCAAGTCTTTGACGAAATGGGGATAGGATACCGAGATACATTCACGGGTAGTCTCCTGCTCCGGGTTGCCTACCACCTTCACGCGGTCGCCCGCCTTGAAAGGAATGGGCTCAGCCAGAACCGTCGTGCGGACCTCCGGTCTTTCGTATCCATCAGGATAGCGATGCGGTTGGAAACCGAACGCACATTGTTAATCAACTTCTCGGCACCTTCACGGCCAAGATGTGCAGTATTCATACGTACAACATTCATACCTGCATCGAACAACTGCTTTATAAAATCAACATCACAGCGCTGGTCAGAAATCGTTGCGACAATCTTCGTTTGCTTCAATAACATAATCTATATACCTATTTTATTTAATAATCTTTTAATGCCTCCATGGCCAGACGGTAGGAGTTCAGCCGAAACCGAGAATGACACCCTTGCAAGCGCAGGAAATCATGGACACATGACGAAAAGCCTCGCGGGCATGTACATTAGAGATATGCACCTCAATCACCGGAGAAGTGACCGAACGGATAGCATCTTGCAGAGCGATGGACGTATGGGTGTAAGCACCCGCATTCAAAATGATGCCGTCCACATCAAAACCTACCTGCTGAATCTTGTCTATCAGCTCTCCCTCAATGTTGGACTGGAAATAGTCAATCTGTACATCCGCATATTTCTTACGGAGTTCGGCAAGGTAGTCTTCAAAAGTAACGCTACCGTAAATGGAAGGTTCACGTTTGCCCAAGAGATTTATATTGGGGCCGTTAATAATCTGTATCCTCATAACACAATTTTTTATACCTTTGCGGTGCAAAGATAGTGCAAACCGAAAGCAGATGCAAATTTATTTGCAATTTGCTGAAATGCAGCCTATTTTCGCGAAGCAAAGGTAGAAAAAAGAAATGAAATCAGAAGAAAAATCCACGAATAAGGAGAAACAAACGCTGATAATCAGAAAGTACCACCAGTATCTGAAACTGGAAAAAGCACTCTCACCCAATACAGTGGATGCTTACCAAACAGACTTACAGAAGCTGCTGCACTTTCTGGAAGGAGAGGGTATCGCTATCCTTGACACTACCCTGGATGACTTGCAGCATTTTGCCTCCGGACTGCACGACATCGGCATCCATCCCCGCTCGCAGGCACGCATCTTGTCGGGCATCAAGTCATTCTTCCATTTCCTCGTCATGGCCGACTACCTGGAGGGAGACCCCAGCGAACTGTTGGAGGGACCCAAAATCGGATTCAAGCTTCCAGAAGTACTGACAGTGGAAGAGATAGACCGCATCATCTCCGCCATTGACCTAGGCACAAACGAGGGGCAACGCAACCGGGCCATCCTCGAGACTCTATACAGTTGCGGCCTACGGGTATCGGAACTGTGCAACCTGAAAATCTCCGACTTGTATTTCGACGAAGGCTTCATCAAGGTAGAAGGTAAGGGCAGCAAACAGCGCCTTGTACCCATATCGTCCCGTGCCATCAAGGAGATAAGGAACTGGTTCGTGGACCGCAATGGAGGCTGGAAAATCAAGAAGGACTTCGAGGACTATGTATTCCTGGCACGCTGGGGCAAAAATATCTCGCGCATCATGGTATTCCATCTCATCAAGAACTGGCGAAGAAGGCCGGCATCACCAAAAACATCAGTCCGCACACCTTCCGCCATTCCTTTGCCACCCACCTGCTTGAAGGAGGCGCCAACCTGCGCGCCATACAAAGTATGCTGGGTCACGAATCTATCGCTACAACAGAAATTTACACACATATTGACCGGCACAGATTGCGCAGTGAAATCATAGAACATCATCCCCGCAATATAAAGTACCGCAAAGAGCGGGAAATTCATTAAATTATGATAAAATTGCTGCGCGAGTTAACAAACTGTAATAGGATTTAATATCTTTGCGTTGTTGTGTCCATGCCCAAACAGTACACTAAAATGGAATAGACAAATTTCAATTACAAACAATTAATTTATACCTAAAATGACTAAGAAATTGTATCTGCCGTTTTTAATGGCAATGGTTGTTGCATTAATGACATCGTGCAGCAAAAAGATGGGTGAATTGTCATCAGATTATTTCACCGTAACTCCTCAAGTTCTGGAAGCTGTGGGTGGTAAAGTTCCCGCTACAATCAACGGAAAATTCCCCGAAAAGTACTTCAACAAGAAGGCTGTGGTAGAAGTGACCCCTGTGCTGAAATGGAATGGCGGCGAAGCTAAAGGCCAGTCGGCTGTGTTCCAGGGCGAAAAAGTAGAAGGTAACGACCAGACTATCTCTTACAAGATGGGCGGCAGCTACACTATGAAGACATCTTTCGACTATGTACCGGAAATGGCCAAATCCGAACTGTATCTGGAATTCAAGGCTACAGTAGGCAAAAAGACTGTCACTATCCCTGCTGTAAAAGTAGCTGATGGTGTAATCTCCACTTCTGAGATGCTGGAACAAACATTGGGCAGCGCTAACCCCGCCAATGGTGACGACGCTTTCCAACGTATCATCAAAGAAAAGCATGACGCCAACATCATGTTCTTGATTCAACAAGCCAACGTACGCGCCAGCGAATTGAAGACTGCCAAAGAATTCGGCAAAGAAGTGAAAAACATAGACGAAGCTGAAAACAAGAAAATCAGCAACATCGAAATCTCCGCATACGCTTCTCCCGATGGTGGTGTAGGCTTGAATACTACACTGGCTGAGAACCGCCAGGACAACACGGCTAAAATCATCAACAGAGATTTGAAGAAAGCAAAAATCGATGCAGCAGTAGACACCAAGTATACGGCTCAGGACTGGGAAGGCTTCCAGGAACTGGTATCCAAATCAAACATCCAAGATAAAGAATTGATTCTTCGCGTTCTTTCCATGTATCAGGATCCTGAACAAAGAGAACAAGAAATCAAGAACATCTCTTCTGTTTATAAAACTTTGGCTGACGAAATCCTGCCGCAACTGCGTCGTTCACGCCTGACTTTGAACTACGAAATCATCGGTAAGTCTGACGAAGAAATCGCAAACCTCGCCGACAGCGATGCCAAGCAGCTGAACATCGAAGAATTACTGTATGCCACCACCTTGACTAAAGATGCTGCCAAGCAAGAAGCCATCTTCACAAAAGCTACTCAAATCTACCCGAACGATTTCCGTGCTTACAACAACTTAGGTAAACTGGCTTATCAGGCTGGTGATCTTGACAAGGCTGAAAGCTACTTCAAGAAAGCTCTCTCCATCAAGGATGCTCCTGAAGCAAACATGAATCTCGGTCTGATTGCCTTGACCAAGGGCGACAGAACAGCAGCAGAAAGCTATCTGAGCAAGGCTTCCGGTTCTAAGGAACTGAACGAGGCATTGGGTAATCTGTATGTTGCTCAAGGACAGTACGACAAGGCTGTCAGCTCATTTGGCGACACTAAGACTAACAGCGCTGCTTTGGCACAAATCCTGGCTAAGGACTACAACAAGGCTAAGAACACACTGGCTGCTATCGAAAGACCAGACGCTTATACTGACTACCTGATGGCTGTACTTGGCGCAAGAACCAACAATACATCTATGGTAACCAGCAGTCTGAAGAATGCCATTGCAAAAGAACCGGCTTTGGCAAAGAAGGCTGCTTCTGACCTGGAATTCGCCAAATACTTCACTAACACTGACTTTATGAATATCATCAAATAATAAAGGTTAGATTGAAAAGAACGTGCCCGGCATAGAAATATGTCGGGCATTTCTTTTTATTCACACCAAAAAGAAGTATTTTCGCGACGAAGTATCAGAAAAAGAACCGGAATGAAGAAAATCTATCTTGCATACCTTCTGCTTATTATATTGTCTGCCTGCGGCAGCAAAAATACAAATTCAGTCTACCTAATGGTGAAATCAAAGGGCTGGGGAATGATACCCTTTATATATATGGTACGGACAAGTTCTATAACCGTATGGACACTCTGCTTGTCAAGGATGACAAGTTCTCTGCAACCCTCACCACCGACACACTTGCCTCTACATGGTTGCAATTCAGTGACGGTACAGAATATCCGCTTTACCTGGACAAAGGAGACAACATAAAGATAAAAGGTTCTGCCGCCGAACTTACTTCACTGGAAATCATGGGGAATGTTCCCAATGAAGAACTGACCGCCTTTCAGAAAGAGTTGAAAGGTTTGAGTACTCCCTCGGAGAAAGCATTGGAAGAAAAAGCAGAAGCCTTCATCAACAGCCATCCTTCTTCACTGGTAAGTATCTATCTGCTGGAGAAATATTTCGTGCAAAAACCGCAACCGGACTTCTCCTTAATCAAAGAAATGACAGAACACAATGACCGGAGGCCTGAAAGACCGCCCATATGTGGACGAACTGCTTGACCTTATCCAAGAAGAAGAGAAGGTATCCGTCGGGAAAACCATCCCTTACGTCAACCTGCCCAATGCCAAAGGCACACAAATCAGCCGTACTAGCTTTAAGGACAAATATCTGTTGATACATTTTTGGGCATCTTGGGACCCGCAAAGCATGGAAGCCAACGCTGCCCTGCGCCGGATTTACAAGAAAGAAGAAAAGAACAAGCTATTCGCACTCTGGGGCATTTCCTTGGATATCGACAGAAAGGAATGGGAAGAAGCAATCAAAAGAGATACCTGAAGTGGGAACAGAGTTGTGATTTCTCCGGATGGAACACAGCGCCCATCAAACAGCTCGCCATACAAGCATTGCCTGCCAATCTGTTCCTTAGCCCTTCCGGAAAAATTGAAGGGAAGAATATGAGTGAGGAAGACATCAAAAAGAAACTGGAGGAGATAGAGCAAAAGGAAAAAGAGAAGAAAGAGAGTGAAAAGAAACTCAAAAAACAAAACCGACGGTAGCCTATCCTGCCATCACTAACCCCTAATCACTAAAAACGTGCTCATAAAAGTTTTTGGAGCGGCTGTTCAAGGTATTGACGCAACCCTCATCACCATTGAAGTCAACAGTTCCAGAGGCTGTATGTTCTATTTAGTCGGTTTGCCGGACTCTGCGGTCAAAGAAAGCCATCAACGTATCATATCTGCTTTGCAGGTCAACGGCTACCGGATGCCGACCAGCAATATTGTCATCAACATGGCTCCAGCTGACATCCGCAAGGAAGGTGCAGCTTACGATTTACCTTTAGCCATCGGCATACTTGCCGCCAGCGAAGTTATCCAGTCCGATAAGCTGGAACGCTATCTGCTGATGGGTGAACTAAGCCTTGACGCAGCCTGCAACCTATCAAAGGAGCACTCCCCATTGCCATCAAGGCCAGAGAACTGGGGTTTGAGGGTATGATTGTACCGCAACAGAATGCCCACGAAGCGGCAGTAGTAAACAATCTGAAAGTGTACGGAGCGGGAAACATCAAGGAAGTTATAGAATTCTTTAATGGCACGCAGGAATTAACCCCTACGTTAGTCAACACCCGCGAGGAATTCTATTCCCAGCAGAGCAACTTTGATTTCGACTTTGCAGAAGTAAAAGGGCAGGAAAATGTGAAACGAGCCTTAGAGGTAGCTGCTTCGGGCAGCCACAATATACTTCTCATCGGTTCGCCGGGCAGCGGTAAGTCCATGCTTGCCAAACGTCTGCCGTCTATACTTCCTCCCCTCTCTTTGGGAGAGAGTCTGGAAACGACCAAGATTCATTCTGTTGCCGGAAAGTTGGGCAAAGACGGTGGGCTCATCTCGAAACGCCCGTTCCGCGACCCTCACCACACCATTTCTACGGTAGCGATGACCGGTGGAGGAAGTTTCCCCCAACCCGGTGAAATCAGTCTGGCACATAACGGCATTTTATATCTTGATGAACTGCCAGAATACAGCCGCAACGTATTGGAGGTTCTTCGCCAACCGCTGGAAGATAGGAAGATTACCGTGTCACGCATCCGATGCAATGTAGAGTACCCGGCAAGTTTTATGCTGGTAGCCTCTATGAATCCGTGTCCATGCGGGTATTACACGCATCCCACCAAGGCTTGTGTATGCAGTCCTGGACAAGTACAAAAGTACCTGAACCGCATATCCGGACCTTTGCTCGACCGTATCGACCTGCAAATTGAAGTCACCCCACTCCCCTTTGAAGAGATGGCAGATTCCCGCCCCGGCGAATCGAGCGCCACCATACGCGAGCGTGTGATACGTGCCCGACAAATTCAAGAAGCAAGGTATGCAGACATTCCCGCATATATTGTAATGCCCAGATGAACAGTAAACTGCTTGCTCGCCACGCCCGTCCGGATGACAAAGGACTTGCCATGCTCAAAACTGCCATGAACCGACTGAACCTTTCGGCCCGCGCCTACGACCGTATATTGAAAGTATCACGCACCATGCCGACCTGGAAGGCTGCGAATTGATACAGCCGGCACACTTGGCGGAAGCTATCGGATATAGAAATCTGGATAGGGAGGGCTGGGCAGGAGAAAAAGGGATTAGCGGTGAGCGATTAACAGTCAGCCCCTTTAATCCCTAATCCCTAATCTCTAACCCTTATTTTTCTATCCGAATGCGCGCATCCACCGCTATCACCTGCTTTTCAGTCGCCAACAATGGATTGATATCCATCTCCTTGATTTCCGTTGCAAAGCGCAGCAAGGTGGAAAGCCGTACAATAATTTCGGCAAATTTATCTTCATTCACTCCCTTCTGCCACGCGTACCTTTGATAATCTTATAGGCACGCAACGAGTGAATCATGGAGTAAGCCTCCTCGTAGGACAACGGTGCAAGACCGGAAGATATATCCTTCAGCACCTCCACAAAAATACCGCCCAGGCCGCAGAGTACCACATGTCCGAACTTCTCTTCATATTTGGCACCGATAAACAATTCCGTCCCTTTCAACATCGGCTGCACCATGATAGCACTAGCTTCGGGAATCTGCATCATACGGTCGAATTCCAATGCCAAATGCTGTTCACTCTTGATATTGAGCACAACACCGCCCACATCCGACTTATGCACCGGCCCCACCACCTTTGCCACCACCGGGAACCCCGTGCGACGCGCAAAGGCAAGCACTTCTTCCTTGTTGTCCGAAACAAACTCCTCCACAATAGGAATACCTGCAGAGCGGAGCAATGCCTGCACATAGTGCGGGGCGATATAACCGTCCGCAGGAATGGAATCTATAATCCGGCGGATACGGGGAACATCCACTCCAAAGAGCTCGATTTCATTATTGGCAGGCCGCGGGGCATTCATTATCCGCGAAAGTGCCGTGCCGAGAGTCACCTCATCGGCAAAGTTCACATGGCCCTTTGCCAGGAAAGCGGCAACCTCGCTCCCTCGCCGTATTGATGGAAGGAAGAATCGGAAAAATCGGCTTCTTGCAATGCAGCATCTTCTCGTGCAGCACATCATACATTTCAAACATGGTCACCAGCCCCGGAGTGCCGAAAATAGCCATTACAGCATCAATATTGTCAAACTTCTCCTCACAATACTCCAGACAGAGGCGCAGATGTTCCGGCGTACCCGTAGCCAGAATATCAATGGGATTCCCCACAGCCGCACCGGGGAAAAGCTTACCCTTAAGTTCCTCCGCCACCGGTCCTTCCAGTTTCGGAACATTCAGTCCACCCTTACTCAATGCATCGGTCAGCATCACTCCCGGACCGCCGGCATGGGTAATGATGGCGAAGTTTTTCCCTTTCAGTTCCGGCAGTGTGAAGATACAACCTACGGTCGTCAACTCCTCGCGCGAATAGCAACGCACAATACCCGCCTTACGGAACAAGGCTCTACCGCCGAATCGCTACTGGCAATGGCCCCCGTATGCGAACTCGCCGCCCGGCTGCCGCTTTCGCTACTGCCCGCCTTGATGGCCGCAATCTTGCAGCCCTTCTTGATGAGCGAGGATGCATGAAACAGCAGACGGTCGGGGTCACCGATACTCTCTATATAAAGAAGTTTTATTCTGGAATCCGCTTCCGGATTGAAGTGTTCGTCCATGTATTGCAACACATCCTCCACGCCGATTTGCTTGGCATTGCCCACAGACCATACAGAGTTGAACTGCAATCCCTTGGTCACGGCGCTCTCCAATATGAACACCGCTGTGGCACCGGAGCTGGAAATCAGGTCCACCCCTTGCGGATGCAGTTGCGGGATGGGCTGGCTGAATACACTGTGATGCCACGAGTTCATAAAACCGATACAGTTGGGGCCTATCAGAGAGGCTCCATACCGGTTCACCGTTTCCAGTATGCGATCTTCCAGCACAGCACCCTCATGGGTCTCCTCACCAAAACCGGCAGAAAGGATAATGAACGCCTTCACCTGCTTCTCCGCAGCAAGCATCTCCACCGCATCGGGACAAAGCGCGGCAGGTATGGCAAGGATGGCAAGGTCCGTATCGGGAATGTCCTTCACATCCGCAAAGGCAGCAACACCCTGCACTTCAGTCTCTTTCGGATTCACGGCACGAAGCTCACCGGTATATCCGCCGCTAAGCAGATTTTTCAGGATAGCCCCTCCGGGTTTGTGTACATTGTTGGATGCCCCCACTACCACAATACTGGCCGGGTGAAGTAATTGGCTTGTTATCATAGTCTGTTTTACATTAAGTTAATGATTCATGCACAAATATACATTTTCCATACATAAAAGCAATCGGTAAAAGAGAAAATAAGCTTAATCCCTTTGCAAAATATAAATAAGTTTACGGAAGTATATATATTTGTGCCATCAATAACAATACGCAGAAAACTACCCTATATGGAAAGCCGTGTCAAAGAGATAGATTATCTGAAATGCATCTTCATCACCCTGATGATTATCTTCCACCTTGTATATATAGGCGACAAGTATCCGTATGCGAAACAAATCGTCTATACGTTCCACATGTCCGCTTTCCTGATTATTTCGGGCTATCTGGCCAATAACCGGAAGGATGCCCGAAGCTTTCTCCGCAAGTTTCTATGGATTTTCATTCCGTATGCCTGCATGGAGGCGGCCTATACGGTGATGTCGCATTTCCTGCCCGTACGCGAAAGTGTAGATGCCATTACTCCTACCGTATTGCTCGACAAGATATTCCTCCATCCGATGGGGCCTTACTGGTATCTGCATACACTGATTCTGTGCAGCCTCATCTATTATATCACATTCCGCTATGTAAGGCTGTCGGTTGTCTCCCGGCTGGTTGTGACCGGTGTCTGCCTGTTTGCCCTTTCCCATTGGGGAGGATTGATGAACTTCTCCAATGCCCTCTATTTCCTTATCGGCATGACAGTGAGCCAAAGCGGGCTTCGTTTTACACAAGTCTTTCGTGCCACAACCTTCGCCATTGTTCCATTCGTAATACTATGCTGTTTTCCCGCCAATCTGGATAGGGGTACTCTGGCAGGAGTCGCCATCACCTGGCTTTCCATCAGCCTGCTGTTGGCAGCCTACGGCTATCTGCCGGTACAAGCCAAACGGCTTTCCTTCTTTATAGGGCGCAATACGCTGGTCATACTCCTTTTCTCACCCATTTTCACCATTCTGTCCAAGGCGTTTCTGCCGTGTTCGCCTTCGCCCTACGGGGATGCTGTTCCTTGTCACTGCCACCGCCTTCACTCTTAGCGGCTGCATGGGTATGGCGTGGGCTATGGACAAGATGCACGTTTCCAGATTCTTCTTCGGGAAGAGGACTATATTGTGCTGAGACGGTTCACGTCTTCGCCCACAAAGGGAAGTTTCACCACAAACTCCTTTTCGTCCTTAAGAATCTCCACCAGCGTGCCGTATAGGGCATACTGCCGCTGCAGGTTCTTCAATCCCGCTCCATTACTGGCCACATAGTTGCGCAACTGAAGATTGTTGCGTACCGTAATCCTTTCGTTTCCTATGGATATATGGACTATCAGCGGCGACTTCTTTGTACTGATATTATGCTTCAAGGCATTCTCCACAAGCATCTGTATGCTGGCAGGAATGACGAGACAATGATGATTCCGCAAATCATCTTCTATCTCCACATGCAGCGCATCGCCAAAGCGGATATGCTCCAGGTATAAATACGACTCTACGAACGACAGTTCTTCCTGCACGGTCACCGTAGCTCTGCCATGCGTAGTGAGCAGATAACGGTACACCGTAGACAGCTTCTTGGCAAACCGGTTCGTCTTTTCGGTATCCTGATAAGCAAGGGAGGCAAGGACATTCAGACTATTGAATAAGAAATGGGGATTAATCTGGTTTTTCAGCACCTCGAACTGATACAGCGCCTTCTCCTTCTCGATGACAGCCATCTGCTTCTCCATCTCCGAACGTTGCAGGCTATAGAAGAATATCTCTATCTGCAGAACGATAATCCAGTTCCACGGCACTACCGGCAGGGAGCTTCTCAAGATATGCCAGAAATTTCCATGCCCGCCCATCAGCAGGAAGTTCAAGATGTACGTCAACAGAACAGCCAGTGCAGTGGTCAACACGATATCCACCAGAATCCTCACCGCATTGTTGCGCTGTTTCAGTCTTTTATATATCAAGTTGATAACCCCAAGTCGATGAACCCCAGCCCTATGCACAAAGGAAGATTCAGAAAGAACTGCACCATGATATTCGCATACCACGGCTTACCGCTGATGACGTTATAAACGCACCCTATGACAAGCAACGAGACGGAAACCGTCAGTATAAAAAGGAATATGTATCTCTTATGCCTCATAACTTATAACTCATACCACTCCGTCCACCCATTTCAAGAAATCGGCCACGCGACTGCGGCTCACCAATACCTCGTGCGGGCACTCCGGCTCGAAGTAAAGCTTCAAGCGACTGCCGAAGTACCTGGAACTCTTCCGGATGGACCTAATGTTGGATATGCAGCTCCTTGAAACCCTAAAGAAAACATCCCTATCCAGCATTCCCTCCAACTGGTCCAGCGAGTAGCTGATGATATACCGTTTCCCGGAGAAGAGGTGCAGATAAGTCAGCTTGTCCTCACTATAAAAGAAAGCGACATCCGGAGTTTCTACGTAGCGGAAGGTATCGCCCACCTGCACCAGAAAACGGTTCTTCTTGTTGGCTGCCAAGTAGCCGAGTTCCAGTTACCGATATTCGGGAGCCGCAGAACGGAGGGCACTGTTGTGCTCGAACTTGCACAAGGCTGCTTCTAGGTCGCTTTCTTCAATGGGTTTCAGCAGATAGTCGATGCTGTTTACCTTGAAAGCTTTGATGGCATATTCGTCGTAGGCGGTGGTGAAGATAACGGGCAAATCGACGGGACACTGCTCGAATATCTCAAAGCTCAACCCGTCGGACAAGCGGATATCTACAATCATCAAGTCCAGGCTGCCCTGACGCAAGAGCAGTACAGCCTGCTCCACGCTCTCTGCCCAGCCCGCCAACTGCCAGGAAGGGCGCAGCCGTTGCATCATACGCTTCAGCTCTTCGTAGGCGAAGCGCTCATCTTCTACTAATAAATACTTTACCATAAAACGTGTCTGTTATTGCGACAAAGATACTATTTTACCTCTTGTCTTTACTAAAATGGCATTTGTCATTTCAGCGTATACCTGAATCCCACCGTCAGGCGCAGAGTCGGTCTGAAGCAAGGCTCGTCCTCATCGTTCTTGAAGTTATTGAGAAACCTTTCAAACTACGGTCCGACATACTTATTCCGCGTATCCAGTTACCGCCCACTCCCAGATAAACAGCCGTCTTCCTACTCAACTGGTACGAAGGACTGATGTATGACCTCAGCATGACGGTAGAATAGATTTTCGATTTCCCGTCGACTTCCATCACGCAGACATGCCGTCCATATCGAGGGCGGTCAGTTCCAGCTTCAGCTTCTTGTTCAGCCAGGTGGCGACGGACACTTTCATGCCGCTGGACATATCCACTTTCAGCTCATACCTGCCGGCATTCCTCCAACTGAAGTACATCATGGGCAGTATCATCGGGATACCGTAAGAGTTCGTCAACCCCGCACCGATGCCCAAGTCGAGGTTCTTCCGCAGTTTATAGACAAAGATGATTGCTCCATTAGCCAGTAGGGTCTTCATGGAAACCCCGTCCAACGGGGCATAGACACCGCCGCCCACAGAGGCTATGATACTCCACTTGTCGGACAGGGGACGGATGTGGGAGATATTCAGACTGGCATTCAGCAGATTGTCCGGATTCAACTCCCGCGCCTGCCCCTTATTATGGAATACGCCATAGGCAGCATTGACGGTTGCCGACCACGCCACCAGCCTGCCCTTGTCGTCATGCCTGACGGAAAGCGGCAGGTTATACCTTCCCGATACCATCATCAAGCTGCCCGAACCATACTCGTTGCCGAGTCATCCTTCAACGAACTTTCGGGCAGATAGTCGTAACTGATATAGCCTTGCCCCCGGCAGCAGAACGGCCACGCCGCAAGCCACAACACCAATAGAATCACAGAGTTTGTCTTCATGGGAATATGCAAATGTTTTCTGCAAATATAGGCCTGCGGCAAGTAAGCGGGAAGCATTTACGGACGGGATGCGGAATGGGGAGGACGAAATGCGGAAACCGGAAGGCGGAATGATTCCATGTTTTACGTTACGCATTTCACGTTACGTAAAATACATAATATTTTCGGGATAAAACAAATATCAGGTGAAGCACCCATCAATCTCCAAACTAATTGTACCTTTGCGGAACTTTAAACAAAAAAATGATGAAAGAAGAAACTTTCGATTATTCCAAAGTTCCCCATAACTTCGGCTTATGCGCTACTGACACATGCCCTTATACTGACACCTGCCTGCGCCGGATTGCATATACGTATGCACCCTCAAACAACATCTTCCTATATGTACTGAATCCGAAAGCAATAGAGTCCACAGCGGGAAAATGCAAATATTATTGCTCGAATAAGAAAGTGCGCTATGCCAAAGGCTTTATCCATACAGCAGAAGCCATCTCTGTCGGCCAGTCCGGCACGTTCCGCTACCGGCTCATCGGCTTATGGGGTATCCGAAGATATTATCAGAAGCGGAAAGGGGAAACTTTGCTCTCACCAACCGAGCAGCAACAAGTCATTGCAATTGCCCGTAACTTAGGACTCCAACGGACGGAGTACTTCGACGCTTATGTAGAAGAGTACGACTTCACATGACAGCTCCGGTCACCTCACATGATAACTCCGGTTACCCCAAACGGTAACTTCATTTACACTACGAGGTAAAAGGCTTTACACTATGGTGTAACGACCGTTACAATATGGAGTAACGGCCGTTACACCCTATGGTAAACGGCTTTACATTAGAAGGTAAACAAGCGGTAAATACAATACGCTGATTTAAAGGGAAGTATTCAGTATAAGATTATGGCAGTATTTCACCTTCCGCTGTCACCTTTACGTAGATTTCCCTTTCCCCTTGCTCCATCTCTACCAAAAGTAACTGCCATCGGGAGTCTCAATAAGTCGGCATCATCAATGACATAACCGGGATGGCAGCCGTAACGGCGTTCTTCACTACATCCTCCAGATGTCTCTTGCTGATGTCCCAGGTAGTATAGGCCCATGCACCCTCAGCGGTGAACATCACATCCTTGCTGATACTTCCGTGCACGATTTCGACTTCCGTCATACCGTTCTTTTCTTTTTCAATATCCACAATGCGGGCATTGGGATATTTCTCTGCTATAAAATCTTTGATGGCAGCGGAAATATCAGAAGGGAGATAATCTTCGGGAGAACCGCCGTTGTGCGCATCGGCCACTTCCTTCACCAGAATGCCGTCCTCCGAATAATAGAGGTCCATTTCCTGATTACCTTTCTCCACTTCGATGATGTAGACAACAGCCATTTCCTTACGTTCCAGCTTGTCTACATCTTCCACCTTCCATACATTATAATAGGTACTACTCTCGTAAGAGCTTCTCACCGGAGCGGGAAGGTCTGCATAACGGAGGTCGGTTTCGGTCATCTGCCATACACCGTCTTTGGTGAACCAGGCCTCCTTTTCGAAATTGTCCTCATGGAAATCAGCCACATAATATGCACCTTTTGTTTCCCATTCTATACGCTGGGCATTGGGATGCTCCTTGGCCAACGCATTACTCAGTTCCGCGGGCACGGAGATTCCGTCGTTGTCGTCATCATCACAGCTTTGCAAGGCAAAGGCAAACACGCCTAACGCCAATAATAAGAAGTACTTTTCCAGTTTCATAGTCATTTCGTTTTTTTACATTATCAATACCAAGTTTGTTCATTTTGTATGGCAAAGATGAAGCCTAAATCTGGAAAGAATCTGGAAGAATACTCATATTTTGCAGAAAACAGCTATCTTTGTGCCACTAAAAGCGTTCATAACAAAAGAGATACATAATAACACAATGGAAAAGAAATTCAAACGTACCACCGTGACATCGGCATTGCCGTATGCCAACGGCCCGGTTCATATCGGACACCTGGCAGGCGTTTATGTTCCTGCCGACATCTACGTCGCTACCTGCGACTGAAAAAGGAAGATGTAATCTTCATCGGCGGTTCCGACGAACACGGAGTGCCCATCACCATCCGCGCCAAGAAGGAAGGCATCACCCGCAAGACGTGGTAGACCGCTATCATACGCTTATAAAGAAGTCTTTCGAAGAGTTCGGTGTTTCCTTCGACGTGTACAGCCGTACTACTTCAAAGACGCATCACGACACGGCTTCCGACTTCTTCCGCAAGCTGTACGATAAGGGAGAATTCATCGAAAAGACCAGCATGCAGTATTACGACGAAGAAGCCAAGACCTTCCTTGCCGACCGCTACATCACCGGCGAATGCCCCCACTGCCATGCCGAAGGCGCTTACGGCGACCAATGCGAGAAGTGCGGCACCAGCCTCAGCCCCACGGACCTGATTAATCCGAAGAGTGCCATCAGCGCAGCCAGCCCGTGATGCGTGAGACGAAGCACTGGTATCTGCCGCTGGACAAACACGAGGAATGCTTCGCCAATGGATTCTGGAAGACCATAAGGAGTGGCGTCCCAATGTTTATGGCCAATGCAAGAGCTGGCTCGACATGGGCTTGCAGCCGCGTGCCGTGAGCCGCGACCTGGATTGGGGTATTCCCGTTCCCGTAGAGGGCGCCGAGGGCAAAGTGCTCTATGTATGGTTCGACGCCCCTATCGGCTACATCAGCAACACCAAAGAGTTGCTGCCCGACACATGGGAGAAATGGTGGAAAGACCCCGAAACGCGTCTGGTACACTTCATCGGAAAAGACAATATCGTGTTCCACTGCATCGTGTTCCCCGCCATGCTGAAGGCAGAGGGTAGCTACATCCTGCCGGACAACGTGCCGAGCAACGAGTTCCTGAACCTGGAGGGCGACAAGATTTCCACTTCACGCAACTGGGCGGTATGGCTGCACGAGTATCTCGTTGACTTCCCCGGCAAGCAGGATGTGCTGCGCTACGTGCTGACCGCCAACGCACCGGAGACAAAAGACAACGACTTCACCTGGAAGGACTTCCAGGCACGTAATAACAACGAGCTGGTTGCCGTTTATGGCAACTTCGTGAACCGCGCCCTGCAACTCACCAAGAAGTACTTCGACAGCGTAGTGCCCGCCGCAGGCGAACTGAACGACTACGACCGCGAGACGCTGAAAGAATTTGCCGACGTCAAGGCAGAAGTGGAGAAGTTGCTGGACGTATTCAAATTCCGCGACGCACAGAAGGAAGCGATGAACCTTGCCCGCATCGGAAACAAATACCTGGCAGACACCGAGCCGTGGAAGCTTGCCAAGACAGACATGGAGCGCGTAGCCACCATTCTCCACATCTCGTTGCAGTTGGTCGCCAACCTTGCCATTGCTTTCGAACCGTTCCTGCCCTTCAGCAGCGAGAAGCTTCGCAAGATGCTGAACATGGACAGCTTTGACTGGGCAGAGCTGGGACACACCGACCTGTTGCCTGCCGGACATCAGCTGGGCACCCCCGAACTGCTGTTCGAAAAGATAGAAGACGACGTCATCCAGCACAAGTAGACAAGCTGCTTGCCACCAAGAAGGCAAACGAAGCCGCCACCTACAAGGCAAACCCCATCAAGCCGACCATCGCCTTCGAAGACTTTGAAAAGCTGGATATCCGCGTAGGTACAGTGCTTGAATGCGAGGCAGTGCCCAAGATGAAGAAGCTGCTGAAGTTCAAGATTGCCGACGGGCTGGAAAACCGCACCATCGTCAGCGGCATTGCCCAGCACTACAAACCGGAAGACTGGTAGGCAAGCAAGTGCTGTTCATCGCCAACCTCGCTCCACGCCAATTCAAGAACGGGCTGGTAAGTGAGGGAATGATTCTCTCTGCCGAGAATTATGACGGCTCGCTGGCGGTGACTTCACTGCTGAAAGAGGTGAAGCCGGGCAGCGAGGTGAAATAAAACAGTAACAAGGTAACGAGTTAACAAGGCTACAAGGAGGAAGGAAAAGCCTCGTGGCCTTGTTAACTCGTTGCCTTATCAACCAATAAACTATGTCCGATACATCACTCAAAGAAAAAACAGCCAAAGGCCTCTTCTGGGGAGGATTCAGCAACGGCATACAGCAGTTGTTAAATCTGGGATTCGGAATAGTCCTTGCCCGTCTGCTGGATGCTTCGGATTATGGTATGGTAGGGATGCTTACCATCTTCTCCGCCATTGCCGCCGCCTTGCAGGAGGGTGGGTTCATTTCGGCACTGACCAACCGGAAGGAGACTTTGCACAAGGATTACAACGCCGTGTTCTGGTTCAGCCTGATGTGCAGCACTACTATATATATATTACTCTTCTTTGCCGCACCGCTGATTGCCGACTTCTACGATACGCCCGAGCTGATACCGCTGTCCCGTCTCTCCTTCTTGGGATTCGTCATTTCCAGCATGAGCATTGCACCGAGGCATATCTATTCAAGAACCTCAGAATCAAGGACACTACCGTCATTTCTATTTCAAGTCTGATAGTCTCCGGCATTGTGGGCATCACATTGGCGGCAAACGGATTCGCCTATTGGGGGATTGCATTGCAAAGCATCTCTTTCATTACCGTAATGACGATTCTTAACTTCTACTTCTCGCATTGGAGACCCCGCTTCCGGTTCGACTTTACACCCATTAAGGAGATGATAGGTTCAGCAGTAAGATAATCATTACGAATATCTTCACCATAATCAATAACAATTTGTTTTCCGTCTTGTTGGGTAAGTTCTATTCGGAACGGGAAGTGGGTAACTTTACGCAGGCAAACAAGTGGAACGGCATGGGACATACCACGATTACGGGCATGATAAACGGCATTGCACAACCCGTCTTTACCCGGGTTGCCGACGACAAGGCACGGCAACTTGCCGTATTCAGAAAGCTGCTACGCTTCACCGCCTTTATCTCTTTCCCCGCCATGCTGGGATTGAGCTTGGTATCGAAAGAACTGATTATAATCACTATCACGGAGAAGTGGCTGCCCAGTGCCGATATCTTGCAACTGTTATGTATTTGGGGAGCATTTATTCCCGTCATCAATCTGTTCTCCAACCTGCTCATCAGCCGGGGCATTCTTCTATCTATATGTGGAGCACCATCAGCTTGAGCCTGCTGCAAATAGTAGCTGTATGTGCCATATACCCATACGGGTTGGAATGGATGCTGCGTATTTTCGTCATTATCAATATCGGCTGGCTGTTTGTATGGTTCCGTTTTGTCAAGAGGGAGATAGGATTAAGACTGCGCGATATGCTGAAAGACATCTCTCCTTATCTCTCCCTATCCATTGTACTCGTAGTGTCAACTCACTATGCCACTCAGCCCATAGAAAACCTATACTTAAATATGGCAGCCAAAATCATTATGGTAGCTGGGCTTTATGCACTGGTTTTGTGGAAACTACAATCTACCATCTTCCGGGAAAGCATTGAATTCCTCTTAAAGAAAAAAAGAGCATGAGCCGCATAGCCTACATCATATCCGCCTACAAGGATGCCCCACACTTGGCACGCCTGGTTGCCGCACTGGATGACCGGGCAGACTTCTACGTGCACATCGACCTCAATGCCGATATACACCTTTTGAAGAAGCCTTGGGAGACAAGGTCACTTTCGTGCCCCGCCACCGGATAAGCTGGGGAGGATGGGAACAAGTGGAATACCAGAAAGAATTGCTTACCGCCGTATTGCACAGCGGTATCCCCTATACCCGCGTAGTATGCCTGAGCGGGCAGGACTACCCATTATGGAGCAACAACGCCATCCACCGCTATTTCGAGGAGCATCAAGACACTGAATTCATCGGCGGTTTCAACCTGACACACTGCACCGTGAAACAGCAGTTGCACAAGATAACCCATTACCACCCTTTCCGTGACCTGCCTTGGAAGAGTATATGGTGGAAGAACAAACTCATCGTAGCATCGCGCAAGCTGGCACAGATACTCCCCATCCGGAAAGCCCCTTTCGCACCCTTGGAAGGCAAGCAGGCAGATGTCTATTTCGGTTCTGACTATTGGGCCATCACGCTGCCCTGCGCACGATATGTATATGAAAAGTTGTGCACGGAGGAGAAACTGGTGAAGTATTTCAGAACCAGCTTTGTACCCAGCGAACTGTGCATACAGACCATCGTATTCAACTCCCCTTTTGCCTCAAAAGGGCTTCTTTTAGAGGGGGAATACCCCGGACTTACCCGTCTCACCCCCTTGCACTACATAGACTACGGCGCATCCATCCGCGTGATGACACTCGAGGACCTGCCGGTATTGCGGCAGTCTGGAAAGATGTTCTGCCGGAAAGTAGTAAGCGGGGAGTCCGACACACTGATAGAAAAACTCAAGTCCGATTTCGCAAAAGAAGATTGAAATGGAAAGTGCTCCTTTCAACTATTATCATTATTTTTGCAGACATCAATCAAAAATGGTATCCATGGTGAAGCAATATACCCCAGAAGAACTGACCCAACTACATCAGGTGCTATACGAAATACTGGAAGAGATTGTGCGCATCTGCGACAAACACAATATTCCCTATTTTGTAATCGGCGGAACAGCAATAGGGGCACTCTATGACAAAGCGATTCTTCCTTGGGATGACGACATAGATATAGGTATGAAACGGGAAGACTACAATAAGTTTCTCCAGATAGCTTCCCAAGAACTGAGAGAGCCATACTTCTTTCATGGATACATACCGACCCTCATAGTCCTTATTACTTTGCCAAAGTCAAGAAAAACAACACCTTATTTGTCGAAGAGATGTTTAAAGATGTACCTATGCATCAAGGAATCTTTGTCGATATATTCCCTTTTGACCGTATTCCAAACAATAAGCTATTAAGGAAGATACAATATGAAGCTGTCAACTTTCTGAAATGCTGCCTGATGGGAAAAGAGGTATGGCTATGGAAACACTTCGGAAAATGTCAAATATCCAACCCTACCAATCGTGGAGCTGTTGCCTGCTTCTGAACCGGATAGTTGATATGACACTCTCTAAAAAGACAATCTACCGTTTGATGGTGATAATGCAAAGTTGTTTCAACTCATGGAAAACTTTGTATTACAACAATGTGATTACCACTACCGACCATGTTTTGGAGACGAGTCTCAACCATTTACAACCAATCAAATTCGGTCCACTTTATCTGAAAGCACCTGATGGATTGGAAAACTTTCTACGGTACAACTATCCCACTTTACACCGGTATACAGAAGAAGAGCAGGACAAGATAAACAATCATTATCCGGCAGTTCTTTCTTTCAACATACCAAATGACCATATAGCCACCTCCTAATCCAACAAAATTGCCATGAAACCAGCCCTTGTAGATGTATCTGTACTGATTCTTTTCTTCAACCGCCCCAAACTGCTGGCGCAAGTATTCGAACAAGTGAAGAAGGCACGCCCCGCACGACTGTTTCTCTATCAGGACGGCCCGCGCGGCGAGCGTGACATGCCGGGCATAGAAGCTTGTCGCAAAGTAGTGGCAGACATCGACTGGGAATGCGAAGTACACCACAACTACCAAGAGAAGAACTACGGCTGCGACCCATCGGAATACATGGCACAGAAGTGGGCATTCTCCTTGTCGGACAAATGTATCGTGCTTGAGGATGACGACGTGCCTGCCGTCTCTTTCTTCGGCTTCTGCAAGGAACTGCTCGACAAGTATGAGCACGACACACGCATCAGCATGATTGCCGGATTCAACAACGAGGAGATTACACCGGACATCACTTCCGACTACTTCTTCGCCACCACCTTCTCCATCTGGGGATGGGCGAGCTGGCGGCGGGTGACGGACCAATGGGATGAATTCTACACCTTCCTGGACGACAAGGAGAACATGCGGCAACTGAAGAACCTCATCCACACACGGCGCTACCGCAAAGACTTCATCTACATGTGCCAACGCCACCGCGAACACGGGAAAGCCTATTACGAAACCATCTTCCACGCTTCCATGTTGTTCAATTCGGGTCTGAGCATCGTGCCCACCCGCAACATGATAAACAATCTGGGAGCCACTGCCGACTCCACCCACTTTGCCGGCTCCGTGCACACCATGCCGCGCGGTTACCGCCGCATCTTCACCATGAAACGCCACGAAGTGGAGTTTCCACTGAAGCACCCTCGCCACGTCATCGAGAACACAGCCTACAAGGATAGCGTTTACCGCATCATGCATGGCGGCATCCCTGGATAAAGATTGCACGGTCGTTCGAGGAACTGGCGTTGAACCTACGGTACGGCAACTTCACCATCATATGGCAAACGCTGCAAAAGCGTATCCGGAAATGGACGAAACAAGACCGGCATCTGTAACAAGAAAAAACATTCAAAAAAGAAGAAACGAACAACAGTCATGAGAGTACTACTTATCAATACCTCCGACGCATCGGCGGCGCAGCCATCGCCGCCAGCCGTCTGATGGAATCACTCAAGAACCACGGCATCAAAGCCAAGCTGCTGGTACGCGACAAGCAGACCGACCAAATCTCCGTTGTGTCACTGGACCATAACTGGCGCATGGTGTGGAAGTTCGTCTGGGAGCGCATCGTCATCTGGAGCGCCAACCGCTTCAACAAAAAGAACATCTTTGCCGTGGACATAGCCAACACGGGGACAGACATCACCTCACTGCCCGAATTCCAGCAGGCAGACGTCATCCATCTGCACTGATAAACCAAGGGATGCTCTCGCTGAGGAATATCGAGAAGATTCTCCACCTCGGGCAAGCCCGTCGTCCTGGACCATGCACGACATGCTGGCCCTGCACCGGCATCGTCGTCCACCATCGCCGCGAGTCACCCAGTTACGGCCAGGCAATGCCACCAA
>ENA-OQDD01000099-OQDD01000099.1-human-gut-metagenome-genome-assembly--contig:-NODE-99-length-33642-cov-5.300940_pt1 | contig 33642 bp, 42 predicted proteins | sample MGYA00242507_ERZ504598 | MGnify/ENA primary metagenome ERZ504598 (study PRJEB26092, sample SAMD00036318) | human gut metagenome | host: Homo sapiens | study: EMG produced TPA metagenomics assembly of...
CCGCCGCCCTGTTCTCATCCGCACCATCTAGCCGCAAAGGCACCAGCTGAGCTGATGCCTTTTGTTGGCGGAGATGGTGGATATTCTCCCGCGGGCTAAGCAACAGCCCGCAGGGCTGATTGCTTGCGGCCTGCGGGCCGTCGCCCTGTTCTCATCCGCACCATCTAGCCGCAAAAAAGGCACCAGCCTGAGCTGATGCCTTTCGTTGGCGGAGATGGTGGGATTCGAACCCACGTGCCCGATTAAGGACAAAACGATTTCGAGTCTTTAAAATTGTTGGATGAAGCTGGTCCCTCGCGGCTGTCATTGGCAGCTGAGGGTATTCTTGTAACCTCCAAAAAGGCACGTCACACCGCAATTTGCAGGCAAAAATCAGCCGCTTTTTGCGAAATGACGTTAGAAAAATCCTTTTTCACACGGGTCGTCAGCGGCTGCATTTCAGGTGTAGTTGTGTTAGATGTCCGTTAGAATTATGCAGTGCTGCCGTTGCTGTGCCAGCTCACAGCAGGCTTCCCTGTCTGAACGCAGCGTTTCCCGAAAGCCGGGAGATGCTGCGTTTTCTCTTGCCCGCATTGGCTGAAAGGGAAGCCGCCATGTCAACATTCCGCGTCAATAAAAACGTCAACTACACCGTTATGAGCAACCACCACCTGCAGGATAAGAGGCTGTCCCTGAAAGCCAAGGGACTGCTGTCCTATATGCTCTCCCTGCCGGACGATTGGGATTACAGCCTGAAAGGGCTGACCGTTGGTTGCAAGGATGGTCTGGACAGTGTACGCACCGCTGTTCTGGAACTGGAAGAACACGGCTACGTCCGCCGTCAGAAAGTCCGCAATGCCAAAGGGCAGATCATCGACTACGATTATCAGGTTTATGAATCGCCTGTTGAGGACGATCCTGCCGTTCCCGGCAAGGAAGGCGGGCCATCGAACCCGTCCGCAACCAAAAGCCCGAAAAGCCGCATGAAACCTTGTTCTTCACCATTTTGGGATTTTCCAAATTTGGCTGAGCCCAATTTGGAAAAGGCAACGCAACAAAATACTAATAAACAAAATACTAAAAGACAAAGTACTAATCTATCAGGGCAGACAGACGAATCCGCAGATTTTGACCAGATGGAAGCACAGGTGCGGGAGGAGTTTCGGGAAAGGCTAGAGATCGACACCCTTGCACAGCGATACGATCCCGACAAGCTGGAGGAGTTGCTGGACAACATTGTGGAGATGTACTGCTGTCCTCGGCAGACCCAGTACGTCGGCAAGCAGCCGCAGACCACCAAAGCCATCCGACTGCGGCTGGACAAGCTGACCAGCCAGCACGTTGAGTACATCTTCGATGTGATGTCCAACACCACCCAGCCCATCAAGAACATCATGGCCTATCTGCGCACCACCATCCTGAACGCCCCCACCACGATGGAGCACTACTATCAGGCGCAGGGCAACTGGCTGACCGCACAGAGCCGGAAGAAGTGAACACCGTTTTCCACAAAGGCCATAACACACGTTGAAAATGCAAAGGAGAATTTCCATGAAGAACACGAACGCTGTCCGCACCGAGATCCATTACGCACAGGTCGGGGAGTATCAGCTGCCCCTGCTCATCCTGTCGCAGACCGATGATACCGAACCGCTGGGCAAGTATAGTCGGATGCGGCTGGCCTATCTCAAAAATCAGCGCCCTGTGCTGTACAACCAGATGCTGCTGAACGGCACGCTCTGGCCGCATTTGCAGGATGTCCAGAAAACGGCCTGTGCGTGGCTGGAGCACACGATGAACACTCTGTTAGACAAGTACCCCGCGCCGGACAAAGAGCGCGCACAGCTTCTCTGGGTGGCGCACATGAACGGGCTGAAAGCGCAGGCTGAGGAAGTGATGGTGAGGGAGATCGTGTATGCAGAATGATTCCTGATAGCATCTGAACGGTATCAAAAGCCGATATTTTAGATTTTATTTTTGATTTTTGCGGAATATTTGCAAATTTCAAAATCAAAATTTGACTTTCTGCCCAGAATAGAGTACACTAGATTCAGAAAATCATCTGGGAGGAATCGCGATGCTGCTTCAATTTTCTGTCACGAACCACCGTTCCATCAGGGATACTGCCATCATCAGCATGAAGGCATCCACAGATAAAAGTCTGTCCGACTGCCTGATTTCGCCGGACGAGAAGAAACAGCTTGTGCCAGTGCTTGCACTGTACGGCGCAAATGCAGCTGGAAAGAGCAATGTTCTCCATGCCCTCCTGCTCATGCGGGAAATGGTCTGTGGCCGATATGCCAAGCTGCTGAAAGGCGAGTCCCTTCCGCAGGAGCCGTTTGCTTTCACTGACCAGCCCACACAGCCGACCAGCTTTGAAGCCATCTATTTTTATGGCGGCATCAAGTATGCCTATGGGTTCTCGTTTGACAAGTCCAAAGTCCTGACCGAATATCTCTATCACTGGCCCAACGGCCGGGAGGCTCTGGTTTTTTCCAGAGAAGGCAATGGTTATCAGTTCCGCGAGAATGTTCAGGAACAGCTTACCCTTGCCGGACGCACCGCAGAAAACCGGCTTTACCTGTCCAGCTCCAACGAGTGGAACTGCCCCCAGACTGAAAAGGCGTATCTGTGGTTCTTTGAAAAACTGACAGGCTTTATGGGAACCGAAATGCGGCTGGATGCTACATTGTCTGCCATCCGGCAGGGCGGCTCTGAAAAGAGCCGTATCCTGCATGAAATGCTGTATGCAGACCTCGGTATCAAGGACATCCGCATTACAGGCTCCAAGGAAGAGCCTATCATCTCCGCACTGCACATTCTCGATGCCGAAGATGGCGCTTCTGAGGGGTTCTGGCTCCCGTTGGGTCAGGAATCTGTTGGGACACAGCGTTTCTTCTCTCGCATCGGTATGTGGCTTGCGGCTTTGGAATCCGGCTCTGTTTTGGTAGTAGACGAGATAGAATCCAGTATGCACCCGCTGCTGACAAGGCATCTGATCGAGATGGTGCAGGATGACGCTATCAATACAAACCATGCACAACTCATCTTTACAACACACGATACCGGACTTCTCGACCTGACGTTGCTGCGGCGCGATCAGATCTGGTTTGCAGAGAAGAACGAAAAGACCATGCAGACCGATATTTATGCCCTGACCGAGTTTTCTCCCCGGAAAGGTGAGAACATCGCCAAAGGCTATCTGCAAGGCCGCTACGGTGCGATTCCGTTCATTGGAGGGAATGCAGTATGGGCAGAATAAAAGAACTCAGCCGCAAATCTGTCCACACCAGAAAGCGCAATCCGGTCGTGTATCTTATCTGCGAGGGCAGCGAAACGGAGATTCGTTATTTTAAGCGTTTCCGCAGTCGAGGATGCAATATTGACATTATCCCGATTTCTTCTCAGTATAAGTCTGCCGACAGGCTTGTGCAAAAGGCCAAAGCAACGATGGGCAATAATCCATACTACCCGGAAGATGGTGACTCCATCTGGTGCGTATTTGACCGTGACGATAACTCCAACGAGGTTCTTCTGCGTGCCAAACAGTCCGCTCAAAAGGAAGGCTATCATTGGCCTACTCCAATCCATCCTTTGAGCTGTGGTTCCTACTACATTTTGTAAATCAGCAGACAGAGGTTGAAGATTGCCAAGCATTAATTCGATTGCTGAAACAGCCGGGCAGACTTCCTGATTATGAGAAAAACAAGGATTACTTTGACGTTTTGAAGCCTTTGCAATCCACTGCAATCCAGCGGGCAAAAGCACGGGCTGAACAAGTCCGGAATCAAGACACAGAGCTGATATCTCGACAAAGCAATCCACTAACAACCGTTTGGGAGCTTGTCGAATACCTGAACTCCAAAGTTTGAGAGGTGTCTTTATGGCTTACCTGAAATTGATGCTGGATGAAAAGGAAATCGCTCATTTGAGCGAAGATGGGCAGTATCTCTGCGCCAATGAGGGGGTGCCACAGTACGACCTGCCTTGAACCTCTTTATCGGCAGCAGCCGCAAAGTCCCACTGGTCGATGTGGTCGTCTGGGCAAAGAAGCGCATCTTCCCCCGAAACCGGATGGACTGCAAGGAGATTCTGGAGATGATGGGCCTGCCAGACTACAATGCGTGGGAAATCGTCAAGCGCACCAATGCCTGCTTGATGGAGGACCCTTTCTGGCTGCGTTTCAGCGAAGCTGAGACTTTTGAGGATACCACCCGCGGCAGGGCAAGAAGGATCATGGCCGAATATCAGAAGTCAGCTGATACCAACTAGTATCAATACTAGGGCTCAATCCATCGACCCCTCACTTTAAGGCGGCATTGCTGCCGTATATACTGGTTCTTCTCGAATGTCCAGCTTTTTTAGAGCAGAATCCCTTAATCGCTTTGCTTTTCCCTTAAAATGCAGCCAATTTTAAGGGAAAAGCATAATTGAGTAAGGTTTGAAGCAGTCCTATTTATATAACTTTTTTGTTGGTTGTTAATATATTGATACTAATTGGTATCAATAAGTATCAGTTATGAGGTGACAGGAATGGATGGAGCCAAATTTGCAAAAATGCTTTCAGGCAAGCATCTGTTCGAGCTGGATCGGATGGAGTATAAATATTCTGTCTCTAGTGTCAAGGAGTTTATAGGGTTGCTCCGTCAGAATCTCGCTCAACCTTTGCCTTTGGCTGATTTTTCCAGTGATGAACTGTTCTATCTGCCCAATCTGGCTCAAATCTCCACCAACGGCATGAAGCAGCTTCTTTCTGTTCCCGCAAGCAATCAGTCCTTTGGGTTGCAGGCCATGACTGAGGAGATTCACGCAACCTTCCGAATCGAAAGCATTCGCTCCTCACGCAACAGCATCCGGCATATTCTGAATGGCTACGCCCCGCGTAATGAGGAAGAATCGCGTATTTACGGCATGAAGCGTGGTTTGGACTTCATTGCCGACCGCCAGAATGCGATTACGGAAGAAAACTTGCACCAACTTTACCAAATCAACTCCGGCGACTATCTGCCGGATGAAGACCGCCTGTTGCCTGACCATTTTTACCGGAATGCTCCCGTTTATGTTATCGGCGGCGAAGAAGTCGGGAGGGACTTCCGGTGCAGCAGCTCCCGGATGCCATGAAACTGCTGGTTGATTTCGCCAATGCCAAAGATGTCATCAACGAGTTGCACAAAGCCGCTATCCTGCATTTTGCTTTCGCCTACTATCACCCCTATTTTGATGGCAATGGCCGCACTGCACGGTTGCTCCTCCTTTGGTATCTTGTTTAGCAGGGCTATCCAGCAGCACTGTTCACGCCGTTTTCCCACTATATTGCTGAGAGCAAGTCAGCCTACTACAAAGCCTATGACCGTGTCGAAAAGAATGCTCTTATCTCCGGCTACACGGATGTAACGCCGTTCCTGTCCTACTTCTGCAACGAAGTCTATAACCGTCTGCAAGTCGATGTGATGCCGCCGCAGACAGAGCTTCAGGTATATCAGACAGCCCTTTCGGAAGGAAAAATCACCGAGAAAGAACGGCTGCTTTGGGAATATGTTCTGTCTGCCTACGGCACGGAGGAGTTCACCACCAAGCAGCTTGAGAAGGACTTCCGCAACGCTGCCTATGCCACGATCCGGACGTTCGTGATGAAGTTCCACGAGATGGGATTGCTGGCGACAAGGAAAGCCGGAAACCGAGTATATTATAAAGTAAGATAAATTATTGATTTGAGCCGCAGGTGATATTATTTCATTCTGCGGCTTCTTCTGTTTCAAAGTTAACATTTATGTCGAAATCCCTTGTGCGCCGCCTTGCTCGATGCTATAATTATAATGTTGAAGTGTTTATATTTTGTATATGTTGCACAATTTAAGACGTTTGCGTGATGACATTCTGTGAACACCATCTTTTTAAGCCCGGATTTCCTGAAAGGCCAAAACAAAAATGATCTTCTCTGAAAAAAGCGAAACTCCAAACTTGACTGATTATCTCAAAGCAAAACCAGACTCCGTAGTCTACTACGGGGATAAAAAATCCACCGCAAGCTGGCGGTTGCTTTACTTTATTGCGCTCAAACTGATTACGGCAAAGCATCCGGATGAGCTAATGCGCCTTGAAAGGAAAAGCATTTTAGGGGATAAAATTGAAATTGGAAGCGAAATTGAGATTCGAGAGTTTTCGCATCCTCTCGGTATTATGCGGAAGCCGGATGGAAAATGGCTTTTTGCTGAAACAGACTTCAATGCGCAACAAATTCTACTCCGCCTGAAAAAGCTGATGGAGATCTGTAAAGACCCGTTGGACACAATGGTAATCTATTTCTCCGCGAATCAGTCACAAAATGTATCCTTACGCACCGATAAATCGGATTCTCCTTTGATTCGGAAATCGCTGGCTGAAATCTTCCGACCGGAAGTTGCCAAAGCAGTACACTGTGACCTTGGCTGAACAGCAATATGTGCAATGGCTGATTCAAAAAGGCGAGAAGCCTTCAGAAGTGCAAACTGCTTTTTCCATGACGGAAAAAGTCATCAACCGGCTTCAAATATCTGCCAAGCGACTTTTCTCAGTGACAAGCGCTGTTGAACTCAAATACATTCTCTCTGCGCTGCGGCGCACACCGCAGTGGCACTATTTTTCGTCAAGACAGCAAAACCAAATCGTGCATACGATTGATCTGTATCGAGAATTTCGGGAAAGCTCAAGCGAAAGCACTGGCAAATGCGCAAGCTGCATCAACAGTGCAGCCGCCCGCTACAGCTTCGGCCTCTCATCTCTCCGTGTCACCTGCCCTTGTTTTGAGCGGTTCGCAGGAAGTTTCTTCTCCGGAAAAATTCTCCTGTGCAGGAACAAATCCTCTTGAAGTGCTGTTTGATGGCAAACACATCGAAGCGAAAACATGGAAGGATGTGTATGTCGCAGGTGTTAAGGAACTGTACAGCCGCTATCCGCAAAAGTTCATTTCGCTCATTGGTGACCCGGACAATGAAACTGATGTCTATATTGAAACTGCTTACCGTGCCCATAAACTGAAAGGGCTGAAGGTCCTCACCAAAAACAGTGCAGGGCAATGGCTTTATCTGGAAACCGAGAAAACCCCGGATGAAGCCATGACAAGCCTTTATAAGCTCCTGGATCATTGTGGAGTTGCGCATACTATACTTTCGGTTCAGTGTATAAAGCTGACTCGGATGTGCCGGTCACAGTGACCGATGCTTCGATTCCTCAGGTGGTTTCTTCTGCGCCAGCAAAACCGACTGCCAAGCCTGTTGCTGCGTCTGTCGAAAAAGCAGCTGTTCGGACACCGCCCAACGCAAACAGTTCCGCTTTTTATCAATGGATGCAGAACGAGATGCATCTGGCAGAATCCTCCTCACGGAGCTATGCCTCTGCGATCAACAACTGTGAACAGTTGGCTCGGCAAATCGGCTTGGACAGTACGGCTCTTTATGGCGTATCCCTTGAAGTTGCAACGCGCACAAAAGATCTGTTGACTGCTACAAAGGAATATACTTCAACCAACGCCAGACAGAACAATCGGCTGCGGGCCGCACTGGCAAAATACATACAGTATCTTTCTGTGCCGGAAAGCACTTCTACGAAAAAAGAGCCAATCGCTTCTAAGCCTGTTGCAACACCCATGCAAGCACCCGCAGTCATTTCTCCGGTCTCTCAGGAATTGATTCGGGATGTTGAAAAGGTCGTGCTGGATGCAGATTTGGACGGTATTGCGCTGTCTGACCTCTATGGAGAGATCCATGCATCGGACTATTCCATTCGGGAGGCTGTTTCGGCATCTTCCAAAATCGCATCACTGGCAGGTAAACTCTACCACGAGGACGCCTTTGTGGATTGGGATGATGGTGCCAGTCAGATGGAGCAGCTTTTGGAAAAACTTATGGAGCGGAATGACGGCTATGTTTCGGACACACAGCTCTACGAATATGTTCGTGCCGAAATGCAGATGTTCCTGAATGATAATGGCATCAGCAGTTCTGCAATGGTTTATGACCTCGCTCGTCATCTGTTCGAGAAGGTCGGATATCACGGGAAACATTACTCCTTTAGCAACAAGACTCATATCTCGCGTGTTGGCAATGAGCAGATCGGTTCGGTTCTCGATGTGATGCGCCGCTATGCACGGGAACAGGGCGGAATGTTTGTGGAGGAGGATCTGGTTCAGTACCTGCAAAATGTCGGACTGAAAACCGGTAATCTGCATGGTCAAATGAAGTTGAACGAGGAACCGATTTTCCTCTACTATCAGCCAGATGTTCTGATTACTGGGGAAAGTCTGCAACTGAACGATGCATGGTTTTCCAAAGCGCAGCAGGCTCTGGATAAGCTGTTCTCAGATTTAGGAGATCACATTGTTCTGCGCGACATCCAGCCGTGGTGGTACAGTTTGCTCCCTGCTTTGCCCGGTGATCGACCGTGGACACCTTTGCTGCTGCAAAGCATTCTTGGCTTTTACAGCAAAAAGCTGGGCAATGCCAAAACGATCTGCGGTATGGCCAGCCAATCCAAGGATACCCTGCACGCCATGCTGGTGAGTGGCTCCAGTGAAATCCAGACTTTTTCGGATGCCGTTGCCGCATGGTATGTTGATGATGTCATCACAGGAAAACGGTTCCAAGCAGAAGATCTGCGTGAACTTCTGGTCAAGCGTGGGCTTCTTGCTGGCAGTGAATTGTATGGCAGACTTCACAAGGCACTTGCCAACGATCCCCGTTTTGCATGGAGTGCAGACAATACCACCGTGACGATCAATTTGTAAATAGAAAACGAACGCCAGAAAATCTCTGGCGCATGAGAGGAATGAAAAGCCGCCGTGTACGGTTATGAATGGACGGAAGAGAACGGCATCTTCCGGCTGACGATCAATGCAAAAATTCAAAAAGAAATTCGCCCGGTATTCCATGAAGAATTGGACTTCTTCGGGATGGATCAATACTGGGATTATCCCAAAGACACAACTGCCCCCTGCTTTGGGCAGAGGGTGTTCGCCGCTATGTTCTGAACGGTGTCTGTGTTGCTGAGGCGCAGGAGGAGGCTTCTACACAAAACCGACGATCAAACGGTTGACAGAAGAACGTCTGAAACTCGTTCCCATCGACACAGATCGGCTCTATGAAGTCAACCGGCAAATTATGCTGAGTCTGGAGCAAAAGGCAGTCCAATTTATCCAAACACAGTATGAGCACTATCTTCCGTTAGGGTTCTCATTCGTCTGTGCCTTTTCGGGCGGCAAGGACTCGCTGGTTCTTCTTGACCTGATGACAAAAGCACTTGCTCCAAAGGATTATTATGTTGTGTTCAGTAATACCGGCATGGAACTTTCCGATACGTTAAAAACTTTTGTCGATGCGCAAAAACACTGGCCTGGTGTTCGTTTCAAAGAAGCAAAGTGCCATATGGATATGGAAGAATCTTGGAATGAATTTGGACCGCCAGCCAGTAAATTGCGCTGGTGCTGTTCTGTCCGAAAGTCCGTTCCCACATTGATGCTACTGTCCGAACTAACAGGAAAAGATACAAAAGCTGTTGTATTTGATGGCGTTCGAGCAGAGGAAAGTTTACGAAGATCAAAATATACAGAGGTTGGTGAGGGCGTTAAAAATATTCAGCAAGTCAACTGTCATGCGATTCTAAAGTGGTCATCGTCTGAGATTTTTGTATATGCGCTAAAGTATAATGTACTGTTAAATAACGCCTATCGACACGGTATCTATCGTGTCGGTTGCAAGGTATGCCCTATGTCTGCAAAATGGCAGGATTCTCTTATCTCTTTTAATTATCCTGATGAAGTCAAGAGCCAGTTGCGGATGCTCGAAGATATGACCCTTTTCGCAAAAGGAAAGATTGACAAAAAATACATTGAAGACGGCGGCTGGCAAGCGCGTGCTGGAGGAAAAATTCTCAAACAGGGCGAAAATAGAGTTTCGGAAGAAATAACAGCAACCTCCATCGTCTTCCGTATAAAGAACGCTCGTCAAAATTGGAATAGCGTTCTTCCCATTTGGGGTATTCCTGTTGATGATGACGGAAAGCGAATTACCGTTAAAACGAAACATGGTAATTTTGAAATGAACTATCGGGAAGAAAATGGGCAGCAAATTGTATCAATAAGCCCATTTTTTCAGCTGGATAGATTTGATATCTCGACATTACGCAGTATTGCCAATAAAACAGCTTACTGTGTAGGTTGCAAAGCGTGTACGCCACAGTGTCCTACTGGTGCATATCAGATTATTGATGGAAAGATTGTTATTCGCGCCAATCGCTGTGTTCACTGTTATAATTGCTGCACTTATACCGATAAAGGCTGTATGGTTGCAAAGTCGTTGTTTGTGAGAGGAGAAAACATGGAAAACCCGGATAAATACAGAAATTTTGGATTTCGACAGTCGTTTTATTCTCATTTTGTTGATACGGGAGTGGATTGCTTTGACTTGCCAGATCAAGATAAAGTTTTAGGCAAAGATCAGTATAAAGCATTAAACAATGGGTTGCTGAATCTGGAATTTTGAAGATAGAGACGAAAGGTTCAAAGAAAGTTGTTTTGCCGGAGCTGACGGTGCTTGGAAACAAGCTCATCAATATTGGCGTCTATAACCCATTTGGATGGGCGGTCATGTGGGCTAATCTTGCGTATAACTCTATTGTCGTCAATGCATTTTGTCTTAATATTGGTGTTGGAGAAACCTTCAATAAGGATGATATTGTCGGCATTTTGAAATATGATAACTCTACCGCTTGTGATCATGCAGCGAACTCTCTGCTTTCAACATTTAGAGATTCTCCTATTGGTTCTTCTCTGATGCAGGGAATTCAGATTGATAAGGACTATTACCGTGCCGGATGGGAATATCCCCATGCGGTTGCTTTGCTGTATGCACTTTATCTCTATGCTGAGCATACCGGCCGTAAGAGCTTTACTTTCTCTGAGCTGGTCAATGCACACAGCAATCCGGATGCAAAGGGAATCTCTCCTGCGGATATCTACGGCATTGATGTGAAGAAGTTCCGCGAAGATGTGCAGGGCTTGGCAATCAGTTTCCCGAAGCACATCCGGGTTTCCTTTGTGGCAAATCTGGACAACATCATTCTGGAAGATTATTCTTCCGACGATATTATTGATCTGGCCGAGGAATAAAAAATCGAGAGGAGTTTGCGGTCATGGCATATAACAAGCAGTACAAGGACTTCCTTGAAATCAGCCCCAACTTCGAGTCGGTTGTGGACATTGATGCGGATAAGCGAAATCAAAACCTGTGGCGGGAATATATTGTTGGCGACGACATGGAAAATCTGGTGGATGTTCTATGTCAGTCGCTTGGCAATGAGGCCCCGGATGCCCGGAGATCGTTTTGGGTGCATGGCTCTTACGGCACTGGTAAAAGCTATGCAGCTATTTTTGTAAAGCACCTGCTGGAAGAAAAGCCGGAAGTAATCGACGAGTTCCTGTCGAAGTCCTCTCGGCTGTCCAAATATCGCAATCGCTTTATGAAGTGCCGCAACAAGGGCGATTATCTGGTGATCTGGAAGACAGGCTGCACGGGCATCCGCACCGGCGACATGATGCTGGTGGAAGCTGAGCAGGCTGTCCGTGAAGCTCTGGTTGCTAAATTTGGCGATAAAGCGGATCTGGGTGGCGCATCGTTGATCAGTGCGGTGACCGATAGGTTGGATGATGCGTCCATCAACTGGGATCATGTGATTGAAAATACGATTCTGAGTGATGATTATTCTTCGGTGGAAGAACTGCGCGCTGCGGTTTCCTCTGGCAAGCTGTCTGCCATCCAGACGACTGCCATGGTTCTGCGGGACATGAAGTTTGGCCTGATTTCCAATCTGGACACGTTTGAAAATTGGCTGACAGAAGTCATTGATGCCAATGGTCTTGCCAAGAGTGGCATCTTCTTTATCTGGGATGAGTTCACCGAGTACGTTGCACATAGCGATGACCACACCATCATGCAACAGCTCTCTGAATTCTGCAAGGTCAAGCCGTTCTTTATGCTCTATGTTGTCCATCGTTCGGATGAGATGGTCGATAGCATGGGCATGGACCGCTATCAGATGATTACCAACCGCTTCCACACAGTAGAATTCCACATCAGTGCATCTGCTGCGCTGGACCTGATTGCGGGTTCTATTGTTGTGCGCAACGGTATGCAGAACGCATGGGCTGATGAACGCAATCAGGTTGTCAACGATTTCAAGAAATTCCTGCCAGATCTGGTTGGTCTGGATGACAAGACCGGCGAAATGATCGACAAGCTGTGCCCCATCCACCCTATGACGATTCGGTTGCTTTCTCGTGTGGCGGAGAGCTTTGCTGCTGCGCAGCGTACCATGTTCCGCTTTATGAAGGATCAATCGAATTCTGACATTGGCTTTGTCGGATATATCAACCACTACGGCCCGGATGATGAAGCACGCTGGCTCACCCCGGAATGGCTGTGGGATTATTTCTTCACCCGCGAAAGCGACTTTAGCGATAAAGATACGAAAGTTGCACCTTATATCCAGCATTATGAGGAAAGCCTGCATCTTGTTGAAAGTGATGAGGATGCGCTGCGCCTGTTCAAAATCGTGATGCTGCTGCTTGCTGTTTCTTCCACCACCAAAGGCGCATATGGTGTGCGTCATATGCAGGGTGGCATTGCTGCAACGCTGGATTGTCTGGAAAACTGCGTGGCTGGCGTACTCAGCAAGGACAAGGTGCGTGATTTGCTTGCTACTTTGGAGGAAAGCAAGCTGGTACTTCAGGATCAGGCTGCCAATGGTACGATTCGGCTTCAGCTTCCGTTCAAGGGCGGCTCCGGCGATGCATTCCGGGTCAAGTTTGAAAATAACGACCGGAAATATTCTCGGTATCAGATGTTTGCCAAGGATGGCCGCTTCTCCAATGAGCTGGAAAAGAAGGTCTGGGACGAAAACGATGCAACCTTCAAACGCATGAAAATTGCTGTCTGCTGTGCAGAGACCAATTCTATCAATAATCGTCTTGCCGAGGTAAAGGCAGAACTGATAAAATCGCCCTATAAGCTGGGTTTGCTGATCGTCACGGTAAAGGATGATCCGCAGTATAGTGCGATTCAGAATACGCTGGCTCACGCTGCAGCCGATGCAAATGAACCACGGTTGACGATTGCTCTGCTCAAGACACCTCTCAGTGACGAGAACCGTAAAGCATGGCTGACGCAGCTCACCAAAATGGAGCTTGCTAACGAGAGCGGGCAGACTGCATCTGCGAATGGCTACAAACTGGAAAGCGAAAAAGTGATCAACACATGGACTGCACAGGCTACTGGCGGCGGAAAGCTCGTGGCATGGAATGGCACCAATGTGTTCAACAATCTCTATGGCACGGCAAATTTGCGCCATACCATCATTACACAGGTTCTGAACAATGTTTTCCCCTATGCCCCGGAACAGATCGTCAAAATGGTTACTGCTTATAAGCCTTGCAACGATGCTGCACCGGCAGCAGGTATTGCTCGTAAAGGCGCAACCACCCAGATGCAAAGCGTTTTGAACAGCATCTCTCCGGAAATTCTGCAATTTACGGAGATTGACGGAATAGCCAACGCTACGGGCGATAAAACCGTAACAGCTGTTTCTGCGCTCGCAAAGGTCATTCGTGATAAGATGGATTCCGGTCAGCGTGTGATTCTGAGCGACTTGTGGCGTGAACTGCAGGAGCCGCCATTTGGTTATTATAATACGATTGCCTGCGGCATCCTGCTTGGCCTGATCTTCTCCTGCTACAAAAACACAGCCTTCAGCTGGACGGATAGCGTCCAGAGTACGCACATTTTGAACGAACAAACTCTCAAGAGCATGATTCTGTCCATGTGCAAAGGTTCCCTCAACTCGGACTATCTATCTGCCGGCAGTATCACGTTCCAGCACTTCCGCGATTACGTTAAAGACATTATAAATTTGACCGATGCACAGGTTGCAACAGAAGCCGAATGTTGCCGTAATATGCGCGCCGCTATTACCCAGTCTGGCGCACCGTTCTGGGCATTGAAGTATCTCCCGGACGGAACGTATGGACCCAACACTGATAAAGCAAACACGATCATCGATGAAATGCAGCAGTTTATTTCGGCTGATATTGACCGTGAAGCTATTATGAACGATGTCCTTCTGAATTTCCAGAGTCGCGGAAAAGTCAAGGTTGCTATGCGAAAGGCATTTCAGGATAAGGCTGTCATGTCTACTGCATTCCGCAATTTCTTGTATTCTTCCTCCCCCGCACTGGCCGATGTTGCCACAACGCTTTCCATCCAGCCGGTGGATTTGAGTGATCGCCTGCATCTCAGCATGCAGGGTGAAATTTATACATGGACCGAGCAGCAAGTTGCGGATAAGCTGGCTGACATCGTGAATGAATATCAGTATCTGGTTGAGGTTGACCATGCATTAGGACAAAACTACCGCAATTTGGAAGATGCCCGCAAAGATTTGGCAAACCGTTTCAAGTATCAGCGTATTCCTTTCACCGCAGTTGAGGATATCCAGAAGCCCTGGTATCCTGCGTTAAAGGCTCTCCGTACACTATCTCTTGGAAAAGTCGCCCACCTGACCGCTGAGGAACGCGATGCGGATGCTGCCGCTCTGCGCAGCTATGGCAAGGCGGCAAACGACTTCCTGACCGACAGCAAACCCACACTTGCTGATATTCTGGATGCCCGTGATGTAAATTGTACCGCTGAGGAACTGGACGCTATTTATGCTGGCCTGAAAAACACGTTGTTTGATGCGACCCTCACCCAATTCAATCATCTACTGGATCAGCAGGTTGCTCGTATCGGACAAGCTCGCAATCGCATTAAGCTGAAGGCACTGTGGGAAAGCGTCACAGGAAAAGAATCTGTCAAGGCTTGGTGCGATTCTTTCTCGACACCTATTTTCTGGGTAATTCCAAAAGAGCTACGCAAACCGATTCACACGGTTATTGACCTTCAGAGCGGTATAACTACTCCTCGTGATACAGAGGTCATTGCTGCAATTGATGCTTTGCAGAATGAGAAGCTCGTGTTTTGACGGATGTCCAAAAGGTATACGTCGCTCTTTATGAAACCGTTGGCTCTGAGTATGTTACCTATTTTAAGGTACATCGCCCAGAATTGCTTGCCAAGTTGAAGCTGTCCCACGGAAATGATATGAGTACTTGGGAAGCACCAGAACTCAGTCGGCTTCAATCTATGATGAAGTCGGCCATCCAACAGCAGGCTCGACAGGAAAAATTGCAGAATACTAAGAATGAAATTGCTGAAATGCCTGTAAGTCGTTTGCGTGAGAATATCGCCAGTTTTCTGGATAACCACCCTGAATACTGCGATGAGTTTCTAAAATAAGGAAAGGAGCAAAACTATGACGGTAGATCAAGTCATTGATACGTTGAAATTGGAAAAGCAGCAACGTGTGCCCAGCCGTTTTCCTTGTCGGGCTATCATGGTCGGAAATATTGCTGAATATTGCGATCTTCTGGAAAAGCTGAAAACAATTCCCAATGTGGAAGTGGTTCCTTCAGACGTGCTGTTTTCCTCTGCCGATGTGCTACCTGCCTATGACAGTCTTATGGATTCCCAATATAAAGACAAATGGTTGATTCTCCCCGGCGTGAGCGAATACCTTCGGCTTTTTTCCAGAGGTGAGACTCAGCGTCAACGCTTTACAAAGCTCTGGCGTTATATGGGATATGGCTCTGATCTTGGTCGAATCATCATTCCTCTCTGGGGATGTAGGGCCCAATGGCATGATAAAGACCTTCACCTCGATGGTGATGAACGGCAGGAAGACTTTTTCTTTGACTGTACTACCGACATATCCGACCCACAAACCCTGAAAATTCTCGTTTTGTCAAAGCAATTTGACAAATATCAAAACACCCTTGTAAACGCAGCCAACAAAGTATTTTCTGGCATACGAAGCTGGTATGAATACTGGTCGAACCCGTCTGTACAGTATTCAGAGTATGTCCTAATCACCGGGAGATTGCGCGATATGCAATCTACGGCAGGAGATATCTCAGTTCATGTTTTACCAGATACATTGTCTTTTATCCGTGCTTATCTTCAGGGAGGAGAAGTATTAACTTCAGAAAACTGCCCGGATGAATCAGTCAATTTGTTATTTCCTTATGCGCTCCAAAAGGGAAATCTTGACGAAGCTATCCTCAACTGCCTGAATCTTGTTCATTTTCAAAATACAGATGTCATGGGAAAATGGGCAACGATGAATAACGGTCAAAAACAACTTGCCATGCTTTGGATGCAGTTACATCAGCAAGACGACTATCTCTCTTATTGCGTCCGCAAGGCAAAAAATGCAAATGATCTAGTAGATAATATTTATCATGACATTTTCTCTCTTCGTCTCCGGCATCCTGAATGGGAAAAAGAAAGTCAGGAGTTGATGTCTGCACTGAACCTGTCTAAAGATCCCGCATTTTTCAAGGCATTGGATGAAATCCCTGATTACAAGCTCCGGCTTTGCTATCTGACAGGAAATACTCAGGCTGAACGCATTTATCTGATTCATATGATTGGAGAATGGCTGAGGATGGATGCTCAACAGGCTTTGTCCTGCTCGGAGGTTCAGTCTGCTTATCCTGAGCTTTATGCTTATCTACAACACACTGAACTGTTTAAGGATAGTGACTCTGAGCGGTACTTTGATTCCTACAAGTCTTATAAACTTTCAAATCGCTTGCCGCAGGATGAGGATATTTATTTTTCAAACTTTGATATAAATTCTTATCCCTATCGCTATACGTTGCTTAGCGATTCGATAACAACGGACAGCGTTATTTTATGGATTGATGCACTTGGCGCCGAATGGCTTTCCTTGCTTTGCTGGACATTGCAAAAAGACAATAATGGTCAGATAAAATCCGTTGCTCTGGCACAGAGCTGCTTGCCAACGGAAACGGAATACAATGACCAGTGGAATAAAATGGATACGCCGCATGACAAACTTGATAAGTTGGACAAGTTGGCGCACCATGGCGTAATTGATGATCCAAGTTATTATGCCTGCATTCAAGAACAGTTTGCGTTCTTTTCCAAAGTCGTCGATAAGGTTGAGGAGCTGTTCCAAAAATACCATCGGGTAATTATTACGGGAGATCACGGAAGCAGTCGCCTTGCTGCGAGGTTTTTCCATGCAAGGGAGGGCTACCCTGCGCCAGCATCTTCTCAGGTGTGCAGTCATGGTCGATTTTGTATTTTTAATGGAGCTAAAATCATTGCTAGCTCCAATCAAGTGATCGCTAAAGACTCAGATGGAAATCAATATCTGATTTTCAAAAATTACGATCATTTTAAGCAGTCTGGCTTTGCCGCCGGCGGCGATGATGAAAATGCACAATACGGCGAACTTCATGGCGGCGCTTCACCTGAAGAGTTGCTTGTTCCTGTGGTTGTATTTGACAGCATCCACGAGCTACCACTTACTGCGACATGGAAAAAAGATTCTATCAAGTTTTCTATGAAAAAAGCCAAACCAGTTATTCTGTTCAATAAACCCGTTCAAAATGTTCAAGCTAGTCTTGGAAGTGTCGATGGTATCTGCACTCCTATAGACACAGTTGGTAAGGAATGGATGATAGTTTTTTCTGAAAACAAGGCTGAAGCCACAAAGAATTTTAAATACGATCCGATTATTATAGCCGATGGAAAAGTTGTCCATGTTCCATCACTGGAAATAAAGCCCGCTCTTGGGGGAGGAGATTTCGACCTTTAATGCGAGTAAAGAAAAAAGTATGTTGCGATTGTGGTAAGGTTCTAACAAAAGATGAGATTGCACTTTCTCAAAAATTGATTGACCTTGATACCGAAGATTTTTATTGTTTGCCATGCATGGCAGAATATATCGGATGCTCCGAGGATGATCTGCACATTAAAATTCGAGAATTCAAAGAACAGGGATGCACCTTGTTTCTGTGAGAGGACGGCGATTGTATGTTGGAGGATAAAGTCAGAGAAATTTTCGCTGACATGGTTGTATTAAAAGATCCCCAAAGAAGCGAATATTTTTCCAACCTGAGCATTCCTTCTTATATGCGTGATTGGCTGGTTATGAAGTTCTCAGATGACAATGGAACCATCGATTACGAAAGTGTTGGACGATATATTAAACGTTATATTCCAAGTCGGGAAGATTTCGAGCAATACAAATTTCAAATGGTTAATGGCGACACCGTTCAATTTTTGGCTCGGGTTCGAGTCTCTGTTGATGTAAAACAGGAAAAACAGTCTTTGAACTGCCTGATTTTGGTGGCTCTCGCGGTGGGGCAGGTGGTGTTGTAGCTTATGATGTCGCTGAGAAATGGCAAAACACCTTGCTGCGGGAAAGTGAAAATTGGGGCATCGTAACACTCTGCTGGATGATGGATGGAACTCCATCAAAACCGAAAGGTCTCATCACAATGATTGGCTACAAGCCATTCTGCCTTACGATATAGATCTTGAGTTTTATCGTGATGCACGAAGCCAATTTTCTATTCATGAATGGATTGATGTCATTATCGAAGCGATTGACTACAATCCGACGGGTACTTAGATGAGAATGGTGAGGTGAGCGAACGGAAAAAACTTTATTTTCTTCGTCGCCTTCTGCCATTCGTTGAAAAACGCGTTAATCTGATTGAACTTGCTCCAAAAGGCACCGGAAAAAGTTACGTGTTTGAAAAAATAAGCAAGCGTGGTTGGCTTATTAGTGGCGGTACTGTATCTCGCGCATCCTTGATTTACGACAATTCGAAAAAGACCGGTGGTCTTCTTACACGATTTGATTTTGTGGGGTTTGATGAAGTTCAGTCTATTACATTTGAACAACCCGGTCAAATTCAGCAGGCGCTCAAGCACTACATGGAATATGGCGAGATTAAAGGCTTTGATGCTTCGTTGTCTTCAGGTGCAGGTGTAATTGTTCTTGGAAATATTGATGCAGACCGATTTGACACAAATAAAAATATGGTTGCTAATATTAGTGAAGTGTTCGGGGAATCTGCAACATTGGATCGTTTCCATGGTTTTATTCCTGGATGGGAAATCCCTCGAATGACAACCGGTATGATTGCCAAGGGTTGGGCCATCAATACGGAATATTTTGCCGAAGTGATGCATGCCTTGCGAGATGATCTCACATATTCAGCTGTCGTTGATGCTATGATTGATTTTCCGTCAAACGCAGATAAACGCCATATGACCGCAATCAAGCGGTTATGTACCGCGTTTTTGAAACTTCTGTTTCCTCATGTACAAACTCCAAATGATATTGACCGTCAGGAATTTATTGACTATTGTCTAAATCCCGCTATTGAAATGCGCTCTGCGATCTATAAACAGCTCTGCATCATCGATGCCAAGGAATATGATGTTCCAAGCAAGCGCATCCCTGAGATTGTTTGCAAATAACAAAGGTGCTTACTCATGATTTATGCTGATAATGCAGCGACCACCCCGTTGGATCAGGATTCTTTTGAGGCAATGAAGCCATTTCTTCTTGAGCAGTATGGAAACGCCTCACAGCCATATTCTTTTGCCAGAGAACCACGAACTGCCTTGAAGTGGGCAAGAGAAACTATTGCTGACTGCATTGGGGCAAAACCCGAAGAAATCTATTTTACATCCGGCGGCACTGAAAGTGATAACTGGCTATAAAAAGTAGCTCTTTAAAACGCCCTATCTTGACTAGCCAAATTGAACACCATGCCATCCTAAATGCTTGTGCGGCAATGGAGCATCTTGGTGTAAATGTTCGATATCTTCCAGTGAATTGTCATGGAACGGTTCAAACTGAAACCTTAGAGGCTGCCATGGATTGTAAGCCCCGGTTGGTTTCAATTATGCTTGTCAATAATGAAATCGGGAGCATTGAACCCATAGCTTCTCTTGCAAACATTGCGCATAAATACGGTGCGCTGTTTCATACGGATGCAGTTCAGGCCGTTGGCACATTCCGATTGATGTAAATGTCCTAGGCATTGATATGCTGTCTGCATCTGCTCATAAATTTAATGGTCCTAAAGGAATAGGCTTTATTTTCATAAAATCTGGTACGTCTCTCCATCCGTTTATGGATGGCGGTGCTCAAGAATCTGGGATGCGAGCCGGAACGGAAAATGTTGCCAGTATTGTTGGATTGGCTACTGCTCTAAAGAAGAACTGCCATGAAATGAAACAAAATCAAGAGAATTTGCTTCAAATCGAGCAAAAGTTTTTGAACGTTCTTGCCAATTCCAACCTTGACTTTGTTCGCAACGGTGATGTCAATCATATTCCAGGAAATGTAAGTATATCATTTCGTAATACATCCGGCGAAATGCTGCTCCATCGACTGGATTTGATGGGGATCTGTATTTCCACTGGGTCAGCCTGCGACAGCAAGCGTATCCAGACCTCGCACGTTTTAAAGGCAATTCATCTTCCCGATGAATATGCACGTGGTACGATTCGAGTTTCCTTTGGCAAGCAAAATACACTTGATGAAGCAACAACTATTGCTAATGCCATCATCAAGATTTTGAATTCAAGAACAGTGTAATATTTTCTTTCAGCTTTTTCATTCAGTTTCTGCAAGCAGTGCCTTTGTGCGTACAAAGGCCAGAAAACACGCACGGCATTGAAACTTTGCCGTGCGTGCTCTGTTTGTTGGGATGCAATCCCAATCCCTGCGAACATCACGGAACCGTGATGGCTGCGCATTCCTGCGGTGTGCTGAAAGAGCGTTTTGTAAAACGCGCAGCCTGCATCCGTCGGATGCAGTTCAAGGGTTTGGGATTTCCCAACAAGCATTTTGCAACGCAAAATGGTCTTTGTATATACGAAGACACTGCTTGCCACTGCTATGAATGCCTTTTGAATTGCAAAATGATTTTTCAGTTGCTATACTAGGCTTATCAAAGTTTTTTCGGGAGGACATCGCAGTGACTGCACAGACAATGCTAATCGGGAACCGATCTTGCCGCATTTACGGCGAACCCCATGCAGAATACCTACTGCTCCAAATGACCGGTGAACATGAGCTGCAAAGCATGGAAAGCGAGGTTACCGCTATTGCACAGAGTGCACACTACTTTTGTTTGCGGCCATCCCGGTGGAAAGCTGGAACGATGCACTTTCTCCGTGGGAAGCCCCTGCTGTTTGGGGAAAGCAAGGGTTTGGCGGCAATGCTATGGACACTCTGCGCTTTCTGACGGAACAGGTCATTCCCACGCTGAAGCAGCAGCTTCGTCTCCCGGAGAACATCAAAATCATTCTGGGCGGCTATTCACTGGCCGGGCTGTTTGCTTTGTGGGCATCCACCCAGACTGATCTGTTCTATGGTATCGCCGCCGCATCCCCCTCTGTGTGGTTTCCGGGTTGGAAGGAGTTCGAACAACAGCACCCGATACAGGCACAGCACATTTATCTGAGCCTTGGCGACAAGGAAGAGCGCACGAGAAACGCCGTCATGGCTGTGGTGGGCGATAACATCCGCACCCTGCACAGCCAACTTGCAGAGCGCAGCGTAGACTGCACTCTTGAATGGAATAGCGGCGGACATTTCAAAGATGCCGACCTGCGCACGGCGAAAGCATTTCAGTGGGTGATGGAGGAAAGCCGATGAATATTTTGATTGATGCAGACGGCTGTCCGGTGGTGGACCTGACATTGCAGATTGCAAAACAGTTCGGCGTTCCTGTCATCATCCTGTGCGACACCTCCCATCAGATCGAACGAGAAGGTGCGCAGACGCTGGTGTTCGATAAAGGGGCTGACAGCGTAGACTTTGCCTCGTCAACCGGGTAAAGCCGGGGGATATCGTTGTGACACAGGACTACGGCTGGCGAGTATGTGCCTTGCCAAGTGCGCCCGGTGCTGAACCAGAATGGTCTGGAATACACCGCCGACAACATGGACGCTCTTATGCTGCGGCGGTATGAAAACAAAAAGCTCCTCCGTGCCGGAAAGCACCCCAAGGGGAGCGCAAAGCGGACAAAGGAGCAGGATGTGAAATTTACGGACACACTTAAAAAGATTCTGAGCAGCAACTGTTGATACATACGTTTTGAAGGCTGGAGAAATCCGGCCTTCTTTTTGTTTTCAAACAGTCAAAATTGCCTGATTCTTTGTTCGATTTTTGTTTGATTATCCAAAATTTTCAGAAGCGGTTATTTTTCATCCTTTTTCGATGGCTCGTATATGAAGACACCTTTTTTGACTTATCGCCATATCGCAATTTGTGAATTTTTTGTCAATTCTCAAAATTGAGGTTGTCAAACTGCCTTTCTCGATGCCTACCAAGTGAGGGATGTCTTTCGATTTTCAATGAAGGCAAAAAAGTCAGCGTCAACACCCCCCATTTCAGGCCACTTTTTCTGTTAATAGTAGAAGTGCCTCTTTGAAAGCCACTCATTTGTGACCTTTTTGTTAATTCTCAAAAAGATGGTTGTCTTTTGGTCTTTTTCGTCGCCTACCAAGTGAGAGGACTTTTTCAAAAGCGGAGATTCGGGCTCAAGAATTACAATTCAATTACAATTTCCCTTTCGATGCTATGAAACAGGCGTTCTCGATGCCTACCAAGTGTAGGGCATCTTTTTCAAGACTATTCTCGGACTATTATTACGTTTTGTTTACAAAATTGCTTTCAATGCTACGAAATGGCCTTTTTCATCGGCTACCAAGTAGAAGGATGTTTTTCGTCCGTCAAAGTCCAGAAATCTTCCATACGTTCCTTGACAAGTGAATAGTTCAATCGTCCGGTACTTCACAAAAGGTACTTCTGTAACTCGCAGCCCGGTCATAACGAAGACGGGGTGGCTGAAATGCCAATGGTGCGGTGCAAGCCCGCCGCCGGACGATTCCCCACTCCTAGGGAAGTCGAGGACCAATATGGGAGACCTTAACTTATTAACGCAGACGGGTTTGAACTTATCTGCGATGGGGGAGTTGGAACTACTGCCAACTCTCTTTACATTGCCACCTGACCGCAGCTTTGCTGCAAAGGATATAACCGCAGGTAACACACTTTTTGACCTTAGACTACTTATGCTGAAGGAGTGCCTATGAAGTTTAACAATGCCTATTCCCAGATGTTTCCCGGCTACCCCGATGCCGTCAGCCTTCAGCAGGCTGCGGAGATGCTTGGTCTGAACCGCCATACAGTTGGGGAACTGATCCGTTCCCGCCGCCTGTTTGCGCTTAAAATCGGCCGCACCTATCGTATCCCGAAGCTGAGTGTGATCGAGTTCCTGCTCACCGGGCAGAGCACCTTCCCGGCTGGAAATCCGCCGCTGGATGTGGTATGCTGTGGGTGCAGCAACGGACAGCACGCCTGTTGACCCAAAGGAGGTTTATGATGAAAACTACAGGGTCTGTCCAAGAGAAAAATGGACGTTTCTATTTCGTGATCAATCTTTATGATGCCAACGGCAAGCGGAAGATCAAGTGGATCTCCACAGGTCTGACCGTCCGGGGCAACAAGCGCAAGGCAGAATCCATGCTCCGGGAAGTATTGCTCCACTATGATGAGACCGGGGAGCTGCCCACAGGGCGGGGCGGAGCCTACGAAAAAGTAGATGCTAAAACCGCCAAGCCCCTGCCGCTGCCCCTCCAGCCCGTCAACAAGTCGGAGATGTTGTTTCTGGACTATCTCAACGAGTGGGTGCAAGTCCATAAAGCATCCATCCAGCCTGCAACCTTTATCAGCTACAATCGGATGATCACCGGGCGCATCACGCAGTATTTTGAGCCGCTGAGCTTGAAGCTGTGCGAGGTCACGCCGCAGGTGCTGGATGAGTTTCAGGAGAAGATCTTGCTGGAGGGCTACACTACCAACACGGTCATTCACTACCACGCCATCTTCGGTAAAGCGTTCAAGGATGCCGTCCGCAAGGACTATCTGGAAACCAACCCAATGCTGAAAGTTGACCGTCCGAAGAAGAACAGCTTCCGGCCCAACTTCTACTCCAAGGATGAAGTCCAGCAGCTGCTGGAAGTATCGCAGGATGACCCTCTGCACCTTTGCATCCTCATTACAGCCTACTACGGTCTGCGCCGCAGCGAGGTGCTGGGGTTGAAGTGGTCGTCTATCGACTTTGAGCGCAAGTCTATCACCATCAACCACAAGGTGACGGAACAGTTGGTGAACGGCAAGTACGTTCCTGTGGTCAGCGATGTGATGAAGAACAAGACCAGCTGCCGCACCCTGCCGCTGATCCCGGCTGTGGAAGAAGAACTTCTGAAGCAGAAGGAAAAACAGCAGCTTTACCGTAAGCTGTTCAAGAAGAGTTACAGCACCGAGTATCTGGATTTCGTCTGCACCGATCAGGAAGGCAAGCTGATCCGCCCGAACTTCGTGACGGAGCACTTCGACTGGCTGCTGACCAAGTACGGCTGAAGCACATCCGTTTCCACGATCTGCGCCACAGCTGCGCCAGCCTGATGGTGATGAACGGCGTATCTATGAAGCAGGTTCAGGAATGGCTGGGGCACAGCACCTTTTCTACCACCGCTGACATCTACGCACATCTCGATTACAAAAGCAAACAGGGGTCTGCTGGGGTCATTGCGAACCTTTTGGGAGAATCCAAACTCCCCAAATAATTATGGATTTATCGTTCGTGTATAAAGCATACTGTGATGATGTAAAAGCGGTCTTTCTCTGCTTGATGCAAAAGAAAAAGTCGCAGATTCGTTTGAATCTGCGACTTCTGGCGGAGATGGTGGGATTCGAACCCACGTGCCCGATTAAGGACAAAACGATTTCGAGTCGTTCTCGTTACGACCGCTTCGATACATCTCCAAGTATATTTTCATGGCAAATTTACGATTCGTATATCGCAAATCGGCTTGAAACTTGGAACAGTTGCTGTTAGAATATTGTTAGAAAACGCATCGTTCAGACAGGCTTTGAAGCCTGTCAGGACATAAAAATTGACGTTCCATCGTGTGATATGGAGACATCCGGCGAAGCATCCACTTGGATTTCGAGTCGTTCTCGTTACGACCGCTTCGATACATCTCCATATATTAGCCTTTACAGTATAGCAAAAAAGCGGTTTTCCGTCAACACTTTTCTCCCGTTACGGCACGGCTGCAAGCCATACGCAGCCGTGCGTTTTGCGTTTTTGGGGCAGAAAGCGCGGTTTCTTTGCAAAAAAGGCTGTTCTTTTGGGCGGGAGCGAGTATAATAGGAACGATATTTTCAAATTTGAAGTATAGAGGAGAGCATTCCAATGGCACAGGCAAAACAAGATATGGGCACCGGCAGCATCAAAAAGCTGATGCTGCAGCTCATGATCCCCGCCGTGGTGGCGCAGGTGGTGAACCTGCTGTATAACATCGTGGACCGCATTTACATCGGCCACATTGCGGGCATTGGCGCGGCAGCGCTGACCGGCGTGGGGCTGTTCACACCCATTCTGATGCTGCTGAACGCTTTTGCCATGCTGGTGGGCGCGGGCGGCGCGCCGCGCACCGCCATTGCTCTGGGGCAGGGGGACAGGCAGCAGGCCGAAAAGATCGTCTCCAACAGCTTTACCGTGCTGATGTTCTTTGCCGTGGTGCTGACCATCGGCTTCTATGCCGGGGCACCGGTGCTGCTGCGGCTGTTCGGTGCCAGCGATGCCACCCTGCCGTACGCCCTGAGCTACAGCCGCATCTACATTGCAGGCTCGGTGTTCGTGCTGGTAGTGCTGGGCATGAACCCTTTTATCACCACGCAGGGCTTTGCCAAGACCAGTATGCTTACCACCGTGATCGGCGCGGTGATCAACATTATCCTCGACCCCATCCTGATCTTCGGGTTCGGGCTGGGCGTGCGGGGCGCGGCCATTGCACGGTGCTCAGTCAGGCCGTGGGCGCGGCATGGATCATCCGCTTTCTCACCGGCAAAAAGACCATCCTGCGCCTGCGCAGAGACTACCTGCGCCCGGAAAAGCAGATCATTCTGCCGGTGCTGGCGCTGGGCATCTCCTCGTTTGTGATGCTCTCCACCGAAAGCCTGCTTTCCATCAGCTTCAGCTCCAGTCTGGCGCGGTACGGCGGCGATGTGGCTGTGGGTGCCATGACCGTCATCACCAGCGCATCCCAGCTGTGCACGCTGCCCATTCAGGGCATCTGTCAGGGCGGACAGCCGGTGATGAGCTTCAACTTCGGCGCAGGCAAGAAGGCCCGCGTCAAGGAAGCCTTCCGTTTTCAGCTGACGCTGTGCGGGTCCTACACCTGCTTGTTCTGGCTGTTGATGATGCTGTTTCCCGGCGCGGTGGCGGGCATTTTCACCTCGGACACCGCACTGATCCAGTACACCACGTGGGCCATGCGCATTTACATGGCGGGCATTTTTGCCATGGGCTTCCAGATCGCCTGCCAGCAAAGCTTTATGGCGCTGGGGCAGGCTAAGGTCAGCCTGCTGCTGGCCTGCCTGCGCAAGATCATTCTGTTGATCCCCCTCATCTTCATTCTGCGCATGTTCTGCCGGATGCAGTGTTCGGCGTGTTTCTGGCCGAGCCGGTCAGCGACATTCTGGCCGCCACCATCACCACCATCACCTTCTTTGCCCGGTTCGATAAGATCCTCGACCGCGGCGCCGCAAGAATCTGACAAAGAGCTTTTTCTGCACAGTTATCAACCCCATCAAAATCCTTTTAGCTTGTATCTGATATCAGCCCACCTATCATAAACCTTGCATCATTCTGTAACACTATGTAATCTTTTGTTTTTTCGCAATTATCCAGCTGACGAAACATGTTCCATGTGATATACTATTTTCAAGTAATTCGCATTTACATCAAAAGGGAGGCTCCGATATCATGGCCCTGCAAAAACTATGCAATTGAACCCATGAAAACCTTTTTGGATGGTCAATATTCCATTCCAAATTATCAGCGGGAATATTCCTGGGAGGAAAATGAAATTCAGGATTTTCTGAATGATCTGGAGGATACCTGTGCCAATCCGAGCACCATTCACTTTTTCGGGCAGATCGTAGTTCACAATGATGAGGACTCCCAAACAAAATTCATTATTGATGGGCAGCAGCGCACAATTACATCCATGATTTTTGTGCACTCTCTTCAGCTTTTGTACGAAAATCTATATTTTACCACTCAATATCATCCTGCATCAAAAAAGGAAGTTCTATTGTCCAATTATGTAGGAGAATACTCTGATGAGGAAAAAAGCCTTCATCTCATCCTTAGTGAAGCGGATAATCCTTACTTTATTCAAACCATAACTGCTAGACAGCCGTCTGATTCCAAAGAAACGAAAAAGTCCTGGGAAAGAATCCGAAAAGCATTCAAGACTATTTATGAATATCTTGATTCGCACTGCCAGGACGCTTCCGATACTTCCAAGAAAATGGATTGCCTTAACTGATACTTCGAGGCCTTCTTCGAGCGGTTCAAAGTCATGTATATTGAGGCCACCAAGCTGGAAGAAGCTTTTATCATTTTTGAAACATTGAATGCTCGCGGAAAAGACCTTGAAACAGCAGATTTACTCAAAAATTTTGTTTTCAGCAAGTCAAAAGATGTGGATGACACTCAGAAAAATGGAATTCCATTGTAGACAACCTGGATAAAATTGATACAACCAATTATATCCGGCATTATTGGAACTCTTCTCATAAATTCATTCGCAAAAACGACTTATACCGGGAAATCGTAAAATTCATCAAGACCCCTGCTGATGTGTCAGCTTTTCTCGATAGTCTTGAAAATTGTTCTCAATTCTACCATGACATTGCATTTCCGGAGGAAAACGTTGATTTTACAGACGATAAATTGATCTCTTGTCTAAAGAATCTCAAAATCCTCAAGGCCAAAACTTTTTACCCGATTTTGCTTGCAATGAAACAGGCGAAAGAATCCTATTCTGAAAAAGACCTCTTGACCGTCGCCGAAACCATTGAAGTCTATGTTTTTCGTAATTTTACAATCTGCGGAAAGGTTGCCAACACCGGTGAACGATTCTTTTCTGAGATCGCTCTCCGGATTTACGGTGATCTAAATTCCGTTACCGCCATCTGTAAAGAAATCCGAAAATCAATTGTCCCAGACGATGAGTTCACTGCTGCTTTCAATACCTGGTCAGGTTCCAACCGTGAAATTATTCGCTATATCCTGAGAAAAATCAACAAACAAATATCTCCAACAGATGAATTGAATCTCAACAACAGCGATGTTCACATCGAACATGTAATGCCAATTGAAAACAGTAAATGGAAAATCCCGGAAGATACTCACAATGAGTATCTTTGGCGGTTGGGAAACCTCACGCTTTTAAGCGGAAAGCTGAATATCCAGATTTCCAATGAGGTTTTTCCAATTAAAGTGTCAGAATATGCCAAATCAAAAATCGACCTTAATAAATCGCTGTGCACCTGCAGCGATGGTACTCCGCGCACAAAATGGATCGTTCCCGATGATATTGATATCCGTCAAAAATATTTTTCGGATTATGCACTCATAATCTGGCACATCCATTAAACAACTTTTCTATTCAATCAATAAAACAACGCGGCCCCCATACATGAAAAGGGAGCCGCGTTGTTTTTTATTCCGGTTTTATTTCCCCGCCAGAAGAATGGCCAGCACGGCTTTCTGCACATGCAGGCGGTTCTCGGCTTCATCGAAGATCTCCGGTGCGTGCTGCTCGAACACCGCCGAGGAGATCTCCTCACCCGGTGGGCGGGCAGGCAGTGCAGCACCATGACATCGGGCTTGGCGCTTTCCAGCAGCTTGCTTGTGAGCTGATAGCCCACAAAATCCCGCAGGCGCTGCTCACTTTCCGGCGTGCCGGGCTGGGCGGTGTTCCACACGGCCGTTGCCACCACGTCGGCATCCTGAATACCCTCGGCAGGGTCTGCGGTCAGGTGGAAGCGCTGCCGTACTTGTGGGCGAACATCAGCACATCCGCCGCCGGGCGGTAGCTCTGCGGGCAGACGCAGGTGACCTGCATCCCAGCCAGCAGTCCGCCCACGATGAGGCTGTTTGCCATGCTGCTGCCGTCGCCGACAAAGCAGAGCTTCCGGCCCGCAAGGCTGCCCGGCGCTCCCGAATGGTCATCAGGTCGGCCAGCACCTGGCAGGGATGGGCGTAATCCGTCAGGCCGTTGATCACCGGCACACCGGCCAGCTCGGCAAACTCTTCCAGATCGCTCTGGCGGTAGGTGCGCCACACCACGCAGTCGTAGTAGCGGCCCAGCACCCGGGCGGTGTCCTTGAGGGGCTCGCCGCGCCCGGCCTGCAGCTCGGCGGTGTTCATGTAGTTGCCCAGACCGCCCAGCTGGTACACACCCACCTCAAAGCTGGTACGGGTGCGGGTGGATGCCTTGGAGAACATCAGGGCAACCGTCTTTCCTGCCAGCAGCGGGGCCGTGCCGCCCAGCTTCTGCTGTGCCTTGAGTTGATCGGCCACATCCAGAATGTGGGTCAGCTCGGCAGGGGAGAGGTCGCTCATTTTCAGCAGATTTTTCATGCCTGCTCCTTCGGAGCCGTCGGCTCCATCTTGCCCAGCACATCGCTCAGGATCTCCAGCACCATGTCCACATCGTGCTCGCTGAGGGTCAGCGGCGGCAGCAGGCGCAGGCGGGTCTTGGCTGTCAGCACCAGCAGGCCCGCTTCGCGGCAGGCGGCCAGCACATCTGCGGCCTTGAGGTCGTAGAACTCGATGCCCACCATCAGGCCGATGCCGGAAATGCTCTTGACATGGGGCAGCTTTGCGATGCCCGCGCGCAGCTGGACGGCGCGCTCGTTGACATTGGCAAGGAAGCTCTGGTCCATGCGGTCCACCACCACGTTGGCACCGGCGCAGACCACCGGGTTGCCGCCGAAGGTGGAGCCATGGGTGCCGGGGCCCATGCCCTCGGCCACCTTTTCGTTCATCAGCACTGCGCCGATGGGCAGGCCGCCGCCCAGACCCTTGGCCAGCGTGACCACGTCCGGCTTGAGGTTGTAGTGCTCGCAGCACAGGAAGGTGCCGGTGCGGCCCACGCCGGTCTGCACCTCGTCCACGATGAGCACAAGGTCTTTTTCGTCGCAGAGCTTGCGCACGGCCTGCACGTAGTCCGGGTCCAGCGCCATCACACCGCCCTCGCCCTGAATGAGTTCCAGCATCACGGCGCAGGTGGTGCGGTCCACCAGCTCCTCCAGCGCTTCGATATCGCCTGCCGGAGCATACAGGAAGCCCTCATTGAAGGGGCCGAAGTAGTTGTGGAACACCTCCTGACCGGTGGCGGTCAGGGTGGCGATGGTGCGGCCGTGGAAGCTGTTCACCAGCGTGATGACCGTGGTGCGGTCCTTGCGGTAGTGGTCCACGCTGTACTTGCGCGCGGCCTTAATGGCACCCTCGTTGGCCTCGGCACCGGAGTTGCCAAAGAACACCTTGCTCATGCCGGTGCGCTTGCACAGCTTTTTGGCCAGCTTGCCGCAGGGCGCGGTGTAGTAAAGGTTAGAGGTATGCTGCAGCTTGTGGGCCTGCTCGGAAACGGCCTCGGCCCAGTCCAGATCACAGTAGCCAGGCTGTTCACGCCAATGCCGCTGGTAAAATCCAGATACTGCTGGCCCTCGGGGCCTGCGGCGCGCAGGCCGTGGCCTTTTTCCAGCACAATAGGGTTGCGGTTATAGGTGTGCAGGACGTATTCGTTGTCCCGCTTGATGACTTTTTCAGAATCCATAGGTGTACCCTCCTGTGAACAGAAACTGTGAACAGAAAACCCTCTCAGGCGCTTTCGCGCCAGAAAATGCTGGCAAAGGCTTGAGAGGGTCATTTTTCTTATTATACCGCCTGCACGGCACCTGCGCAATGCTTATTCGCGGTGGCTGCGGCGGTAAAAGCGGGTGCCGGAGCCGCGGTTGGAGAACAGCTCCAGCAGGATGGAGTGGGGCACGCGTCCATCGATGATGACCGCCTCGTGCACGCCCTGATAGATGGCATCGGCCATGCCGCCGATCTTGGGGATCATGCCGCCCGCAATGATGCCGGCGGACTTATAGCCCTCGATCTCGGACACCTCCACCTCGGGGATGAGGGTGCTCTCGTCGTCCTTATCCCGCAGCAGGCCCGCGATATCGGTCATGGATACCAGCTTCTCCGCTTTCAGCGCAATCGCGATCTGTGCAGCGGCGGTGTCGGCGTTCACGTTGTAGGCCTGACCCAGATCGTCCATGCCCACCGTGGCGATCACGGGAATGAAGCCGCCGTCCAGCAGGCTTGCGATCAGGGTAGCGTCCACATGCACGATCTCGCCCACATGGCCCAGCTGGGGTCCAGCTCGGTGCAGCGCAGCATCTGGCCGTCCATGCCGCACAGGCCCACGCCGCGGCCGCGCAGCTTTGCCACCAGATCTTTGTTCACCTTACCGGCCAGCACCTGCTGCACGATCTCCATGGTGGCATCGTCAGTCACGCGCAGACCGTTTGCGAAATGGCTCTCCACGCCCACTTTCTTCAGCATCTCGTTGATGGCCGGGCCGCCGCCGTGCACCAGCACCACGCGCACACCCAGCAGGGTAAGGGTGACCAGATCGTTCATGACGGCATTTTTCAGTTCTTCGTTGATCATGGCATTGCGCCGTACTTTACCACCATGGTCTTTCCGTGATACTTCTGGATGTAGGGTGTCGCCTCAGAGAAAAGGCGCGCCATTTCTTCGTTTTTCATAAGATTTCCTCTGAACCCTCTCAGTCAATGCCTTGCGGCATTGCCAGCTCCCCCGAGAGGGGGAGCTTTTGCCGGACGGGTCACTTTATTTCATAAAATCAGCTGCTTGTCGTTCGTTTTAAGCTCCCCCTTCGGGGGAGCTGGCGCGCAGCGCCTGAGAGGGTTATCAGGTGCGGTAGTCGCCGTTGATCTTGACGTAATCGTAGGTCAGATCGCAGCCCCATGCCTTTGCGGATGCATCGCCGGTGCCATGTCCACCTTGACCAGCACATCGTGCTCAGCCAGCACCTTGGCGGCTTCGTCCTCGCTGTAGGGGTGGTAGGCGGCGTTTTCGCACACATACACCTCACCGGCCTTGCTGGAAAGCCACACGCAGACCTTATCAATGGAGAAATCGCCGGGGGTGTAGCCGATGGCGCACAGGATGCGGCCCCAGTTGGCATCGCGGCCGAACACTGCGGCCTTGAACAGGTTGGAACACACCACGCTGCGGCTGACGGCACGGGCGGTCTTCAGGTCGGGGGCGTGGGTCACTTCGCAGGTGATGAGGTGGGTGGCACCCTCGCCGTCACCGGCGTGCTCGGCGCACATGTGCTCGGCAATGGCAGTCAGCGCCGCCACAAAGGCGTGGTAGTCCGCGTTCTCCTCGCAGATCTCCGGGTTGCCTGCAAGGCCGGAAGCCATGATGATCAAGGTATCGTTGGTGGAGGTGTCCAGATCCACGCTCATCTGGTTGTAGGTGCCGGGCACCACGGTCTTGAGGGCCTTTTCCAGCAGGATGGGCGAGACCGCCGCATCGGTGGTGTAGAAGGCCAGCATGGTTGCCATGTTGGGGGCGATCATGCCGCTGCCCTTGCCAATGGCACCCACCGTGCAGGTCTTGCCGCCCAGCTCGAACTGGATGGCGTATTCCTTTTTGTGGGTGTCGGTGGTCATGATGGCGGTGGCGGCATCGGTGCTGCCCTGCTCGTCCGCAGCCAGCTTTGCGGCGGCGGCAGGAATGCCCCGGGCAAAGGGGTCGATGACCATGGGCTGACCGATGACACCGGTGGAAGCGGGCAGCACGTCCTGCGGGTCGATGCCCAGCTCCTTGCCCACCAGCTCACAGCATTCTTCGGCCAGAGCCACGCCGTTGGCGGCGCAGGTGTTGGCGTTGCCGCTGTTCACGATGATCGCCTGTGCGTAGCCGTCCTTCAGGTGGGCGCGGTCCACCTTGATGGGTGCGCCGCAGACCTTGTTGGTGGTGTACACACCGGCGGCGGCGCAGCGCACGTCCGCCTTGATGAGTGCCAGATCGTATTTTTCTGCATGGTTTGCGCGGATGCCGCAGTGCACGCCAGCCGCTGCAAAGCCCTTGGGCGCGCAGATGCCGCCCGCAACTTCTTGATACTGCATAATGATTTTCCTTTCCCACAAAGAAATACTCCCTCAGTCACGGCATTCGCGTGCCAGCTCCCTCATGGAGGGAGCCTTTGCGTAACCGTCAGCTGCAAAAGCCTCCCTCTTCGAGGGAGGTGGATGCGAACACCGTGAGCAGACGAAGGGAGTTTTTATTCCAACCCTTCGGTCTCTTCCAGCCCCAGCATCAGGTTCATGCACTGGACGGCCGCGCCGGAAGAGCCTTTGCCCAGATTATCGAACAGGGAGACCAGCATCATCTGGTCGCCTGCAGCGTTCACGGTCATGTACAGCTCCATGCGGTCGGTACCGGCCATGGCATTGGAGTACAGGCCGTTCTCCGGCAGGGCTTCGTTCAGAGCGTGCACCTTGACGGTGGCAGCATCCTTGTAATATGCCGCAATGCCCTCGGCCACCTGTTCGGCGGTGCTGCCGCCAGCGTCAGATCCAGCGGCACCAGCACCTGCATGCCGCAGTAGTAATCGCACACCACGGGCACGAACATGGGGGTGTGGGCAAGGCGCTGATCTTCTGCATTTCCGGCAGATGCTTATGGGCAAGGCCCAGACCGTAGCTCTTGGGTGCATCCAGCTTGCTGTGCGCCGGGCG